>Ga0207708_10002518_pt1 | contig 13474 bp, 10 predicted proteins | sample KBSK5101metaG_FD_184340 | JGI IMG/M metagenome (GOLD analysis project Ga0207708, IMG submission 184340) | Corn, switchgrass and miscanthus rhizosphere microbial communities from Kellogg Biological Station, Michigan, USA - KBS K5-10-1 metaG... | ecosystem: Host-associated > Plants > Roots >...
CGAACAGCTCGTCGAGCGTCACACGCTCGACAGCGATGAAGGATTGCGCCCGGGCGAGCCGCTGCACGACTTTGCGCCCGACAATGTGCTGATCCGCGGGCGCGTATGCAAAGGCGATGTCGATGTCGCGCTGGAGACCACACCGTTCGTGACTGAAGGCCAGTTCACCACGAGCTTCCTGGAGCATGCCTACATCGAGCCTGAGGCAGGCTACGCCGAGTACGTGAGCGGCAAGGATGGACGCGGACGGATTCGTGTGTTCGCGTGCACGCAGACGCCGTACATGGATCGCGATGAGCTTGCCCGCATCCTTGCCGTGGATGTCGAGCAGGTGCACATCGTCCCTTCCGCAGTCGGCGGCGGTTTCGGCGGCAAGCTGGACATGGCGATTCAGCCGTTGCTTGCGCTCGCCGCCTGGAAGCTGAAGCGCGCGGTGCGCGGTGTGTATACGCGGCCCGAATCGATGCTCTCCACCACTAAGCGTCATCCCGGTCGCATGCGCGCGCACTATGGCTGCGAACCGAACGGGCGCCTGCTTGCGCTCGATTTCTTCGGCGACTTCAACACCGGTGCCTATGCATCGTGGGGCAACACCGTCGCGAACCGCGTGCCGATTCACGCGACCGGACCGTATTTCGTCCCCAACGTGCGCGCGGTCACTCGTGCTGTGTACACCAATGCGCCCATCGCGGGCGCGTTCCGCGGCTTTGGCGTGCCGCAGGCGACGTTCGTACACGAGACGCTGATCGATGACCTTGCGGCACGCAGCGGCGTGGATCGCCTGGAGATTCGCTGGCTCAACGCGCTGCGTCCCGGCCAGCCGACGGCAACCGGCCAGGTGCTGACCGGGAGCTGCGGCCTCGCCGAATGCCTCGTGCGATTGCGTCCGGCGTGGCGCCAGGCGCTGCAGAACGCTGCTCGCTTCAATGCCGAAGCCAATGCGTTGCATGGCAAGGGACGCGGTGTCAGACGCGGCGCGGGCATCGCATGCATGTGGTATGGCATCGGCAATACGGCGCTGGCCAATCCGTCGACGATGCGTGTGGGCCTGCGCCAAAGTGGGCGCGTGGTTTTGTACAACGGCGCGGTCGACATCGGCCAGGGGTCGAGCACGGTGCTGCCGCAAATCTGCGCCGATGCGATCGGTTTGCCGCTCGCGCTATTCGATCAGGTGACCGGCGATACCGATCTAACCGCCGATGCCGGTAAGACCTCCGCGTCGCGCCAGACGTTCGTGTCAGGAAACGCCGCTCGACTCGCCGGCGAACAGCTGCGCGCACGTCTGCTCGCGTTGCTGGATGCGCCTGCGCATGCGCAGCTCGTGTTGCAGGAAGCGCGGCTAACGGCGTATGCCGACGGCGTGGAGCGCAGCGTCGATCTGGCCACACTGGCTGCCAATGAGAATGGCGACATCGCCGGCGGCGAAGGCTATTTCGATCCACCGACGGTGCCGCTCGACGCGAACGGCCAAGGCGCTCCATACGCGACTTACGCATTCGCGGCGCAGATCGCGGAAGTGGAAGTGGACCTGGATCTCGGCACGGTGAATGTGCTCACGATGCACGCCGCTCACGATGTCGGGCGCGCGATCAATCCCACCCAGGTCGAAGGCCAGATCGAAGGCGGTATCGCACAAGGGATCGGCATGGCGCTCATGGAGGAGTATCACGCGGGGCGCACGGATAATCTGCACGATTATCTGATCCCCACCGCAGGTGATGTGCCGCCGATCCAGTCGTACCTCATCGAAGATGCGGAAGCACTCGGACCGTTCGGCGCCAAAGGCGTCGGCGAACCGGCGCTGATCGCCACCGCGCCCGCGGTCTTGAGCGCGATCCGGCATGCCACGGGTGCACGGATCACGCATCTGCCGGCTACGCCCGATCGCGTCCGCCGGGCGATTCTCGCTTTGAAATGAGCGCAGAGCGCAGCGTGCCCGATCCCGCTCACGAGGTGGCGAGCGTGGAGCGTGCGGGCACGCCGAAGGTGATCTGCGATGCATGCCCGGTGCTGTGCCAGATTTCGGAAGGGCGCACCGGGGCATGCGATCGCTGGGGTAACTTCAACGGTGTGCTGACCCGCGTCGATCCGGTGGTGCTGTTTACCAAAGTCGCCGCCACTACAGGCGAGCTGACCGGGTTCGTCGAGAGCGAGGGGTGGGACGGCAACCCGTTGCCCGACGCGCCGGTGTTCGTCACGGGTGTCGGCTCCGGGACCACCTATCCGGATTACAAGCCCGCGCCATTCATCGTGTCGTCGCAGCACGCAGGCGTGGACATGGTTACGGTCGTGACCGAAGGCATCTTCAGCTACTGCAGCTTCAAAGTGAAGATCGACACCGATCGCTGGCTCGGCCCCGAGCAGGCGCACGTGCGCTGCCACGGCGAGGTGGTGGGCCACGTGAGCACGGCCGAATACGGCTCGCAGATGCTGTCGCTCGGCGGTGTGCACCACATCACCGGCGGCAGCAAGAAGGAGGGCCGCGTCACCGTCGAGATGATGCTGGCCTTGGGCAACAAGCAGTCGGTGGAGCTGGCGATCGAAGGCGGCAGCACGGTGCGCGTGCAGGCCGGCCGCGCGCCGGTGGTCGACGGTGTCGAGGAGCGGCGCATGCGCGTGGGCTGCGGCTCGGCGACCGTGGGCATCTTCGCGCAGCAGTTCAAGGACGTGGTCGACGAGGTGGTGGTGGTCGACGACCACATCACCGGCGTGCTCACCGAGCACCAGGCGGGCCGCTGCCTCGACATGCGGCCTGCCGGCCTCAAGGTGCGCGGCCGCAAGTCGACACCGGGGCGCTACTTCCAGGTGGCCAACCCCGGCACCGGCTGGGGCGGCACCGACATCGCCGACCCGATGACCATCGTCGAGAGCTGGGACCCCGATCTCGCGTGGCCGGGCTTGAGGCTGCTGATGGTGAGCACCACCGGCGAGCACGCGCAGTACTTCGTGCTCGACGCGCAACGCGTGCCGCAACCGCAGCCGATGCCGTCCGACGTGCAGCGCGTGGTCGAGCGCATCGGCGAGAACTGCGAGCCGTCACTGGCCACCGTGCTGTTCGTCGGCGGGGCGGGCGGGTCGTTGCGCGCCGGCGTCACCGAGAACCCGGTGCAGCTCACGCGCGCGATCAAGAGCGCGCTGGTCAACGTCACCTGCGGCGGCGCGCCGGCCTATGTGTGGCCGGGTGGTGGCATCACCGTGATGGTCGACGTGTCGCGCATGCCCGACATGAGCTTCGGCACCGTGCCGACGCCCGCGATCGTCGCGCCGATCGAGTTCACGATGGCGCTCGACAACTACCGCGACCTCGGCGGCCATATGCGCTTCGTGCGACCGCTGTCCGAGGTGCTGGCACGTGGTGCATGGCACCATGACGGCGCGCCGACCGCGCGCCGCTTCATCGCATCGCAGGCATCGAACCCGTGGCCGATCGGCCAGGGGCCGCTGCTGGGATGAGCACGCACGGCCGCTCCGAAGCGCGGGTTCCCCCTCGGGGGGACGGCCCGGAGGGTCACGGGCGCGGCACGTCCGGCATGGCTGCGCAGCGCACACCGCTTCCCGGATCGCGCTGGCACTTCACGCACGGCCCGATCGACATCGTGATCGGCGCCGACGGCCAGGCCGATGCGCTGCGGGAGGCACACGAAGCGGCGTGGCAGCGCTTCGAGCCGCTGCTCGCCGAGCTGGTCGCCGAGCTGCCGGAGCTGCGCCGGCCGATCGTGGCGCCCCCTGGGCCCTGCGGGCCGTCCCCCCGGGGGGGGTTGCGCGCTTCGGAGCGGCCGTGCGCGCTCATCGGGCCCACCTCGTTGCGCGGCACGGTGGCGTGCCGCATGTGGCGTGCCTGCGTGCCGTTCTCGTCGGAATACATCACGCCGATGGCGGCCGTGGCGGGGTCGGTCGCGCAGGAGCTGATCCAGTGCTACCGGCGCCCCGGTGTGCGGCGCGCGTGGGTCAACAACGGCGGCGACATCGCGCTGCATCTCATGGACGGCGAGCGCGTTCGCATCGGCCTGTTCACCGATCTGGCGCGCCTCGACGCCACGGCCGTGCTGCGCGCTGCACAAGGCCGTCTGGCGCTCGACGGGCACTTCGACGTGCACGCCGCCGACGGCGTGCGCGGCGTGGCCACCAGCGGCTGGCGCGGGCGCAGCTTTTCGCTCGGCATCGCCGACAGCGTCACGGTGCTGGCGCGCGACGCCGCGTCGGCCGACGCGGCCGCGACGGTGATCGCCAACGCGGTGAATGTCGACGCGCCCGGCATCGAACGTGTAGCGGCCAACGCGCTGCGCGACGACACCGACCTGGGCGCCATTCCGGTCACGGTCCATGTGCCCGTGCTGCCGGTGGGCGCGGTGCGCGCTGCGCTCGCTGCTGGCGAGGCGCGGGCGCGGACGCTGCTCGCGTGCGGCCACATCGTCGGCGCCGCGCTGGTGTGCCAGGGACAAGCCCGGCTCGTGGCGGCGCCGTCGACGGCGCACACTACGGCGCTGGCGCCATCCTTGCTTGAGAAGGCCGCATGATCGAGATCCGCCGCGTGCTCACTCAAGTGGAAGACATCTTCCACGAGTTCGGCCCGCCGCCCGCGCAGCCGCTGCGCCGCGGCGTGGTGGCCGCGGTGCTGCGCAACCCGTTCGCCGGCCGCCACGAGCCGGACATCGTGCCGATGATGGAGGCCCTCAACCCTGTGGGCCTGGAGATGGCGCGCACGCTGCTGGCCGCGATGGCGGTGCCGGCCGAACGCATCGAGGGCTACGGCAAGGGTGCGATCGTCGGCGCCGCCGGCGAGCTCGAGCATGGCGCGCTGTGGCACGTGCCGGGCGGCTATGCGATGCGCGAGCTGCTGGGCTGGAAGGGCGACGCCGCGTCGTACGCCAAGGGCCACGCCACCGGCCAGAGCGGCAACGCGCTGGCGATCGTGCCCAGCACCAAGAAGGTCGGCCCGCCCGGCGCCACGCTCGACGTGCCGCTGACGCACATCAACGCCAGCTACGTGCGCAGCCATTTCGATGCGGTGGAGGTGCGCGTGCCCGGTGCGCCGCACGCCGACGAGATCGTGCTGATCCTGACGATGAGCACGGGCCCGCGCATCCACGCGCGCGTCGGCGGCCTCGCCGCATCGGCGATCGCCAAGTGGGACGGCCAACGCTGACGAGAAGGACGACGACGATGCCCGCACAAATCCGCAAGCTCGTGGTGCAGGTCGACGAGACCCGCATCGAGATGGGCAAGGCCGTGACCCCCGCCACGCGCCGCGCGCTGGCGATGGCGGTGATCGCCAACCCGTGCGCCGGCCGCTACGTGGAGAACCTCGACGAGCTGATCGCCATCGGCGAGGAGCTCGGCGGCCTGCTCGGCAGCAAGTGCGTCGAAGCGCTCGGCATCCAGCCCGGCCAGGCGCAGAGCTACGGCAAGGGCGCGATCGTCGGCGAGGCCGGCGAGCTGGAGCATGCCGCGGCGATCCTGCACCCGAAGCTCGGGGCGCCGCTGCGCAAGGCGGTCGAGAAGGGCGCCGCGCTGGTGCCGTCGGCCAAGAAACAGGGCGGCCTCGGCAGCGCGATCGACGTGCCGCTCGGCCACAAGGATGCCGCCTTCGTGCGCAGCCATTTCGATGCGATCGAAGCGCGCGTCGGTGATGCACCGCGCGCCAACGAGATCGTGGTCGCGGTGGCGGTCACCGCGAGCGGCCGGCCGCTGGCGCGCGTGGGTGGCCTGCAGGTCAGCGAGATCGAGGGCAAGGATGGCCTGCGTTGAGCGGCCTGCGTTGAATTTGTGATTGAACTGGAGGGTTGGTCGATGAAGCGTTTTGTCTCCGCGGTCGTGCTCACGCTCGCCGCCGCCACCGCGCTCGCACAGGGCACGGTCAAGATCGGCGAGGTCAACAGCTACAAGGTGCAGCCGGCGTTTCTCGAGCCGTACAAGAAGGGCATGGAGCTCGCGGTGGAAGAGATCAACGCGGCCGGCGGCGTCAACGGCAAGAAGCTGCAGCTGATCACGCGCGACGACAACGGCTCGCCCGGCGATGCGGTGCGTGCCGCCGAAGAGCTGATCTCGCGCGAGCAGGTCGACGTGCTGGCTGGCGGCTTCCTGTCGAACATCGGCCTGGCGCTGGCCGACTTCGCGAAGCAGCGCAAGTTCTTCTATCTCGCGAGCGAGCCGCTGACCGACAAGATCGTCTGGGGCAGCGGCAACAAGTACACCTTCCGCCTGCGCCCGAGCACCTACATGCAAAGCGCGATGCTGGTGCCCGAGGCCGCCAAGCTGAAGAAGAAGCGCTGGGCGGTGGTGTACCCCAACTACGAGTACGGCCAGTCGGCGGTCGCCACCTTCAAGGCACTCCTCAAGGCCGCGCAGCCCGACGTCGAGTTCATCGCCGAGCAGGCGCCGCCGCTCGGCCGGCTCGACCCGGGCTCGGTGGTGCAGGCGCTGGCCGATGCGAAACCCGACGCGATCTTCAACGTGCTGTTCGGCGCCGACCTGTCGAAGTTCGTGCGCGAGGGCAACACGCGCGGGCTGTTCCAGGGCCGCGAGGTGGTCAGCATGTTGACCGGCGAGCCCGAGTACCTCGACCCGCTGAAGGACGAGACGCCCAACGGCTGGATCGTCACCGGCTACCCGTGGTATGGCATCCAGACGCCGGAGCACAAGGCGTTCTTCATCGCCTACCACCGCAAGTACAACGACTACCCGCGCCTCGGCTCGGTGGTGGGATACAGCGCGATCCACGCCATCGCCGCCGGTGTGAGGAAGGCCAAGTCCACCGACACCGAGAAGCTGGTCGCCGCATTCCGCGGCCTCGAGTTGATGACGCCGTTCGGCAAGACGGTGTTCCGGCCGCAGGACCAGCAGTCGACGATGGGCGCCTACGTCGGCAAGACCAAGAACGAAGGCGGCAAGGGCACGATGGTCGACTACGTCTACCTCGATGGCGCGAAGTTCCAGCCGAGCGATGACGAAGTGAAGAAGCTGCGGCCGGCGATGGAACCTTGATGCCGATGTCCCACCCCCGAAGCGCCGCCCCCTCGAGGGGCGCCGCCAGCGGACCGGCAAAGCCGGATCCGCGGCGGCCGCTTGACGTCGTGCTCGCACACCGGCGCCCGTGACCCTGTCTGCCTTTCTGGTTCAGCTCCTCAACGGGCTGGCCGGTGCGTCGTCGCTGTTCCTCGTCGCCGCCGGGCTGTCGCTGATCTTCGGCGTCACGCGCATCGTCAACTTCGCGCACGGCTCGTTCTTCATGCTGGGTGTGTACCTCGCGGTCGCGCTGACCGGCCAACTCGGCGCAGGCGTCGGCTTCTGGCCGTCGGTGCTGCTGGCGGCGCTCGCGGTGAGCGCGATCGGCGCGCTGGTGGAGGTGGCGCTGCTGCGGCGCATCTACCAGGCGCCCGAGCTGTTCCAGCTGCTCGCCACGTTCGCGCTCGTGCTGGTGATCAAGGATGCCGCGCTGTGGCTGTGGGGTGCCGAGGATCTGCTCGGTCCGCGCGCGCCGGGGCTCGCCGGTTCGATCGAGATCCTCGGCCGGCGCTTCCCGACCTACGACCTGCTGCTGATCGTGATCGGCCCGGCGGTGCTGGGCCTGCTCACCGTGCTGTTGACCCGCACCCGTTGGGGCACGCTGGTGCGCGCTGCGACACAGGACCGCGAGATGGTGGGCGCGCTCGGCGTCAACCAGGCAGGCCTGTTCACCAGCGTGTTTGCGCTCGGCGCACTGCTCGCGGGGTTGGGCGGTGCGCTGCAGGTGCCGCGCGAGCCGGCGTCACTGAACCTGGATCTGCTGACGATCGGCGACGCGTTCGTCGTCGTCGTGGTCGGCGGCATGGGCTCGATCCCCGGCGCGTACGCGGCCGCGCTGCTGATCGCCGAGATCAAGGCGCTGTGCGTCGGCATCGGCACCGTGCACGTCGCTGGCATCGACTTCTCGTTCTCCAAGCTGACGCTGGTGGTCGAGTTCCTGGTGATGGCGGTGGTGCTGGTCGTGCGGCCCTGGGGGCTGATGGGCCGCCCGCAGGGTGCGAGCCGCAACGCGGGCCCGGTCGAGGCGCCCTTGCGCACGGCCGATCAGCGCATGCAGGTCGCGGGCCTCGTGCTGCTGATCGTGCTGCTCGCGCTGCCCTGGTGGGGCGCCGGCATGCCCTACGCGACCGTGCTGGGGATCGACCTGCTGACGGCCGCGCTGTTCGCGGCGAGCCTGCATTTCATCATGGGCCCGGCGGGCATGCATTCGTTCGGGCACGCCGCGTACTTCGGCCTCGGCGCGTACGCGGCGGCGCTGCTGGTGCTGCGCCTGAAGCTGCCGATGGAGCTCGCCCTCCTCGTCGCGCCGTTGTTCGCCGGCCTGGGTGCGCTGGTCGTCGGCTGGTTCAGCGTGCGCTTGAGCGGTGTCTATCTCGCGATGCTGACCCTGGCGTTCGCGCAGATCGTCTGGTCGGTCACGTTCCAGTGGGACGACGTCACCGGCGGCAGCAACGGCCTCACCGGCGTCTGGCCCGCGCCGTGGCTGGCGAGCAAGAGCGCCTATTACACGCTGGTGCTCGTCGTCGTGGCGCTCGGCGCCTGGGCGTTGCGCCGCATCGTGTTCGCGCCATTCGGCTACGCGATGCGCGCAGGGCGCGACTCGCCGCTGCGCTCCGACGCCATCGGCATCGACGTCAAGCGCGTGCAGTGGATCGCATTCGTGATCGCCGCGCTCTTCGCCGGCCTCGCCGGCGCGCTGTACGCGTTCAGCAAAGGCAGCATCTCGCCCGACAGCATGGGCGTGGGCAAGTCGGTCGACGGCCTGGTGATGGTGCTGCTCGGCGGGGTGCAGACGCTCGCCGGGCCGTGGGTCGGCGCGATCACGTTCACCTGGCTGCAGGATGCGATCGCGCGCAACACCGAATACTGGCGCGCGCTGCTGGGCGGCGTGATCCTGCTGCTGGTGCTGGCGTTCCCGATGGGGCTGGCGGGGTGGGTGCGGCAGCGCTACGAGCGGTGGGCAGTGCGATGAGCCTGCTCCGGGTCAGCCACCTCACCAAGTCGTTCGGTGGCAACCGCGCCGTCGACGACATCTCGTTCGAGTTGGCTGCAGGCGAGCTGCTCGCGATGATCGGCCCCAACGGTGCCGGCAAGTCGACCACCTTCAACATGGTCAACGGCCAACTCGCGCCCGATGCCGGTTCGATCACGCTGAACCGCATCGAGCTCACGGCCAAGCGTCCGCGCGAGATCTGGAAGCTCGGGGTGGGACGCACCTTCCAGATCGCCGAGACCTTCGCGTCGCTGACGGTGGTCGAGAACGTGCAGATGGCCTTGCTGTCGCACGACGCCAAGGTGTTCTCGCTGTGGCGCCGCGCCGCCGCGCACAAGCGAGACGAGGCGATGGCGCTGCTGCAGCAGGTGGGCATGGTGAGCCAAGCCGAGCGGCCGTGCAGCGTGCTCGCGTATGGCGACGTCAAGCGCGTGGAGCTGGCGATCGCACTGGCCAACGCGCCGAAGCTGCTGCTGATGGACGAGCCCACCGCCGGCATGGCGCCCAAGGAGCGCAACGAGCTGATGGCGCTGACCAAGCAGCTCGTGCAGCAGCGCGGCCTGGCGGTGCTGTTCACCGAGCACAGCATGGACGTCGTGTTCGCGTATGCCGATCGCATGCTCGTGCTGGCGCGCGGGCGCTTGATCGCCGAAGGCAAGCCCGCCGACATCCGCGAGGACGCCAAGGTGCAGGAGGTCTACTTCGGCACCGGCAGGACGTTCGAGAAGAAGGTGCTGACCGCATGAGCACCAGCGGCCACACCGACGTTCTGCTGCGCGCCGATGGCATCGCCGCGTGGTACGGCGCCGCGCAGGTTCTGTTCGACATCGGGCTCGACGTGAAGCGCGGCGAAGTGGTCGCGCTGATGGGGCGCAACGGCGCCGGCAAGAGCACGACCTTGAAGGCGCTGATGGGCATGATTGCGCAGCGCGCCGGCCATGTCCTTTTCATGGGCCTCGACATCGCGCGCGAGGCGCCGCACCAGATCGCGCGCCGTGGCTTGGGCTACGTGCCGGAAGATCGCCGCATCTTCACCGACCTCACGGTGATGGAGAACCTCGAGGTCGCGCGTCAACCCGAGCGCAGATGGGCCGACGGCAGCGCCGCGCCGAGCTGGACGCCGGAGCGGTTGTTCGGCCTGTTTCCGAATCTCGGCGAGATGCCGCAGCGGCCGGGCGGCCGCATGAGCGGCGGCGAGCAGCAGATGCTGACCGTCGCGCGCACGCTGATGGGCAACCCGCTGCTGCTGCTGCTCGATGAACCGAGCGAAGGCGTGGCACCGGTGATCGTCGAACAGATGGTGCAGATGATCCTGGAGCTCAAGGGGCAGGGTGTCAGCATCCTGCTGTCGGAGCAGAACATGCATTTCGCCGAGCTGGTGTCCGACCGCGCCTACGTGCTCGAGAAGGGCCAGATCCGCTACCAGGCCACGATGGCCGAGCTTGCCGCCAACGACGAGGTGCGGCGGGCGTATCTTTCGATGTGACCTCGTCGCCTCACGTCACGCACATTCACTGGAGGGCTCATGAACCGCACCGTTGATCGCCGTTTCATTCTGACCAGCCTGTCCGCCGTCGCGCTCGCGGCTGCTCTGCCAGCGCGGGTGCGCGCGGCCGACAAGCTCAAGCCCGGCAGCGACGCCGCGCTGATCGTCGTCGACGTCCAGAACTGCTTCGTCACCGGCGGCACGCTGCCGGTCAAGGGTGGCGAGGAGGTGGTGCCGGTCATCAACAAGCTGGCGGCCGGGTTCGAGAACATCGTCGTCACGCAGGACTGGCACACGCCGGGACACGCATCGTTTGCGAGCACGCATCAGGGCAAGAAACCGTTCGAGACCACCAAGCTGAGCTACGGCACCCAGGTGCTTTGGCCCGACCACTGCGTGCAGGGCACCGACGACGCCTCGCTGCACAAGGATCTGAAGCTGCCGACCGCGCAGCTCATCATCCGCAAGGGCTTCCACAAGAACATGGACAGCTACTCCGCGTTCGACGAAGCCGACCACAAGACCGCCACCGGGCTCGCGGGCTACCTGAAGGCGCGCGGCATCAAGACGCTCTACGTCACCGGCCTGGCGACCGACTTCTGCGTTGCGTGGACCGCGATGGACGCGCGCAAGGCGGGCTTCAACGTCTACGTGATCGAAGACGCCACGCGCGCGATCGACCTCAACGGCTCGCTCGCCGCGGCGTGGAAGGCGATGACGGCCAAGGGTGTCAAGCGCATCCAGTCGGGCGATCTCCAATCCGCCTGAGCCTTGCGATCGTGCTGACCCTGCGCGTCAACGGCCGCTCGCACGAGTTGGCCGTGGCGGGGCACGTGCCGTTGCTGCAGGTGCTGCGCAACGACCTCCAGCTCAACGGCCCGAAGTTCGGCTGCGGCCTCGGCGAGTGCGGGGCCTGCACGGTGCTGCTCGACGGCGTGGCCGCGCGCGCGTGCTGCACGCCGCTGGCCGGCGTCGGCGCGCGCGAAGTCACCACGCTCGAGGGGCTGGCGCGCGATGGCAGGCTGCACGCCGTGCAGCAAGCCTTCGTCGACACGCAGGCCGCGCAATGCGGGTATTGCCTCAACGGCATGGTGATGGCCACTGCCGCGCTGCTGCGCCGCCACCCGCAGCCGAGCGACGCGCAGGCGCGCGCCGCGCTGTCGCACAACCTGTGCCGCTGCGGCACCCACATCGAAATTCTGGCGGCAGTGCGGCGCGCAGCCGAGTTGACGGGGTGATGGCCCGCGCCGCAGGCTGGCGTACGCGGCGCGCGTTTCGCGACGCCGACGGCGTGCTGCTGGTGTTGCGCGAGCCGCCGCCACCAGCGCCGCCGGCGCCGGGCCAGCCACCGAGCGTGCCGGCCAATCCGGCCGAAGGGCCCGAGCTGCTGCTCGCGTTCGCCGACGACGGACACGCGGTCGCGCTCGGCGGCCACGTCGACCTCGGCACCGGGCTGCAGACGTCGTATGCGCAACTGGTCGCCGAAGAGCTCGATCTGCCGCTCGAGCGCGTCCACATTGTGCTCGGTGACACCGCGCGTGCGCCGAACCAGGGGCCGACGATCGCCAGCACGTCGATCCAGCTGCATGCGATGCCGTTGCGGCAGGCCGCGGCGCAGGCGCGCGCGTGGTTGCGCGGGGCTGCCGCGGGTCAACTCGGTGTGGCGGCCGACGAGGTCGTGCTCGCCGGTGGCGATGCGTGCGGGCGCGATGGCCGTCGCGTCGCGCTCGGCTCGCTGATCGCCGGACGACACGTCGAGCTGATGCTCGACCCGAGCATGCCGCTGAAGGACGCGCGCGAACGCCGCATCGTCGGCACGTCGGCGCCACGCCGGGACATCCCGGCCAAGGTGGCGGGCGATGCGGTCTACGTGCACGACGTGCGAGTGCCCGGCATGCTGCACGGCCGCGTGGTGCGGCCACCATATGCGGGCATCGATGCGGGCGACTTCGTCGGCCGCACGCTGCTCGCGGTCGAAGAAACGTCGATCGCGCACATCGCGGGCGTGCGCCAGCTGGTGGTGATCGGCGACTTCATCGGCATCGTCGCCGAGCGCGAAGACCAAGCCGAGGCGGCGATGCACGCACTGGCCGTGCAGTGGAAGCCGTGGCCCGCACTGCCACCGCTCGACGACCTGGCGCAGGCGATCCGAGCCAATCCGTCGACGCCGCGCGTGGTGGCCAGCCAGGGCGATGTCGACGCCGCGCGGGCGGCCAGCGCGACCACGCTCGATCGCGAGTACGTGTGGCCCTATCAGCTGCACGCGTCGATCGGCCCGTCGTGCGCGGTGGCCGACTGGCAGCCCGACGGACTCACGGTGTGGGCCGGCACGCAGAATCCGCACGTCCTGCGCGCCGATCTGGCCAAACTGGTGAATCTCGCGGACACCGCGGTCGACGTCATCCGCCTCGAAGCCAGCGGCTGCTACGGCCGCAACGGCGCCGACGACGTCGCCGCCGACGCGGCGCTGCTGTCGCGCGCGGTGAATGCGCCGGTGCGTGTGCAGCTCACGCGCGAACAGGAGCATGCGTGGGAGCCCAAAGGCGCCGCGCAGCTGATGAGGGTGCGCGGCGCGCTCGACGCGAGCGGCGCGCCGACCGCGTACGACTTCGACACCTCGTACCCGAGCAACGCGGCACCGACGTTGGCGCTGCTGCTGACGCGCACGATCGAGCCTGTGGCGCGCGCGTTCGAGATGGGCGACCGCACCGCGGTGCCGCCGTATGCTTACCCGAACCAGCGCATCACGGTCAACGACATGGCGCCGATGCTGCGCGCGTCGTGGCTGCGCGGCGTGTCGGCGCTGCCGAACTCGTTCGCGCACGAGTCCTACATCGACGAGCTGGCGACGGCCGCGGGCGCGGACCCGGTCGAGTTCCGTCTGCGCCATCTGAAGGATTCGCGCGCCATCGATCTGGTGAAGGCGACGGCCGCACGCGCCGGCTGGATCGCGCACGCCGAGCCGCAGCAGCAGGCGCCCGAAGGCGATC
>Ga0207708_10002519_pt1 | contig 13467 bp, 15 predicted proteins | sample KBSK5101metaG_FD_184340 | JGI IMG/M metagenome (GOLD analysis project Ga0207708, IMG submission 184340) | Corn, switchgrass and miscanthus rhizosphere microbial communities from Kellogg Biological Station, Michigan, USA - KBS K5-10-1 metaG... | ecosystem: Host-associated > Plants > Roots >...
AAGTGGGTCTCGGCCGGCGCCTGACGCTGGCGCGGCAACTTCGGCCCGAGCGCTACACGCGCGCGATCGTGCTGCCGCGCTCGGCGAAAGCGGCGCTCGTGCCGTGGCTTGCGCGCATACCGCTGCGCACCGGGTTCCGCGGCGAGTGGCGTTACGGCTTGCTGAACGACGTCCGTGTGCTCGAGGCGAGGTTCGATCAAACGGTGAAGCGATTCTTGGCCTTGGGTGTGGAGCGCGACGCTCCCGTGCCCGTCCCGCTGCCGAAGGAGCTACATCCTCGGCTCCGCAGCGACCGAAAGAATCTCGAACGGTTGCGCGCCGCGCACGGGCTCGTGGCGGGCGCGCGCCTCGCGGCGCTGATGCCCGGCGCGGAGTATGGTCCCGCCAAGCGCTGGCCCGCCGCGCACTACGGCGCGCTGGCGGCGGCGCTCGCCGGCGCTAACACCGACGTCGTCGTGCTCGGCTCCGCGAAGGAACGCGGAATTGGCGACGAGGTCGCGGCGCGTGCCGCGAGCGCGCGAGTCCGAAACCTCTGCGGCGCCACGTCGCTCGCGGATGTCGTCGATCTTCTGGCGGCCGCCGACGTGGCCGTCAGCAACGACTCCGGCCTGCTGCACGTTGCGGCCGCCGCCGGCGCGCCCGTCGTCGCGATCTACGGCTCGTCGTCGCCGAAGTTCACGCCGCCGCTGACGGAAGAGGCGGCCGTCGTGTCGCTCGACATCGAGTGCAGCCCTTGTTTCGAGCGCGAGTGCCCGCTCAAGCATTTCAAGTGCATGAACGATCTGACGCCCGCCATCGTGCTGCGCGCCGTCGAGACGCTGCGCTCCGCGCGCGCTTCGGAAGCTCGGCGATGAACGCCGACGAGAAGCTCGTAGTGGACGGGCAGCACGTCATGCTCGTGGGCCGCGAGCGCACCGAGACGCCGCTCGCGACTTGGTTCGACGCCGCCGAGTGGCGGCGCGGCGGCGCCGTCGCGCTCGAGACCTCGGGACGCGGCGAGGTGCTGATCGTCGCTCACGGCGCCGAAACCTGGGTATTGCGGCACTATCGCCGCGGCGGCCTCGTCGCGCGCTTCATCGACGATCATTACCTGTGGACCGGGGGACAGCGAGTGCGCGCGTTCCGCGAATGGCGGCTGCTGCGCGAGCTGCGCGCGGACGGATTGCCCGTGCCGAACCCGGTCGCGGCTCATGTCGCGCGGTCCGGCGTCATCTATACCGCCGACATCATCACGTCGTATCTGCCAAACACGCGCAAGCTGTCGTGGTTCATCGCGCAGGGCCGCGTTCCTTCCGACAGCTGGCGGCGCGTCGGCGCCATGATCGGCGCCGTCCACGATCACGGCGTAGACCATCCCGATCTCACGGCGCACAACGTGCTGCTCGACGACGCGGGCAAACCGTTCCTCGTCGACTTCGACAACGCGCAGCGAAGGCCGCCCGGCGAATGGCGCCGCTTGGGGTTGGAGCGATTCAACCGCTCCTTGCGCAAGGTGGCGCTCGAGACGGGCACGGAGTTCGACCCGGCGGCTTGGACCGAGATCGAAGCCGGTTACGCCGCGCGCTGAGCGCGGCTGCGCCCGTCAGCGGCGCTGCGCGCGCAGCAGATCGCGGATCTCCGTCAGCAGCAGGACCTCGGGCGGAGGAGGAGGAGGGGGCGCCGCTTCCTGCTTACGGCGAAATCTGTTGATGCCGCGGATGACGAGGAAGATCACGAACGCCACGATGACGAAGTCGAGCACGGTGTTGATGAAGATTCCGTACTTGATGATCGGCGCGCCTGCGGCTTCGGCTTCGGTCACGCTCGCGAAGGTCTTGCTCATGTCGAGATTCACGAACAGATTGCTGAAGTCGACGTTGCCCATCAGCAGCCCGATCGGCGGCATGATGACGTCGTTGACGAGCGAAGTGATGATCTTGCCGAACGCGGCGCCGATGATGATGCCGACGGCAAGATCGACGACGTTGCCGCGCATCGCGAAGTCTTTGAACTCTTTTAGCATTGTTATCTCCGTTCCTCGAACGTTGACGATCGCGCCGACGGCGCTGCGGGTAAGTCTACTCCTCGCAGTTGCTCGGACGAGGCGTCAGCGCGCGTACGCGTCGGGAAGCGGTGCCGGCCGCGATTTGAACTTCTTGTAGAGCCAGAGGTATTGCTCGGGCGCGAGCCGGATGTAGTCCTCGAGCAGCGCGAACAGCCGCTGCGTATCGCGCGTCGGCGAGTCGCTCGGGAAATCGGCGAGCGGCTCTCCGATGTCGACTCGATAGTCGCCGCTCGGCATTCGGCGGAAGAAATAGGGCAGCACGGCAGCGCCGCTGATCGCGGCGAGCTTGCTCGTCGCCGTATTCGTGACGGCGGGCTCGCCGAAGAACGGCAACACCTCGCTCTGATTGCCGAGGTACGTCTGATCGGGCAGATAGCCGACGGCGTATCCGCCGCGCAGCGTGCGCAGCAGCGCGCGAACGTTGTCGCGCGGTATCTGGTGCTTCGCAAACCGATGGCGCCCGCGGCGAATCATGACGTCCATCATCGCGTTGCGTTGCGTCCGATACATCGTGCTCACTCGCGGCGTCAGGGCCTCGAGCACCGCGAAGCCGATCTCGAGCGCCGTGAAGTGCCCGCCGACCAACAGCGCGCCGCGCCCGTCGGCGAGCGCGCGCTCGAGGTGCTCGCGGCCGTGAATGTCGACTCGCTGAAGCAAGCGATCGATCGGCGTGAACCAGCCGACGCCCATCTCGACGAACGACATGCCGACGGCCTCGAAGTGCCGCTCGAGCAGGTCGCGCCGCTCGGCTGCGCTCAAGCTCGGGAAGCAGAGCTCGATGTTGCGCCGAGCGACGCGTCGTTGTCGCGTCTTGACGCGTCGCAACAAGCGGCCGAACGAGCTGCCGACTCTCCGTTGCCACGGAGGCGAGAGCTTTGCCGTCCCATGCATGAGACCCAGCAATACCCACATCGGCCAGTAGCGCGGGCCCCAGAATGGCGCCAGCGACAATTCGTCAGGAAACTTCACGCGCCTCTTTCCGTCGAAAAGCCTTCACGAGGTCGACGCGGCATAGAGATCCGGCAGCGGCGCGGGTCGGCCCTTGAAGCGCTGGTGAATCCACCAATACTGCTCGGGGCACATACGAATGTAGCCCTCGAGCTCCTTCATCAACGCGTGTGTGTCCGCGACGTCGTCGCCGCTCGGGATCCCGGCGAGCGGTGCGCCGATCGACATCACGTAACGGCCGTTTGCGAGCCTGCGGCCATAGTACGGGAGGACGGCGGCGCCGCTCATTCTCACGATCCGGCCGATGGCGGTGTTCGTCATCGCGGGCTCGCCGAAGAACGGCAGCAGCACGCTGCCTTTGCCTCCGTAGCTTTGGTCGGACGCGTACCAAAAAACGGCGTTCGCACGGAGCACGCGCAACATCTCGCGGGCACCGTCCTTCGGGATCTGCACGTCGTAAGAGCGTCCTCGGCCGTGCTGCATCGCGCGATTCATGACGGGATTGCGTTGCGCCTTGTACATGCCGGTAAGCGTCGGGCATAGCGGCTTCAGCGCCGGCCAGAAGAACTCGAACGTCGTGAAGTGCGCGGAGAAGAGGATCACTCCATTGCCTTTCGCGAGCGCCGCTTCGAGGTGCTCCGCGCCCTCGATGTCCACTCGCCCGCGCACGGCATCGGCCCTGCCGAACCATCCCATCGCCATCTCGACGAGCGACTGACCCAGCGACTCGAAGTGCTGCACGAGGATCTGCGCACGCTGTTCAGGCGGCAGCTCGGGCAGGCAGGTTTCGATGTTGCGCGCCGCGACGTGGCGGCGTTTCGGCAGCAGCGAGTAGGCGAGGCGTCCCAGCGCGCGCCCGAGGGCCATCTGCGCTCGAAACGGCAGCAGGACGACGAGCCGCATCCAGGCAACCCCGAGCCAGGCGACGGCGTACCGTAGGGGGGCGAACTTAACCGTCCAGAAGTTATCTGAAGGCATTGCCGGAGACGGACTCGGCCAGAAATCTTGAGGCGATCTTAGCAGCATGCGCGGCGCCGGCAGCTTGATATCACGAGACGATGTCGCCATGTCTGGCGCCGTCATGCTCGAGTGGAGATCTGGAGAAAACCGATGAAGCGCATCGTTCTGTTCGTCGCCGCCAACGTGGCCGTGCTCGCCGTAATCTACTTGGTGCTCAACATCCTGGGCGTCGAACGAATTTTCACGCAGAACGGCACGCAGCTCGACCTCGGCGCTCTGCTCACCTTTTCCGCCGTCGTCGGTTTCACGGGCTCGTTCATTTCATTGTTGATTTCGAAGTGGATGGCCAAGATGTCGACGGGCGCACGTGTCATCGGCACGCCACGTACCGCAGCGGAGAGTTGGCTACTGAATACCGTGCATCGCCTCGCCGATAAGGTCGGCATCCGGCATCCCGAGGTGGCGATCTTCGATTCGCCCACGATCAACGCGTTCGCGACGGGCGCGACGCGCAACAGTGCGCTCGTGGCCGTTAGCACGGGGCTCTTGTCGCGCCTCAACGAGCGCGAGGTCGAGGCCGTGCTCGGCCACGAAATCAGCCACGTCGCGAACGGCGACATGGTGACGATGACGTTGCTCCAAGGCGTCCTGAACACATTCGTCATCTTTTTCTCGCGCGTGATCGGTTTCGTCGTGGATCGCGTGTTGCTGCGCAACGAGCGCGGCACGGGACCGGGTTTCTTTCTCGCGAGCCTCGTCGCGCAGATCCTGCTCGGTATTCTGGCCACCGTAATCGTGATGTGGTTCTCGCGGCACCGCGAGTTCCGCGCAGACTCGGGCGGCGCGGAGCTCGCAGGACGCGACTCGATGATTCGCGCGCTCGAAAGCCTGCGGCGAGAGACGCAGCCCGCGCAGGTGCGGCAAGGCGCCGAGCTGCCGGAAGCGGTCCGTGCGTTCGGCATCTCGGGCGGTCGCTTAGGTCTCGGCCGGCTGTTCATGTCGCATCCGCCGCTCGAGGAGCGGATCGCGGCGCTGCAACGAGCGAGCTGAACGGCGACGAGCGCGCTCGCGACGTCGGAACGGGTTCGTTGCTATTTTTCGCGCCGTTGATCTAGAGTCTCGCGGATGATCGGATCTCGTGGATTCTTCGCCGTTCTCGGCATGGCAACGATGCTCGGCAATGCGACCGCGGAGGAACAGGATCTCGCCATCGGGCCGGATCACGCGGATTACGTCGTCGTCGACAAGTCGGATCGCAAGCTCTACCTCTACAAGGCCGGCCGGGTCTTACGCGAGTTCGATGTTTCCCTCGGGTTGGTCCCGAACGGCGCGAAGCAGCGCGAGGGCGACTTCCGAACGCCGGAGGGCAAGTACACGCTCGACGCGCGCAACGCGAACAGCGACTTCTTCTTGTCGATTCATGTCTCTTATCCCAACGAGACGGACCGCGACCGCGCGCGCGACCAAGGTGTCGATCCGGGCGGGCAGATCATGATTCACGGCTGGCCCAACGAGCCGAAATACGACGTGCGGCGTTATCTAGACACCGATTGGACGGACGGCTGCATCGCAGTCAGCAACTCCGACATGGTCGACATCTGGCTCATGACCCGCGAATCGACGCCGATCGAGATTCGCCCCTAGGCCTCCCTAAAGCCGTGACTACGCAATGGACGCGTTGATAGCCCCGGAGGGCAGTCTCGAGATCCTCTCGCGGATCGAGGCGCACCAGCTGCGCGACGCGGGTGGCGGCGGCCTCTACGAGCTCTGGCGGCAGTGCTCGTTGGCGGTGTTGAACTCCGGCGCCTCCGACGACGACGTCCGGAAAATCCTGAATCGCCACGAGAGCTTCAGCATCGCCGTCGTGCAATACGAAGGCGGCATTGCGCTCGAGCTCAAGAACGCGCCGGATATCGCGTTCGTCGGGACGGAGATGATCCGCGGTATCCGCGAGCACTTGTTCGCGGTGCTGCGTGACTTGCTCTACGCGCACGATGACGTGCTGAACAGCCCGCGCTTCGACCTCACGCGCTCGGAGGGGATCACGGATGCCGTGTTCCACATCCTGCGGAACGCGCGCGTGATACGCGCGCACGAGGAGCCGCGGCTCGTCGTGTGCTGGGGCGGCCACGCCATCGAGCGCGAGGAGTACGACTACACGAAGGTCGTGGGCTACGCGCTCGGTCTCCAGGGTCTCGACATCTGCACGGGCTGCGGCGCCGGCGCGATGAAGGGCCCGATGAAGGGAGCCACCGTCGGGCACGCCAAGCAGCGTATTCGCACGGGGCGCTACCTGGGGCTCACCGAGCCGACGATCATCGCGGCCGAGTCTCCGAACCCGATCTGCAACGAGCTCGTGATCCTGCCGGACATGGAGAAGCGGCTCGAGGCGTTCGTGCGGATGGCTCACGCGATCATCGTGTTCCCGGGCGGCGTAGGCACGGCCGAAGAGATTCTTTATTTGCTCGGCATCTTGCTCGGCCCGAAGAACACGGGCGAGACGCTGCCCGTGATCTTCACGGGTCCCACGTCGAGCAAGAGCTATTTCGAGCGCCTGCACGCCTTCATCGGCGCGACCCTGGGCCCCGTCGCCCAGCAGCGGTACAAGGTGATTCTCGGCGATCCCCCGGCGGTGGCGGCCGAAGTGACGAGGGGACTCCAGCGCGTCCGCGACCGGCGCGCGGCCGACGACAACGCGTATTTCTTCAACTGGGCGCTCGACATCGCGCTCGATTTTCAAAGGCCGTTCGAGGCGACGCACGAAACGATGCGCGCTCTGGAGCTGCATCGCGATCAGCCGGCGCACAGCTTGGCGGTCAATTTGCGCCGAGCGTTCTCAGGTGTAGTCGCGGGTAACGTGCGCGAGGCGGGCATCGCACGCGTCGAGAAGTACGGGCCGTTCGAGCTGCGCGGCGATCCGAAAATCATCGCGGCGCTCGGCGCCCTGTTGCAGGCCTTCGTGACCGAGCGACGCATGCGCTTGTCGGAGCCGAGCGCATATGTGCCCTGCTACCGAATCGTCGCCTGACGACGACGGTCGCCCTCGTCATTATCGTCAAAAGCCGCGCGGCTAAACGACCGCGGTTGTGACTTGGTTCCTCGGCTTTCGGCGCTTCACGCCGTAGGCTTCGCTCATCTGGGGACAGGGATTGTCAGCAGACATGAGCGACCAAAAACCACATCAGTTCCGACCCGCCTTGTACTCAAAAGAAACCAACGGAGCCGAAGAGCCCCGCTCGAACGACCAGCACGGTTGGGACGCCTATCGAAAGTGGTTGTCGCGCGTCAGCACCAAGTCCGCGGGCGAGCGCTCGCCGCTCGACCACTCGATCTATAGCTGGCGTGGGTACCACACCTGGGCGGACAAGATCCGCAACTCTTGGAAGGACGGCTGAGCCAACCTTCTAGTCGCGGGCTGCTGCGCTGACGAGGCCGGCAACCGACCCGCGAGGTGAGCGTTCAGGCTCCGGGCTCGGGCGCTCAATCGGCACCAGATTCGTAGGAGCGGCGGCAGCAAGCTGCCTGCGGGGCCGCGCCTCGAGCCAAGCGAGCATTTCTTGCCACTGCGGCAGGTCTTGCTGGACCTGCCAGCGCGGCATCTCGTAAACGCCCAAACCGATCTCCGCCGAGCGCACGTAGCTCTGCGTGTCGCGCAGCGTGGCGATCAACGGGATATCGAGACTCCTCAGGAAGCGCGTTAGCGACTGCGAAACGCGCGTGTTGCCGCGCACGCGGTTGGCGATGATGCCGATACGCTTTTGCGAGCGCCGGATCTTGGCTACGAGCAGGAGGTCGGCGATGCACTTCGCGGTCGCATGAATGTCGATCTCGGAAGGCATCACGGGCACGAGCACTGCGTCGGCCCCGCGCGTGAGATCCGGCAGCGCAAGAGGGTCGATCGCGGCCGGCGTGTCGATGACGACGACGCGGCAATCCGCCGGGATCCGTGTCTGCCAGCTCCGTGTGACGCTCGCCGACCGTTCGAACGCCGCGATGCCGTGGATCGGCGCCGCCTCACCGGGGCGCTTGCGCAGCCAACGCATGCTCGAAGCTTGCGGGTCGAGGTCCATCAGCGCCGGCCGGTCGCCGTTCGCGGCGTAACAGGCTGCGAGATTGATCGCGATCGTGGTCTTGCCGGAGCCACCCTTCGGATTGAGGACGACGATCCTTTGCATGGTTTCGCGTTAGCTTGACGGCATCGAGCGCAATCGAGAAACCGAGCGGACAATAAGTAAAAACATCTGTCCGATCGCTTCGGTTCTTGAGAGCACTTTCACAGAGACGTCGCGTGCCGCTCGTTATAGTTGTTTCGTCACAGCGCAGATCTTCTAGCAATGGACGCAAAAGGTCACGCCGAGCATTCGCCCGACAAGAATAGCATCTGTAGCCTGGAATGGATCGTTTCGGCTATCGATGCGGCGCGTCGGCACAAGAAGGACGAGCACCGCGACCCGCCGGCGCGGCCGCGGCGCGGATTAACGCTCGTGAAAATCGATTGCAGCCGCCGGTGAAGCACTAGGATCCGGCTACATGGAAGTCGTGCTGCTCTGGCTTGACGATCTCGACGACGCCTTGTTCTGCGTGGCCCTCGCCTGGGAGCGCCTGCGCCGCCTCGTGCTCCAGGTCGGGCTCGCGTCGGCCCTTGCCGTTGCGGCTGCCGAGCTCGCCGCGATCGCGACCGCCTGGACTCCCGCGTTCTCGTACGTCGCGGCCTCGAGCGTCGTCGCCTGGCTCGTCGGCACGCTCGTGCGGGCCTTCTATTACCGAGATTTGCGCCGTTTCCTGACGGCTGCTTGAAAAACGCCGGTCGGCGCCTAACCTAGCTCCCCATTCCAACAGCATTCACCGGGGAGCCGATGGATAGCGGCGGGCCGTCCACTTTCGCGTTTCAGGCCGAGGTCAAGCAGCTCTTGCACCTCATGGTGCACTCGCTGTACAGCGAGCGAGAGATCTTCCTTCGCGAGCTGATCTCCAACGCCTCGGACGCCAATGACCGGCTGCGATTCGAGAGCCTCGCGCGGCCCGAGTGGGGCTCGACCGATCCCGAGTTGCGCATACTCGTGACCGTCGATCCCGAGCGGCGCACGCTCAGCGTCACCGACAACGGCATCGGCATGAGCCGCGAGGAAGTGATCGAGAATCTCGGCACGATCGCTCGGTCGGGCACGGGCCAGTTTCTCGAGAAGCTGACCGGTGACCAGCGCAAAGACGCGCAGCTGATCGGGCAATTCGGCGTCGGTTTCTACTCCGCGTTCATCGTGGCGGACGAGGTGACCGTGCTCTCCCGCCGCGCCGATGCGCCGCCCGATCGAGCCGTATCGTGGATCTCGGACGGACGCGGCGAGTACCGCATCGAGACGGTCGAGCGGCTCGAGCGCGGCACGACCGTGCAGCTCAAGCTCAAGGAGAACGCCGGCGAGTTCCTCGAGCCCGCGCGGCTGAAGACGCTCATCCGCAAATACTCGGACCATATCGCGTTTCCAGTCCGGTTGGCCGGCAGCGGCCACGAGGAGGAAACGGTCAATCGTGCGAAGGCGCTCTGGGCGCGGCCGCGCGCCGAGGTCAAGGACGACGAGTACGTCGAGTTCTACAAGGCGCTAGCGCACGACGCTGACGAGCCGCTGATCTGGAGCCACAATCGCGTCGAGGGCAAGCGCGAGTACACGAGCTTGCTGTACGTGCCCGCTACCGCGCCGTTCGATCTCTGGAACCGCGAAGCCCCGAAGGGCGTCAAGCTCTACGTCCAGCGAGTGTTCATCACCGATCAGGCGGCTCAGTTCCTGCCGCTGTACCTGCGCTTCATCCGCGGCGTGGTCGATTCGACCGAGCTCGCGCTCAATGTCTCGCGCGAGCTGCTGCAGCAAGACGAGGCCATCGGCGCGATGCGGACGGCGCTGACGCGCCGCGTCCTCGACATGCTCGAACGCCTCGCCGAGGATTCCACGAAATACGCGACGTTCTGGAGTCAGTTCGGCGCGTTGCTCAAAGAGGGGCTCATCGAGGACCTCGCGAACCGCGACCGGCTTGCCAAGCTGATGCGTTTCAACACGACGAAGACGGCGAGCGACGAGCAAAGCCGGAGTCTCGAGCAATACTTGGGCGACGCCAAGCCCGACCAGGACGCGATCTACTTTCTCGTGGCCGAGTCGCCGACGGCGGCGCGAAACAGCCCCCATTTGGAAGCGTTCAAGGAGCGCGGCATCGAAGTAGTCCTTCTGACCGACCGGCTCGACGAGTGGGTCATGCAGCATCTCACGGAGCACGGCGGCAAACCTTTCAAGGACGTGCGGCGCGGAATGCTCGAGCTCGATGCTGCAAAAGGCGCCGAGCCCAAAGCGGAGAAGCAAGACCGTGAGCGGCAGGCGCTGCTGAAGCGCGTGAAGCAGGTGCTGCGCGAACGTGTCGATGAGGTTCGCGTCGGCGGCCGGCTGCGGCAGTCCGCCGCGTGCCTCGTGCTGAACGAGCACGATCTCGGCTATCAGATGCGGGAGCTGCTCTCCGCGGCGGGGCACAAGCCACCGGCCGCGATCCCGAGCCTCGAGCTGAATCCCGAGCACGCACTCGTGCGGCGGCTCGACGCCGAGTCCGATCCCGCACGTTTCGAGCGGCTCGCATTGCTGCTGTTCGAGCAAGCCGTGCTGGCCGAAGGCCGGCAGCTCGACGATCCGGCTGCGTTCGTTGCCCGTCTCAACGAGCTCTTGACCGATCTCGGCACGCAGGGCGCCAAATGAGCCAGCCGACCCCGCGCTCGCGGCCGGCCGGTGTCGAGATCGAAGGGCCGGTCGGCACGCTCGAAGCGGCGATCGATGCGAGCGCGGGGCCGGCGGTCGCGACGGCCGTCGTTTGTCATCCGCACCCGCAGCAGCAGGGCACGATGACCAACAAGGTCGTGACGACCGTCGCGCGTGCGTTCGCGGAGCTGCGCGCAGACGCAGCGCGGTTCAACTTTCGCGGCGTCGGCAAATCGGCCGGAGCGTACGCGGACGGTGTCGGCGAGCGCGACGACGCGCTTGCCGTCGTGGATTGGTGCCGCGAGCGTTGGCCCAATCGGCCGCTCTATCTCGGCGGATTCTCGTTCGGGGCCGCCGTCGCGGCTTCCATCGCGGCGCGCGTTGCGCCGGCCGGCCTCGTCACCGTCGCGCCGCCGCTCGACCGGTTGCGCGCGAGCTTCGTCGCGCCGACCTGCTCTTGGCTGCTGGTTCATGGCGGAGCAGACGACGTCGTCCCTCCCGGTCCCGTGCTCGAGTGGGCTGCGGCGTTGCCGTCGCCGCCGAAGATCGTGCTGCTGCCCGGCGTCGGTCATTTCTTCCACGGCAGCTTGACCGCCTTGAACGAGGCCGTGAAGCAGGCATTCGGGCCCGATCTCGCCGCTCGCGGCCGCTCCGATGCTCCGTAAGCTCGCTGCCTTCTTCGACGGCGCGTTCGCGGATCGTGCCGACGATCCGGCCGTGCGCGAGCACGCACTGCGCGTTGCCACCGCGCTGTTGCTGATCGAGGTTGCGAAGGCCGATTACGCCGAAGACTTGGCGGAAGACGAGGCCGTGCTGCGCTCGCTGAGGCAGTTCTTCGCGCTCGACGACGAGGCGGCTGCGCTGCTGCTCGACGAAGCTCGCAGCACGGCCGACCGGGCCGTCGAGCTTCAGCAGTTCACGCGTCGCTTGCACGAGCAGCTTTCCGTCGCCGAGAAGCAACGCGTCGTCGAGATGTTATGGCAGGTCGCGCTGGCCGACAGTCGCCTCGACAAGCACGAGGATCATCTCGTGCGGAGGATCGCCGAGCTCCTCTACGTCTCGCACTCCGATCTCATCCGGATCCGCAATCGCGTGCGATCCTGAACGCGGAGCGGCGAGCTCACTCCTCGACGAAGAACTGCTTCTTGAACCGCACCGTGAACCGGCTGGGTTCACCTTGTGGCGTGGCGTCTACCGTGTAGATCAGAACCTCGCCATCAGTGATCTCGAGCTCGCCGATGTAATAGATGGCCGTTTCCTCGGGGACCTTGCGCAGCGTCATCGTCTTCAACTGACCGTTCAAGTTGACGGCCGAAGCCGAGACGGCGCCTTCGACGGCCTCAGTCGTTCCGTTCGCGAGCTTGTGATGAATGCTGACGTTCAGCATCGCGCGGCTCTTGCTGCGCGCGATGCCGTATTCGCGCGCGATGTCAGGCGCGAGCTGATCCGTGATGAGGGCGTTGAAGTAGAGCACATACTCGCCGAAGTCCTTGTTCCCTTCGGTCGCCGGCAAGACGCCTTCTTGCGTATTCGTGGCATCGACGGGGCTCGTCGGATCGCAAGCTGCAATCCCTGCTGCCAGAACGAGGCAAGCCAGCGTGCGACTGCAACGAACCATGCCTTGAGACCCCCGTGATGCGCTAGCCCAAAGTTGGCGCACGCTCGACATTACGCGCGTGCTCGAACACTGTCTAGGGAAGGTAGGCGGGCAGCACCGGTGATGCGATCGTCGCCGCCTTCAACGAAGACACGATGATCGTGGTGGCTTGCAATAGCACGATCACGAGCAGCACCGAAAGGTCGAAGCCGCCGATCGGCGGCAACATGCGACGCGCTGGACGCAACAGCGGCTCGACGAGCTGGCCGAGCAACATGGCCATCGGATTTCGGCTTGGCTGGGCGAACCAGCTGAGCACCGCATAAATGATGAGCGCTCCGACATAGAACCACAGCACGAGCGAGATCAGCCTCAGCAAGGAGTAGAAAAGTAGACGTGGGATCGGCAACGACAGATCGACGAGACGCAAGAGCACGAACGTGACGACGATCTCGAGGACGATGAGGACGACCAGCGTCGGGATGTCGAGGCCCGCGACGCTCGGCAACAATCGCCGCGCGGGAACCACGAGCGGGTTCGTAACCTTGAACACCACTTGCGATAACGGGTTGTAGTGATTCGCCCGTGCCCACTGCAGGATGAAGCGAAGCAGGAAAGTCAGCAGATAGAGATCTGCAAAAGTTCGGAGAAGGAAGATCAGCGCATCCAGCATCGATAGCTACCCATTCAATGGGCGCGACGATAGCACGAGGCGCCGCATCGACGGCTAGGCGGAGCGGTTGCCGAACAGCGCGGTGCCGATGCGCACGTGCGTCGCACCGGCGGCGATCGCTTCCTCGAAGTCGGCCGACATTCCCATTGAAAGACTGTCGAGCGCGGTTCCGCGGCTCTCGATCTCGGCGCGCAGCCCCGCGAGCTGCGCAAACCAATGCGCCGGCGTTTGGCTTTGCGGCGGTAGCGTCATGAGGCCTCGCAGGTTGAGGCGCGGCAACGCGGCAATCGCGCCTGCCAATTCCGCGACGTCCTCAGGTCGCGCGCCGCTCTTCTGCGGCTCGCTGCCCTGGTTGACCTGAATGAGCACGTTCAGCGGCGCGGCGAACGGACTCCGTTGCTCGCTCAACCGCTCGGCGACCTTGAGGCGGTCGACGGTGTGCACCCAATCGAATGTTTCTGCAATCTGACGGGTCTTGTTCGTCTGCACCTTGCCGACGAAGTGCCAAGTAATC
>Ga0207708_10002521_pt1 | contig 13466 bp, 16 predicted proteins | sample KBSK5101metaG_FD_184340 | JGI IMG/M metagenome (GOLD analysis project Ga0207708, IMG submission 184340) | Corn, switchgrass and miscanthus rhizosphere microbial communities from Kellogg Biological Station, Michigan, USA - KBS K5-10-1 metaG... | ecosystem: Host-associated > Plants > Roots >...
GCGCTACACGGGCTGGGTCGGGCGCGACAGCTTCGACGTCGACCTCGTAGCCGACGCCTACCCCGCCATTCCCGGGCGGATGATCGACTTCGCCAACAAGCTGCTCAAGCCCAAGACGAACTTCTGGGACACCTACGCGAAGCTCTGGGAGGGCGCGCTCGAGGGCAAGGCCAAGCCCGAGGCCTACCAGCCCATGGCCAAGTGGGTGGCCGACAACCCGCCCTTCCCGTCGCGGGCGTTCCGCGAGTGGAACACGTGGATGTACAAGGAGAACCGGCTCGTGCGCGGGCGCATGCGCCTGCGCGGGCGCCGCGTGGACCTGGGCGACATCGAGCAGAACCTGCTCGTCGTCACCGCCGGCGCCGACCACATCGCGCCGCCGCCGGGCACCGCGCCGATCTTCGGCCTCGTCTCCAGCAAGGACGTGACGCACTTCGACCGCCCCGGAGGCCACATCGGCTTGATGGCGGGCTCACGGGCGCGCGAGGACATCTGGCCGGACCTCGCCGGCTGGCTGGCCGAGCGATCCAGCCAATGAGGAGAGGAGCAACCGCATGACCACCACCGACAAGGTTCCCATCGCCACCAAACGCCAAGCCCCCGAGGGCAAGCTCAGCGGCCGCGTCGCCCTCGTCACGGGCGGCAACCGCGGCATCGGGGCGGCCATCTGCCGCAGCCTGGCCAACCAGGGCGCCTCGGTCGCCGCCGGGTACAGCCGCAACAAGGAGCAGGCCGAGAGCTTCCTGGCCGAGCTGCTCGAGCAGGGCATCGAGGGCTCCGTGCACCAGGGCAACATCGACTCGGCCGATGACTGCCGCCGCGTGGTCGACGAGGTGCACAAGCGCTACGGCCGGCTCGACGTGCTGGTCAACAACGCCGGCATCACCATCGACAAGCCGGTGCTGAAGATGGACGACGAGGACTGGTACAAGGTGCTCGCCGTCAACCTCTCGGGCGCGTTCTTCATGTCCAAGGCGGCGCTGCCGTACATGGTCGAGCAGGAGCACGGCCGGATCGTGAACATCTCCTCGATCATCGGCCAGCGCGGCAACATCGGGCAGGCGAACTACGCCGCGTCCAAGAGCGGGCTGTTCGGCCTGACCATGACCATGGCCCGCGAGGCAGCCAAGAAGTGCTCCGACGTGACCGTCAACGCCGTCGCCCCGGGCTTCATCGAGACCGACATGCTCGAGAGCGTGCCCGAGAAGGTGCTGGATGGGATCCGCAAGCAGATCCCGGCCGGGCGGCTGGGCCAGCCCGACGAGGTCGCCCGCGTCGTGCACTTCCTGTGCGCCGACGCCTCCGGCTACATCACCGGGCAGGTCTGGGGCGTCAACGGCGGCATGGAGATGGCCGGCGCGTAGCGGCGCTGGCGGCGTTGGGGGGTCGTTGGGCGTTGGGCGTTGGGAACCGCTTACCCAAAGCCCAAAGCCCAAAGCCCCCGACGCCCTACTTCTCCTTGTCGCCGTTCTCCGCGCCGAACTTCCCTTCGAGGTCCTTCATGACGCCAGGGTCGCGCAGCGTCGTGACGTCGCCCAGCTCGCGGCCCTCCGCGATGTCGCGCAGGAGCCGGCGCATGATCTTCCCCGAGCGGGTCTTGGGCAGGTCGGCGGACCAGATGATGCGCTTGGGCCGCGCGAACTTGCCGATGCGCCGGGCCACGACCTCGCGGATCTCCGCCACGAGCTCCTCGTCACCCTCGTTCTCCTTGCCCTCGAGGGTCACGAACGCGCACACCGCCTGCCCGGTGTCCTCGTCGCTCTGCGCGATGGCCGCGCACTCGGCCACGCGCGGGTGCGACACGATGGCGGACTCGATCTCGGCCGTCGACATGCGGTGGCCGGAGACGTTGAGCACGTCGTCGATGCGCCCGATGACCCAGAAGTAGCCGTCATCGTCGATGCGAGCGGCGTCGCCCACGAGGTAGGTGTCCTTGCCGAACCGGTCCCAGTAGGTCTCGATGAACCGGTCGTCGTCCTTGTAGAGCGTGCGCAGCATCCCCGGCCAGGGCTTGCGCAGCACGAGCAGGCCCTGCTTGCCCTCGACCTCCTCGCCGGTGGACTCGTCGTACACGGCCGCGTCGATGCCCGGCAGCGGCACCGTGGCCGAGCCCGGCTTGGTCTCGGTGATCCCCGGCAGCGGCGAGATCATGATGTGGCCGGTCTCGGTCTGCCACCACGTGTCGACGATCGGGCAGCGCTTGCCGCCGATCACCGTGTAGTACCAGAGCCAGGCCTTGGGGTTGATCGGCTCTCCGACCGTCCCCAGCAGCCGCAACGACGAGAGGTCGTGCTTGTCCGGATACTCGCGGCCCCACTTCATGCACGCGCGGATCGCGGTGGGCGCGGTGTAGAAGATCGACACCTTGTAGCGCTCGATCACGTCCCACCAGACGTCCTTGTCGGGGTAGTCGGGTGCGCCCTCGTACATGACCGAGGTCGCGCCGTTGGCCAGCGGCCCGTAGACGATGTAGCTGTGGCCGGTGATCCAGCCGACGTCGGCGCCGCACCAGTAGACGTCCTCCTCGGGCTTGAGGTCGAAGACGTACTTGTGCGTGTAGGCCACGCCGGTCAGGTAGCCGCCGGTCGTGTGGAGGATGCCCTTGGGCTTGGCCGTCGAGCCTGACGAGTAGAGGATGAACAGCGGGTCCTCGGCGTCCATGGGCTCGGCCGGGCACTCCGCCTCGGCGGCCTCCATCGCCTCGTGCATCCAGACGTCGCGACCCTCGCGCATCTCGCACTGCTCGCCGGTGGCCTTGACCACGAAGATCGTCTCCAGCGAGTCGAGGTCGTTCATCTCCTCGTCGACCGCTTGCTTGATCGCCGCGGTCTTGCCCTTGCGCCGGGCTCCGTCGACGGTGATGAGGGCCTTGGCCTCGCTGAACTCCATGCGCTCGCGCACCGAGCCGGCCGAGAACCCGCCGAAGACCACGTTGTGGGGAGCGCCGATGCGCGCGCAGGCGAGCATGGCCACGACGACCTCGGGGATCATCGGCAGGTAGATGCCGACGATGTCGCCCTTCTTGATCCCGTGGTCCTTCAGCGCGTTGGCCATCCGCTGCGAGTCGGCGTGCAGGTCGGCGTAGGTGACGTCGCGCTCCTCGCCCTCCTCGCCGCGCCAGTGGTAGGCGACGCGGTCGCCGTTGCCGTTCTCGACGTGGCGGTCGACGCAGTTGTAGGCGACGTTGAGCTTTCCGCCGACGAACCACTTCGCGAACGGCGGGTTGGACCAGTCGAGGACCTGGTCCCACTTCTCGAACCAGTGCAGCGCCTCGGCCTGCTTGGCCCACCAGCCCTCGTGGTCCTTGTTGGCCTCGTCGTAGACCGCCGGGTCGTTCCACAGCGCGTTGCGCTTGAACTCCTCCGGTGGGTCGAACTTCTCTACCTCGAGCAGCTCCTCGAGCTCGTGCTCCAGATCGGAGCCGGTGGTGGCTGTGTCAGCCATGACAGTTCCTCTCTCTCCGTGATTTCAGTGCTTGAAGATGCAGCGGAGGCGGCGCGAGGTGCGATCCCCGCCGCCGCCTCCGCATGATGACGTCTGGTTCGTCGCCTAGGCCCTTGCGCCCAACGGCACCACGGGCATGACCGTGCGCCCGAAGGTCGAGTTGACGACGACTGCGAACGACGCGTACCAGGCGGCGACGGCGGTCACGATGCCGATGTAGCCGCCGGCCTTGATGACGTCGGCGTTCCCGCCCACGTTGCCGATGCCGAGCACGATGAACGTGACGGCCAGCAATGCGAACACCAGCGCCACCGCCGCGGTCGTGCGCAGCGACGCGATGAACATGTAGGCGGTGAAGATGCCCCACGCGATCAGGTAGAGGCCGACTGCGTGGCCGGCCACGCCTGGATCCTTGCCGGGCAGGAGCTTCTCGAACCACAGCGCGAAGGCAAAGAACGACAGCCAGAACGCGCCGTAGGACGTGAACGCGACAGCACCGAAGGTGTTGCCGGTTCGGAACTCCCACATGCCGGCGAGGATCTGGGCCAAGCCGCCGTAGGCGAAGGCCAGGCCGAAAACGATCGGCTCGCCCGACGCGGGCGCAAGCCCTGCGTTGAAGAAGCTGAGCACGAATGTGGTCAGCGCGAATGCGGCGAGCCCAAGTGGACCGGGATCCGCGACCTTGGGAAACTGGATCACGGTCGGTGCAGTGGGGTCCGCGTCCCGGGATACCCCGTCGCCTCGCTCCGCGAAGCGGGGGGTCCCGGCGGTTCCTGCTTCCATCCTCTCCTCCTCTGGATTCGATGGGCCTAGAGAGGACCTCCCCCGTTTGCGCTGGATACCCGCGACGGGTGCCCGCTACTCGCCGAGGACCTTGATGATCAGCCGTTTGGCACGCCGGCCATCGAACTCCGCGTAGAAGACCTGTTGCCACGGTCCGAGATCCAGTCTGCCGGCGGTCACCGGGACGATCACCTGGTGGTGGACGAGCAGGTTCTTGAAGTGGGCGTCGCCGTTGTCCTCGCCGCCGCGATGGTGGCGGTAGTCGCCGGGATCGGGCAGCAATTCCTTCGCCACCTCGTTGGCGGGCGGCTTCCAGCTCGGAGGCGCGACCTTGTCCAGCCACTCGAGGGTGTCCTCGTGCAGGCCGGGCTCGTCGTCGTTGACCCAGACGCCGGCGGTGATGTGCATGGCGCTGACGAGGGCCATGCCCTCGGCGATCCCGGCGTCGTCGACAGCGCGCTGGACGTCCTCGGTGATCCGGATGAGCTCGCGGCGCTCGGTGGTGGTGAAGGTGCGGTAGACCGTGTTCGACTTCATGCGCGGCATCATGACGGCATGGACCTAGGGCTCACCGGGCGCGCGGCGATCGTCACCGGCGCCACGCGCGGCATCGGCCTGGCCACGGCGAAGCGGCTCCTGGCCGAGGGCGCATCGGTGCTGCTCGTCGGCCGCGACGCCGAGACGCTCGAGCGCACGGCCGACGACCTCGGCGGCCGCGTGGCCATCGCCGCGGCCGACATCACCTCACGCCACGCCGGCGACCGCATCGTGGACGCTGCCCTGCAGCGCTTCGGCCGCGTGGACATCCTCGTCAACAACGCCGGCACGAGCGTGAACAAGGCGCTGAGCGACCTCTCCGACGAGGACTGGGAGCGCCAGTGGCAGCTCAACGTCATGGGCCCGATGCGGCTCATGCGCGCGGCGGTGCCGCGCATGGCCGACGCCGGCTGGGGGCGCGTGGTCAACGTCGCGTCCTCGTCGGGCAAGCGCCCGTCGCCGTCGAACGCCGCTTACTCGGTGGCCAAGGCGGCCGAGCTCTCGCTGTCGCGCGTGTACGCGGACGCGTGCGCGGGTGCGGGCGTGTGCGTGAACGCGGTGGCGCCCGGCGCCACGGCGTCGGAGTTGTGGACCGGCCCCGGCGGGCTGGCCGAGCAGGCGGCCCGGCGCCAGGGCACGACGCGCGACGAGGCCCTCGAGGCGGCGGCGGGGAAGATCCCGCGCGGCCGCTTGGGCGAGCCCGACGAGATCGCCGCGGTGATCGTGTTCCTGTGCTCGGAGGCGGCGGCCAACGTCGCCGGCGCGGCGTGGTCGGTGGACGGCGGGACGGTGGCGACGATCGTCTAGGTCACCAGGGCGCCCGCTCGAGCACGAACACGCGGATGTCGCGGTCCGTGCGCCCCGCGTAGTGGTCGAAGCCGTTGTACTGCTCGTTCATCTTCCGCCACAGCGTGGCCCGCTCCTCGCCCTGCGCGACGCGGGCGCGGACCCGTCCCCGGCGGCGCCCGACCTGGATCGCGGCGTCGGGGCTGGCCTCGAGGTTGAGCGCCCAGGCGGGGGCGTTGCGGTTGCCGGCGTTGGAGCCGATGACGACGTGGCGGTCGCCGTCGGCCAGGTAGAGGACGGGCGCCGTGCGCTCCTGCCCCGACTTGCGGCCGGTGGTGGTCAGCAGCAGGACCGGGGCCCGGCCGACGCGCCCGCCGAGGCGCCCGCGCGTCGCCCGGTAGAGGGGGACGTTCCACTTGCCCGCCACGCGCAGCCCAGCCGCACCGAGCCCCTCCGAGAACTGCGTCCAGATCCGGTCGCTGAGCAGCGCCACGCCGGCTAGGAGCCCGGGCGCTTCTTCTTGCGCTTGCGCTTGCGCGCCGACGTGGCCGGGGAGGGCCGGGTCGCGGGGCGGGCCTCGGCCTCGACCGGCTCCGGCTCGGCCTCGGCCGTCGCCGTCCCCTTGCTGGAGGCGCGCTGCTGGCCGCCGCCGAAGAGCGTGCCCAGAATCCCCTGCGGCCGCTGGGGCGCCGCCGCGCCGCCGCGGCCGTCGCGCTGGCCGCGGCGGTTGGCGAGCTCGGCCTGGCGCTGCTCGCGCATCTCCTGGCTGGAGGGCCATGGCTCCGCCTTGCCGGTCTTCCACGCCTTGGGCAGGCCGTTGGGCCAGCGCCCGGTGAACAGGTAGGCGAGCGCGCCGAGCCAGAAGAACTGGACGATTGGGGCCGGGCCGCCGCCGACGCCCGACAGGGTGCTGGCGAGCAGGCTCAGCAGCACGGGGAAGACGCCGACGAGGATGCCCAGGACGCCCATGAAGCGGGTGAGCAGGCCCGCCCGCATCGCGTTGAGCGAGATGAGCACGAACGCGAACGCGAGGGCGAACTGGCCGGCGATGCCGGCGGACCCGGTGGCCACGCGGAAGCCGCCGGTGAGGATCGAGTTCGCCTCGGGGTCGGTCTTCGCCGACTTGACGAAGTCCGACGCCTTCTGGGCCAGGTAGACCTGGCCGGCGATGCCCGCGACCGCGAGCAGGACCGGGCCGAGGATGGCGAGAACGCGCGCCGCCGACTGGAGCTGCGGCCGGCGGGCCTTGGTCGCCTGGTACAGGTAGAGCAGGGCCACGCCGGCGGCCAGACTGCCGATCGCGATCACGATCTGGGAGATGACGAACGCGGCCGCGTGGTTGTGGAAGTAGATGAGCGCGCTGGTGAGCTCCGGGACCTGGTCCTGCTTGGGCTTGGGCGCGACGAACAGGCCGATCAGGGGCAGGCCGGCGCCGATGGCCGCCGCCACGACTGCCCATGTGCGGTTGCGTGCCTCCCACGCGAGGGTCTCCTGCGGGTCCGCGGGCCGCGGGACGGGCTTGGGGCTTCTCGTCAGCGGCACGCGGTCAGCCTCGCCGGACCCGGCCGGCGATCGCCCGCTCGCTGCGGACGGCGGGGGTCAGCTCCGGGTCGCCGTCGCCGGGCGCGACCGCGCGCGCAAGCCGGTCGCCGCCGGCCAGCAGCAGGTCGAGCGCCGGCGCCGCGACGCGAATCAGCAGCTCGATCTGCCCGCGCAGTCGCCTCTGGGTAGGAGTCATCACGGCCAAGTCCCCGGCAAGTGTAGGTGGACTAGACTCGCCGCGGTGCGCATTCGCGACGTGATGACCGAGTCCGTGGTCACCGCGACGCCCGACGCGAGCGTGCGCGAGGTCGCGGAGACGATGCGCGAGCGAAACGTCGGCTCGGTGGTGCTGGTCGACGGCGTGCGCCCGGTCGGGTTCGTCACCGACCGCGACCTGACCGTGTCCGTGCTCGCCGACGGCCGCGACCCTTCCGACCGCGCATGCGACCACGCGTCGGCACCGGTGGTCACCGGCGCGCCCGACATGGACATCAGGGAGGCCGCCGAGCTCATGGTCGAGCACGGGATCCGGCGCCTGCCGGTGCTTGACGCCGGGCGGCTGACCGGGATCGTCACGCTCGATGACATCGCGGTGCGCACGGGCGACGCGGAGCTGGCCATGAACCTGGCCAGCGCCGTGACCCGGGCGGCGATGCCCGAGTTCTACTTCCACCAGCGCGGCGGTTGACTCCGACCCAGCCCATCGCGGTCTACGGCGCCACCGGCTACACCGGCCGGCTGGTGGCGGCCGAGCTGCGCCGCCGCGAGCTGCCGTTCGTGCTCTGCGGCCGCGATCCCGACAAGCTGCGCCCGCTGGCCGCGGCGCTGGGGTCGCCCGAGGTGCGGACCGCAGCGGTGGGTGACCGCGACGCGCTGCGGCACGCGTTCGGCGACTGCGCCGCGGTGATCAACTGCGCCGGGCCGTTCACGGTGCTGGGCGAGCCGGTCGTGCGGGCGGCGGTCGAGACCGGCACCCACTATCTCGACACCGCCGGCGAGCAGCCGTTCATCAAGCTCGTGGCCGATCGCTACGACGAGGCGGCGCGCGCGGCCGAGGTCGCGGTGATCCCGGCCATGGGCTTCGACTACGTGCCCGGCGACCTCCTCTGCCGCGTGGTCGCGCGCGATCACGAGCCCGCCGAGACGCTCGACCTCGCCTACGCGGTCTCGGGGTTCGGGGCCACGCGGGGCACGCTGCGCTCGGCCGTCGAGGCCATGAAGGGCGACGACGTGGTGTGGCAGGACGGCGCCTGGCTGCCGGCGGGGGCGGGCCCGCTGCGCGCGAGCGCCGTGTTCCCGGAGCCGTTCGGCCGCGAGGTCGTGGCCAAGTACCCGTGCGGGGAGATCGTGTCCGTCCCTCGTCACACGCGCGTGCGCACGCTGCGCGCGCGGATCGCGGTGTCCGGGCTCGTGCCGGCCGGCCCGTTGGCGCCGCTCGTGCCGCCGCTCATGGCCGCGCTGGCGCCGATGCTGCGCACACCGGTGCGGCGGGTCCTGCAGGCGGCCATCGGCCTGCTGCCCGAGGGCCCACCCGAGGACGCGCGCCGCGCCTCGCGGTTCTGCATCGTGGTGGCCGTGCACGGGGCGGACGGGAGCGTGGGCCGGGGCGTCACGCAGGGCACCGACGTCTACGGGCTCACGGCGGCCTGCACGGCGCACGCGGCCACGCTCCTCGCCGAGCCGGACTACGCGCGGTCCGGCGTGCTCTCGGTGGCCAGCGCGTTCGAGCCGGTGGCGTTCCTCGACGCCCTGAAGGAGCACGGGCTGTCGTGGGAGGTGTCGGGGGCCTGACCTGCCCGGCCTGCGGCGGGCCGCTTGCGCCGTGGCGGTCGGTCCCCGCGTCGGACCCGTCGCTGCCGGGGATGTTCGCGCTGGCGCGCTGCGCCGCCTGCGGGAGCGCGGTGACGCTGGGCCCGGCGCCGCCCGACGCGTACGCCACCGGCGCCTACGCGGCGCGCGACCCGCGGCTGGTGCGCCTGGCCGCACCCGTGCTCGAGCGCTTCGACCGCCGGCGGCTCGCCCTGCTGCAGCCGTTCCTGGCGCCGGGCGCGGCGGTGCTCGACGTCGGCGCGGGCCGGGGGCGGTTCGTGGCCGGGGCGGCCCGAGCCGGGTACGCGGCGCGCGGCATCGAGCCGTCGCGGCGCGGCGTGGAGGCGGCGGCGCGGGCGGGCGTGGCGCTCGAGCGCGCCGGCTGGGAGGACGCCGTGGTCGCGCCCGGAGTGCTCGACGCGGTGTGCTTCTGGCACGTGCTCGAGCACCTCGACGCGCCCGGCGCAGCCGTGGAGCGGGCCGCCGGGTGGCTGCGCCCCGGCGGCGTGGTACTCGTCGGCGTGCCCAACCTCGACTCGTGGCAGGCGTGGGTGGGCGGAGACCGCTGGTACCACCTCGACGTCCCGCGCCACCGGGTGCACTTCACGCCGCGGGGCGTCGATGCCCTGCTCCGTCGTGCCGGGCTCGAGCCGCTGCGCGCACATCACGTGCTGGCCGAGCACAACCCGTTCGGGCTGTGGCAGTCGGCGGTCTCGCGCGCGACGACGACCCCGTCCTGGCTCTACCACGCGCTCAAGCGCAACGCCCCGCTGCGCAGCCGCGACGCGGTGATCACCGCGGCAGCGCTGCCGCTCGCGCCGGTGGCGGCGCTGGCCGAGCTCGCCGCGGGGCTCGCGGGACGCGGCGGGACGATCGCGGTGCTGGCGGTCAGGCGCTAGCCCAGCAGCGCCGCGAGCGCCTCCGGCAGTGTGCCGCCGCGCCGCGCGCCCGGCACGGCCCCCGCCAGGGCGTCGGAGGCCGCGACCACGTGCGGCGGCGGCGCCGGGCCGTCGAGCACCGTCAGCGGCACGGCCAGCGCGCGCAGGTCGCGCCGGCCCACCGCCCAGGTCGACGGCGCGCCGTAGTCGGCGAAGAACCCCCGGAACGACGCGGCCGCGTGGGCGGCCGCCTCCGGGTCGGCGCCCGCCTCGGCCATGTAGGCCCGCACCGCGGCCTCGGGCCCCTCCTCGCGTACGCCGCGCTCGAGCGCGGCCCGCTCGGTCGAGAGCACCTCGGCCACGTCGGGCACGAACGCGAACAGCGGCGGGTCGATGGCGACGACGCCGCGGACGAGGTCGCGGTGGCGGCGGGCCAGGTCGAGCGCGACGAGCGCGCCCAGGCGGTCGCCCACCACCACGGCCGGCGCGGCGTCGAGGCCGTGGAGCAGCGCGGCGGCGTCCTCGGCCTGCTCCTCGACCGTCGTCCCCACGTAGGGCTCGGGCGCGCCGCTGGCGCCGTAGCCGCGGCGCGAGTACGCGATCACGCGCCCGGGCAGGTCGGGCCATGCCGTGCCGCCGAGGCCGTGCACGAGCAGCACGGATGGGCCCGTGCCGGACAGCGAATAGTCCAGCTCGACCCCCGCGCCCTCGGCCACCGGCGACATACGCGTACCATGCCAGGCATGGAAGAAGGCTTCGGAGGCCTGTTTGGCGACCCCGACGAGCTGCAGCGGCGGATGGCCGAGTTCGCGGAGCAGATGCAGGGCGCGCAGAAGCTCGCCTGGGCCGACAACGCGATCAAGCTGGCGGTCGACCTGACCGTCGCCGCCATCAACCGGGTGAACATCCAGGGGACGACCGACGAGCAGGCGGAGCAGATCCGCACGGTCATCGCCCGCGTGTTCCCCGAAGCGGTGACGCTGGTGCGCGAGGCGCGCCAGGGCCTGCAGTAACGCGCGGACGCCACCACGCCAGAAAGCGTCGGCAAGGGCCGCAACCCCGCGGGAGGGTCCTGTGTTGTTCCTACACTGCCGCCGATGCGTCGCCCCTCGCTGCTCATATTCGCCGTGCTCGCGCTCGCACTGGCGATTGCGGCTCCCGCAGGCGCCGCCGCCCAGCGCGCGCAGAGCCAGCCGCTGCAGATCGGCCTGCAGGACGACCAGGTCTTCGTCCAGCAGAACCTGCTCAGCCCGCAGATCGGCTACAACCTCGCCAGCCAGCTCGGCGTCTCGCGCCTGCGCATCAACCTCGGCTGGGCCGGGGTCGTCGGCGACACCGCCAACGACCACAGCGTGCCCCACCCGGTGCCGTACGACTGGAGCGACGTCGACCGGGCCATCGACCAGGGCGCCGCCAACGGCCTGCGCGTCCAGCTCACGCTGCTCGGGCCGGTCCCGGCCTGGGCCAGCGCCCGCCACGGCAAGCCGTCCAACTTCAAGCCCAACCCGCGGCTGTTCGCGCAGTTCGCCCGCGCCGCCGCCCAGCACTTCAAGGGCCGTGTCGACCGCTACTCGATCTGGAACGAGCCCAACTACTCGAGCTGGCTCAACCCGCACGTCAGCGCGCCCCAGCAGTACCGCAAGCTCTACATCGGCGCCTACAAGGGCATCAAGTCGGTCGACCCGACGGCCCAGGTCCTGCTCGGCGAGACCAGCCCGATCGGCCGCTCGGGCGTCGCATCCTCGCCCCTGACCTTCCTGCGCCAGATCACGTGCAGCAAGCCCGACTACACGGCGGCCAGGAACTGCGAGCCGCTGCGACTCGACGGCTACGCGCACCATCCCTACACGCTGCTGTCGGGGACCGCCTATGGCCCCTACTTCCCGGGCCTGACCAACGACGACGTCACCACCGGCTCGCTGGTCCGGCTCGACCAGGCGCTGGACAAGCTGCAGCAGCGCGGCGCCCTGATCAACACCGGCGGCGGCACCAACCCGGTGCGCAGCCCGATCAGCCTGTACCTGACCGAGTACGGCTTCTACGCGCGCGGCAAGACGCAGACGACGACGCTGCCCGAGAACCAGCGCGCCGCCTACCTGCGCAAGGGCTTCCAGCTGGCGATGAAGGATCCGCGGGTCAAGCTCGTGGTCCAGTACCTCCTGGCGCCGCAGTCGCCGCTGTACTCGTTCGACACCAGCCTGGTCGAGAAGGACGGCACCCCCGACGACGCCTTCATGACGCTCGCCGCGTGGATTCAGCAGATGGAGGCGGCCGGCAAGATCCAGGTGCCGGTGCCGTTCGTCCTGCCGCCCGCGCCGCCCTCGTAGTGCCGAGCGCCTACGCGCGCGACCTCGCCGAGATCCACGACGCGGGCTACGCCGAGTTCTCGGCGACCGCGGCGCCGGGCCTGCTGCGGCGCCTGCGACGCGCCGGGATCGGCTCCGGCCTCGTGGTCGATCTCGGCTGCGGCAGCGGGATCTGGGCCCGGGCGCTGACCGACGCGGGCTACGACGTGCTCGGCGTCGACCCGTCGGCCGCCATGCTGCGGATCGCGCGTCGGCGGGCGCCGCGCGCCCGGTACGAGCGGGCGTCGGTCCTCGACTTCACCCCGCCGCCGTGCGCGGCCATCACCGCCCTGGGCGAGGTCCTCTGCTACGCCGGGTCGCTGGAGCCGCTGCAGCGCACCGGCGGAGCGCGCCTGCTGCTCTTCGACGTCGCCACGCCCGCCCGCGCGCGCACGGTGGGGACGAGCGTCCGCGAGGGCGACGGCTGGGTGCTGTGCAACGAGATCACCGCCGGCGCCGACACGCTGACCCGCCGCATCACCACCTTCACCCGCTCCGGCCGGACCTGGCGCCGGGCCGACGAGGAGCACGTCCTGCGGCTGTTCGAGCCCGCCGAGGTGGTGGCCGAGCTGCACCGCGCCGGCTACGACGCGCAGCGCCTGCGCAGCTACGGGCGCGAGCAGCGCGCCTACACCGGGCTCGCGTACTTCGCGGCGACCAGGCGCGCCTAGGCCAGCGCGCTCAGCACGAGGTCGTCGTGCTGCGCGGGCTTGACGTTGCGCAGCACCTCGGCCACCCGGCCGTCGGCGTCGATCACGAACGTCGTGCGCTCGTTGCCCCAGTACGTGCGCCCGTAGCGGTGCTTCTCCACCCACACGCCGTAGGCCTCGGCCACGGCGTGGTCGGCGTCGGCCAGCAGGCGGAAGCGCAGGTCGAACTTGTCCGCGAACGCCTTGACGTCCTTCACGGTGTCCGGGGAGATGCCCAGCACCACCGCGTCGGCCGCGTCGTAGTCGGCCGTGTGGTCGCGGATCCCGCAGGCCTGGGTCGTGCAGCCGGGCGTGTCCGCCTTCGGATAGAAGTAGACGACGACCCGCTGGCCGCGGAAGTCGGAGAGCGCGACCTCGTTGCCCTCCTGGTCGGGAAGGGTGAACTCCGGCGCTGCCTGACCAACCTCGACCATCACCACGTTCCTTTCGCTCGGGAGTCAACCGCGAGTATGGCCCCAACCTCCACCAAGCAGCGTCGAGCGATCGGCATCGTCCGCGTTTCGCAGGTCAACGGTCGCGAGGGCGACTCGTTCGCCTCGCCGGCCGAGCAGCGCGACCGCATCGAGGCTGCGTGTGAACGCGACGGTCTGACGCTGCTCCGCATCGAGGACGAGGCGAACGTGAGCGGTGGG
>Ga0207708_10002523_pt1 | contig 13461 bp, 13 predicted proteins | sample KBSK5101metaG_FD_184340 | JGI IMG/M metagenome (GOLD analysis project Ga0207708, IMG submission 184340) | Corn, switchgrass and miscanthus rhizosphere microbial communities from Kellogg Biological Station, Michigan, USA - KBS K5-10-1 metaG... | ecosystem: Host-associated > Plants > Roots >...
GCCGCGAGGTTGTGATGGAAGCGCCCGACACTACCGGCCGGGCGCGGCTGTGGCTGGCGCCTCTCGATCACAGCGCGCCGCCGCGCCAGATTCCGAATGTAGAGGGAGGACAACCCCATTTCGGTCCCTCCGGCGACATCCTCTTCCGGCACGATGAAGGGACTTCCAACGCTTCAGGAGGCCTCGGCTTCATCTATCGCGTGCTCCCCACCGGAGCGGGATTGCAAAAGATGATCGAACAGCCGGTGAGCCTCTTCAACTTCCCCAGCCCGATATCGCCTGACGGCCGGTCGGTGTTCGCCTGGGCTGCCCTCGCCGGAGGGCGCGAGGGCGGCCAGGTGCTTTCACTCGACGGAAAACCGCCGATCTATCTCGGAGGCAATGGACAAGTCAGCTGGGGAGCCGGAGGGGCCCTGTTGTCATACTTCGCGGCGCCCGATGCCTTCTATTTTCCGTTGTCGGCTGGCCAGACCCTGCCCCGGATTCCGGCGGACGGATTTCGCTCCGACGAAGAAATCGCCCGCGTGCCCGGCGGACGCAGAATCGAGGGCCGGCTCGTGACGCTCGGTCCGACCCCCGGTGTCTATGCGTTCTATCGCGGCGCCACGCAGCGGAATCTCTACAGAATCCCGATTCCGTGAGCCTCGCTTATCTGTCCGGCTGGGGATCGGAGCTGTACCTTCCATCCCAGTCAAACAGGAGACCGTCTATTGCTTGATTGTCACTCCACTTGACGTGGATGCGAGCGGTGAATCCGGCGAGGCGGCCGATCCCATCGGAGATGGTGCACAACCCTACGGGCCCCACGGTGTTGATGTTGAGAGGCCCTGTACAGCGGCCGACTGCCCACTCGCTCGCGTTGACGAAGACGAAGATGTTCTGGTCGAAATAGCCAGGGCCTGCGGTAGGGCCCGGCGACAGGTCGTAATAGATCCGCGTCCCCTCGGGCAGCTCCCGCCGATTCGACGTCACGATCGTGCAGAAGTCCGAGCCGGGAACCCCCGACTCTCCCGTGCAGTCCTTCACGATATGAAGCTGTCCGTTTCGCCCGTGCTGTGCGGCGAGCGGGACCGTGAGCGCAACCGCCCCGAGTACTCCCAGCGGGACCGCGACAGCGATCGTTCCAATCAGACGACGCAATTTCATGGCGTTTCTTGCCTCCTGCCTCTAATTCCGCGAACCGGGGCCAAACCGGTTAACACCCACCCCGTTCGTGCTAAAAACTCCGGCGTGACCGATCCGGAGGGGCAGGACATCACGGCGATGCTGGCGGCCTGGAACGGCGGTGACGGGCACGCGCTCGATCGCTTGATGGAAATCGCCTATCCGAAGCTGCGCCGGGTGGCGCACCAGTACCTGGCGGGACGGCGCCCGGGAGAAAGCCTCGAATCGGCCGCCCTGGCCAATGAGGCCTACCTCAAATTGGTGCGTTCCGGTGGAATCCGGTGCGACAACAAGGCGCACTTCCTGGCCCTGTGCTCCCAGATCATCCGCCGCATCCTGGTGGATCACGCCAGAAGACGCGGCTTTGCCAAGCGCGGCGGACAGGCCGTGCGAGTCTCCCTCGATGAGGGGCTGCTGGCGGTCGAGGCACGCGGCGTCGAGCTGCTGGCGCTCGATCGCGCGCTCGACGAACTGGCACGGATCGACGCCCGCAAAAGCCGGCTCGTGGAACTTCGGTACTTCGGCGGATTGACCATCGAAGAAACCGCCGCGGTTCTCCATGTTTCGATCGACACCGCCAAACGCGACTGGAGGATGACGAAGGCGTGGTTGATCTCGCAGCTTTAACCGGCGGGCTCGTGCAGGACGTCGAATATCGGTCGGTCGGCAAGTTCGTTCTGGGCGGAGCGCTACCTGGGCGTTCTCGCGCGTCAGACGTACGAGGAGGATGGCGGCACGGCACGGCCGGAGCGCTCACGTACCGCGCGCTCGACGTAGCCGCTGGCACGAAACGCCTCGAGCGGATCGTCAGGAAGATTGTGAGCGCGACGCCACTCGCGAATCGCCGGTCGCACGTCGGTGGCAAAGGCATCCTGCAGGCACTTGCGCACCATCGGCTTCGCCGATGACATGAAGCTCAGATCTGCGCCGTCAAGCCGACGCGATCTTGGCGCGGGCGCTTCGGATCTTGGATCCGGTTTTCGTCGGGTTCAGCAGCAAAGATATTCGCTCATACCACCTGATGTGCGCGTGGAAGGCCCACGAACACATCGAGTTCAACTTCGCGGACTTTCAGCTGAACGACGCTATCGACTCTGAGAACGAGTCGTACATCAAGACCAAGCTGAGAAGGAAGATCGTCCGGTCCGATGTCTATGCCCTGCTGATCGGCACCGACACGTGGCAGAAGACAACCTTCGTCAAATGGGAAGTCGAAGTTGCCATCGAGACCAGACGATGTTCGTGCCCTGTGCGAAGTAGACGTCGACGTCTGTCTTGCCGGGGTTGCACGCCCGCAGCGTCACGGTTTGCGCCTGCGCGGCGACCGCGGCCAGGGTCAAGAGAAGAGCAGCGCAGAGGAGGTTCTTGGCCATGGTGTTGTTCTCATCTCGCCAAAGACGCTGTTCGCCGCCGAGCATACCCCATGGGCGACGTCCCGCTCTGGGTCTCTATTTGGATGACGGCGAGAGTTCACGCGCGAGCCACGCTCGCGCGAGCCTCCATTCGCGCATCACGGTCTGAGGCGACACCTGCAGTACTTGGGCGGTCTCTTCGACCGTCAGTCCCCCAAAGAACCGAAGCTCGATGACGTGAGCTCGTCGCGGATCAATCTCCGCGAGCGTGTTCAGCGCCTCGTCCAACGCACAGACCTGAGCGCTCACCTCCGAGGCATTGTCCGGCAGCCGGTCGAGGTTGATCGCCGTCGAATGTTCCACACGATCAACTTGCCCGCCCCGTTTGACGGCGCCACGCGTTCTCGCCGCGTCGACCAGAATCCGTCTCATGACGCGGGCGCACACCGCAAAAAAATGTGCCCGATCCGTCCAATCCAGGCTACGGCTGTCGACCAGTCGCAGAAACGCTTCGTTCACGAGCGCCGTCGCCTGCAACGTGTGCCCGAGCCGCTCATTCCGCATGTAGCGGCGCGCCATACGACGTAACTGCTCGTAGACGAGCGGTGTCAGGCGATCGAGGGCGACCGGATCTCCGCCTCCCCAGGCCCTCAGCAATCGAGTGATTTCGCCTGGCTCTCCGAGGCTGCCCACTGGCCGAATCCTCCCAGGAAGAGGTGGATTGTAGTTCCGCCGCTGCTTTTCCGCTTACACAGGCGACGTGAGCACCAAGAGGCAAAGAGGTGGGCCGTTACAGAGGAGATTCTCATGACCACGAAATGCAGAGCGTCCGTACGGATCGTTGTCTGCCTGTTCCTGATCGGCGCATCGCTGGCCGGTGTGCCAAAAGCCGCGGCAGCGTGCCAACCCGCAGACTCGACAGGATCTGCCGTGCTCGACGAGTGGGGCAACCGATTCACGTCCCTCGGGGCATCGGTTCCCGAAACCGCGTTTCGGACGCAGATCCGCACCACCATCGCACAGCTGGCGATGTTCGACGCCGTGAACGCGGTGCTCGACGGACCCTACCAGCCATTTGCGTCCAAGCCTCCATCGCCGTGCGGTGCATCGCCCGACGCGGCCGCCATCCGGGCCGCGTACATCGTCGCCCGGAACGAGTTCCCGACGAAGACGGCGACGATCGATAGTGCCTATAGCGCGTCGATCGCCGCCGTTCACGCGAGCCCCTCGGCAATCGCGGATGGCATCGTGGTCGGCGAAGCCGCCGCCTACGCCGTGCTCACAGTCCGCATCGGGGATCATCGTAACGATCCAGAGCTGGAGGGCTACACGCCTGCCAGCGGCCCTGGCGTGTGGCTCCCGACGCCACCCGCCTTCGCGAACCCGCAGACTCCGTTTCTTCAGTTCGTGACGCCGTTCGGGTATGACGACCCCGCGCGCTTTCGTCCCCATCCTCCGCCGGCGCTCGACAAACGGAAGTACGCGGCCGACTACAACGAGAGCAAGGACGTCGGTCGGGCAACCGACACGAGCCGAACGGCCGAGCAGTCTGCAACGGCCTTGTTCTGGTCGCCGTCGGCGAGCGCACTGTGGAACGCCAACATTCGCAGCCTCGCCAGCTCGATGGACTTGCTGACCGCCGCCCGTTTCGAGGCCATTGGCATCGCTGCGGTGATGAATTCGTTGATCGCGTGTTGGGATGCGAAGTTCACCTACATGTTCTGGCGTCCGGTGACTGCCATCCAAGCCGGCGATGGCGACGGCAACGACAAGACCGACGGCGATCAGACGTGGACCCCGTTCATCACCACGCCGTCCCATCCCGAATACCCTGCCGCGCACACGACGGTGGGCGCGGGCGCGCTCGGGTTCTACACCGTGTGGTTCAAGACCCGCCGGTTTCCGCTGGCGTTCACGGGCAACGCCGGCACGGTCCGCCACTATACGAGCGTCGACGAGGTCGAAGAAGAAGAAGGCAACGCGCGCGTGTGGGGCGGCATGCACTGGCGCAACAGCACCGAAGTCGGTGCCGCGCTCGGTCGCAGGGTCGGCCGCTACACGGCGAGGCATCTGCTCAGGCGGCTCGATGACTGATCGATCGGTCGGCGGCCTGGCGTCACGCCGGTGGTGGACGTAGACTTTCCGGACCGGGGGTCCCGTGAATCAGGACCGATGGCGCCAGGTCGCCGACCTTTATGAAGCCGTCGTGGCTCGCGAACCCGCGGTCCGCGTGGCGTTTCTGGCGGAGGCGTGCCGCGGCGACTCGCATCTTCGCCGTGAAGTCGAATCGCTGCTGGCGCACGAGCACACGCGGCTGATCGTCGACCAGGAAATGCTCGGGGTGGCCGCCGTGGTGCTCGAAGGCATGTCGCGCCTTCAGCCAGGGACCCCGCTCGGCCCGTACCGGGTGGACGCCTTCATCGGCGCCGGCGGGATGGGCGAAGTCTATCGCGCTCGCGACGAGAAGCTGAATCGCGATATCGCCCTCAAGGTCCTGCCGGAATCGCTCACGCAAGATCCCGATCTCATCGCGCTGTTCACACGCGAGGCGAACGTGCTCGCCTCGCTCAATCATCCAAACATCGCGGCGATTTACGGCTTCGAGGACGGCGGCGACGTGCACGCCCTTGTCCTCGAGCTCGTGGAAGGGCCGACGCTGGCCGAACGCATCGCCCGAGGGCCGCTCGCGCTGGCGGAAGCGCTCGCGATAGCGCGCCAGATTGCGGATGCACTGAGCGCCGCGCACGAGCACGGCGTGATTCACCGCGACTTGAAGCCGGCGAATATCAAAGTGTGCGACGACGGGACCGTCAAGGTGTTGGACTTCGGTCTGGCAAAGTCGGTTCAGGACGCCCGGTCACCGCAATCTGCGGATGCGCCTCTGAGGTCTCCCTCGCAGTCACCCTCGGTCATGAGTCCTGTGGTGACAGCGACGGGCGTGATTCTCGGGACGGCCGCGTACATGAGTCCCGAACAGGCCAAAGGCCGTACGGCTGACAGGCGGAGCGACGTGTGGGCGTTCGGCTGCGTGCTCTACCAGATGCTCACCGGGACGCGGGCGTTCGACGGCGAGGACGTGTCGGACACGTTGGCGAGCGTGCTCAAACGAGAACCGGACTGGACCGCTCTGCCGGCCCAGACGCCGGCAGCCATCCGCCGCCTTCTGCGTCGCGCGCTCGAGAAAGACTCGAGGCGGCGCCTGTCGGACGTGGCCGATGCCCGTCTCGAGATCGAGGAGGCGCAGGAACTGGCGGGAGCCGACCCGTCGCGCGACGTCAACCAACCTGGCGGCACCACCCGTCTCCAACGCGCGCTGCCGTGGGCAATCGCGGCCGCGCTCGCGGCCGCCCTTGTCGCAACAATCCTGGCCTGGAAGCCATGGCGCGCCGCGCCAGCGCCTGTGGTGCAGTACCTGACGGTTGACCTTGGCGCTGATGCGTCGCTGAGCGGATCGGTCACGGGGATCAGGCCCCTGGCGATTTCACCCGACGGCAGCACGCTGGCTTTTGTTGCCGAGCGGAACGGGGTCACCCAACTCTATCTGCGACGATTGGGTGAGCTACACGCCGTGCCGCTGCTCACGGGGCCGATCGGCGACCCCTTCTTTTCGCCTGATGGCCAGTGGGTTGGATTTGTCAGCATCGCGGATGGCAAGTTGAAGAAGGTCGCTGTCGCGGGCGGCAAAGCCGTACCCATCAGCGACGTCGACGTATTTTCTCCTCGCGGCGCGTCGTGGGGTGACGACCACTCCATCGTGTTCAACCCCTTTTCGGAAACGTGGCGGCCGTTGTTCCGCGTTGCGGCTGACGGTGGGACGCCGCAGCCTGTCACGACGTTGAGCGAGGGTGAGGTGTCGCATCGATGGCCACAGGTGCTCCCGGGCGCGAACGCGATTCTCTTCGCGGCCTTCAGCACGCAAGGGGGAATCGACGCTTCCAACATCGTCGCGAAGCGCCTGCCCAGCGGACCTTCGACAATCGTGCTCCGCGGCGCACACTTCGCCCGCTATGTTCGTGGATATCTCATCTACGCGCAGGGAGCAACGCTGTTCGCCGTCCCGTTCGACGCCAACCGTCTCGAGGTCACGGGGCAACCGGTCGCGATCGTCCAAGGCGTCATGGGCTTCAAGATGAGCGGTGCCTCGTTATTCGATATATCGGAGACGGGCACTCTGGCCTATGTACCTGGCGAGCTCATAGGCACCGACGCGTCGATGTTGTGGATGCGCCGCGACGGAACCACGACAGCGATGCGAGCGCTGCCTCGTGACTGGCGAGCCCCCCGGTTCTCACCCGATGGCAGGCGGATCGTGTTCCACCTCGACGACGGCCGGCAACTGGATATCTACGCGTACGAGTGGGAGCGTGACTTCACCACGAGGCTCACATTCGATCCTTCCGTGAATTCCTTTCCCGTCTGGTCGCCGGACGGCCGCACCATCGTCTTCTCCTCGACACCAAGTCCGAAGCAGTTGGCCAACTTGTACTGGGTTTCTGCCGACGGGTCCGGCGAGCCCCATCGTCTGACCGAAAGCAACGACAGACAGATCGTCAGCTCGTGGCATCCGAGCGGCAAGTACCTGGCGTTCGACCAGCAGACCTCCCGACAACAGTGGGACCTCATGGTCCTGCCGATGGAGGTCAGCGGCTCGGGCTGGAAGGCGGGAACGCCCACACGGCTGTTGAGCCACGTCAACCAGGGGCCCAGTGCAGTGTTTTCCCCCGATGGACGCTGGCTCGCGTACATGTCGAACGAATCCGGCCGCTCGGAAGTGTTCGTGCGCCCGTTCATGGGGCCCGGCGTACCGCGGCAGGTCTCGACTTCCGGTGGTCGGATTCCGACGTGGTCGCGACGGCGCAACGAACTCTTCTACCTCTCACCAGATTCTCACCTGATGGTGGTGTCGTACGTCGTCGACGGCAACACGTTTCGAGCCAGCCCGGCGCAGGAGTGGTCGGAGCAGCCCATCAACGAACGTCCGACCACGCGTTCGTTCGATTTGCATCCGGATGGCGATCGATTCGTCGTGAGCGGAGACCTGGCCAATAGACGGAGCGTGAGTCAAGTCGTTCTGATCCCCAACTTCTTGGAGGAGGTGCGGCACCGGTTGTCAGACGCCCGGCATTGATTGGCGTCAGGGATGGCTCGGCATCGTCCGCTTGCCGTCCACGACCGGCGGAAAGTCCTTCACCTCGTCATAGGCTTCGGTGATGAAGCGATCCTTGCTCTGCTGCGTGTCGCCGAGCGTCGTCTTGTCATAAGGCGCGGTCAGGTTCGCCGCCAGCACGTCTTTCAACGACTTGCCTTGGTCGCGTAGCGCCTTCACCTTGGCCATGATGTCGACGAGCATCGCGCGGTACGGGAGGAGATCGCTCTTCTTGACGAGCGTGCCGTGCCCCGGAACGAGGGTCGTATCGGCGCCCGCCAGGCTTTCGATGAGGTCAATCGCCTCGAGCATGCCCTTGATCGAGCCGCCGTTGGCCTGGTCGGCGTACGGATAGCCGAAATTGCGGTAGAAGTCTTCGATGTAGATCGCGTTTGCGTTCCGGAACCGAACGATGGTGTCGCCGGCGGTGTGGGACGGCATCATGGGAATGAAGTCCACCGTTTCGCCATTCATCATCAGCGTCAGTGCCGGCTTGCCCTTCGTCGCAGGGTCGTAGCGGTAGGTCGCTATTGGAACGCCGGCCATATCGGGCGCAGGGGCCGGCTGGCCGTCGGCGCGCCGCGCCGGTCGCAGCATTTCGTTGCGGAGATCTTCCTGCGCATGGATCAGTGCGCCCTGCTTCGCGAAGAACGCGTTCGCGCCGGTATGGTCGCTGTGAATGTGCGTGTTGACCAGCACCCTGATCGGCGCATTCGTGAAAGAGCGGATCGCCTTCAGCGTTTGCTCAGCGACCTGGCGGTTCTGCGTGTCCACCATCAGGATGCCATCGGGTCCGAACAGCACCATGACTCGACCGCCAGACCCGTCCGGATGCGTCGGATCGAGGCCTGGCGATCCATGCAGGACGAAGAGATTGGGCGACATCTTCTCCGTCACCCGGATCTCGATCTTCTCCCACGGCGTCTGGTAGCCCGCGGGAAACGTGAACGGACCCTTCCCTGGTGCGATGAGGGTGATGGGATACCGCGCGTCCTGGGTCCACACCGTCGCAGGAATGCCGGCGACCGCGGCCACCGCCAACACGAACAATGCCCGCGTCATCGCGCTCGCTCCGGGTGCAATGTCAGCCAGCTCTCGGCCAAGAGGATAGATCTATCCGACGTTCTGTGGAACGGGCGTAGCTTCTCCGGCCAAAGGCACGTCGATCACAAACACGCAGCCCTTGCCAGGCAGGTTGCGGAAGTAAATGTCCCCCCCGTGCATCCTGACCGCCTTTCGAGCGATCGAGAGCCCCAGGCCGAGACCTGTCCGGTCTTTCTGGCGCCGCTCGGCAAACGGCTTGAAGGCGTCCTCCATGGCGTCAGGGATGCCGCCGCACTCGTCCTCCACTTCGAAACGCGCGCGCCCGAGAGACGACGGTGTCCAAAAGATCCCACCCGTATGAGACGCGCCCCGGTACTGTTCGTCCATGGCTAAGTCCAGCGGCGCAACGCGGAAGTCCCAAACGCATTTCGAGCAGGTTCCCATCGAGGTCGTGAAGAAGATTGCCGACCAAGGCGTACCCAAGGACAACAAGGCTGAAACGGTCCGCGGCGTGGCCACCGCCAGCGATGACAGGTTCCTGTATGTCTGGAACGGAACGCCGTAGAAGCTAGCGTCCGACCATGTCGTCGAAGTTGCTCAGACGGTGCAGCTTCACGTAGGTCTGGCTCCGGATTCCCTGCCGGTTCGTGCCCGCCGGAAATGTCAGGTCGACATCCTCGCCTCGAAGATCGAAGAAGCGGCGCAGCGTGCTCCCGATCGTAAGACCACCACCGAGAATGTTGTGGAAGATCAGTCCTTGATGACGCCCGCCGGGGTACACACCGAGCGCCGCGTAGTACCCGAGATAGTTGCCCTGCTGACGCGCCTCGGCGTCAGTCGGCTCCGCTGACGCGAACCCAGTCCGGTTGCGAGTCGGAAAGTGCACGCCGACAAAGCCCGTGGGCGTATAGACGATCACGCTGGGATCGCGCTTGACCTCGCTCATCAGCTCGCCAGTGTCCTCGCGCTTCTGACCTTCCACCTCGTGGCGCCAGAACCCAACTACCGCTCGCGCTTCAGGCGGCAGGTTGCTCATCGCAGGAACGCGTTGCCACACCCGGGTGGCCACGGCCAGTGTGTGCAGTTCGCCGGGCTGTGATGCGGTGGTGAGGCGATCCTGTTCGTCAGGCACGGACGCGATGGCAAACGTTCGACTGAACTTGGCTCCGGTGAGGTCGGCGCTCCGGCCCGCGAACGACTCGAAGGCGATGCGCCCAGTCTCGCGGTTGGCCTGGTATTTCCCCCACGACCCGCCAACGCGGTAGAAGGCTCGCTGCGCGTCAGAAAAGCCGCCCGCGAGCGCGGCCGGCACGGCCCGATCAACCAGCTCGAAGTAGTAGCCCGCGCCGTCCAGGATCAGCATTCCTCGAGCGCCCTGAGCTGGGATCGCCGGGGCGCCCTCGGCGCTCAGCTGCTCGGACGTCAACAGCCACGTCCCTACCAGTGGCGGCGCGCTCGACTGGGCCTGTGACACGGATTGGCCCGAGGCGATCCCGAGCAGGAATACTGCGACGCTGCAGATCGTGGCTCTTCTCATGAGGCATCCCTTGTGGGCACCGCATATTGTTACTCGGCGGCACCGCGTGGTTCCAAGGGGCCACGACTCATTTCAGAATGAAGTCGACCTTGACGCGGAACGGCGCGTCAACGGCGACCCCTCGTACGAATGCCGGCTTCCATCGCTCCAATGCCAGCACTTCGATCGCGGCCGCGCCGAGGGCGTCATCCGTCGCCGACGTGACGCGCATATTCTGGCTGGTTCCGTTTGAAGCGATCACGCCCTCGACGACCACTCGCCCTTCGATGCGGCGGTCCCTCACCGACTGGGGATACAGCGGAACGACTTCGCCGGTGAGCGCTCCTGTCTCCGGCTCTGGCGCCGCGACAGGGGCCGACAGCGCAATCTGTTCGTCGCGTTCGAACTCCTGTCGGATGGACTCCGGCAGCTCGAACGTGTTTGTTCGCGACGGACAATCCCGGCAGACGGTGACCGTCGCGGTGGCCGGTTCCATCCGCATGTGAACGTCGCGCGTGACCTGTTCGTCGGCATGCAGGACGATCTGCTCGCCGGGGACGAAGTCCGTGGCCGGCGCGGCGAGCCCATACAGGCCCGGCGGCACCCGCTCGAACGTGAATCGACCGTTGGCATCGGTCTCTTTCGCTCGGAAGAACGGAGTCGACCGCGGAGGGATCGGAGGATCGCCGAATTGCAGCGATTCGATTCCGAGCGTGACGCCACCGAGCGGCTGCCCGAACGGGTCGTACAGCACGCCCGACAGCCGTGCGCCTCCGTGCTCGGCTTCCGCTCCCATGTCGCCCTGCTCTGGCGGAAGGATTCGACCGAGTCCCGTCGAATCCCGCTGCGCCGCCTGCATCGGTGCCAGCTGCGCGACGGCGATCGCCCCCGCCATCGCACACCCGCACGCGGTCGTGAGCCACCGGGACCCGCGCGTCGTCGGCGCCCGGCGTCGATTGCCATCAAGGATGGACGACACGCGTGCGGTCAGCTCGCTGGGGCCGGCGATCGACAGCACCGGGGCGACGGCAGCGTTCGAGAGCCGGGTGGCAAGCGCGACGAGCTGCTCGGCGTAGGCAGGCGCATCGGCCGATCGGACGACGGCGTCGTCGCAGGCCCGTTCGGTCTCGACCCGGAGCCGTCGCAGCGCGAGCCACGCGAGAGGGTGGAACCAGTACAGCGAGCAGGCAAGGCGTGCCGCGAGGTACACGAGCCAATCTCCCCGGCGCACGTGTTCGAGCTCGTGAATCAGGACGCGGCGAATATCTTCGTCGTCCCAAGCCTCGGCGTCAGCGGGAAACGCGATGACCGGCCGAAGGAACCCGATCGTGCAGGGCACCCGGAGCGCCGGCACGCGAATGATCTCGAGAGGCCGTCGCGGCGAGCTCTCGAGGTGTTCGTTGAGTGCTCGAGTGCCACGAGGCCAGGATGTTCCGCCGCGTCGCAGCCGGCTGGCGGCCGCCACTGCGAGCGCAAAGGAGAGCGCCGAGAGCGCGGCGCCTGTCAGCCACACAACGACCAGCCACTCACGAAGCGACAGCGGCGCCGCCGAGCGTGACACCTCAGGTGCAACCAGCTTGGCCGATGTGGCGCCGCGTGTCTGTGCTGAGGGCTGTCGGAAGACGGTCGGTGTGGTGACCGGCATCGGCACGGCAAGCCGGGCCGGCGGAAGCGTGGCTGTCGCAATCGGGAACAGCAGCAGCGCTCCAAACGTGAGCGCAAGCCAAAGCGAGCGGGTGGACGCGGGGGTGCCGCGCGAGACGCTGACGGCCCCCAACCCCGTGGCCAGAATGACCGTCGCTCGAATCAGCAGCGAAAGATCTGTCATGGCTTCTGCCTTTCACGGCGAATGCGATCGATCTCGCCGCGCAATCGCTCGAGCTCCGCCTCGGTCCAGCGCTCCTGACGTAAGAGCGCCGTGACGAGGTCACCCGCCGAGCCTTTGAAAAAGACGCCGAGGTACTGCTTGAGCGCCGCCCGCTTCGCCGCGGTAGGAGAGGTCGTGGCCGAGTAGATGTAGCGGGCGCCGTCCATCTCGTGGCGGAGGACGCCTTTGGCCTCGAGCCGCACGAGCATGGCGCGAACGGCCGAATAGCTCGGCGGATCCGGCAGCCGGCCACGGATCTCTTCGGCCGACGCCCGGTTCTCGAGCGCGAACACCGCGTTGACGATCTCGCGCTCGCGGCGGCTCAGTCGTGTGTGCGCATCCGGCATGGGCATCTCGCAGTGCTACAGGTGTAGCACGGAGATGCTAGTGCTACACGTGTAGCACTGTCAAGCCACCTGGATTTCTGAACCAGCTCAGCCTTGACCTTCCGCAACGGCTGGGCGACGATGGCCGTAATGGCCGAGCGCTCGACGGATGACGCCGTTGCATGGCGCGACCAACTGCTTCTGACGTTGACGCACTGGTCGGCCGTCCTCGGCGGCGTCATCGCGCTGGTCGTCGCGGTCCGCTCGCTCGCGTTCGACGTCGTCGATGTCGGCCATCCGGCGTTTGCCGCCATGCTCGCCGGCTACGGCGCCATCGTCGGGCTGCGGCTGTGGCCCAGCCTGCCGTATCAGGTACGAGCCGTCACCCTGTCAGCGGCGTGCCTCGTGGTGGCCGGCAGCGCGGTGGTGCAGCGAGGCTTGGCCGCCACGCCGGTGCTCCTCCTCGGGCTCAGTGTGCTGCTCGCCGCCCTCTTCGTGGGACGGGTGGCGATGATCGCCAGCCTGGTCGCCCTGGGCGGCGTCGTGGCGCTCGCCGGCCGCCCTGAATCAGCGGCCACGTTCAGTCCATGGGCCACGTCCATTGGCGTCGTGTGTGCCGTTGGAATCCTGACAATCCTCGTGCGGTTCGTGGTCGGCCGTCTCGAGAGCGCGCTCGAACACAGCTCCCAGGCCTTGAAACAGCTGCAGACCGAACAGGCCTTGCGAGAACGAGCCCAGGACGAACTGACACGGGCGCAGGCCGCGCTTCTCCAGACGCAGAAGCTCGACGCCGTCGGCAGGCTCGCGGGCGGTGTGGCCCACGACTTCAACAACACGCTGCAGGTCGTGCTCGGCTGGACCGAGCTGCTGCGCGCCGAGACGCAGCCGGAACAGATCCAGGACGGGATCGAGCAGATCCGCGGCGCCGCCGAACGCAGCCGGGGCCTGACCCGTCAACTGCTGACGTTCAGCCGGCCGGAGTTGTGCTCGCCGACCCGAGTGGAGCTTCACGAGTTCCTGCCGGCGTTCGTCACGACATATCAACG
>Ga0207708_10002525_pt1 | contig 13459 bp, 10 predicted proteins | sample KBSK5101metaG_FD_184340 | JGI IMG/M metagenome (GOLD analysis project Ga0207708, IMG submission 184340) | Corn, switchgrass and miscanthus rhizosphere microbial communities from Kellogg Biological Station, Michigan, USA - KBS K5-10-1 metaG... | ecosystem: Host-associated > Plants > Roots >...
CACGATTCTCACCAGCCGGATGTCACGGCCCGGCCGGAAACTCGACCGATCGCGTCGGTATCAAGGCGTCGTCCGCCACAGCCTTGGTTATCTCACGCCCCGCCGCACGTAATCGGCGATGAAAGCGCGCATATCGGGCGAGATGGTGATGGCCGCCCGCACCTCCTCGTTGGTGCCGGGCCCCGCCATCCATTCCGGTACGTAGCCGATCGTCCGCACCGCTTCCTCGGCGTGCTCCTTGTCGCCGTTGAGCCTGAGCACCGCCGCGCGCAGGGCGGCGATCGCCGCCGGCGGCGCGCCGGGCGGCAGCACGATCTGCCGCTGCATCGCGCCGTTGATGGTCAGCACGGTGCGATAGGCCTCCCAGAGTTGGCCGGACGGCATCTCGCCTTTGATCTTCCGGTAGAGCTCGGGGAACGAAAGGATGGGCAGACCCTCGACCTGCCGCGGCGCATGCCCGATCTCGGCGCCCGGATTGGCGTCGTACCAGATGCCGATGGCCGCGCCTTCCTTTACCAGCGTAGGCTCGACCACCGCGCGATAGCTCGGCGGCGATTCCGAATAGAGATTGATCTCGTTCTGCTGCAGAGCGAGCCGCGCTGCGCTGCTGCCGCGATAGGAGGTCACGTACTTGTACGGCACGCCGAGCATGTCGAGCCCGAGCCGCAACAGCAGATCCTTGGAATTTTCCGCCCCGAGGCCTCCCGCCACCACGCCCTTCGCCCTGACGATGTCGGTTGCGGCCTTGATGCCGGGCGGCACGTCGGTGCGCATATAGGCGATGCTGGTGCCGGGCTGGTAGGCGACGAATTCATAAGTTCGGAAGTCGATGCGGAAGCGCTCGGGATTGTTGGCGTAGCGCCAGGCGGAACCGGTGAAATAGCCGAGCGTGGTGCCATCCTTCGGTGCGACCTCGCCGAGATAGCCGGCGCCGATCATGCCGCCCGCGCCATCCATGTTCTGCACCAGGATGCCGGGATAGCCGTCGACGTGCTTGGCCAGATGCTTTGCGAGCAGCCGGCCCTCAATATCGGTTGGCCCTCCGGCGGCAAAGTTGATGATCAGGGAAAGTCGCTTGCCTTTGTAGAATGGATCATCCGCCGCGGCCTGCGAGCCGCTGAGCAACGCCGCGCAGAGCGCGAACGTGATGGCAGGCACGCGCAGGTCCGGCATCGGGAGCCTCCGCTGATGGGTGGACGACTATAGCCGTGGGCCTGCTCGCCGGCCAATCGTTCTTGGTTCGCCACTCGAACCGTGGGATCAATGACGGCACCCGTCCTGGAGACGTGCTGGATGACAATTAGGCATTCCCTTTTGCTGGCGCTGGGCATCGTGGCGGGCGCGGGCCTGCCGCCGGCGAAGGCCGACGGGGTGGCCGAGTTCTACAAAGGCAAAGCCGTCACCGTGGTGGTGAGTTCGAATGCGGCGGGCGGGTACGACACATTCGCGCGCGCGGTCGCCCGTTTCATGGGCAAGCACATTCCGGGCAGCCCGGCGGTGATCGTGCGCAACATGCCGGGCGCGGGCGGCATGACGGCCACGAATTTTCTCTACAACAATGCCGACAAGGACGGCAGCGTGATCGGGCTCGTTCAGAACAACACGCCATTCGAGCCGCTGTTCGGCACCAAGGAGGCGCGCTACGACCCCGTCAGGTTCAACTGGCTGGGATCCCCGAGTGCTGAGACCGCCATGGTGCTGCTCTGGCACGCGGTGCCGGTCAACTCGGTCGCCGATCTCAAGGCACGCGAGGTCGCGGTCGGCGTTTCCGGCGCCAATTCGACCCCGGCCTTTTTCACCCGGCTATTGAACGCGACCCTCGGCACAAAAATGAAGCCCATCAATGGCTATCCCGGTCAGAACGATGTGCTCCTCGCCATGGAACGGCGCGAACTCGACGGCCATCCCAGCGCGTTTTTCAGCTCCGTCCGGTCGACGCGCCCCGACTGGCTGCGCGACAAGACCGCAAAGGCCATCGTGCAATATGGGGCGGAGAAGCTGGTCGAGCTTCCCGATGTTCCGTTTGCTCCGGATCTCGTGACTAACGGCGAGGATCGGCTGGTGATGCAGGCGGCGTTCGCACCGTTGGCGCTGGGCCGCCCGTTCCTGATGCCGCCGGGTGTAGCGGCCGAGCGCGTGGCCGCATTGCGCAATGCGTTCGCCGCGACCATGGCGGATCCGGATTTTCGGGCGGAAAGCGAGAGAATGGGACTAGGGTTGAACGCACCGCGTACCGGCGAACAGATCCAGGAGGTGATGGAGCACGCCTACCAGAGCCCGCCGCGTGTCATTGACCGGCTGCGGCAGTTGAACGCTCCGTGATTTATGCCGGGTGCAAATTCCGCCGCCTTCCTTCGAGAGATGCTTTCGCAACCTCCTCGCCGGCATGAGGCTGCGCGCGTGTGAGTAGTGTGTGAGCTACATTTGAATCTTTGCCGCCTTGATGATGGGCGCCCATCTGCGGACTTCGGCGGCGATGAAGGCTTTCGTTTCCTCGGGCGTGCCGCCGGCCGGCAGCGAGTCGAGCTTGCTCAATTCCTCCTTGCCCTTCGCACTGCGAATGAAGGCGTTCGCGGTGGTATTGATCTTCGCAATAATGTCCGCCGGCGTCCCGGTGGGTGCGGCCAGCGCAAACCAGGCGGTGGCTTCGAAGCCGGGGAAGCCCGCCTGCTCCACCGTGGGGACATCGGGCAATTGCTGCGTGCGGGTGGCGCTGGTCACGGCAAGCGCGCGCAACCTTCCGGCCTGGATGTGTGGTCCGGGCGATGTCGTCAAAGTGCAGGCGAAGTCGAGCTGGCCGCCGACCAGATCGGTGAGCATTTGCGGTTCCGCGCGATAGGGCACCACCGTCATCTTCGCCCCGGTTTCGGCCATGAACGCTTCCAGGGTGATGTGCGCGGTGGTGCCGATGCCGGGCACGCCAGCGCTCAACTTGCCCGGATTGGCCTTGGCGTAATCGACCAGCTCCTTGAGCGTCTTCGCCTCGACCTTGGCGTTGACGACGAAAATATGCGGCAGCCTGGAGACGATCACGATCGGGGTGAGCTCGGTCTCCGGATCGTAGGGCATGTTGCTGAACATGAACTTGTTCAGCGCGAGCGAGGCCGCGCCCGCCATCAGGATGGTATATCCGTCGGGCGGCGCCTTGGCGGCGGCCATCGCGCCGATATTGCCGGCGGCGCCGGCACGGTTGTCGACCACGAACTGCTGACCGAGCTTGTCGGTGAGGTCCTGCGCCACGCTGCGCCCCAACAGGTCCATCGCGCCGCCCGCAGGGAACGGGATGATCAGCGTGACCGGGCGCGTGGGCCAGGCCTGCGTGCCCGAAGCCTGCGTGCCCGAAGCCTGCGTGCCCGAAGCCTGCGCATGTGCGAGCGCGGGTGCCAACGGAGCAAGCGCGGCACCGATGAGGAATGAGCGGCGCGCAAACACGGGCATGACGTCCTCGCTGGTTCTCACCGGCATGCATTAGGGACCGGGTGAAAGGGTGGGCCTCAACCTCAAATTGTCAACCGTGCCGACAGACACAAGGCGGCCTCGCGTGTTGATCGCGGCCGGAATCTTCTCCAAGGTGTTGAGAACGATCTCGCGCGCGCTCCGTGCGCCGAAGACTCGCAAGAACCGGACCAAAGGCATCTCATGTCGCGCAAACTAGAGCTTACCTTCGCTTGTGGTGACTACGAGATCATGCGTGCCTTGAAGGAAGGCATCGTCCGCCCGGAAGGGATCGAGCTCACGGTATTGACCGACATGGGCCCGTCGCCGCGGCACTGGCGGTTCCTGCGCGGCCGCGAGTTCGACGTCGCGGAGGTGTCGGGCTCGGGCTACGTGGCGGCGCGGGACCAGGACCTTCCGTTCCGCGCGATACCGGTTTTCCCCCATCGCCGCTTCCGTCATGGCTTCATCTTCGTCAACACCTCGAAGGGCATCAGCAAGCCGACCGATCTGATCGGCCGCAAGGTCGGCACCAAGGGCTACCTGTTCACCGCCGGACTCTGGATGCGCGGGATCCTCGAGCACGATTACGGCGTGCCGCACAAATCGATCGAATGGCTCAGCGAGCTCGATGAGGATGTCGACTTTTCTCCGCCGGCTGGTCTCAACATCACTCAGGTCTCGGAGGAAAAATCGCTCGAAGACATGCTGGTCGAGGGCGAGATCGACGCACTGCTCTCGCCCGACCTGATCCGGCCACTCACGGCAGGTGACAAGCGCGTCGGGCGGCTGTTTCCGAACTACAAGGAGGAGGAGATCGCCTTCTATCGCAAGACCGGCATCTTTCCGATCATGCATGTGGTCGGGATCAAGCAGGAGATCGTCGAGCGGCATCCGTGGGTGGCCACCAATCTCTACAAGGCGTTCGAGCAGTCGAAGGCCCTCGCCATGGAGCGGATGGAAAACCCGCGCATCGTGCCGCTGGCCTGGTACCGCGAGGGCTGGGAAGAGCAGGAGCGCATCCTTGGCAAGGACCCCTGGGAATATGGACTGGAAGAGCGCAACGCCAGGAACTTCGAGCGGCTCGTCACATATTCGCACGAGCAGGGCTTGAGCAGGCGGCGGCTCCCGCTCGATGAACTGTTCCTCAATGTCTCCGAAGGCCGCAAGCGCGACGAATTCAGAATTTAGCTTTGGATTGTTGCCTGTTCCGATTGGCGAGCAACCTCGAGGAGGATCCATGAGACGTCTTGGCGCCGCGCTCTTCGCTCTTGCCGGCAGCTTCATCCTTGCGGGCCTTCCGGCGTCGGCGGATGAATGGCCGTCGCGACCGGTGCGCATCGTCAACACCTTTGCGCCCGGCGGAGCCGCCGACATCCTGGCCCGCATCGTCGCCGATCATCTCTCGATCGCGTTCAAGCAGCAATTCTACGTTGAAACGCGTTCCGGGGCGGGCGGCGTGATCGGCGTGCAGACCGTGGCGAATTCGGAACCCGACGGCTACAACTTCGTCATCAGCACGCTGTCGCTCACCATCATCGCGCCGTTCATCAATCCGAAGATCGGCTATGATCCGATGAAGGATCTGACCCATGTCGCCTATATCGCGGGCACGCCGATCCTGTTCATCGTGAGCGCCAAGAGCGACGTGAAGTCGCTCAAGGATTTCGTCGCCAAGTCGAAAGCAGGCGCGCGACCGCTTGCCTACGGCTCCTCGGGTCTGTCGAGCGCGGGCCAGATGGTGGCGCAGTCGTTTGCCATGAAGGCCGGCCTCAGGTTCGAGATCATTCCATACAAAGGCGCGGCGCAAAGCATCATCGACGTGGTCGCCAATCATATCGACTTTGCGACTCCGACCGTAACCTCGGCCTCGGGTCAGCTGCGCGGCGGCACGGTGACCGGGCTCGCCGTTTCCGCCGAGCAGCGGCTGCCCGACTATCCCGATGTGCCGACGTTCAAGGAGCTCGGCTACGACGTGGTGGCGACCAACTGGTTCGCGCTTGCAGGACCGGCGGGTCTGCCCGCCGACATCGTTCGCAAGGTCAATCGCGAGGTCAACATTGCGATGGCGAAGCCCGAGAGCCAGCAGCGCATGCGCGAGGACGGCATGCTGGTCACCGGCATGGACGCCCCCGCCTTCCGGAAATTCATCGAGGACGAGAACGCGCGCTGGAGGCCGGTGATCGAGCAGGCGGGCCTCCTCGAGAAGTAGGTGCGTGCAAGATCATTCGGCCCCATGCTTCGGGACACATCGCTCCTCGGCATGAGGCCGGTCATCAGCTTTTCCGGATGCGGAATATCAGGAGGTCACCCTCGCGCGAGCTCGATTCGAGCGCATCACCGGTCTGGCTCAGCAGGTTGGGGATATCGATCGCGGTGAGGGGATCCGTGCATTCGGCGATGAGGACGTCGCCGGCGTTGAGGCCGGTCAACGCCTTGCGCGCGCGCAGGGCCGGCAAGGGACACTTGAGACCGCGCAGGTTGATGGTCTTCTCGGCCATTTGATCTCGTCGAATTGACGGGGACGCTCCGCTCCCGCCCGTGAGGGGGGAGGTTTCGCGAGGCAGGACTGTATATTAGTGCCCTATGGTCGTGGAACCCGATAGTCCGCAACGAATTGCGCGGCTCACGCCGCTGAGCGATGTGCTCGCGCGCCTCGACGGGCTGGTCAGGCCGGTGCCGCCGCGCGCGAGCGATTTGTCCGGCGCGCTCGGATCGACGTTGGCGGAGGATGTCGTCGCGAATGCCCCGGTCCCCGCGACCGCGCGCGCGTTGCGCGACGGGTGGGCGGTCCGCGCGGATCACACCACCGATGCCGGGACCTATGCACCGGCGCCGCTTCCTGCCGCCATGCGCATCGATGTCGGCCAGCCGCTTGCGGGCGATGCCGATGCGGTGACGCCGCTCGACGCGGTGACAGTGCGCAACGGCATGGTGCAGGCGCTGGTCCCGGTCGGTCCCGGCGACGGTGTGCTGTCGGCAGGCGCCGATGTCGCCGCCGGGGCAGTGCTGATGGAAGCGGGCCGGCGCCTTGCGCGCCCGCAGATCGAGGTGCTGGCCGCGGCGGGGGTCGCGGCCGTGCGCATTCGCGCCCCGCGACTGCGTCTGGTTCGCGTTGGGCAGAGCGGCGACGCCTTCATCGATTCCGCGTTCGCATGCGTCGCCGATGCCATCGGAGCCAGGGGCGGCGTCGCCGTCACGACCGAACCGGATGGCCTCGCTCACGCGCTCCTCGATCCGGCCGTCGATGCGATCGTGGTGGTGGGCGGCACCGGCAGCGGCCGGAGCGACGCCACTGTTCGCACGCTCGCGTCGATGGGCGAGGTGTACGTGCACGGGGTGGCCCTCCTGCCGGGCGAGACCACGGCCTTTGGCGCCATCGGCTCCCGACCGGTGCTGGCGTTGCCGGGCCGGCTCGATGCGGCGCTCGCCGCCTGGCATCTCCTGGGGCAGGTCATGCTGGCGCGGCTTGCCGGCAGCCGCGAGCCGGAATGCCAGCGGACCGCCAAGCTGACGCACAAAGTGTCTTCGACCGTGGGGCTTTCGGAACTCGTGCCGGTCCGCTGCGAGGGTCGGTTCGCGACTCCCATAGCGTCGGGTTATGTGCCGCTATCGGCGCTGGCGCAGGCCAATGGCTGGATTTTGATCGGGCCCGAAAGCGAAGGGTATCCGGCCTCGACCGAGGTCATGGTAAGACCTTGGCCATGACCGCACGTTTCGAACCAAAATCGGTCGAGCGCGATCTCATCGCTGCGATCCGCCGCGCCGCGCGACAGGAACAGTTCCTCGAAGTGGTCTCCGCCGATGAGGCGCGCGCACGCTTTGCCCGGCACATCGATCTGTCGCCGCTCCCGCCCGCGGTCGTCAGCTTGAGCGAGTCGCTCGGTCGCGTGCTCGCCCATGATGTCACCGCCCCCATCGATGTGCCGCCGTTCGATCGCGCCAACGTCGATGGCTTCGCGTTGCGCTCCACCGACACCGCGGGCGCGAGCGACATCGCGCCGCGCCGTTTTCCGCTCAACGGCGAAGTGATCGTCTGCGGCCATGTGCCCGCGCTCGAAGTGTCGCCGGGTTCCGCAACCACGATCGCAACCGGCGGAATGGTCCCGCGCGGCGCCGACGCCGTGGTCATGATCGAGCACACCGAGTTGCTCGATGGCGACGGAGCGCCGGCCATCGATCTGCGCCGCACGGTCGCGCCTGGCCAGTTCATCTCCTATGCCGGCTCCGACATCGCGCGCGGCGAGGTGGTGCTGCGGCGCAAGACCCCGCTCTCGTCGCGCGAGATCGGCATGCTGGCGGCGTGCGGCGTCGCCACGGTCGAGGTGGTGCGCAAGCCCAAAGTGGCGGTGCTCTCGACCGGTGACGAACTGGTGGCGCCGGGCGGAACGCTCGGACCGGCACGGGTGTATGACAGCAACGGCGCCATCATCGCCGCGGCGGTGACGGAAGCGGGCGGCGAGCCGGTTCCATTCGGCGCCTTTCCCGACGACGAGGTGGCGCTCGAGCTTGCCATGCGCACGGCGCTCGAGGTCTGCGACATCGTCGTCCTGTCGGGCGGCACCTCGAAGGGCGCCGGCGATCTCTCCCATCGCATCGTGGCGAAGCTCGGAGACATCCTCGTCCATGGTGTCGCGCTCAAGCCGGGCAAGCCGCTTTGTCTTGCTGTGATCGACGGCAAGCCCTTGGCCGTGCTGCCGGGCTTTCCCACCTCCGCGATCTTCACCTTCCATGCTTTCGTTGCGCCGGTGATCCGGGCGCGTGCCGGTCTTGCTCCGGAGGCAGCGCGGACCATCGAGGCCGACGTGCCGGTGCGTATTGCCTCCGAGTTGGGTCGAAAGGAGTTCGTCCTGGTCGCGCTGGTCGCGGGGGAGGAGGGGCCGGTTGCGTTTCCGACCGCGAAGGGCTCCGGTTCGGTCACGAGCTTCTCCCAGGCGGACGGTTTTCTGGAAATCGACGCGCTGGCTTCCGCGCTCGATGCCGGCGCCCGCGCGCGGGTCACGCTGATCGGGCAGACGGCCGCATTGCCCGATCTTGTCGTTGTGGGCAGCCATTGCATCGCGCTCGACGTCGTGCTCGGCGCGTTGGCCGAGCGCGGGTTCAGCGCGCGCACGATCGCGGTCGGCAGCATGGGTGGGGTGGCAGCCGCGGAACGCGGCGAATGCGATCTTGCGCCGACGCACCTCGTCGATCCCGTGAGCGGGGTCTACAACGCCCATCTGCTGCGTGAGGGGCTTGCGCTGGTGAAGGGTTGGCAGCGCATGCAGGGTTTCGTGCACCGGGCGGACGATGCCCGTTTTGCCGGACGCGACGCCGCCGCCGCGCTCGAAGCCGCGCTCGCCGACGGGAAGTGCCTCATGGTCAATCGCAATGCCGGGTCCGGAACGCGGGTGCTGATCGACCGGTTGCTCGCGGGTGCGCGGCCGACCGGCTACAGCAATCAGCCGCGCTCGCACAACGCCGTCGCGGCTGCCGTGGCGCAGGGGCGTGCGGATTGGGGGATCGCAATCGAATCGGTGGCCCGGCTGTACGGTCTCGGGTTTCTCCCGATCGCGCCCGAGGACTATGATTTTCTCCTGGTCGAAAGCCGCCGCCATCGTCCCGCGGTCGAGGCCTTCCTGGCGGCGCTACGCGATCCGGGCGTGCGTGACAGCATCCGCGCGCTCGGCATGCGCCCCGCGGACGCCTGAGTTGTTGCCGAGCCTCGCGATGATGTTGCGCGTCCTTTTTGTTTTCATGCTCTTTGCGGTGATGTGCCCCGAGGGTGCGCAGGCGCAACTGCGTGGCCATGGCGGGCCGGTGCGCGCGCTCGCGATCTCTCCCGACGGGACGCAAGCGCTCTCCGGCAGTTTCGACACGTCGGCGATCCGATGGTCGCTGCAGAGGAACGCTGCGGAGCAGGTGCTGCGCTTCCACGACGGCGCCGTCAATGCGGTCGCGTTTCTGCCGGATGGGCGGATCGCCACCAGCGGGGAGGATGCCCGCATTGCGATCTGGCGAGCGGGCGAGCTGCAGCCCGCGATGGTGCTCGAAGGGCACAAGGCACCGGTCGTGGCGCTCGCCGTTTCACCCGATGGCGCGACGCTCGCCTCGGCGTCCTGGGACCACACGGCGCGGCTATGGCCGCTCGCGGGTGGCGCACCTCGCGTCATCGAGGGCCACACGCAGAACGTCAACGGCGTCGCCTTCACGATCGACGGCCGCGCGCTGGTGACGGTGGGCTACGATGCGACGCTGCGCGTCACGCCGCTTGTTGGCGACGGCGGTGCTGGCGGGCCGATCGTGACGACGCTGCCGGCGCCGCTCAATACAGTGGCGGTCTCGCCCGACGGCGAGGTCGTCACCGCCGGCGCCGATGGCAAGGTTTATGTGCTTGCGGCGACGGGTGAGCTGAAAAGCGAGATCGAGGCGGCCCAGACGCCGATCATCGCGTTGGCGCTGTCGGCCGACGGCAGGCTCATTGCCGCTGCCGGGATCCGCGGGTCGGTTGCCATCATCGATCGCGCGTCGCGCACGCTCGAGCGCACGCTGGTCGGACCGGGGCTGCCGGTCTGGTCGGCCGCATTCTTTCCCGACAACCGCACGCTCCTCACCGGCGGCGCCGACCGCATGATCCGCCGCTGGGACGCGGTCAGCGGCGAACCGGTCGGCGATGTGGTCATGGGCACCCCGGAAGACCCGCTTGCAGCCTTCGCCGGCGATCCCGGCGCCGAGGTGTTTCGCGCCTGCGTCGCCTGCCACACCTTGAGCGCGGAGGAGGGCCCTCGCGCGGGCCCGACCCTGGGCGGCATTTTTGGGCGCAAGATCGCGACCCTGCCCGGCTACAATTTTTCCGAGGCACTCAAGAAGCTCGACATCGTGTGGACCCCGGAGACGGTCTCGAAGCTGTTCGAGGTGGGGCCGATGGCCTACACCCCTGGCACCAAAATGCCGGAACAGCAGATCGGCTCAGCCGAGGATCGCGCCGCGTTGATGACGTTTCTGGAGAAGACGACCAACGGCCAGCGTGAGCGCACGCCAAGATAGCCGCGCAGTGGCGCACGCCGCTGTTCTCATGTCGTCGCCTGGATCAATTCGAGCACGGCGTCCGCAACCGCCTTGGGTGTCTCCTGCGGCAAGTTGTGGCCGGCGACGGGGATGACCCGGTGCTGATAAGGACCGGTGAAGAGCGGACGGTGCGCGACCGAGCTTTCCGGCTGCGACAGGCCGCTGTCATCGCCATGCAGCACGATGGTCGGCACCGGGATGCGCGGCTTGGCGGCGAGGCGCTGCTCGATCGCCTCCAGCGCGGGATCACCGGGGGCATAGCCGAAACGGTGGCGGTAGGACTGGATCACCACGTCGACGAAGTCGGGATTGTCGAACGAGCCGGCTGTGCGCTCGAAGGTGGCGTCGTCGAAGCGCCAGTTCGGCGACCACAGCCGCCACAACAGCCTGCAGAACTCGCGGCGATTGGCCGTCAATCCGGCACGACCGCGCTCGGTGTGGAGATAGTATTGATACCAAAGCCGGTGCTCCAGCTCCGGCGGTGCAGGCTTTGTCGATCCGGCGATATCCTGAATGTTGTAGCCGTTGGCTGACACCAGGCCGCGCACCTTATCAGGCCAGAGCGCGGCGACGACGCAGGCCGCGCGTCCGCCCCAATCATAGCCGGCCAGCACGGGGCGGCGCACACCGAGCGCATCGATGAGCTCCTTGAGATCGTTACCGAGCGCCGCCTGCTGGCCAGAGCGCGGTGTTTCCGCCGCGAGGAAGCGGGTCGGACCGTAGCCGCGCAGATAGGGCACGATCGCGCGGCATCCGGCTGCCACCAGCAATGGAACCACTAGGTCGTAGGTGCGGGGGTCGTACGGGAACCCGTGCATGAGCAGGACCGGGACGCCGTCTTCGGATCCGCTCTGCTCGTAGGCGATCTCCAACACGCTGGTGCGGACGCGATTCAGAACGGACGTCATGTTATGTTGCGCCGCTCACGTCTCGTTCTTGCCGGCGCGCTCTTGCTCTTCGCGCTCGCGCAAATAGTCCTCGGTGGTGCGTGCCTTGGGTCGTGGCGGCGCACCGTAAGGATCGAACTGCTGCTCCGTAATGGCCACGACCCGGCAGTCCTCGCACATCTTGATCACGTCGAGGCGCTGCGCGGAATTCTGAAACATCCAGTGCTTGCCTTCCAGCTTGGCGAGAACGCGCTCGATCGTGCTTTTGACGCCGAACGGCTTGTTGCAACGGATGCAATGGAACGGCTCCTCCTCCTTGAGCACCCGTGCATTCGCGGTGGCGGCGCGAAAATCGAGCTGCGGTCGCAGCGTGATCACCTTCTCCGGGCACGTTGCCTTGCACAGCCCACATTGCACGCATGCGTCCTCGGCAAAACGCAGCATCGGTCGCTCGGGATTGTCGCTGAGCGCGCCGGTAGGGCAAGCCGCCACGCAGGCGAGACAGAGCGTGCACCCCTCGACATTGATCTCGACCGCGCCGAAGGGTGCGCCCGCGGGCAGTGCGACGACATCGACCGGGGTCGGCGCGGCGCGCTGCAGCTCTCGCAGCGCGAGCCGCTGCACGTCTCGCTTCGGCCCGAGCGGCAGGAAGCTTGCCGGACGAGGCGCTGCGTCCGCGCTACCTACCGCACGCAGCGCGTCGGCGAGCGCATCGGGATCGTCCGTCTCGATGGTCGCGGCCCGGCCAGTGCCAAAGCCGAGGCCGGCGAGGATCGGCTCGGCAAGCGCAAGCGTCCGCGCGAGCCCGGCGATGTCGTGGCGCGGCTTGGCGCGCAGCAGCACGCGAACCGCCGCCGCGCCGTAGGCAAACGCCGCGGCGATGGCTTCGAGACCGATCTGGGTCACTTCATTGACTGCGATCGGCAACACGTTCGCCGGCAAGCCGTCGCCGAAGCGCGCGAGCGCATCGATCAGCGGCACGCCATGTGCCTCGTCGTGCATGAGCACGACGGCCGGCTGTGTGCCCCCGGCATCACGATATGTCGTCACCAGCGACCGCAGCTTGCGCATCAGCGCATCCGCCGGCGGCAGCGCATAGGCGGCGGCGCCGGTCGGGCACACGGCGGCACATTGTCCGCAGCCGGCACAGATATAGGCGTCGATGGCGACATGATCGCCGGCGGGCGCGATCGCGCCGGTGGGGCAGAGATCGAGGCAGCGCGTGCAACCGACGATCTTCGAGCGTGAATGGGCGCAGAGATCCGCGGTGAATGCCACGTAACGCGGCTTATCGAAACTGCCGACCAGGTCGCGCGCCTTCAGCACGGCCTTGAGGACGGCCGCGGGATCGCCGGGATCGGCCCGCAGATAGCCGTCTCGCAGGTCCGATGCAGTGAATAGCGGTGCGCCGCCGGAGAGGTCGAGCACGAGATCGCAGCGCGACACCGCGCCGTCGCGTGTCGTTGGGAAGCTGAACGCGCCGCGCGATGACGGGGCTGGTTGGGCGTAACCGTCGACCGTCAATTCGAACTTGCCGAGATAGCCCTTGGCCGAACGGATCGCGCCCCTTACCACGGGGAAGTCGGTCACCCGCGGCGGAGACACGTCGGCGGGCGGCTTGATCAGCACCGTCACGTCGAGATGGTCCTTGAGCAGGTTGCCGGCCTCAATCGCCTGCTGGTCGCGGCCATAGATCAGGATCACGCCGTCGCTGGTCAGGTTGACGAAGGAAAACTCGGGCACGGGCTCGGCGGCGGCGGCCAACAGGGCCGCCATCTTGGGCCCCGCGGCGCCCGCATCCTTCGACCAACCGGCGGTTTCGCGGATATTGGCGTAGGTGACGGCCGTGTCACCGGCGAGTTCCGAGAACAGCGGAGCTTCCTGAGTGCAGCCGACGACAAGCGGCTCTCCGCCCGCCGCCGCCGCGCGGAATTTTTCAAGCTCGGCGCGACAAAGCTGACGCGCGGTCAAGAGCTCCGCGCCCCGACAGCCCCGCTGCACGGCCGCACCGTCGAGCGGCATCGTGTCTTCGCACGAGCAGATCAGTATTTTTGGTGGCCGATCGGCCATCTTGTCTCCGACTTGCAACG
>Ga0207708_10002526_pt1 | contig 13458 bp, 15 predicted proteins | sample KBSK5101metaG_FD_184340 | JGI IMG/M metagenome (GOLD analysis project Ga0207708, IMG submission 184340) | Corn, switchgrass and miscanthus rhizosphere microbial communities from Kellogg Biological Station, Michigan, USA - KBS K5-10-1 metaG... | ecosystem: Host-associated > Plants > Roots >...
GCGTGGGAGCCGACCATCCCCGCGGGCTCAGCCCAGGCGCCGTTCTACGCCCAGCTCATCGACCGCGTCGGCGAGAAGGTCGCCAACCGCTTCGCCAAGGTCGAGTTCCACACGCTGCGCAGCGCGCTGACCTCCGTCGGCCTGGCGCCCGCCGACGTCGACTACCTGTCCTTCGACCTGCTCCACGCCCAGGACCCGCGCATGCTCGTCGGCGGCGACGACCACGCGCCGCTGTTCCCCCGGGCCAAGCTGGTCGCGCAGCGCAAGGAGCTCGACACCTTCCGCTCCGTCCACCCCACCCAGTGGGCCTGGTACGTCCCCGGCGGCATGGACGGCGTCGACCCCGAGCGCCTGATCGAGACCGACGGCACGGTCGAGCTGGGCGTCGGCCTGGCCTTCGTCGCCACCCCCGGCCACACCGACGGCAACCAGTCGCTGTGCGTGAACACGCCGGACGGGATCTGGGTCAGCTCCGCGAACGGCGTCGCCGCCGACTCCTGGCACCCGCACCTCTCGACGATCCCGGGCGTGCGCCGCTGGGCCGAGTTCTACGGCCGCGAGGTGGTGCTGAACGCCAACACGCTCGAGGACTCGGTCGATCAGTACGACGCCATGGTGCTCGAGAAAGCGCTGGCCGACGTCAACCGCCGCGACCCCCGCTGGCACAACACGTTCCCCTCCAGCGAGCTCGCCCCGCTGCGCCGCCAGTGGCCGGTCCTGCCCACCTTCGTCTACGGCGGGATCAACTACGGGCGGATCGCGCCCTAGCGGCTGGCCCCGAAGATCCGCAGCAGGAACAGGAACAGGTTGATGAAGTCGAGGTACAGCGCGAGCGCGCCGATCACCGCCGACTTGTCTCTCCCCTCCTCGGTCATCTGCTCGGTGTTGAGCCGCTTGAGCTTCTGGATGTCGTAGGCGGTCAGCCCGCAGAAGATCAGGACGCCGGCGTAGGTCGTGATCCAGTAGATCGTCGACGAGGCCAGGAAGATGTTCACGATCGAGGCCAGGATGAGCCCGATCAGCGCCATGATCAGGATCACGCCGAGCTTGGTCAGGTCGACCTTGGTCGTCCACCCGATCACCGCCATCGCGCCGAATGCCCCGGCGGTCACGAAGAAGGTCGTCCAGACCGATTCCGTCGTGTAGAGAGCGAAGATGAACGCGAACGTGAAGCCGTTCAGCGCCGCGTAGAACATGAACGCCGTCGTGGCCACCGCCGCGCTGACCCGGTTGATCGCCGCCACGAGGAAGATCACGACGACCAGCTCGAGGATCAGCGCCGCGATGAACACGGGCCGGCCGGTGTCCGTGAGGAACTCGTGCGACAGCGTGTTGGACAGCACCGCCGCGACGCCGCCGGTGATCACGAGGCCGCCGAACATCCAGCCGAACACCTGGCGGAGGAACGCGGTGTCGGACCGGGCGACGCTCGGCTGCTCGATGTAGGGCGGCGGAGTGGAGGCGCTGAATTCCATGGCGGGCGATCATACGGCGCACGACTTGTTGACGTACTGCCAATAAGGGCCTAGAGTCGCACGGTGCGCGCCGCGGTCTGCCTCGCCCTCCTCGTCGCCACCGCGCTCGCCGCCGGAGCCGCCGCCCCGGCCGCGGCGGCACCCTGCGGCGCGCTGCGACCCGGCCCCAGCAACGGGCCGTACTACCGCACGGTCGCGCCCTTCGAGCACGACAACTCGGCCCGCACGCAGGTCTTCCCCGCGACCTGCCCCGTCACGAGCGCGCACGTCTCTGCGCGGCAGGCGCAGACCGACTTCACCACCCCCTACATCGCGGTGACCCGCAACCGCGACCAGCTCTACGTCTACGGCTACGGCGCCGACGCCGCCACCCAGGGCGGCTACGTGGCCGGCGTCGACCCGCGCACGCTGCGCCAGCGCTGGCGCACCCTGATCCACGACCCCAGCCCGCCGGGCCAGTGGAGCTACCCGGGCGTGATGCTCGCCCACGGCAACGGCTTCCTCTACGCCGTCTACGGCAACATCCTCGTCAAGCTCGATCCGGACACCGGCGCGGTCGTCCACCGCCGCGTCCTGCCGGAGGACCCGGGTGGCACAGGCGCCGCCTACAACGGCATGATCGTGCTGCCCGACGGCAACCTGGCGCTGAAGAAGATCGAGCGCGGCCCGTGCACGAGCACCGCCTCGCCGCTGTCGGGCCTGCAGTGCGCGCTGGCCAACCAGCTCCCCTCGCTCCTGGTCATCGTCGAGCCCGACCGCCTGCATGTCACCGCCGAGCAGGACCTCGGGCAGACCGTGCTCGGCCGCATCACCTACGGCGGCGGCGACATCTACATCGCCGGCCAGAGCACGCTCAGCCGCTACCGGTACGCGCGCGGCCGCGTGCGCCTGGACCGCTCGTGGGGCCCGGTCACCTACCGCACCGGCGCGCAGACCCCGGGCACCGGCACCGGCCTGCTCGGGGACTGGGTCGTCGTGCAGACCAACTTCCTGCCCTCGGGCGCGCCGCTGACCGTCACCGCCGTGAGCACCAACGACGACCACAGGGTGTTTCGCACCGAGCCCTTCCCGGGGCAGTCGATGAGCTGGATCGTCTCCAAGGCCGCGCTCGACGTGGCCAACCGCACCGTCGTGACCCACGACACCGACGCCGGGCAGATGGCCGCGCTACGCCTGGACCCCCGCCGCGGCTTCCGCACGCGCTGGCGCCGGCCGCTGAGCTCGCTGGACTTCTCCGCCCTGATCGGCGACCCCGCCCATCGCCAGATCGTCATCGCCGACCGCCGCGACACGGGCGAGTCGGTCGTGTGGCTGGACGAGCGCAACGGCCGCGAGGTCGCCCGCAGCGCGACGCTCTCCGACGTCCCCGCGCCCGGGAACATCGTCACGCCCGGCTTCGACCGGCGCTTCTTCTACGTCTCCGCGCGCGGCGCGCTCTGGGAGCTACGCGCCCGCTAGGAGCGCGGGGCCCACTGCGCCTCGGCCAGGTCGCCCACGGGCATGCCCTCGGGCGTCGGGACCTGGGGCGTGTCGCGCAGGTACCACTCCGCGTCGAGCGCCGCCTGGCAGCCCGACCCCGCGGCAGTGACCGCCTGGCGGTAGGTGTGGTCGACGACGTCGCCGGCGGCGAACACGCCGGGCCGGTTGGTCTGCGTCGATTTGCCCTGGGTGACGATGTAGCTCTCGTTGTCGAGGTCGACCTGCCCCTCGACGATCCCCGACTGGGGGATGTGGCCGATGGCGATGAAGGCGCCGGCGACCTCGATGTCGCGCTCGGAGCCGTCCTCGGCGTTACGCAGCTTGGCCGTCGTGAGCGAGCCCGAGCCGTCGCCTGAGTCCAGCGCCTCGACCACGTAGGGCGTGAGCAGCTCGATGTTCTCGTTGGCCTTGGCCCGGTCGAGCATGATCGGCGAGGCGCGGAACTGGTCGCGGCGATGCACGATCTTCACGTCGGTGGCGAACTTGCTCAGGAAGATCGCCTCTTCCATGGCCGAGTCGCCGCCGCCGACGATCAGCGTGGGCTTGTCGCGGAAGAAGGCGGCATCGCACGTCGCGCAATAGGAGACGCCACGGCCGCCGAGCTCCTTCTCGCCCGGGATCCCGAGCTCGCGGTGCTTGGCGCCCATCGAAAGGATGACCGTGCGGGACCGATACTCGTCGTCGCCCACGTAGACCTTGTGCACGCCGCCGGGCTCGTCGGCGAGCTCGACCCGCGTGGCCTGGTCGGTCAGGAACCGCGTGCCGAAGCGCTCGGCCTGGTCGCGGAACTGCTGCATGAGCTCCGGGCCCATGATCCCCTCGGGGAAGCCCGGGTAGTTCTCCACGTCGGTGGTCTGCTGGAGCAGGCCGCCCCAGAGGAATCCCTCGATGACGAAGGGCTCGAGGTTGGCGCGCGAGGTGTAGAGCGCTGCCGTGTACCCGGCGGGGCCGGATCCGATGATGATGACGTTCTCGATGCGATCGCTCACTTCATTTTTTATAGTACCAGCGTCTCTTCGGTCTTCCATCGTGCCACGGTTCGCCGCAGCTGGAGGTAGGCGATGATGCCGGGAATGGTCGGGATCCAGAACGAGAAGCCCCGGTAGACCAGCACCGCAACCACCGCCAGACCGCCGGGTACGCCGAACGCGATGAAGGCGCCGATCATGCCACCGTCGACGCCGCCGATGCCGCCCGGTAGGGGCAGCAGGTTGCCGAGCTGCCCGCAGAAGTAGGCCACGACGATGACCGGGAAGGTCGGGATCCCCGGCCCGCCGAAGGCGTGGAAGGACGCCCACAGCGTCCCGATGTCGAAGAACCACCAGATGACGGCGCCGAGCACGCCCCAGTGGCGCTCGCGGACGAGCTTGATCGCCGTGCGCACGCCGGACGCGAACGAGGCGGGGACGGTGGCCAGCGCCCGCGCGATCTTGGCCACGCTCTCGTGCGACCCGCCCGCCCAGCGGTCCAGGCGCCGCTCGAAGTCGGCCGGCACGAAGGCCAGGGCCAGCGCGATCGAGATCACGGCGGCGCCGAAGATCGCCGGGATCACCGTCACCGCGAACGGCGCCGACCCGTTGAAGATGCCCACGCGCAGCCCGAGGCCGAAGACCACCAGCGAAGCCATGAACACGGCGTAGAGCAGGACGAGGAAGGCGATCATCCGGCAGGCGACGAGCCGCCGCCCCATGCCCGACCGGCGCAGCGCCCACGCGGTCAGGACGACCCCGCCCGCGCCGGCCGAGGCGAACAGCCGCGTGGCCGCCAGCGACGCCATCGTGATCTGATAGCTGGCCGACCAGTTGATGCGGTCATACCCGCGGACGAACACGGTGCGGAAGAGCAGGATGTAGCCGCCGAAGGAGATGATCTCGAGGCCGCCGGCGGCGATCAGCCAGCCCGGCTCCCCGGTCTTGGCGCGATCCCAGGTGTCCTGGAGTCCGGCGAGCTTGGGCAGCACGAAGTACAGGAACGCGACCGCCGAGAGCACGAAGAGGCCGAAGAGCAGGATGCGCTTGCGCGTGAGCGCCATGCGCGGCATCTCCTCGTCGCCGTCGCCGGTCTCCTCCGCCTCGTCCGAGCGGGACGCCTCGACCGCCTGCTGCTCGGGGTCGTCGCGCATCAAGCTGAGCTTGCGCTGTTCGACGGCCTCGTCGGTCACTGCACTATCCCCGTACCCGCTCCTCGAGGAACTGGACAGCGCGCGACACGCCCGTGAACGCCGGCGCGACCCGCGGTGCGGCCGCGCGAACGCCCTCGGTCAGGGCCAGGCCGGCGAGGAGGTCGACGACGTAGTGCTCGCCCAGGTACACGAGCGCGAGCCCGAGCACGCCCGCGTACGACCACCCGACGGCGCCGGGACCGCGGCCGACCTCGCTGAGGAGGTGGGCCGCCATGACGGATGTGGCGAAGTGCAACGACGGCATGGCAGCCAGCGGGTTCCCCCCCACGTAACTGTAGAGCGGGCCCCAGGCGTCACCCCAGAACTCGGCGCCGTACTCGGCCATCATCCGGCGCACTTCGAGCTGCTGTCCCGCGGCCGACCCCATGCGCCCCGTCTGGGCTGCGTACCAGGGCGGCGCGGTCGGCACCGCCCAGTACACGAGCGCGCCGAGGTCGAACACCGCGTACATGCACACGGCGCCGGCGGGAAAGCGGTCGCGGTGGCGCAGGAGCAGGTAGGCGACGGCACTGTGGGGCACGCCGAACCACAGCCAGTGGGGCCAGATCAGCAGCTTGTCGCGCCACTGGATGCGCCCGGGCGCACCGAACGCGCGCTGCAACCGCACGTTGGGCAGCTGCCCGAGCCCGATCGCGCGGTCGATGCGCACCGGGTAGTCGACGTGCACCCGGCGCTCGAGCGCCTCGGGGTCGTCGTTGGGCATCTGGTAGGCCGCGAAGTAGGCCCACATCTGCAGCACGCAGACGCCGGCGTCGCGGGCGCGCGTACGTGGAGTCACGACAGCCAGGCCGAACGGGGCCAGCGCCGCGATGCCGATCACCGCCGGGGCGGGCACGCGCAGCTTGCGCCGGACGAGCGGTGCCGCGACACCAGTGACCACCGCGCCCCATGCGAGCACGCGCAGCGCCTTCGCTGTTCGCCGTCCACGCGCCCGCAAAGCCCAGCGACTATATCCGTGCCGCCCGACCGCTTCGTGCGGACGCCACGAGGGCGCCGATCACGCGGCTGAGCGCGTCGGCCTCGGGATGCCACTGGACGCCGAGCGCAAACGGCAGCGATGGGTCCTCGATCGCCTCGGGCAGGTCGTCGATGACCGCCCACCCGGTCACCTCGAGCCCCTCCCCGAGCCGCCCGACGGCCTGGTGGTGGTGGGACTTGGTGTTGTGCCGCTCCTCGCCCGCCGCCCGCGCGGCCTGCGAGCCCGGGGCCAGGCGGACGTCGTGGTCGGCCTGGTCGAAGCTGCCGATGACGCGCCGGTGCTCGGTGTGGCCGAGGTCGTCGGGCAGGTGCTGGCGCAGCGTCCCGCCGCGGGCGACGTTGAGCACCTGCATGCCGCGACACACGCCGAGGAAGGGCACCCGGCGCTCGAGCGCGCGGCGCGTCAGCGCGAGCTCGAAGGCGTCGCGCTCGGGCAACACGGTCGCAGTCTCGGGGTGGCGGTCGGCGCCGTAGCGCTCGGGCTCGACGTCGGGGCCGCCGGTGAGGACGAGCGCGTCGACGAGATCGAGGAGCGCGTCGGGGTCCTCCGTCGCCCGCCGGCCGGGGGCGAGCAGCAGCGGCACGCCACCGGCGCGCGCGATGTGGTCGAGGTACGCGCGCGGCAGCAGCGCGACCTCGTCGTCCCAGGCGCGGCCCCAGCGCGCGCGCTCGAGCGAGACGCAGATACCGATGATCGGCGGCGCGGGCATCACCCATAGGATGCCGCCCATGCCCGAGTACGACCTGGAGCAGGCGTTCGAGACCGTGAACCTGCAGCGCCGCGGCGCGATCGCCAAGATCGAGCTCAACCGCCCCGAGACCCTCAACGCCTGGAACAAGCAGTTCGGGCTCGACCTGCTCGAGGCGGTACGGCGCGTCGGCGCCGACGACAGCGTCCGTGCGGTGGTGATCCAGGGCGCCGGCAAGGGCTTCTCGTCCGGCGCGGACCTCAAGGCCGGGTTCGAGCCGGCGGCCGACGGCCGCCCCGACGTCGGCACCGCCCTGCGCGAGCGCTACCACCCGATCATCACCGGCGTGCGCGAGATCCCCAAGCCCGTAGTCGCCGCCGTGCACGGCCCGGCGGTGGGCATCGGGCTCTCGCTCGCCCTGGCCTCCGACCTCATCGTCGCGGCCGAGTCGGCCTACTTCCTGCTCGCGTTCGTGAACATCGGGCTCGTCCCCGACGGCGGCTCATCGGTCTTCGTCCCCGCGCGCGTGGGCTTCACGCGCGCGATCGAGATGGCCACGCTGGGCGAGCGCGTGCCCGCGCCGCAGGCACTTGACTGGGGCCTGATCAACCGCGTCCACCCCGACGACGCCTTCCCCGCCGAGGTCGAGGCGCTGATGGACCGCCTGGCCGCCGGGCCCACGGCCTCCTACGCCGGGACCAAGCGCCAGCTCAACGCCCGCGTGTATGCGGGGATGGAGGAGCAGCTCGAGCTCGAGGCCCGGGTCCAGGAGGAGATGGCCGCCTCCGACGATTTCCTGGAAGGCGTCACAGCGTTCGTCGAGAAGCGCCAGGCGCGCTTCGGAGGACGATGAGTCCGAGCGGAATCCCCGCTCGTACCCGTCGTTAGAATGCCGCCCGCTTTGGGCATCGCTGCCGTGTTCGCCAACGCCATCGGTCCCGAGACCGGCGGCTCCCCGAATGCCGACAACACCCACACGCTGTGGGTGATCGTGCTGATCATCGCCCTGATCGTGCTCGTCGGGGTCGAGGGGCTCCTGCTCTACACCGTCATCCGCTTCCGCGCGCGCAAGCACCGCGTGGCCGCCCAGATTCACGGCAACACGCGGCTGGAGATCGGCTGGACGATCGCCGCGGGCGTCATCGTCATCGCGCTGACCGTGGTTGCCTTCGCGTCGCTGCCCGGCATCCAGGACCCGCAGAAGTCCGGTGCCGAGGTCAGCCTCGCCGGCGCACAGGTGGCCTCGATCGACCCGCCGAAGGTGCCCGGCGGACGGCAGCTCGACATCGCCGTCAACGGCCAGCAGTACGTGTGGCGCTACACGTATCCGGACGGCACCTACTCCTACACCGAGATGGTGGTGCCGGCCAACCAGACCGTGGTCCTGAAGATCACCGGCCAGGACGTCGCCCACTCGTGGTGGATCCCCAAGCTGGGCGGCAAGTTCGACGCCATCCCCGGCTACAACAACTACACCTGGTTCAAGGCGAGCAAGGTGGGGGCCGTCTACCGCGGCCAGTGCGCCGAGCTGTGCGGGCGCAACCACGCGAACATGCTCGCCGACGTGCGGGTCGTCACCCCGACCGCGTTCAGGGCCTGGTTGGCGTCCAAGAAGGCGCAGATCAACGCCGCCAACAGGGCGTCGGCCGCGGCCGCGCCGCTGCTCTCCCCACTCCCCGCCCGCCCCGGCAAGCCCTAACGAGACGATGAGCACGACCACGACCACGGCACCGACCACCACCCTCAAGGACCTCCCGCGTCCGCAGGTCGTCGCTCACGAGGTCCCGCGCCGGCGGAAGGCGTGGATCGACTGGGTCACCACGGTCGACCACAAGAAGATCGGGATCATGTACATGGTCACCGCCTTCGTGTTCTTCCTCGTGGGCGGGATCGAGGCGCTGCTCATCCGCATCCAGCTCGGCGCGCCCGACAACACCTTCCTCACCCCCGAGAAGTACAACCAGCTGTTCACGATGCACGGGACGACGATGATCTTCCTGTTCGTCGTCCCGATGATGGCCGGGTTCGGGAACTACTTCGTGCCGCTGATGATCGGCGCGCGCGACATGGCCTTCCCGCGCCTGAACGCGCTCAGCTACTGGCTGTTCCTGTTCGGCGCGATCGTGCTGTACGTCTCGCTGTTCTTCAACCCGCCCGAGGCGGGCTGGACGAGCTACACGCCGCTGTCCTCCCTCGCCTACAGCCCCAGCGGCGGCATCGACGCCTGGATCTTCATGATCCATCTCACCGGCGTCTCGTCGCTGCTCGGCGCGATCAACTTCTACGTGACGATCGCCAACATGCGCGCGCCCGGCATGGGCTGGGGCCGGCTGCCGCTGTTCGTGTGGGCGATCCTCACGTTCAGCGTCCTGCTCATCCTCGCGCTGCCGACGATCGCGGCGGCCGTGACCATGCTGCTCACCGACCGCCACTTCGGGACGCACTTCTTCGATCCATCGCAGGGCGGCTCGCCATTGTTATGGCAGCACCTGTTCTGGTTCTTCGGCCACCCCGAGGTCTACATCATGATCCTGCCCGGGTTCGGGATCATCTCCGAGGTCCTGCCGGTGTTCTCGCGCAAGCCGATCTTCGGCTACAAGGCGATCGCCGCGGCCACGGTCGGCATCGCGTTCCTGTCGCTGCTGGTGTGGGCGCACCACATGTTCGCGACGCCGCTGTCGACCGCCGTGCTGGCGTTCTTCATGCTCAGCTCGATGATCATCGCGATCCCGACCGGCATCAAGATCTTCAACTGGATCGCGACCCTGTGGCGCGGCACGCTGGAGTTCAAGACGCCGCTGTACTTCGGGGTCGGCTTCCTCGCCTTCTTCACCCTCGGCGGGGTCTCGGGCGTGATCCTGGCGATCTTCCCGCTCGACTGGCAGCTGACCGACACGTACTTCGTGGTCGCCCACTTCCACTACGTGCTCGTGGCCGGCGCGGTCAACGCGATCTTCGCGGGGCTCTACTACTGGTTCCCGAAGATGACGGGCCGGATGCTGAGCGAGGGCCTGGGCAAGCTCTCGTTCTGGCTGACCTTCGCCGGCTTCAACGTGACCTTCCTGGTCCAGCACTCGCTCGGGCTCGAGGGCATGCCGCGGCGCATCTACGAGTACGCCGACACCGGCAACCTCCACGTGCTGAACCTGATCTCGACCATCGGCGCGTTCATCCTCGCCACGGGCGTGCTCGTGACCGTGTTCAACGTGCTGCGCTCGCTCAAGCGCGGCGCCATCGCCGGACCGGACCCGTGGAAGGCCAACACGCTGGAGTGGTTCACCACGTCGCCCCCGCCGCCGAACAACTTCGACGTCGTCCCGCGGGTGCGCTCGGTCGAGCCCATGAAGGACATCCGCCGCGCCGTGGCCCGCGCCACCGGCGAGGCCCCCGAGCGCGCCGAGCGCCAGGTGAGGGCGTAGGCCGGTGGCCGCGCCGCGCGCCAGCGCCGCGGTCCTCGCCCCCTCGGGGGCGCGCCAGGTCGTCGCCGACTACCTGACGCTCACCAAGCCCAAGGTCCAGTCGCTGCTGCTGCTGACCACGGTGGCGTCGATGGAGATCGCCGGCGACCCGTCCGTGTGGCTCGTCGTCGCCACCTGCATCGGCGGCTACCTGTCGGCCGGCGGCGCCGGCGCGGTCAACCACTGGTTCGACCGCGACATCGACGCGCAGATGAAGCGCACGGCCAACCGTCCCATCCCGGCGGGCCGGGTGGCGCCGGCGGCGGCGCTGTGGTTCGGGATCGTGCTGGCGGCGCTGTCCTTCGTGTGGCTCTCGGCCACCGTCAACGTGCTGGCCGCGTCGCTGGCCATGGGCGGCTTCCTCGGCTACGTCTTCGTCTACACGGTCTGGCTCAAGCGCCGTACGCCCCAGAACATCGTCATCGGCGGCGCCGCCGGCGCCGTGCCCCCGCTGGTGGGCTGGGCCGCGGTCACCGGCGGCCTCGACCTGACGGCGCTCTACCTGTTCGCGATCGTCTTCTTCTGGACGCCGCCGCACTTCTGGGCGCTGTCCCTGCTCATGAAGGACGACTACGCGCGCGTCGGCGTGCCCATGCTCCCGGTCGTGCGCGGCGAGGACGAGACGCGGCGCCAGATCCTGCTCTACACCGTCCTCCTCTTCGTCCTGAGCTTCCTGCCCGCCTGCGCGGGCCTGTTCGGGCCGCTCTACCACGTCTTCGCGTGGCTGCTGAACCTGGTCTTCATCGGCTTGGCCGTGGTGCCCTACCGGCGCGCCGATCGGCGCTGGGCGCTGCGCACGTACCTGTTCTCGCTCGCGTACCTCGCGGCCCTGTTCGCCGTGATGGTGGTCGACGTAAAGGTCTAGGATCCGGCGCCCGTGGATCGCCAGCTCGCGCGCAAGAACATCCGCTCCGGGCTCTTGGCCGGCGCCGTGGTCATCTTCATGTTCGCGATCTCGTTCGTGGCGGCCCTGATCTACATCTCGTGAGCACCGATCCCCAGCACGACGCCCCGCCCGTCGGCGAGGAGCTCCACCTCCCCGGGCCGTCGGTGATCCCGCTGCTGACCGCGATCGGGATCACCGTGGCGCTCGTCGGCGTGACCACCACGTGGTTCCTGTCCATCGTCGGCGGCATCCTCGCCATCGTCTGCATCGTGCTCTGGATCCGCGACACGCGGCGCGACGTCTCGGAGCTACCGCTCGACCACTAGACAGGTCGTGGTGCCATGGGCCAGGAGCTTGCCCGTCGCGACCTCGACCAGCTTGCCCTCGGCCGTGGCCTGGCGCCGGCCCTTGTAGAGGACCGTTCCTTCGCAGCGCACGAGGCCGGCGTCCAGCGTGCCGGACGAGGTTGGCCTTGACCTCGAGGGTGGTGTAGGTGATCCCTGCCGGACACGTGGTCTGCACCGCGCAGCCCATGGCGCTGTCCAGCAGCGTGGCGGCAAAGCCGCCGTGGACGACGCCGATCGGGTTGGTGCGGGAGCGCTCGGTCACGGGGGCGGTCATGCTGACACCTCGGCCGGAGCAGGCACCGGGCGTCCCGTGGTGCGTCAGCCGCCGACGGCGGCGCTCTCGGGCACGTCGCAGATCGCGCCGTCATCGGTCCAACAGCGGACGATGTCGCGCATGGCGAGGATGCCGGTGATCTCCCCGGCCTCGACCACGATGAGATGGCGGAAGGCGCCCCGCACCATCGCCGCCGCGGCCTCCTCCAGCGACCAGTCCGGCGCCGCGAACACGAGCCCGCGCCCGGTGGTGTGCGCCTCGACCATGGCGGCGTCCGGATCGACGCCCGAGCCGACGGCGTTGAGGATGTCGCGCTCGGTGATGATGCCCGGCCCGGGCGCGTCGGGGTCGTGGACCACCGCGGCGCCGACCTTGCGCTCGGACATCTGGCGGGCGGCCTCGCGCAGCGTGTGTCCCGGTCCCACCTGCAGCACGATCTGGCTCATCCCGTCGCGAACTTGCATCTCAGGCGCCCTCCAGCGGTCCACTTGCAACGATCGGCTCAATCCTACCGGGCCGCCGGCTTTGCTCACCTACCGCGGAGGCGAGTGGCAACGCGCCACTTTTGCCCGCTCGGCATCCTTGCGCGCCAGCTTCGCGTACTTCCCCCCGAACGTGCCCTTTCAGCGCCCCGCCACAAAATCCCTGCGACGGAGCCTGTATGAGGAAGCGACGCGGATTGTTGACGACGAGTACGCGAGCGACCTCGAGCTCGACGAGATCGCCCGCCGCGTAGCGTCCTCGCGGCGTCAGATCCAGCGCGTGTTCGCCGAGGTCGGCCACACGACCTTCCGCGAGCACCTGGCGCGCGTGCGCATGGACCGTGCCGCCGAGCTGCTTTCCAGCGGCGCCCCAACCGTTCGCGAGGTCGCCGCGCGGGTCGGCTACCGGCAGCCGGCGCAGTTCGCGAAAGCCTTCCGGCGCCACCGCGGGCAGGCCCCCGCGGCCTACCGTGCCCAGCGTATGCGGGCCCGGAACGGCGCCACGCCCGTCGCCTAATCGGCACCCAATCACCCCGGGGAGCCGTCCCTATAGGATGCTCGGCTCCAATGGCGGAGGGACTCTTCACGCGTGCGTAAGCAACTCGTGCAGATGCTCGTGATCGGCTTGATCGCGTCGATCATCGGGATCGCCATCGCGCTCGCGATCGACTGGTTCCCGCCGCTCGCCTCCAAGCAGGCAAAGCAGGTCTCGGACCTGTTCGACGTGCTCCTCGTAGCGTCGATCCCGGTCTTCGTGCTGGTCGAGGTCGTGGTGCTGTTCTGCGTGGTCAAGTTCCGCCAGCGCCCCGGCCAGGAGCTCATGGACGGCCCTCCGATCCACGGCAACACCGGCCTCGAGGTCGTGTGGACCGCCGTCCCGGCCCTGCTGCTGGTCGGGCTCTGCACCTACACGTACTTCGTCCTGCGCTCGATCGAGAAGCCGCAGCCGAACACGATGATCGTCAACGTGACCGGCCAGCAGTTCACGTGGCACTTCGAGTACCCGCAGCTGGCCAGGGGCAAGAAGTTCAACGCGGTGCAGCTCTACCTGCCGAAAGATCGGCCGGTTCAGTTCAAGGTGCGTACCACTGACGTGATCCACGACTTCTGGGTCCCGAACTTCTCGATCAAGATCGATGCGGTCCCGGGGATCACGACCTCGTACCGGATCACCCCGACCAAGCTCGGCGACTACCCGATCGTCTGCG
>Ga0207708_10002532_pt1 | contig 13444 bp, 14 predicted proteins | sample KBSK5101metaG_FD_184340 | JGI IMG/M metagenome (GOLD analysis project Ga0207708, IMG submission 184340) | Corn, switchgrass and miscanthus rhizosphere microbial communities from Kellogg Biological Station, Michigan, USA - KBS K5-10-1 metaG... | ecosystem: Host-associated > Plants > Roots >...
GCCGCCATTGACCGCTCCGCATCCGCCGGTGCTTACGTAGAAGAACGTCTCCCCGAGCCGCCGCTCGAGTACGGTGGCAACGACGAAAACACGGCCGACGTCAACGGATCGCCCCATTGACGCAAGCGCATTTGCAGATCGACCGCGCGCGGGCCGACGAGATCGCAGCGGACGAAGTCAGGGCGGGTCCAGGATCGTCGAATAAATGTTCTTCTTCGTAACGTCCAGAAGCTGCTCGGGGAAGCTTGCGCTCGCCACTGTGTCGGAGCAGTTGTCGAGACCGATGCATGCAACCCGTCGCTGGCCGTCGTTGCGGGCGTCGGTCGACTTGCCGATGCGGAAGTCCGCGCCGAAGAACGTGCTTTCCTCGACGGTGCAGAAACTGACCCTCGCCGGCGCTCCCGCGGAGCTCACGGTAAAGTTAGCGCGATAGTTCAAGTAGTCGCCCCCAGGCGCGTTGACGCCATCCGCACCAAACACAGAAGTTGGTGTGCTGCGGGGCGGGCCTCTTCCAGCACCAGCGTTCCGTGATGGTTGCCCGCTCCGAGCGGATTGCACTGGTCGCTGACGGAGAAAGGCTTCGATTGCGAAGCTGCGACCGTCAACTGCGAGCAGGTCCGCAGTCCCGGTGTCGTCGACGTCAGCGCTTCGTAGAACTTGACGTTGAGCGTCAGTGACGTGGAGTTGGGATTGCGTACAACCACTTCGCTTGTATACGACACCGTTTCCGCTACAACCGGAAGAACGATCACCGAACCCGACGCTGCCGTCGATTGCGCATGGGCGACGCCTGCAATCGCGGCGAGCGTGGTCACGAAGACGAAACGTACAGCGCGCATCGAAAAACTCCGGATAGGCAATGAGCACAGAATGAGGTGCAAGGACCGTACCAACGGAAGGCGGACATCCACCGGGCGTTGCATAGAGGCTGCGCGGAACGCGAAGTTCCGGACGACGGTTGCGTTACGCCTTGCCGTAGTCGGCGAACTTCGTTAGCACCGTGTCCAATTCGTCCGGCGGCAGCAGCGTGGGCTCGCCGATCTGCAGCGCGCGCCAATACATTTCGGCGAGCGTTTCCACTTCGACGGCCAGCGCCAGTGCGTGCGTAAGCGACGGACCAATCGCGATCATCCCGTGGTGCGACATCAGGCATGCGCGACGCCCATCGAGCGCGCGCACCGCATGATCCGACAGTTCCTGCGTGCCGAACGTCGCGTACGGCGAGCACCGGATGTCAGGGCCGCCCGCCACGGCGATCATGTAATGGAACGCAGGAATGCCGCGGTCGAGGCAGGCGAGCGTGGTTGCGAATGGCGAATGCGTGTGCACGATCGCCTTCGCGTCGTTGCGCGCCGCGTAGATGTCGCGATGAAACCGCCATTCGCTCGACGGCCTGCGCGACGATGGGTGCGATCCGTCGGTGCCCATCGCGACGATGTCGTCGGCGCTGATCTCGCCGTACGGCATTCCGCTGGGTGTCACCAGAAAGCCGGTGTCGATCCGTGCACTGACATTGCCCGCCTTGCCGCGGTTGATGCCGAGCGCATTCATCTCGATCGCGGTCGCGATGACCGCGTCGCGCAACGCGCGCGAATCACGCATGGACACCGGCGTGTTCGGGATACATCGCGGGCAGCCAGTGCGCATCGCGGGCGAGCCCGCGCTCCGTCAACAGGCCGGTGACAAGGCGTGCCGGCGTCACGTCGAAGGCGAAATTCACGGCGTGGGTGCCGGCTGGCGCAAGTGCCACGCGCGTAGTGTGGCCATATTCGTCGCGGCCGAGCACGGTCAGTACTTCCTCGGGTGACCGCGATTCGATCGGTATCGCGTCGCCGGTCGCCAGATTCCAGTCGATCGTCGGCGACGGCAGCGCGACGTAGAACGGAACGCGGCTGTCGCGTGCGGCGAGCGCCTTGTCGTAGGTGCCGATCTTGTTGCAGACGTCCCCGTTCCGCGCGACGCGGTCGGCACCCACGATGACGATATCGACGTCACCGCGCCGCATCAGGAGGCCGCTTGCGCCGTCGGTGAACAGCGTGTGCGGAATGCCACGCTGGCTCATCTCCCATGCCGTGAGGTTGGCGCCCTGCAATCGCGGCCGCGTCTCGCTGACGTAGACGTGCAGTGCCATGCCTTCCTTCTGCGCGAGGAACAGCGGCGCCGTCGCCGTGCCCCAGCCACACGTCGCAAGCGCGCCGGCATTGCAATGCGTCATCACATTGATCGGCCCGGCACGTTTCCGCGCGAGGTCGCGCAATAGTTCGAGGCCGTGCGTGCCGATCGCGTGATTGATCGCTACGTCCTCGTCGCAGATCGCGTCGGCCTCCGCCCATGCAGCGTCGGCGCGCGCGCTGACCGCAAGCGGCGCGACGCGCGTGCGTACACGGTCGAGCGCCCAGCGCAGATTGACGGCGGTCGGCCGGGTTGCGTCGAGCGCCGCGTGCGCGCGCGCGAGCGCGGCATCGCCGGAGTCGCGATCGAGTGCGAGCGCCAGGCCGTATGCACCGACGGCGCCGATCAGCGGTGCCCCGCGGACCATCATCTTGCGGATCGCGATCGCGGCAGCATCGGCGTCGGCGATCTTCACCTTGACCACAGCGTGCGGCAACGCCCGCTGATCGAGCGCCTCGATGAAGCGGCCACGCCGCGGCCGGACGAGCGCCTGATACGGTGCCCGGTCGGCGATCGAGGGAAGTGGCGTTGCGTTCATCGATCGGTGCAGGTTGCGATGCGGTGCATGGCGTGCCGGTTCCGATTCTAGCCCCAGCATTCGCGCAGCGTCGCGGCCGTCAATCGCGCAGCACCTGGAACAGGTTGTTGAAGTCGTCGGTCCACAGCCGCCAGTCGGGTCGGCGCACGATCGGCGTGGCCGCGCCGGCGATCTGCGGATTCGCGAGCAGGGCCGTGTTCTTCGACAGGAGCACCCAGTCGCTGCGGTTCGCGAGCACGTCGGCACCGTCGTCGTGGATCCACACCGCCTGCATGCCATGCGCGTCCGCGAGCGCCGCCACCACCGGCACGAGATCCAGGAACCGGTTGGTCACGTGAAACGCGATGACCCCTGATGGCTTTACGTGCTTCGCGTACAACTCCAGCGCTTCGGACGTGATCAGATGCACCGGGATCGCGTCGCTCGAGAAGGCATCGATCGCGAGGATGTCGAGGTCGGCGGCAGGCTCGCGCTCGAGCGTCAGGCGCGCGTCACCGAGCGGCGTCTCGATGGTCGCTTCGCTTTGCCCCAGATACGAGAAGTCCTCCCGGGCGATGCGGATCACGGCCGGATTGATGTCGTAGAAGCGATACAGGTCACCGGGCGTGCCATACGACGCGAGCGTGCCGGTTCCGAGGCCGATGACGCCGACTCGCAGCGGTTCCTTGCGCGGATGCAGCGTCTCCAGCAGCCGGCCGATCCCGGACGTCTTGGTGTAATAGCTCGTCGCCTGTCGATTGAACTGCGGTGCGAGGTACTGCAGGCCGTGCATGATCGTGCCGTGCACCAGTGACCGATGTTTGCTGACCTCGTTGACGCCGGTCTCCTGCACGCGCAGGACGCCGTAGAAATTGCGTGCCGTGACGATCGTCGACTCGTAGAAGTTGACCACGCTCCAGATCGCGCAGCCGACCGTCACGATGACGGATACCAGCGCGAGCAGGCTGAATACGATCGCGTTGCGGCGCACCTGCCACGTGAGCAGGCAGGCGGCGGCGATCAGTCCCAGACCGAGCTCGAAATGCGCTTTCAGGACCAGCGGCGCCAGGATGCCGACCAGCGCGGCGCCGATCGCGCCGCCGAGCGACACCATCAGGTAAAAGCGCGTCAGGTAAGCCGGCGCCGGTTTCTGCCGCGCGAGCTCACCGTGACAGAACATGCATGCGATGAAAAGACTGATGCAGAACACGCCAAGCTGCAACTCGAGCTCGTGCGCGAGCCGCGTGTCGGCGACGCACCACGCCATCACGCCGAGCGTTGCCGCCGTTACCGGCAGCAGGAGCTCGCGCGGATACCAGCGGCTGCTGTCGAAGTTCAGGATGAACGTCAGCAGGTAAAGCGTCAGCGGGACGATCCACAGCAGCGGCACCGCCGCGATGTTCTGCGTGATGTGGTTCGTCACCGACAGGAGCAGCACGCTGCCGGTCGCGGCGAGGCCGCACCACAGCAGGCTTCGCGACCACGGCGGCGGCGGTCCGGCAGGCCGCACGAACGCGGCCGAATCGCCGGTGCCAATGGTCGTCGCCCGCGGCGCGCCGCGGAGGCTCGTCCATGCGGTCGCGGCGCACAGCACGACGAAAGTGCCATAGCCGACCGACCATGCCAGCGCCTGCGTGCGCGTCGGAACCCACGGCTCGAGCAGGAACGGGTAACAGACGAGCGCCAGCAGGGACGCGAGGTTCGACAGCGCAAACAGCCGATACGGATTTCGGCCGGGGTAGCGCCTTGCGAACCACGCCTGCAGCAGCGGGCTGGTCGCCGACAGCAGGAAGTAGGGCAGGCCAAGCGTGACCGTCAAGAGGCCGAGGATCAGCGCCGCGGGGTTTTCGGTGCCTGACGGCTTCCAGAACGCACCCGGCACGATCGGCAGCAGCAGCAGGCTCGCTGCCAGCAACGCACCGTGCAGCAGCACCTGCTTGCGGTTGTCGATGCGACGAACGACGACGTCCGCGTACGCGTAACCCCCGAGCAGCGCCGCCTGGAAGAATACGAGACACGTCGTCCATACCGCCGCGGAGCCGCCGAACCACGGCAGGATCTGCTTCGCGATGATCGGTTGAACGAGGAACAGCAGGAAGGCGCTTGCGAAAATCGTCAACGCAAACAGGATCATGTGCAGTGGCGGACGGGATCGGGGGGTCTCCGCCACGGGACAGCGCGGACGCGCATTCTAGGACACGTTGCTGAAACGCTGCATCGGCTGCCCTTAAGGCTCGCGGCGCCCGCGGCGCGGGCACCTCGCGTACGAAGCGACGATGCCGAAGCCGTCAGATCGTCGAGCGGGGCCGGAAGTACTCGACGCGATCGATCGAGCGGACCTTGATCTCCTTCACGTCCAGTCCCTGCAGCACCTTCAGCGGGACCTCGTCGCCCGCGTGACGCCGGTTCCAGACGCGCTCGTAGAACTGCGCCTGCGTTCGTACCGGCTCGCTGCCCACGCCGAGGATGATGTCGCCGACGCTGACACCCGCTCGATCGGCGGGGCCGTCCGGCGACACGCGCGTGACGAAGAGCCGGCCCTGCATCTCGTCGGCGGAAACACCGAGCCACGGCCGCGCGGGGCCCGCGCGGTGCCCCTCGCGGATCAGGTCGGCGAGGATCGGTTTCAAGAGATCGATCGGAACGAAGACGTTGCCGGGCAGCTTCGAGTCGTCCGCCGTCGCCTCGCGGACGATCAGCGAGCCGATGCCAAGCAGCTTGCCGTCGCGATCGATCAACGCCGCGCCGCTCCAGTTGGACGCCGGCGGGCTGGTGTAGATCGCGTACTCGAGCTGGTATTCCCAGTTGCCGGTGAACTGGCGCTTGGAGACGATCCACGCGAACGACGTGCCGCCGCCGCCGGCGCTGGCGATCATCACGGGATCGCGCTCTTCTGTCTTGCCGGAGTCGCCAAGCGGAATCGGCTGCGCGTCGAACGGCACTACGGCGCGCACCAGGCCGAAGCCGCTCGCGTGGTCGTAGCCGACGACGCGCGCCGGCAGCGTGCGGCCCTTTGAGTCGGTGATCTTGACGTCGTCGGCTTCAACGATCAGGTAGCCGATCGTCAGCACGAGCCCGTTATCGCCGATGACAACGCCCGTGCCCTCGCGTTCGTTGCCGAGCGCTGCGGTGCTGCGGGCGTCGGGAATGGCTCGCGTCGACACCTTGACGATTGCGCCGAACAGCTTTTCCGCGTCGAGGTTCTGCGCCGCGGAGGCCTTGTCGTCGGCGGCCGGCGGCACCTGCGCTTGCTCCGGCGCTGCCGCGCCATCCGCTGCCTGTGTCGGCAACGCGGCCGGCAACGCAAGCGCGGCCAGCGTCGCGATCCGCAACAAGCGACTGCGCAATCGCTGCGACAGGGCGGTGAGCATCGTCATGACAGTCTCCCAAAGGGAGTTCGACATCGCGGATGCGCCGCGCGTTCGACAACGAAGTTGCGTGGCGTCGAGGCTATACTGGCAAAAAACGCATCGGCTGTCAGGAGAATTTTCGTGGTCACCGTATGAGCGCGTCGCGCGACGATCCGTCGCAACCGGCCGGCGGCGCGCCTCGCAAGCGCCCCGAGGACCTGCGTTCACATCGGTGGTACGGCGCGTCCGACATGCGCTCGTTCGGCCACCGGTCGCGGACGGCGCAGATGGGGTACTCGCGCAGCGATTACCTTGGCAAGCCCGTCATCGCCATCATCAACACGTGGAGCGACATCAACCCGTGCCACGGTCACTTCCGGCAGCGTGCCGAGGAGGTGAAGCGCGGCGTCTGGCAGGCAGGCGGCTTTCCGGTGGAGATGCCCGCCCTGACGTTGTCCGAGCCGTTCCAGAAACCGACCACCATGCTCTATCGCAACCTGCTGGCGATGGAGACCGAGGAATTGCTCCGCTCGTACCCGGCGGACGGCGCGGTGCTGATGGGCGGATGCGACAAGACGACACCGGCGCTTTTGATGGGTGCGATCAGCATGAACCTGCCGGCACTGTTTCTGCCGGCCGGGCCGATGCTGCGCGGCGACTGGCGCGGCCAATTCCTCGGTTCCGGATCCGATGTCTGGAAGTTCTGGGCCGAGAAGCGCGCGGGCAACCTGTCCGAAGCCGCGTGGGAGGAGATCGAGAACGGCATCGCGCGCTCGCAGGGCCATTGCATGACGATGGGCACCGCGTCGACGATGACGTCCGCCGCCGAGGCGCTCGGCATGACGCTTGCAGGCGCCGCGTCCATTCCCGCCGCGGATTCGCGGCACGCGCGGATGGCCACCGACACCGGCCGGCGCGCCGTCGAGATGGTGTGGGAGGACCTGAAGCCGCGCGACCTTCTCACCGCGGCGAGCTTCGACAATGCGATCACCGCGGTGCTGGCGCTCGGCGGGTCGACCAACGCGCTGGTGCATTTGATCGCAATGGCGCGCCGCTGCGGCATCCCGCTGACACTCGATCGTTTCGACGAGCTGTCGCGCCGCACGCCGCTGCTCGCCAACGTGCGGCCCGCCGGGAAATACCTGATGGAGGATTTCTATTACGCCGGGGGGCTGCGCGCGCTGCTGGCGCGCGTCGGCGACCTGCTTGCGCGCGATGCGAAAACCGTCGGCGGTACGACGATTGGCGATGCGATCGTCGGCGCCGACGTGTTCGACGACGACGTGATCCTGCCGCGCGAGCGTCCGCTCGTGGCGTCGGGCAGCCTCGCCGTACTGCGGGGCAATCTCGCGCCTGACGGTGCGGTGATCAAGCCCGCGGCTGCCGAGTCGCGACTGCTGTCGCATCGCGGCCCGGCAATCGTGTTCGCGGACTACAACGACATGGCGGCACGCATCGACGATCCGGCGCTTCCGGTCACGGCGGATTCGGTGATCGTCCTGAAGCAAGCCGGGCCGCTTGGCGCGCCCGGCATGCCCGAGTGGGGTCAGCTGCCCATCCCGAAGAAGTTGCTCGAGCAGGGCGTGCGCGACATGCTGCGGATTTCCGACGCACGGATGAGCGGCACGAGCTACGGCGCGTGCGTGCTGCACGTCTCACCCGAGTCGTACGTCGGCGGCCCGCTGGCGCTGGTGCGCGACGGCGACATCATCATCCTCGACGTCGCCGCACGGCGGCTTCACCTCGACGTCGACGACGCCGAGCTCGCTCGACGCCGCGCGCAATGGCGCAAGCCCGCGCCGCACTTCGCGCGCGGATTCGGCGCGCTGTACCAGAATCACATCAGCCAGGCGAACGACGGTTGCGACTTCGACTTCCTCGAAGGCACGGCGCCGACGCCGGAACCTGAAATCCACTAGCACCGCCGCCCCCAAAAAAGCCGCCGGACGACTCCCGACATGCGCGCACTGGAACCGGCGAAGCTCATCGCCCTCGTGACGGCAACGATGCAGCGCGCAGGCAGCAGCGCCGATGAAGCCGCAACGATTGCGCGCCGGCTCGTCGACGCGAACTGTGTCGGACACGATTCGCACGGCGTCATTCGCGTCGGCAAGTATCTCGAATGGGTGCGCGAAGGCTGGCTGCGGCCCAATCAGCCGCCGTCGGTCGCGTTCGAGTCCGACACGATCGCGATCGTCGACGGCAACCGCGGCTTCGGGCAAGTGATCGGTGAATTCGCAGCGAAGCTCGGCATCGCCAAGGCCGCGAAGAGCGGGCTGGCGATGGTCGGTCTCCGCAACTGCGGGCATCTCGGGCGCGTCGGCGATTGGGCGGAGATGGCCGCCGCCGAAGGCCAGGTGTCGCTGCACTTCCTCAACACGTCGGGCGCGCAACGCGTGGCGCCGTTCGGCGGCCGCGATCGCAGGCTGTCGACCAATCCGATTTCGATCGGCATCCCGGTCGACGGCAGCGATCCCGTCATTCTCGACGTGACGACGTCCACCGTCGCCGAAGGGAAGCTGATGGTGGCTGCGAACAAGGGCGAGCACGTGCCCGATGGCTGGATCATCGACCGCGATGGCGCGCCGACGACCGACCCGAAGGCGTTCTACGATGGCGGCGCGCTGCTCACCGTGGGCGCGCACAAGGGCTCCGGCCTGTCGATCGTCACCGACCTTCTGGCCGGTGCAGTGTCGACGGGACGCAGCTCCGATCCCGACGACGTCGTGCTGCGCAACAACATGCTGTCGATCTACATCGCGCCCGCCGTCTACGCGCCGGATGGGTGGGTCACGGCCGAAGCGCGTCGATTCGTCGAATGGGTCAAGGCGTCGCCACCGATGCGGCCCGGCGAGCCGGTGCTGGCGCCGGGCGATGTCGAGCGCAGGACCCGTGCGGCGCGATTGCGCGATGGCGTTCCGATCGACGACAAGACGCTCGACGACCTTGTCGCGGCCGCCGCGTCTGTGGGCATCGACGCGCGCGAGGCGAAGGCGATGCTCGGCGCATGAAGACACGGCTTTCCGTCTCGTGCATGGACCCGCCCATGCTCCTGCAACGTCCACCACGAAATCCCTGAGAGGAGAAAAGATGAAGAGGGTTGCAACATGGATGCTGGGGGCCGCTTTCGCGTTGCTCGCTGCAGGTGTGGCCGGTGCGCAGAGCTGGCCTGCGAAGCCTATCCGGTGGATCGTTCCGTTCGCGCCCGGGGGCACGACCGACATCCTTGCGCGCACGATCAGCGACAAGCTGACGATCGCGCTCGGGAAACCGGTCATCGTCGAGAACAACCCGGGGGCCGGTGGCGGCGTGGGTGCCGTGCAGACGGCGAAGGCCGCTCCGGATGGTTATACGATCATGGGCGGAACGATCAGCACGCATGCGATCAACGCGTCGCTGTACAAGACGCTTCCGTATGACCCCGTCAAAGACTTCACGCCCATCACGCTGATCGCGCGGGTGCCGAACCTGCTTGTCGTCAATCCTGATGTGCCGGCGAAGAACGTCAAGGAACTGATTGCGCTGATGAAAGCCAATCCTTCGAAGTACACGTTCGCATCGAGCGGCAACGGCACGTCGCAGCATCTGTCGGGCGAGCTTTTCAAGAGCATGGCCGGTGTCGATATGCAGCACATTCCGTACAAGGGCAGCCCAGCCGCGCTGCAGGATGTCGTCAGCGGACAGGTGACGATGACGTTCGACAACATCACGACGGCGTGGCCGCTGGCCAAGGCCGGAAAGTTGCGTGCACTTGCGGTCACGACAGCCAAGCGCTCGCCGATTGCGCCTGACGTGCCCACACTCGCCGAAGCGGGACTGGCCGGCTACGAAATCGGCTCGTGGCAGGGCGTGTTCGCACCGGCGGGCACGCCGGTCGACGTCGTCAAGCGCCTCAACACCGAAATCGTGAAGATCATCAACATGCCGGACGTTCGCGAGAAGCTCGTCGGCCTCGGCGCAGAGCCCGTTGGCAATACGCCTGACGAGTTCGCAGCGCTTGTGAAAAGCGAAGTCGTGAAATGGGCGGCCGTGGTGAAACAGTCGGGTGCGCGCGTGGACTGATGATCGACGACGCGCTCTTCCCCGGGTTCACGACGCACCGGATCGCGACGCACGACACCGAGATCCGTTGCGTCGTCGGGGGCGACGGTCCGCCGGTGCTGTTGCTGCACGGGTATCCGCAGACGCACGTCATGTGGCATCGCGTCGCGCCGGCGCTCGCGCATCAATATTCGGTCGTGTGCGCCGATCTGCGCGGCTACGGCGATTCAGGCAAGCCCGCGTCCGATGCGACGCACGCCGCGTATTCGAAGCGGGCGATGGCCGCCGACATGGTCGAATTGATGCGGAATCTCGGCCATTCGCAGTTCAGGCTCGTCGGACACGACCGCGGCGGACGCGTTGCGCATCGGCTGTGCCTCGATCATCCGGACGCCGTGTCGCAACTCGCCGTGCTCGACATCTCGCCAACCCGTACGATGTTCGCGCACACCGACCAGGCGTTCGCGACGGCGTACTACCACTGGTTCTTCCTGATCCAGCCGTTCGATCTTCCCGAGCGGCTGATCGGCGCCGACCCGAAGTACTACCTCGAGCGCAAGCTGGGTGGCTGGGGAACCGGGCTCGCGCATTTCGACCCACGCGCGCTCGCCGAGTACACGCGCTGCTACAGCGATCCGGCGACGATCCATGCGTCGTGCGAGGACTATCGCGCCGCGGCGTCGATCGACCTCGACCACGACCGCGACGACGAGGCGAAGCGCGTCGAATGTCCGATGCTCGTGCTGTGGGGCGAAAACGGCGTCGTGCACCGGCTGTTCAAGCCGCTCGACGACTGGCGTGCCGTCGCTACCGATGTGCGCGGACGGTCTCTTGGCTGCGGCCACTATCTCGCCGAGGAAGTGCCCGACGAGACGCTGCGCGAACTGAAGGGGTTCTTCACGATGTGATCGCGGTGAACGGGTGCGCTCGCGCCCCGATGCTTTGCAGTCCGTAAAAACGAGCGGGGCGCGGATGTGCCGCGCCCCGGTTCGGTCTTGAGCGTCGAGCGCTCAGAGCTTGTCGAGCACGCCCGTCATCTCGTCCTTGCTGAACGCGCGCATCGTTTGCGTGCGCACGTTGCCGCCCCCCGCGATGGCGAGGCTCAACGCGGTCATCGCGGCGTCGTCCGGTGCGTCGAACGTCACGACGACGTCGTACTTCCCGACCGTCCAATAGAGCGACTTGGTCTCGATCCCCATTTTCCGCGCGGTCTCCCTGACGGCGTCGGCGCGCTTGACCGTGTCCTTGACGGTACGGATACCCTGGTCCGTGAAGCTCGATAGAACAATATACGTCGCCATGCTGGTCTCCCTCTCCGGCCCGAGTGGCCGGTGACATGATGTGACGATGGCCTACGGTTTCGATGGCGCCGAGGCTATGCCGATGCGTATTGCCGCACCGGGTAGTCCCGCCCGCGCATTCGAACCGGACAGCATAGCCCTGTACGCGGGCGCAAGCGAGTGCCGGTCGTCCATCGGGGTGGGCCGGGCTGATATAATTCGCCCCCGGCCGGAGCTTGCGTGAGTGGAGCTTCGGCCGTTGCAGCTTAAATGGCCAAGTAGCTCAGTTGGTAGAGCAGAGGACTGAAAATCCTTGTGTCGGTGGTTCAATTCCGCCCTTGGCCACCCGATTTCTCCGGTGCCCCGACCTGACCCAAACGAGCGTCGGCGGACCCCCAGGGCGTTGATGACCACCGCCTTGAGCGGCGCGCCATCCCTCTCTCACGGAGAGGTTGTCATATGCTGAAGTTGGCGCAGGCCGACCGAGCCGAGATCCTGATCCTGGTCGACAACGTAACCGACAACCTGTCGTCGGTGCCGGCGTATGTCGAGACGGAAATGCCGCGGTTGTGGAAGCGCGGGCTCAAGCTGTTGTCGGGTCGTTGCATGTGCTGCGCCGCGCACGGCCTTGCATGCGCAGTAACGGTCTGGCGCGGCGACACCGCGCATACGCTGCTGTTCGACACCGGACCGGACGACAGCGTGTTGGGTCGCAATGTCGAGCGGCTTGGATTCGACATGGGCGGCATCGAGAGCATCGTCCTGTCCCACGGCCATTGGGATCATTCGGGCGCGATGCTGCTCGCGCTCGAGATGATTCAACTCAGCAACGGCGGTCGTCCCGTCCCAACATATATGCACCCGGGCATGTACCGCAGTCGCGCAATGAAGGCTGCGGACGGCTCGATGCGGCCGTTCGCCGATGTGCCGAGCCAGGCTCAGCTTGAGCAAGCGGGTGCGCTCGTCGTCAACGCCGTCGAGCCGCAACTGATCCTGGATGACCTCTTCTTCGTCAGCGGCGAGATTCCGCGTGTCACCGCCTTCGAAACCGGTATGCAGGGCCAGCATCGCCGCACGCTGGACGGGCAGGGCTGGGAACCCGATCCGCTCGTGATCGACGAGCGGTTCATTGCGGTGAGCGTGAAGGGCAAGGGCGTCATCGTGCTGACGGCGTGCTCGCACGCCGGCGTCGTCAACGTAATGACGCACGCCCGGGAGTGTTTCGCGGGCGAGACGCTTTACGGCGTGCTCGGCGGTTTTCATCTCTCGGGCGGCAACGAACGCATCATCCCCGAGACGGTAGCCGAGCTGCGCGCCTTCGAGCTCAAGCTGATTGCCGCCGCCCATTGCACCGGCTGGCGCGCGGTCAACGCGCTGGCGAATGCGTTCGGCGATGCGGTCGCGCCAGCGGCGGTGGGCAAGGTTTATCGCTTCTAGCGCGGGTTGGCATGCGACACGCTGGGGGCACTGTGAGGTGTAGAAACGACAGTTCAGAGCTCGTCGATGGCAATCACGAGCTTGCACATGAACTGGGGCACGCGGTGTCCGAAGGGTTCGCGCGCGCATGGCCCATTCTGCTGTGGCTGCTGCCGCCCGTCATCGTCGGGGCGGCCGGCTTCCTGCTGCCGATACGTTTCGAGAGCGCCCGTGCGCGGTCCTTGCGCGACGCGCTGCTCGATCGTCAGGAATGAGCTGCGTGACTTACTTGCCGACTACTTCTGTCGAAACTTCCGCCATCGCCGTCGGCTTGATCCCGAGTTCTTGCGCCGCAGCCGTCGACAGATCGAGGATGCGGCCCGCCTGAGTGGGACCGCGATCGTTGATGCGCACCGTCACCATCTTCTGATTCTTGACGTTGGTGACCTTGACCATCGTGCCGAAGGGCAGCGTCTTGTGCGCGGCTGTCAGGTGGTTGGCGTCGTAGCGCTCGCCGTTCGCCGTCTTGTGGCCGTTCAGCCGGTGGTTGTAAACGGCGGCCAATCCGGTTTCGCCTCCAGCGGCTGCAGCAGGTGCTGGCGGCGCTGGCGTTGCCGCGGGTGGTGCAGTAGCAGGCGCCGGAGCGGCCGCCGGCGGTGCGGTCGGCG
>Ga0207708_10002537_pt1 | contig 13435 bp, 12 predicted proteins | sample KBSK5101metaG_FD_184340 | JGI IMG/M metagenome (GOLD analysis project Ga0207708, IMG submission 184340) | Corn, switchgrass and miscanthus rhizosphere microbial communities from Kellogg Biological Station, Michigan, USA - KBS K5-10-1 metaG... | ecosystem: Host-associated > Plants > Roots >...
ATCCGTCCGAGATCATCGGCCTCGCGGACAACTTGAACACGCTCATAGACACTGAGCGGCGGCGTCTCTCGCGCTACCGCAACACGCTCGACGATCTCGCGCACAGCTTGAAGACGCCGCTCGCGGCGATGCGCACGCTGCTCGCCGAGCAGCGCACGAAGGCCGCCGAGCCGGCACAGGACGCACTGAACCGCGAGCTCGAGCGCATGGATCAGCGCGTGTCGTATCAGTTGCGCCGCGCGCGCGCGACGGGCGCCTCGGGCCTCGGCACCGAGCCCGTCGCCGTGGCGCCGATCGTCGACGATTTGAAGCAGACGCTGGACAAGGTGTACCGCGACAAGCGCGTAAGGTGCTCCGTCGAGGTTGCGCCGAACGCCGTATTTCGCGGCGACCCGGGCGATCTCACGGAAGTCCTCGGTAACCTCATGGACAACGGCTACAAGTACTGCAAGGCGCGCGTCCGTGTGACGGCGCACTCGACGCCGGAGCGGCTCGTCATCACGGTGGGTGACGACGGCCGCGGCATCACGGCCGATGAAGCCGCGACGCTGTTCCAGCGCGGTAAGCGCGCGGACGAGTCGGTGCCGGGGCAGGGGATCGGCCTCGCCGTCGTCCGCGAGACCGTCGACCTCTATCGCGGCACGCTCGACGTCGGCCGCTCCGAGCTCGGCGGCGCCGAGCTGCGCGTCGAGCTCGCGCGCGCCGGCTTGCTGTGAGCCGCGCGCGTGAGGAGACCGTCGCCGCGCGGCGGGCGACGCGCTATCGGCTCGAGTATCCCGACGCTCTGCCGATCGCGGCGGCGCGCGACGAGCTGCTCGCGGCGATCGCCGCGCATCGCGTGATCGTGGTCTGCGGCGATACGGGCAGCGGCAAGACGACTCAGCTGCCGAAGCTTTGCCTCGAGGCGGGACGCGGCATCGAAGGAATGATCGGCCACACGCAGCCGCGGCGCATCGCCGCGCAGGCCGTCGCGAGCCGGCTCGCCGCGGAGCTCGACGTGCGCGTCGGCGAGGCGGTCGGGCTCGAGATTCGGTTCACGGATCAAACGAGCCCGACGGCGCTCGTGAAGGTCATGACCGACGGCATTCTGCTGAACGACATCCGCGGCGACCGCCTCTTGCACGCCTACGACACCTTGATCATCGACGAGGCGCACGAGCGCAGCCTCAACATCGATTTCGTGCTCGGCTACCTGAAGCGAATCGAGCGCGACCGGCCGGACCTGAAAGTCATCATCACGTCGGCCACGATCGATCCCGAGCGCTTTGCCGAGCACTTCGGCGGCGTGCCGATCGTCCGCATTGCGGGACGAAGCTACCCCGTGACGATTCGCTACAGCCCCCGCGCCGAAGATCAAGAGCTCGCGACCGCCGTGGTCGACGCGACGCGGGCGCTCGCTGCCGAGCCGCTTCCGGACTCGGACCGTGTCCGCGACATGCTCGTGTTCCTGCCAGGCGAGCGCTGGATCCGCGACGCCGAGCATGCTTTGAAGCGGTTCGGCCCGAAGAGCTACGAGCTGCTGCCGCTGTACGCGCGCCTCACGACGGCGCGCCAGCGCAAGATCCTCGAGCCCGGCAAGGCGCCGCGCATCGTGCTCGCGACGAACATCGCCGAGACGTCGTTGACGGTGCCGCGCATCCGCTACGTCGTCGATTCGGGCTTGGCGCGCGTGAGCCGTTACGGCACGCGGCATCGCGTGCAGAGCTTGGGTGTGGAGCCGATTGCGCAAGCGAACGCGACGCAGCGGGCGGGCCGCTGCGGCCGCTTGGCGCCCGGGATCTGCGTGCGCCTGTACTCGGAGGACGACTTTGCGGCGCGGCCCGAGTTCACCGAGCCCGAGATCTTGCGTACCGGGCTCGCCGGCGTGTTGCTGCGTCTCGAGGCGCTGCGACTCGGGCCGATCGACGAGTTCCCGTTCATCGATGCGCCGCCGAAGAAAGCCGTGGCCGATGCGTATCAGCTGCTGCACATGCTCGGTGCGGTCGACGACGAGCGGCGGCTCACGAACGACGGTGAGCTGATGGCGCGGTTGCCGGTCGATCCGCGCGTCGCGCGCTTGCTCGTCGTCGCGAACAAGAACGACGCCCTGCGCGAGGGGCTCGTGATCGCAGCCGCGCTGAGTGTCGTCGATCCACGCGAGTATGGCGTCGATCCCGACGCAGCGCGGCGCAAGCACGAAGTCTTCGCCGACGCGCGCTCCGAGTTCACGAGTTACCTGAACCTCTGGACAGCGTACCGGCGCGAGCGGCGCGGCGGCGAGCGCGCGCTGCGCAAGTGGGCGAAGGATCACTACCTGTCCACCGCGCGCTTGCGCGAGTGGCACGACGTGCACGATCAGCTCCATGAGCTCGTGCAGGCGCTGCGCTGGCGCACGCGGCAGCAAACCGCCGACTACCGCGCGATTCACCAAGCCGTGCTGGCGGCGTTCATCGACTTCATTGCCGAGCACGAGGACGGCCTCGTCTATCGCGGCATGCGCGAGTCTCGCGCGCAGCTATTTGCCGGCACGCCTCTCGCCAAGAAGAAACCGCGCTGGCTCGTAGCGGCCGAGCGCGTCGCGACCGAGCGGCAATACTTGCGCACCGTCGCGCAGGTGAACCCGCGCTGGGCACTGCGGGTCGCTCCGCACCTCGTGCGCTTCGAGTACGACGACCCGCAATGGGACGCGGAGCGAGGCCAGGTCACGGCGCGCGAGGTGGTGACGCTGTTCGGCATGCGGCTCGCGAGCGAGCGACGCATCGACTACGGGCGCGTCGATCCGAAGGAAGCGCGGCGGCTCTTCATCGCCGAGGCGCTCGCGGCCGACGAGGTCGGTTTCAAGGTCGGCGAGCCCGAGTTCCTCGCGCACAACCGCGCCGTGCGTCGCACGGTGCTCGACGCCGAAGCGCGGATGCGCAAGCGCGATCTGTTCGTCGGCGAGGCCGGCGTCGCCGCGTTCTACGAGGAGCGGCTGCCAGCCGGCGTCCACGACCGCGCGAGCTTGACGTCGCTCGGCCGAGGGCTCGAGCTCAAGATGACGCCGCGCGACGTCGCCACTCGCGATCCGGGCGATCTCGTCGCGGCCGGCTACTCGGACGAGCTGACGCTTGCCGGTCAGCGACTGCGGCTGACCTACGTGTTCGAGCCCGGCAACGACGCCGACGGAGTCACCGTGACCGTGCCGCGCTCGCTGCTCGGCGCGATCCGACAAGAAGAGATCGAGTGGCTCATCCCGGCGTGGCTGCACGACAAGATCGTCGCTCACTTGCGGGCGCTGCCGAAGGACGAGCGGCGCGCGCTCGTGCCGCTGCCCGGCACCGCGCGCGAAGTGCTCGCGGCCATGACGAGCACAATCGGGAGACAATCGTTGTCGATCGCGCTGGCGGAGGCGCTGCGCGACGTGCGCCGTGCGCCAATAGCGCCGAGCGCGTTAGACGAGCGCGCGCTGCCCGCGCATTTGCGGATGCGTGTCGCCGTCGTCGATGCGGACGGCCGGGCGCTCGGCGCCGGCCGCGACGTCGTTGTGTTGCAGCGCGAGCTCGGCGCGTCGCCTGGAGCTGCCGCCGTCGAAGCGGCGCCGGCACGCTGGCAGCGCACGTCGCTCAGCCGTTGGGACATCGGCGATCTCCCGCCCGCGGTCGTCGTTCCACAGCGACCGCAGGCGTTGTCGCTGTATCCCGCGCTCGTCGACGTCGACGGACGAGTTGATCTCACGCTACAGCCGCCCGGTGCTGCGGCGGCCGCGGTGCACCGTGGCGGCGTGCGGCGGTTGCTCCTGAAAGCGCTTCCGCAACAGACGGCGCTGATCCGCGATCGCGCGCTCGCGGACCGAGCACTCGTGCTGGCGTATCACGGCGTCGCCGACAGCGGGGCGCTCGTCGACGACTTGCTGCTGGCGGCCGCGGAGCAAGCGTTCGCGCTCGATCCGCCCGTGCGCACGGAGGCCGAGTTCGCGGCGCTTCTGAAACGCGGTCGGGCGCAGCTCGTTTCCGAGGCGGACGCGCTGCGGACGCTGCTCGGCGAGATTCTGCCGCTGCAGCGCTCGTTGCGGCGCGCGCTCGATGCGGCCGCGAAGAAAGACGCGCAAGCGAGCACGCGCTCGGAGCTCTCCGCGCAGCTTGCGGAGCTGGTCGGCCCGCGCATGTTGACGGACACGCCGCGCGAATGGCGGCCGCATCTGCCGCGCTACTTGCGCGCGGCGGAGCACCGCTGGGAGAAGCGCGGGCAGCGCAACGAGCCGGAGCTCGCGGCGGAGGCGCGCACGGCCGCGGCGCGGCTCGAGCACTGGCGGGCTACTCGGCCTCCCGGCGCGCCGTGGCCCGAGAGCGTCGTCGAGTACCGTTGGCTGATCGAGGAGTTTCGCGTGTCGCTGTTCGCTCAGCAGCTCGGAACCGTGCGCTCCGTGTCGGCCAAGCGGCTCGAACAAGCGTGGCGCAAAGCGCTCGCGAGCGCGTGAGCGTTCACTGGCCCGTGGATAGGGTCGCCGTCAGCGGGGTCGAGCTGTTGAACATGTCGCGCGTCATGCGCCACTCGCCGTTCGCTTGGCGTTGATAGATGCGCAGGAAACTGCCGTTCACCTCGAGCCGGTCGAGCCGGTTGCCGCCGCCTTCTTTCGGCGTCGCGATCACGGTGAACGTCCCGCGTTGAAAGCCGAGATCGCCGTCGATGACGGTCTCGACGGGCCGCCACGTCTCGCTGAACTCGTAGCGCTCGAAAGCGCCGCCGTTCATCGCGTCGTTCGCAGCCTTGCCGACGACGGGCTCCTGATTCGGCGGGAGCATGATGTGACCATCGGTCGTCAACGCGCTCAACGCCCCGATGTCTTCCTTGTTGATGGCGTCGAGATAGCGCTCGTTGAACCCTGTGATCGCCGCGAGATCGTCAGCGAACGGCGGCTGCGTCTCGGTTCTGCAGCCGGCTCCGAGCAAACCGCAGAAGATGACGAGCGTCGACAGCGTTTTCATCGTATGGTCTCCGAGCGTCCTTGCCGTCACCACGGCGCCGTCGTGCCGTCGTACTGAATGAAGCGTCCCGTGTCGGCAAGCGTCGCCTTCTCGATCTGCTCGATCATTCCGGCGACGCTCGGCTGCATCTCGATCATGCCGGGATAAGTCAGGTGCGCCTGTCGTTCGGTCAGCACGGCTCCGGGGTGAAGCAACAGGACCGTGACGCCGACACTCTTTTCGTGGACGGCGACGAGCTGCATCTCGCGGTTCAGCGCGGCTTTGCTCGCGCGGTATGCGATCGCGCCGGAGCCGCCGAGCGTGAACGTCACCGAGCCGTTCGTCGAGCTGATCGAGACCATCTTCTTCTGCCGGCTGGCGCGCACGTTCTCTGCGAACGCTTCCGAGACGAGCAATGGCCCGCGGACGTTGACGGCCATGATCTCATCGAACAGCTCGTAGTCGAGCATGCCGAAAGTCTGCGTCGAATCGACGCCGCGGCACGCCTCGTCGGCGCACGCCGCGCGGTCGCTGTAGATGCCGGCGTTGTTGATCAGCACGTCGATCGGTGTGCCTGCGAGCTTCGCGGCGAGGGCATGGACCTCGTCGATACTCGAGACGTCCATGCGCTCGACGCGGACGTTCGCGTGCTCGGCCACCACGGGCTGAAGCGACTCGGGGACGCCGTCGCGGCGGTGTGTTGCGATGACGGTCCAGCCTTTGGCCGCGTACTGCTTGACGAGCTCGAGCCCGAGCCCCGAGTTCGCACCCGTGATCAGCACGGTATCGGCGGCGGCCGGTTTGGCCAGCGCGCCGGCCAGCGAAAACGCCGCGATCAGCGCGAGCGCCGAGCATCTGTCCATCGCGAATCCCCCGCGTTGTCGATGCGCTCTATGGTACCGCGCGCAATCGCGGCAGAGTGCGCAACCTCATCGTGCGCGCAACGGCGATAAGCAACATGAGTGCACCGAGCAGCGCGAGGATACAACGAGGAATGGGCGCAACCGGCCCGAGCAGCAAGCACGACCCCCACGCCGCCGTGCCGGTGCCGAGCACGCCGGCGAGACCGAACGCGGGCCAGAGGAATTCCGCGTGCAGCAGTGCGACGCCGAGCGAAAGGCAGGCGAGCCCGGCGGCGCTCGGTGGCACTTGCAGGAACGCGAGCACTGTCAGCAGCGCGGCCGACACGGCAGTGAAAATCGGCAGAAAACGGTGCGACTGCGCCGCGTACAGCGTCGCGACGATCGCCACGACGAGCGCGGCGAGCGTGCCGGCGGGATGGCAGAGCAGGGCGACGGCGAGCGGCATCGGAAGGCATTCCTCGATCCGGGGAACGCTACGGCGCACCGGCGTACGCGACGAAGCGCCGTTTCGGGCCGGTGTGGGGCATTTCTTTGGACCGCCGCGAGGCGGGCGGTATAGTGCCCGCGTGCCGCGTTGCGCCGGCGCCTCTAAAGCCATGACCCAAGCCCACGTTCCGACCGATTGGCATCCCGCGAGCTGGCAGAGCCGGCACGCCGCTCAACAGCCTGCGTATCGCGACCGGGCGCACCTGGAAAGCGTGCTCGCGCAGTTGAGCAACTTGCCGCCGGTCGTGACGACCTGGGAGGTCGAGAAGCTGAAGTCGCAGCTCGCCAAGGCGCAGCGCGGTGAAGCATTCCTGTTGCAGGGCGGCGATTGCGCCGAGAGCTTCGACGAATGCACGTCGGACAACGTCGTGCAGAAGCTGAAGATCCTGCTGCAGATGTCGCTCGTGATGCTCGTCGGGCTAAAGAAGCCGATCATCCGCGTCGGCCGGATGGCGGGCCAGTATGCGAAGCCACGCAGCGCCGACTACGAGACGAAGGACGGCGTGTCGCTGCCGAGCTACCGCGGAGACACGATCAACCGGCCGGGCTTCACGGCCGCCGATCGCGAGCCGGATCCGACGCTGATGCTGCGCGGTTACGAGCGCGCCGCGTTGACACTGAATTTCGTTCGCTCGCTGATCGACGGCGGGTTCGCGGATCTGCATCATCCCGAGAACTGGGATCTCGCGTTCGTCGGCGAGTCCGCGCTCGCGGCGGAATACCACAAGCTAGTCCAATCTGTGTCCGACTCGCTCGAGTTCTTCGAAGCGATCAGCGGCGAGCCGATGCACGAGACGCACCGCGTCGAGTTCTTCACGTCGCACGAAGGACTGCATCTGCCGTACGAGCAGGCGCAGACGCGGTTCCTGCCGCACCGGCAACGCTGGTACAACCTCACGACGCACTATCCGTGGATCGGCATGCGCACCGCCGATTTGAACGGCGCGCACGTCGAATACTTCCGCGGCGTCGCGAATCCAATGGCAGTGAAGATCGGTACTAGCGTCACGGACGAGCACTTGCAACAGCTCGTGCACGTCTTGAATCCGAACAATGAGCCGGGGCGGCTGACGTTGATCACACGGTTCGGCGCCAAGAACGTCGAGACGCATTTGCCGCGCGTCATTCGCGCGGTGCGCGCGACCGGCGCGGGCGTGCTCTGGGTCTGCGATCCGATGCACGGCAACACCGAGACGACGGCCGAGGGATACAAGACACGGCGGTTCGACAACATTCGCGCCGAGCTGCGTTCGGCGTTTCGCATCCATCAGGAGCAGGGCAGCTATCTCGGAGGCGCGCATCTCGAGCTCACGGGCGAGAACGTCACCGAGTGTGTCGGCGGCGCGCGCGGCTTGAAGGAGTCGGACCTTGCGCGAGCGTACAAATCGCAAGTCGATCCCAGGCTCAACTATGAGCAGGCCATGGAGATCGCGATGCTGATCGGCGGGCGCCTGCGCACCCACGACTAGGACCGATGCGGTCATGAGCCGCGATACGAATCAACTGCCCACCGACGCTGCGGCGGAGGCGCCCGAGGCCGCCTTCGATCCCGCGACCGTGCTCGCGCATCTCACGCACTGGCCCGGCGTCTACCGCATGCTCGACGCGGCAAGCACCGTCATCTACGTCGGTAAGGCCCGCGACTTGAAGCGGCGCGTCACGAGCTACTTCCAGGGCAGCCGCGCGCACGACGCGAAAACGATTGCGATGGTGCGCACCGTTGCCGGCATCGAGGTGACGGTGACTCGCACCGAGGTCGAAGCGCTGATGCTCGAGTACAACCTCATCAAGGAGCACCGGCCGCGCTTCAACGTCATGCTGCGCGACGACAAGAGCTACCCGTACATTTTGCTCGAGACGAGCCATCGATTTCCGCGCCTGTCGTTTTATCGCGGTCCGCGCACGTCCAAGGGGCGGCTCTTCGGCCCCTACCCGAACGCGGGCTCCGTCCGCGAATCGCTGAATCAGCTCCACAAGCTGTTTCAGCTGCGCCAGTGCGAGGACAGCTACTTCGAGAACCGCAGCCGCCCTTGCATGCAGCATCAGATCGAGCGCTGCACGGCCCCGTGCGTGGGCCTCATCAGCGAGGAGGATTACGCGCGCGATCTCGAGCACGCCGTGTTGTTTCTCGAGGGGCAAAGCGACGTCGTCACCGCGCGGCTCGCCGAGCGCATGGAGCAGGCGTCGGGCGGGCTTCAGTTCGAGCGCGCGGCGCAATATCGAGATCAGCTTGCCAGGCTCAAGAACGTGCAGTCGCAGCAGCTCATGGCGCGATCGAGCGGCGACTTCGACGCCGTCGGGATGGCCGAGGACCACGGGATCTACTGCATCGCCGTGATGTTCTTCCGCGGCGGCCGCTCGCTCGGGACCCGAAGCTTCTTCCCGAAGCTCGTGAAGGGCGCAGACGACGAGGAGATCATCCGCGCGTTCCTGCTCCAGTATTACGGCGGCCGCGAGGCGCCGAAGGAGATTCTCGTGAGCCACGCCGCGCCCGAAGCGGCGACGCTCGCGGAGCTGTTGTCGGCGCAGTCGAGCCACAAGGTCGCGATCAAGGCGCGTGTGCGCGGCGACCGCGCGCGGTTCGTCGAGATGGCGGTCACGAACGCGCGCCACAGCGCGGAGCTGCGGTATCAGTCGAGCGCGTCGTACGAGCGCCAGCTCGAGGAGCTATGCGAGGTCCTCGAGCTCGACCAGCCCCCGACGCGCCTCGAGTGCTTCGACGTGAGCCACACGGCCGGCGAGGCAACCGTCGCCTCGTGCGTCGTGTTCGGTCCCGAAGGTCCGCTGAAGTCCGACTATCGGCGCTTCAACGTCGCGGACGTGGCGCCCGGCGACGACTACGGTGCGATGACGCAAGTGCTGACGCGCCGCTATGCGCGCGTGCAGAAGGGCGAGGTACCGATGCCGGACGTGCTGTTCATCGACGGCGGGCCCGGGCAGCTCGCGCGCGCGATCGGCGTGATGGGCGAGCTCGGCATCTCGGGCGCTCGGCTGGTCGGCGTTGCGAAGGGTCAGGACCGGAAGCCCGGCCGCGAAAGCTTGTACTTGCCAGACCGCACCGACCCGCTGCGTTTGCCGCCGAGCTCTCCGGCATTACACTTGATTCAGCAACTGCGCGACGAGGCGCATCGCTTCGCGATCACCGGCCATCGCGCGCGGCGGCAGAAAGCGCGTACGCGCTCGCCGCTCGAGGACATACCGGGGCTCGGGCCGAAGAAGCGTCGCGAGCTGCTGAAGCAGTTCGGCGGCTTGCAGGCGCTGACGCGCGCCGGCATCGACGACTTGCAGCGAGTGAGGGGGATATCTCGGCAGCTGGCCGAGGCAATCTACGAGCGGTTCCATGCCGGCTGACGGATTACGACCATGAAGCTCAATCTCCCGAACGCACTGACCTGGTTTCGCGTCGTCGCGATCCCGCTCGTCGTCCTCGTGTTCTACGGGCCGCAGCTCTTCGGCTGGCACGAGACCTGGGCGCGGCCGGCGGCCGGGCTGCTGTTCGGGCTGGCGGGCATCACCGACTACTTCGACGGCTACCTCGCGCGGCGCCTCGGGCTCACGTCGAGCTTCGGCGCGTTCCTCGATCCCGTCGCCGACAAGCTCATCGTGTCCACCGCACTCGTATTGCTCGTGCAGGCCGATCCGCAGATCACGCTCGCGCTCGTGGCCGCCATCATCATCGGCCGCGAGATCACGGTCTCCGCGCTGCGCGAATGGATGAGCCAGATCGGGGCACGCGCGCACGTCGCCGTCAGCATTTTCGGCAAGTGGAAGACGACGTTGCAGATCATCGGCATCAGCTTGATGCTGTATCGCGAGCCGTTGCTCGGACTGCCGATCTATCGGATCGGCGAGTGGCTCGTCTACGTCGCTGCGGCGCTGACGTTATGGTCGATGATCGACTACTTGCGCGCAGCGGGGCCCGCGATGCGCGACCGCGACTAGGCGCTCTAGCGCCTTTGAACGGTGCCGTTGCCGCGCGCGGCAGCGGGCCTTAGAATGGCGCCCTCAACGCGGGAATAGCTCAGTTGGTAGAGCACGACCTTGCCAAGGTCGGGGTCGCGAGTTCGAGTCTCGTTTCCCGCTCCACTCATGCAAAAGGGCCTACGGAAGTAGGCCCTTTGTCATTTCACTGCTCGATGACGCGCCCGGCGACCCGAACGCTCGCGCCATCGATGCGCTCGATCTCGACGCGCTCGAGCAGCAACGGTTGCTGCGGAAACACGAGCCGAATCTTTGCGCCGAGCCGGACCGCCGCGATCAGAGAGCTCGAGACGTCCTCGGAGACCGGGCTGAGCGTGCAACGAAAGACGTAGCCGAGGTGACCGTGACCGATCGACCCGGCCCTGACTGCATAATTCTCGCAGTTGAAGTCGATGACCCCAGACATATGGATCCCTGCGTACACTTGCGTCGCGGCTAGGGTTTGGCGGGTTCGCGCGCGACATTCGTCAGCAAAGTCGGCGCCCCGGGTTTCAGCGTGACCGTACCGGCTTGCTCGTCGAGCACCACTTCGCTCGCGAGAGACAGCGTCCCCGTGCCGCTTCCCGAGCTGCTCAAGTCGAGCTCGACAACGGAGTAGGGCACGTCGCTGCCGGCAGCCGGGCTCGGCGTGGACCAGCCTTTGAAGTCATAACTCCCGAGGCGTTTGTCGGTCACGAGCGTGATGCGCTCGCCGCCGTCGGGTTGTGGCTCGCGGTGCGCGTACTTTACGGAGTAACCGACCGGGCTGCCTTTCGGCCAGATATAGCCGACCGTGGGCAGCTTCGCGAGCGGCGGCGACGCGTCGGCGCCGGCCGCGAGCGTCGCCACGGCGTTGGTGCGCGCGTCGGCTTCTTGCCATTCGATGATTTGAATGCGGAGATTCTCACCGGCCGGCGTCATGTTCGCCGTCGTCGCGGCGAGCGTAGCGGCGACGGGTCGCGGGCCGGCGCCGGCCGTCATGGTCAGCAAAAGGGCCGCCATCGAGAAGACGAGCCGGTGCTTCTTCTTGGACGGTAGATTCTGGTCGCTCTTCATGGTGCCTCCTCCACGGCGAGCGGTTAGGCAGTGAACGGTCCGAAACGTAGGGCGGGATTTCTGCCGTTTCAAGCCCTGCCTGCGTGAAAACCGTCGGCGGGGCGTCGGAGGAGGCTCGAAAGACGCGCGGAATCGCTAGTTCCATGCAAGTTCGTGCCAGTCAGCCCTTCTACCTGGACAGCGGCCCGGAGGCGCGGCGAAACTGCCCGGGCTCGCGAGGGGGGCAGCACGCATGGCGCAGGCTCGGATCGGCAACCGGACATTGTCGGTAAGCATCGCGACCGCAGCGTTGATCGCGACCGCGGTAGCCGGAGCGCAGACGAGCGTGGGCCGGGGTGCGCGCGACCCGATCCGCGCGACCGTCATCGTCGGCTCCGAGGGCAAGGGGATGTTCGTCGGCGCCGGCATTCCCGATGGCAACAGGCCGATCTTCGCCGCGCAGAACGGCGCCGTTCCGGCCGGCATCGAGCCGTTGCCGCACGACATCTTCACGACGACGGACTTCTACAAGGACCGCGACCTCTGGTCCGACGCGCGCTATTACCGCTGCAATTCGGCCGTCGGCCTCGAGCAGATCTGGGGAGCGTACGAGGTGCCGTTGATCGGCGACGATCCGCCGCGCTCGGCGGCCTGGGGATTCTGCGATCGCGACTACCCGCGCGAGGAGATCGTGAGCCCATACGGGTTCAAGACGGCCAAGGCGCACTACGCCGCGTTGCTCGCGGAGACCAAAGCGAAGGGCGGGCCGACGGCCTACACGCAAGCGACGCTGCCCGATTGGAACGGTCGCTATCGCCGGCAGCGCGAGAAGACGGCGAGCTGGTTCAACGGGGCCATCTTGCAGATTCCCACGTATCTCACGCTGCTGACGCCGGAGTATCAGAAGCGCTTCGTGCAACAGATGTATCACTACTCGGGCAGCAACGCCGCCCAGTGGCCGGGCTCTTATTGCTGGCCCGAAGGTTTCATGCGGCGCCTCGCCCAGTACGGCGGCGGCGAGGTGAGCTTCGTCATGACGCCGGACTTGATCCTCGACCTGCGCAACGCCGCGAAGACGCTGATCACTCAAATCCATATCGGCCGCGAGTTCGACGAGAGCGGCGCCGTGCCGCGGCTCGGTCCCGACGTAGCGCAGTGGTTCGGCGAGACGATCGGGTTCTGGGACGGCGAGGCGCTGATCACGTGGACGTCGAACATCCAGGGCTGGATCTCGCACGGCGGGTTCGAGTTCAGCAACAAGCTGCAATCGATCGAGATCTACACGCCGCGCAAGAATGCGAACGGCGTTTTCGTCGGCATCAAGCACGAGATCGTGCTCTACGACGACGAGGCGTTCGTCGAGCCCGTGCGCATCGTGCACAACCTCGACAAGCAGCGTGACCTCAACGAGGGCGACCCGTTCGTGATCATGGAGTGCGTCCCGCAGAGCTTTCCCGTCGACGGCCATACCACGCCGATGTCGCCGGGTCAGGTCGTCGAGTATCGCGTGCCCGACATTTATGGCCGGCCTTGGGCGCAGATCTGGGAGCGCTATCACGAGGAAGGCATGGAGCGGCCGCGCGAGCAGACGGGCCGATTCGGGTTGTGATCGGAGAGACGAGGAGATGCGCGCAATGAAACGGAGAGTGCTCAGCGCTGCGCTCGGCGCGGCGGTGTCGGCGTGTCTCGTGCAAGGCGCGGCCGCGCACCACTCGTTCGCGATGTACGACGTCGGCAAGACCTACGTGATGACCGGCATCGTCACGCGCGTCGATCCGAATCCGAATCACTTGCAGATTTTTTTCGCGCCGTTGAACGAGGCGCGAGACCAGGTGCTGAAAGACGACGCCGGCGAGCCGATCGTATGGGCCGTCGAGATGGACGGCGCGGCGATTTCGGCGCGCCACGGCATCAGCGTGAACGGCTTTCCTCGCGGCACGATCATCAGCGTCGGCCTGCATCCGCTGCGCAACGGTTTTGCGGGCGGAGGCCGCGGCAAGTCGGGCTTGTTCAAATGCCCGGCCGACACGCCGCCGGCGCCGGGCAAGCACTGCGATTCGGTGCCGGGCTCGACCTCGCACGGCGAAGGCGTGCTACCGCAGCCGACGGAGAACGCACCGGCGCGGCCGAAGAGCTAATCGTTCGGGATGCAGCGTCAGCGTGCCCGAG
>Ga0207708_10002541_pt1 | contig 13418 bp, 10 predicted proteins | sample KBSK5101metaG_FD_184340 | JGI IMG/M metagenome (GOLD analysis project Ga0207708, IMG submission 184340) | Corn, switchgrass and miscanthus rhizosphere microbial communities from Kellogg Biological Station, Michigan, USA - KBS K5-10-1 metaG... | ecosystem: Host-associated > Plants > Roots >...
GGACAGGATCACCGCTGTCACGAGGCCGGGGATGGCGATCGGCAGTACGACATGCGTGATCGTCGTCCACTTCGACGCCCCGAGGGCGAGGCTGGCCTGGCGCTCGTCGTCGGGGACCGCGCGGATCGCCTGCTCGACGAGACGGGCCATCAGGGGCAGGTTGAAGACCGTCAGCGCGAGTGCGCCGGCCATCGCCGTGAAGCCCCATCCCGTCGCGTTAACGAAGAGGGCGAGCCCGAAGAGTCCCACGACGATCGAGGGGACCGAGCTGATGAGCTCCTGGCAGAAGCGGATCGTGTTGGTGATGCGTGACGGCCGTGCGTACTCGGCCATGTAGATGCCGCCGAGGATGCCGAGCGGGACCGTCAGGATCAGGGTCAGGACGAGCATGTACACCGAGTTCCAGAGCAGTGGGCCGATGCCCCCTACGCCGAAATCGCTCGGATCGCTCGTGAGGAAATCGATGCTGAGCGTGCCGATCGACGCCCACAGGAAATGGATGATGATCCCGGCGAGCAGCGCGACGACGAACAGCGCGATCGCCCAAAGCGTGATCGTGGCGATCCGGTCGGCGAGCAGGGAGCGGTTCATGAGAGCTGGCTCCGACGCCCGAGGTACCGGACCAACGACACGAACCCGAGGGACATCACGAGGAGCACGAGGCCCATCGTCCAGAGCGCGTCGTTCCACGCCGATCCGCCCACGGTATTGCCCATGTCGAGCGTGATCTGTGATGTCAGGGTCGTGATCGGCTGGGTGAGCGAGGTGGGCACGACCGGTCGGTTGCCGATGACCATCTGGACGGCGAGCGCCTCACCGGCGGCACGCATCATGCCCAGCACGACCGCCGTCATGATCCCCGTGCTCGCCGCCCTGAGCAGCATGTGCCGGAGCGTCTGCCAACGGGTCGTGCCGAGCGCCAGTGAGGCCTGGCGCAGATCGCCGGGTACCGCGATCAGCGCGTCGTAGCTGATGCTGGCGATCGTCGGTAGGACCATCAGAGCGAGCACGAGTGATCCCGCGAACCAGCTGAACCCGAGGTTGAAGCCGACCGCGTTGAAGTTGGTTCGCAGGAACGGGACGAGGATCGTCAGTCCGAGCCATCCGTAGACGACGCTCGGGATCCCGACGAAGATCTCCATCGCCGGACGGATGATGTTGCGTGCCCAGGTCGGCGCCACTTCGGCGATGAACAGGGCAAGCCCGACCGACAGGGGCGTCGCGATGATCGCGGCGACGACCATCACCCCGATCGTCCCCAGGATGAACGGCAGGATCCCGAACTGGTCCGTCGAGGGAGCCCAATCGGGTGACAGGATCGACAGCAGCGGGACCGAGGCCCGGATGAACAGCTGGATCCCGTTCCAGGCGATGAAGCTCAGGAGCAGTCCGACGAGGAGGACCACGACGATCGCCGCGATGAACGTCATGCGACGCGACAGGTCGAGTCGCTCGCGGAGTGTCGATGGTCGGCTGATCGCCTGCCTGTCAGTGAAGACGGCGGTACTCACGCGGGTGATCTCCGGGTGATGTCGGACCGGGCGCGGCGGATCCGTGCCGGGAAAGGGTAACGGACGACCCCGCTCCGAGGACGGGGTCGTCCGTTGGGGAGGAGGAGCTGCTTACTCGCTGGCGGGGGCGTACGAGAGGGAGGGAAGCAGGGTGTTCTGGACCGTATCGCTGAGCATGTAGTCCAGGAACGCCTTCTTCAGACCGTCAGGCTCACCCTTGGTGTACATGTGCCCATTGTCCTGGAGCTTGTACGTGCCGTTGGTGAGGTTGTCGACACTGGCCTCGACGCCGTCGAGCGAGATGCCGACGAGGTCGCCCTGGTTGGCCGCGAAGTAGGCGAACGCGAGCACCGAGGTCGCACCAGGCGTCTGGGCGACACCCTGCGCGACGGCGCCATTCGAGTCCTCGGTCAACGCCTGGCCGGACGCCTCCGCGGCGCCGCCAAGGACCTTCTCCTTGAAGACCGCCCGGGTACCGGACGACTCAGGGCGAAGGACGAGGACGATCGGAAGGTCGGGACCGCCGACCTGGTTCCAGTTCGTGATCTTGCCCGTCCAGATGTCGGTCGCCTGCTGTGAGGTCAGGTTCGTCACGCTCGCGACGTCCTTGCTCGCGATCATCAGCCACCCTTGGCGCGCCACGATGTGGTCGACCAGCGCTGAAGCCTCTTCGGGCTTGAGCTTCTTCTCTGCGGCGACGTCGGAGTTGCCGATGTCGGCACCGCCCTGGAAGACCTGCGTCAGGCCGGTCCCGGAGCCGCCACCCTGGACGTCGATCGTCGCGCCCGAGCAGGCCGCGACGAACTGCTTTGCTGCTGCGTCGACGACCGGCTGGAGTGCGGTCGAGCCAAGCGCCGTGATCTTGCCGTCGGCGCAGGTGACCGCCGCGGCACCGCCCGCTGAGGCGCTCGCCTCGGGGCTCGCTGCTGAGCTGGACTGTGCACCCGGTGCCGCGCTGGGCGCGGTCGTTGCCCCACCACCGCTGCTGCAGGCGCCGAGCGCGAACGCGGCCGCGACCGCGAGTGCGCCGATGCGCTTCGTGCTGATGGTCACTCGATGGTTCCTCCTACGTGGTCGCGGCATGGCGACCTGACTCGGAGAGCTACCCTCCTAGACAGGGGAACCTTCGAAACCGGGCGTCAACGGCCCCTTTTCGATGCGTTAAGGGTCGGTTAAATGCGACCGTGCGCCTGTGGCGCGTCAAGGGCGTGTCGAGCTCGGCAGCGATCCAAGGCCGCGAGCATCCGAGGCCGGTGCGCGCACGCACCGAAGTGAACATCTCGTGAACATCGGCCGATGGCCGCGGCGTAGACTCGCCCGACCATCGCCGGACAAGGGCCGGCCCGACGGCCAGTGTCGGCGATCGCGGAGGAGGGATCCGTGGTGCGCCACCGACGTCAGCTCACCGTCCTCGCGACCCTCGCGCTCCTTGCGGTATCGAGCTTTGGCGCGGCCGGCGCCACTCGAGCAGCCGGGCCGCCGGTCAACCCAGCGCCCCCGCCGACGCGGGTGCTGATCGTCTTGTTCGACCAGATGGTCCCGGCCTACGCCGACAGATTCGACATGCCCAACTTCCGGCGCATCCGCGATGCCGGCACGGAATTCAAGCAGGCCTACCTCGGCTACATGGCGTCCGAGACCGTCATCGCCCACAACGTCATCACCTCCGGCCAGTCGCCGCGCCATATGGGCTGGGTGGACGAGGCCTATCGCGACAGCGCCAACCTCTTCGGCAAGGGCGTTGATGCGATGCACATCACCGGCGATCTAAGCCTCACCGACTTCGGCACGCTCGTGGACCACGAGGGGTACCCGAAGCTGGCTGACTATCTCCACACCGCCTACCCGGGCACCAAGTTCATCACTGTCGGCGAGAAGTCCTACGCGGTCGAATCCGCCACCGCCTCTCACGGCGACATCGCGGTCCGGTTGTCCAGCCGGCGCACTGACGTCTCGGTCGCGACCGGCTGCCCGAACCTGAGTGTCGATGGCGCTGGAACCAACGGACAGTTCCGTGAGCCCACGGGCAAGAACGTCCCGTCGTACCTCACGACGCCTGGCAAGGGCAGCGGCGCCTGCGGCCGCTTCTTCATCAACTCCAGCAGCAGTAACGACTACGGCACGAAGACCGCGCCGCCTTCATGGATGTATCCCGAGGACGGCAACCGGTTCTTCCCGGGCACCGACGCGTCCGCGCAGGCGGGACATCTCGGCGGTGACACGTGGGTGGCCGACGCCGCCATCGCGATGATGGACGAGCCGTGGTCCGGGATGTTCGTGACGCTCGGCGCGATCGACAAAGCCGGCCACATGTGGGGTGCCCAGAACGACAACGGGGGCGGGACCTGCACGACCGGAGCCGAGCAGACCCACGTCAAGTGCGCGGCAGCGAATGCCGACGTCCAGTTCGGCAAGCTGCTCGACAAGGTCAAGGCCGTGGATACCGCCAAGGGCGGCGAGACCCTCGTCGTCCTGACGGCCGATCACGGCGCGACCTACGGCGAAGCGTTCAACGGCAAGACGACGTCGGGCGCGGGTGACACGAACTGGTACTACGCGCCGAACGGCGTCTATGACGCCGGCGCGTGCGCGCCTTCGACCAGCTGCCCCGACACGACGACGTACAACAACCCGTCACCGGCCCTCCAGCCGCTGCGGGACACCAACAACCTGGCCTTCGTCTACGGGTCGACGGCTGTCGAGGCGTGGCTGCTGAACCGTACCGAGGCAAAGATGAAGGAAGCCGCCGCGGCCGGCCTGCAGTTGCCCGGTTCGACCGCGTCGTACTACCGGTCGGGGAGTGGCTTCACGCTCTTCGGGACGAACAAGATGACCCAGCCCGAGAAGGACTGGTGGAAGGACCACGGGCAGGAGATCGTCGACACCATGGCCGCCCCGAGTGGTCCGGATATCGTCGTGCTCATGCACGACAAGACGAGTTACGGGGTCTATGGCGACCACGGCGGGGCCCAGGAGTCGGTCCAGCGCGTGCCGATGGTCTTCTGGGCGCCGAGCCTCGCCTATGGCGTCTCGACCGGACGCACATTCCACACCACGGACGTCATGCCGACGATCCTTGCGACCATGGGCATCGAGCTCACGGCGCCGGTCGACGGCACCGCGAGGCGTCTGGGCAACTGAGCGAAGCGCGGGGTGCGGCCGGCAACGCCGGGTCGCACCCCGAACCTCCTCCGCGAAACGCGTCCCTTCGTCGTCGCCGGATCGACTACGTCATTCGGCCGGTCGATCGCTGCCGGAAGGCCGATGACCGCTCGTTGATCCCCTCGGAGACTTGGGGCTGTGCCGCGACGGCTGTCGCGACATGCTCTTCGATCGAGAAGGGGTGAACGATGAGCATCTCTCTTGGGCTCCGAGCGCGGACCGCCGTGCATCCACGGACCGACGATGTCATAGAAGGAACGCCACAGCCGAGCGCTCGCGATGCGAGCGACCTCGGCGGGCACGGTGGTGCCCTGCGTCCGCTCTCGCTGCGCTTCCTTGACCAGACCCTCGAGCGGCGCTATCAGCAGGTGAGCGGTGCTGAGAGCCTGACCGGCTTTCGGATCGCGACCGGTGCGGCTGCCGTGCTCTGGCTGTTGGCCGCAGTGGTCGTCCCGACCGGCACCCCGATCCCGATCGAACGGGCCGTCAGCGTATGTTTCGCGGTCGCCGCGTTGAACTGGGCGGCGTTCGTGCTCTCGGACGGACTCAAGACGCTCGACCAGCAGCACGCCGTCCTGTCGATCATCACCTCGATGAACGGCCTCGTCATCCTGTGGCTCGCAGCGACGGGGGGCGTCCTGCCGGGCTACGGCGTCAGCGCGATCATGCTGCTGTTCGTCTTCGGATTCGTGTCGCGGACCGCGTTCGTGTTCGCCGCCTGGCGCTCGGCCGTCCTCATCGTCGGGTTCGTTGTCGCGGCGCTGATCTACCGGGGTCGCAGCCTCGAGGTTGACGCGCTCATCTTCGGTGCGGCGGTCGCCGGGACGCTCGTCGCGCTCCGCTTGCTCGAGCAGTCGCGCCGGCGCGTCTTCTATCAGGACATCGTCATCACCCGCCAGGCGGACGCGGTCAGGGCCGAGCGAGACCGAGCCGACGGGCTCTTGCGGAATGTGCTCCCGACGCCCATCTCGAGGCGCCTGCTCGCTGGTGAGCGGACCATCGCGGACGCGTACCCGGACGTCACCGTGCTGTTCGCCGACATCGTCGCATTCACTCCGCTCGCATCCCGACTGCCGGCCGCCGAGGTCGTGGGTCTGCTCGACCGGTTGTTCGCGCGCTTCGATGAGCTCGTAGCCGAGCGCGGGCTCGAAAAGATCAAGACCATCGGTGACGCGTACATGGCCGCGGGAGGCATCCCCGAGCCGGTCGGCGACCACGCGGCCCGCGTGGTCGATCTCGGGCTCGCGATGATCGATGTGGCCGAGAACGAGGGAGATCGGATCGCCGGGCTCCAGTTGCGCATCGGCGTCCACTCGGGGCCGGTCATCGGGGGTGTCATCGGCAGCCGGAAGTTCGCGTTCGACATCTGGGGCGAGACTGTGAACATCGCCAGCAGGCTGGAGTCGCAGGGCGTCCCCGGTCGCATCCAGGTCAGTGCCGCGACCTGGCGAAGGGTCGAGGACCAGTTCGAGGCGGAAGCGGTCGGCCCGGTCCAGATCCGCGGGTACGGACCGCTGGATACCTACACGATCGTCGGGCCGCGCGGGACCGCGGCGATCCCCGCCTAGCGGCCTTCCGGGTCCAGCCGGTAGCCGACCCCTCGGACGGTCACGAGATGGACCGGTGCCTCGGGACGGGGCTCGATCTTGCTGCGGAGCCAGCGGACATGGACATCCACCGTCCGGGGATCGCCGTCATGTCCCGTGCCCCACACCCGATCCAGCAGCTGCCGACGGGTGTACGCGCGCCCGGGATGTGACGCGAGCACGCTCAGGAGCTGGAACTCCTTCGGGCGGAGATGGACCAGGGTGCCGCTACGGCGCACCTCGTGCGCGGCGAGGTCGAGCTCGGTGTCGCTGCTGACGATGACTACCGTGGAGGGCTTTGGACGTGCGCGCTCCTCGAGAAGCGCCAGCCGGGCGCCGAGCTCGGTCGGATCGATCGTGTCGGCCAGTGCTTCGTCAGCGCCAGCGCGAAGCGCGTCCAGCCGCGGCGCGATCGCCAGGAGCGGGCTGATCAGGACGACACGCAAGGAGGACCGTCGTCGCCGCTCATCGAGCGCGACCTCGATATCCGCAGGACCGGCAGGTGGCGTCGAGATGATCGCGACCCGTGGCCGCGCGGACCGGAGCAGGTCGGCGAAGAGCAGCGGATCCGTCGTCATCTGGATGGTCCGCGCCCCGACGATGCTGGCGAGATCGGCCACGGGGCCGCCGTCCGAAAGCGCGAGCCAGGTCGGGAACGACGACGACGCCATGGCGGGACCGTGGGGCGCTGACGCTAACGAGTCGTCGACGGCCCGTTAACGTCGTGTTCGCACTTCCTCCGGGGAGGTCTAGGGCGGTCGCCGGTTCGATGTTCCGGTGGTACGGTTCACGCCCCGCTGCGAACGCCCGAAACCCGTACCCAGGAGCTGGCGATGGCCGACAAGCGCACCGATCGAAGTCGCTCGAATGGACAGGATCGCCCCTCGCCCGTGACCCCCGCGGTGCCCTCCGCTGCCGACGACGTCGTCGCTGCTGCCAAGGCCGCGACCGCATCGGCTCCGAAGAAGGCCAAGAGGCGGATCCAGAAGCTGACCAAGGATCTCGACCGCGCCCGGGCGACGGCGGACAAGCGGATGCGCCAGGTCGAGCTCGCACGGGAGAAGCTCGAGAAGCGCGAGCGTGAGGCCGCTGCGGCGGCGACTGAAGTCGCTTCGATCATCGCCAGGATCGGGGAGGAGGCGGGGTCCGGGGCGCCGGATCCCGCGCGTGACGAGGCCGCCGCGCCTGCAGCTGCCAGCGCATCCAAACCCGCGGCAGCCAAGCCTGCGAGCGCACCGAAGGCGTCGCCACCGGCCAAGGCGCCGACGCCGCCGAAGTCGGTCGCTGCGCCGGTCCGATCGACCGCCTCGCCCACCACGAGCTCGGCACCGTCCACATCGCGCACGCCCGAGCGGACGCCGCCTCCTTCACCGCAGCCGTCCGTCACGCCGGCAGCCTCCGGCGCATCGACGATGTCGCCCGCGTCGGCGCCCGATCCGGGCGTCCGACCCGTCAGCCCGCCACCGCCACCGGATCCCTCCCCGGTGGCCCCCGCTCCACCCGCTCCGGCGGAGACGGCTTCGGCCGAGCCTGAGGCAACGGGCACCGCGCCCGCCGAGGAGTCGTCGGACAGCGGATCGGCGTCGAACGAGGGATCTGCCGCCCCGTCGAGCGAGCCCGACCAGGGCGCGTGACCGACCGACCGTCGATAGGCGCGGCGGTCGACCTCGGGTCGAACTCCGTCCATCTCCTGGTCGCATCGATCCACGGCCATCAACTTCGGCCGCTCGCCGACGAATCCGTCTTCCTCGGTCTCGGGACGACCGTGGATTCGAAGGCGCACCTCGGACCAGCGGCGCGCGCGCCCCTGGTCGGGGAGCTGCAGCGCTATGCGGATCGAGCACGCGCGCTCGATGCGGCACGGATCACGTTCCTCGGCACCGAGCCGATCCGCCGGGCGGGTGACGCCGTCCGGATCGTCACCGAGGTCGAGGACGCCACCGGCGTCCCGCTCGACGTCCTCTCGCACGAGGAGGAGGCATATCTGACGCTGATCGGCGTGACCGGGGGTCAGCAGGTCAACGCCGAGACCCTCGTCGTGGACATCGGCGGCGGCAGCTCGGAGTTCTGTGCCGTGGCCCCCGGTGGCCTCCCGCGCGCCGCGGGTCTGCAGCTGGGATCCGGCCGCCTCACGGCACGGTTCGCGACCTCCGATCCAGCCGATGCGAGTGCCGTGGCGGCGATGCGCGCCGCGGCGGACGCGACGGTCATCGGTTCGCTCGATGTGCGACCCGTGGACCTCGTCGCGGTCGGTGGCACCGCGTCGAACCTGCTCAAGATCGCGGTCGATGGTGTGGATGGCCCCGTGCTCACGCAGAGCGGTGTCGACCGCGCGATCGCGACGCTGCTCTCGATGCCCTCGGCCGCGGTGAGCGAGCGCTATTTCATCAATCCCAAGCGCGGTCCGTTGTTGCTGGCTGGCGCCGTGATCGTCGACGCGCTCATGCGCCGCTACGGCGTCGATGCCGTCCGCGTATCCGAAGCGGGGATCCGTGAAGGAGCGATCCTCATCGCGGATCACGCCGGCCGTGTCTGGCGGGACCATCTACCGATGCTCGCCGCCGGCTGGCGCGAGTAGGGCCTTTCTGGGCTAGAGGTCCGCGACCACTCGCCCGAGGGCGCGCCGATAGCTGAGCCCGGCGACACGCCGCCAGGTCGGACCGATCGTCCGCCGTAGCCGTCCCACCTCTCGCTCCCGGTCGACAAGGTAGCGCCCGATGCCGGCCGTCTCGGCGCTGCTCAGCTCGCCGGCCCGTTCCACAAGGAAGGTCCGCGTCATCGAGGCCGCGACGCTGGCATCGTTCATGAGCCCGAGATGGTCCTGGAGCGCCGTGACCTTCGCGATGAGCGGTAACGCATCATCACCGAGCGGCTCCTGGACGAATTCGAGCGAGTAGCGGAGCCACTTTCCGGCGATCCGCAGGTCGTGCAGCGTCGGGACATCGGCCCAGCGCAGGATCGGTTCGTAGCTGCGCACCTGCTCATACGCGGCCCAGATCCGCGATGGCGCGGTCTCGCGGACGCGATGCGGGGCCGAGGCATGCACCGGTCGCGCAGCGGCGCCCTCGGTCCGGACGAAGTCGAGGTAATCGTCGATGAACCGGGCGTACGCACCCGAGTCGAGCTCGCGGATCAGCAAGGCGCGGGAGTCGTCGCGGTGTTGCTGCAGCGACCCGATGAGCGGCTCGAGCGACCGCTGGTCCGTCACGGATTGGTCCGCACGGTAGGTATCGATCCCCTCGAGCTGGACGTCGAGATCCCGCACAGCGCCGAGGCGTCGAGCGACATCGCGCAGACCGTCGCGATAGTCCCTCGTCCGGCGCTTGCGGAACGCCTCACCGAAGACTCGCCACGCTGCCCGTTGGCGCCGGGTCGCGACCCGCATCTTGTGGATGTCCTCGATGTCCTTGCCGTCGCGGACACCGGGTTCGCGGTCGATCATCCGGGCAAGGTGGAAGCGCATGACCTTGCGACCGGCCTCGGCGACCGTGTCCTCGGCGAGAACGCCCGGGGTCTTGCCCGTGACCAGGCGCGGCTCGGCCTTGTCCTCCTTTTCGTCGACCTCGGCGTCGGTGGTCTCCTGGGCTGTTGTGCGCTTGCGTGACCTGGCGGCGGGCGGCTTGGTATCGGCTGCCTGTCCGTTGCCCGAACCGTCGAGCGCCGCGAGGGCCGCCTCCAGCTTGCTGGTCCCTGCGCGCTCCAGCCCGCTTTCGCTCTCGATCGCCTCGCCGAGCGCAGCGAGATCCGATCGATCGCCCTTGGTGAGTTCCGCCTCGAGTTCGACGAACCGTTCGACGACGCGCCCACGGGCGACGACGTCCACCTCGTCCAGGCTCAGCTCGACGCGGGTCGAGGCGGCCCGCAGCTGGCGAACCCGCCGCAGCTGCCGGATCGTGACGCGCTCCACCAGCGGCGCATCGCCGGCGTGCTCGAGAACGAGCGCCCGCGCGTCCGATGCCGGCCAGTCACTTGGTGGCGCGACGCGGTCCGCGGGCCCTTCGAGCTCCTCGCGCGAGAAGCTGCCACCCGGCCCGTCCGTGTGGGCGAGCGACTTCACCGAGACGATCGTCTCCCCGCCTTTCTGGCGCAGCCGGACGGCAAACCCGGCGTGGGCGAGGGCGCCATCGGCGGTGTCGACGTAGCGATCCTCGAGCTGCGTCGCGCGTGCGCTGCTCGCGGCACCGGTGAAGGGTCCGAGGCGCTCGGCCGCGAGGACGCGTTCAGCGGCGGCCATGTCTCCGACGCGGTACTTGAGCTCGACCTCCTCTGTCACGCCCGCGGGTCCAGCGAGCCGGCACCGGCGCCGGGCCGATGCGGCATCGATGCGACCGCCCCGGACTCGAGCGCGCGCTCCTTGAGCGTCTCGAAGGTATCGACCGTGCCGGGCTCTCCGTCGATCACCTCCGTGCGGACCCAGCGCGCGTCGGGCTGGAGCTGCCACGAACGTCGATCGTCGGCCAGCATCAGGTCGATGATCTCGGAGATCCGGGTGCGAGCTTCGGAATCCTCGACCGGGACCACGGCCTCGACGCGGCGGTCGAGGTTGCGATCCATCAGGTCGGCAGAGCCGATGTACCACTCCCGGTCGCCGCCATTGGCGAAGCCCCAGATCCGCGAGTGCTCGAGGAACTCGCCGACGATCGATCGGACACGCACTCGCTCCGAGATGCCAGGCAGCCCCGGCTGCAGCGAGCAGGCTCCACGCACGATGAGGTCCATCTCGACGCCCGCACTCGCAGCCCGATAAAGCACTTCGATGACCGGCACGTCGACGATGGCATTGAGCTTGAGCACGATATGGGCCGGCCGACCCGCCGCAGCATGGGCGATCTCGCGCTCGACGAGGTCGATGAAACCCTGGCGGAGGTTGTGTGGCGCGACGAGCAGTCTCCGGAAGGTCCGCTGCCGCGACAGACCGGTGAGGACGTTGAACAGGTCGGTGACATCGGCGCCGATCTCGGGCCGTGCGGTGAGGAGGCCCAGGTCCACATATAGGCGCGCCGTCTTCGGGTTGTAGTTCCCCGTCCCGATATGGACGTAGCGGCGCAGACCCGATCCCTCTCGACGCACGACGAGCGCCGTCTTGCAGTGGGTCTTGAGCCCGACGAGTCCGTAGACGACATGCGCGCCCGCTCGCTCGAGCTTGCGGGCCCAGATGATGTTGGCCTCCTCGTCGAAGCGTGCCTTGATCTCGACGAGGACCACCACCTGCTTGCCGCGCTCCGCGGCACGTATCAGCGATTGCACGATCGGCGAGTCACCGGATGTGCGGTAGAGGGTCATCTTGATGGTCAGGACGTCGGGGTCGTCGGCGGCCTGGGCGATGAACCGCTCCACGGACGCGGCGAACGACTCGTACGGGTGGTGGACGAGGATGTCACCCGCGCGGATGGCCGCGAAGACGTCGGCCGGCTCGTCCTCGTCGGGCGGGACCAGGCGCGGCGGCGTGACGGGCGTCCAGGGTGGCGTACGGAGCTCGGGGATGTCGAGGTCGGCGATCCGATACAGCGCCGTGAGGTCGAGCATCCCGGCGATCTCGTAACTGTCCTCGGGTTCGAGACCCAGGCCGCGCAGCAGGAGATTGCGCGTCGCCGCCGGCATCGTGCGCTCAACCTCGAGGCGGACCGCTTCGCCGAAGCGTCGGCGCCGGAGCTCCTCCTCGATCGCCATCAGCAGGTCGTCCGCCTCGTCCTCCTCGACCGTGAAGTCGGCGTTCCGTGTGACCCGGAAGAGGTGCGAGTCGACGACCTCCATGCCGGTGAACAGGTATTGGAGGTTCGCCTCGATGACCTGCTCGATCAGGACGAACTTCTGGGCTTCCACCTCGAGCAGCCGCGGCAGGATCTGCGGCACCTTCACACGCGCGAAGACCCGCTCGTTCGTCTCCGGGTCCCGCAATCCGACCGCGATCGACATGCTGAGGCTCGAGATGTAGGGGAACGGGTGCCCGGGATCGACGGCGAGCGGTGTCAGGACAGGGAAGATCTCGTCGAGGAAGCGCTGGCGCAGCGCCTCGTGGTGATCCGGGACCTCGGCGTAATCGACCATGTGGACGCCTTCGAGCGCCAGCTCACGCCGAAGCTCCGCGAAGATGTCGGACAGTTCGGTCACGAGCTCAAGCACGCGCTCGCGCGCGGCGGCGAGCTGCTCCGCCGGCGTCCTTCCGTCGGGTGCGCGGGTCACCGTGCCCGCCTCGACCTGCTGACGCAGACCGGCGATCCGGACCTGGAAGAACTCGTCGAGGTTGCCCGCGAAGATCGCCGCGAACTTGGCGCGCTCCAAGAGCGGGTTGCGCGCGTCACGGGCTTCATGCAGGACGCGCGCGTTGAACTCGAGCCAGGAAAGCTCGCGGTTCAGATAGGGCAGGGGCGACGGCTCACGCTTCGTGACGCGACGGGGGCGTGGCGAGACCGCGGTCCGGGCTGGCGCTCCTGGTTCGACGGCAGCCATCTCGAAAGCGGGCGGCTCCTACGGTTGCGACGGCTGAACGGCCGGCGGGCGAGGATAGCACGGGTCCGCTGCGGTCCCCGATAGCGCGGATGGGTCAGTCTTCTGGTACGTACCGCCGTTCGCCGGCGACCGGATCGACCCACACCCGCATCCGGACGCCGGTCGTCGGGTCCTCGAATCGCTCCTCGGTCGGGCGGAATCGGACGTCGAGCGCGCTGCCTGCCGGCTCGCCACCGCCGGGGCCCGGCCGTTCGGCGGTGGACTCCGCCTCACTCGATCGATAGCGGACGCGCTCGAGGATCGCTGCCACGATGAAGATGAGCCCCGTGAACAGCGGCCACAGGCCGAATGGCTGCTGCGCTCCGAGCAGTGACACGCCGAGGATCGTCAGCAGCAGCCCGATCCCGAAGACGAGGAGACGAGCCAAGTCGGCGCCCATCGCTATTCGACGGGGGTCGTCGGCGTGGATACGGTCGGGTCAGGCTCGACGATCACCGCCGTGCCGTAGGCGACGATCTCGGACATCGTCCCGCCCAGCTCCGACGAGTCGAAGCGCATCGACACGATCGCATTGGCGCCGACCACGGTCGCGTTGCGGACCAGTCGATCCAGCGCCTGGCGGCGCGTGTCCTCGAGCAGGCTCGTGTATTCGTGGATCTCGCCACCGCCCAGCGAGCGCAAGCCGGCCATGATGTTGCCGCCGAGGCCG
>Ga0207708_10002542_pt1 | contig 13415 bp, 13 predicted proteins | sample KBSK5101metaG_FD_184340 | JGI IMG/M metagenome (GOLD analysis project Ga0207708, IMG submission 184340) | Corn, switchgrass and miscanthus rhizosphere microbial communities from Kellogg Biological Station, Michigan, USA - KBS K5-10-1 metaG... | ecosystem: Host-associated > Plants > Roots >...
GAGCGCCTGATGGAGCGGGGCGTGCTGGCCAAGGACACCCACGAGACGACGCTGCGCCTCGCGCCGCCGCTCACCGTCACCCGCGACGAGCTCGACTGGGCGCTCGAGCGCCTCGACGACGTGCTCGCCGGCCTGCTCTGACCGGTGCCACCCGACCCATCGAGTGGCACCTGCGTTCCCTCGGAAGGAACGGAGATGCCACTCGGCCGGCGGAGGGTCAGCGCACGCGGGTGGAGGCCACGAGCCCGCGCAGGACGTCGGGGCGGCCGGAGCGCGTCAGCGGCGCGTAGAGCGAGACGACGAGGTAGCGGCCGCGGCGCAGCCGGGCCTCGACGCGGTTCACGGCGCCGGGGGAGACCAGGCCGTTGAGGACGGTCGCGGTGCCGAGCCGGGCGAACGAGCCGCCTCGGATCACCTGTCGCCTCGCCTCGGCGACGCTGGTGGACGCGGGGAGGCGGAAGGCGGTGAGCTGGTGCGGGAGCTCACCCCGGTTGGCGATGCGCAGGACGCCGTCGGAGGGGAGCGCCGGCGGCAGCTTGAAGCCCTTGTCGCCGATGCCGATGGCGGCGTCGGACTTCGGCAGCCGCGCGCCGCTCGTCTTGCCGGCGACAGTGAAGCGGGCCTCGCCGCCGTCCCGGGCGGTCACGTCGACGATCACGTGCTCGCGGGCTCGCGCGGTGATCGTGGTCGCGTAGTCGTGCTCGGCGGACAGGTTCGCGCCGGCGACGAGACGGCCGGACCGCGCCAGCCGGTCGAGGTCGTGCTGGACCGAGCTTGCGTTCTCGCCGGGCTCGAGCTCGACGACGGCGACGGTGCGCGGCTCGCCGAGCGCCTCGCCGGACAGGTGCAGCCGCACCGGCCCCGGCCGCAGGTGGTCGGCTCCGGCCACGGTGATCGCGCCGTCGGCGACCCCGACCTCGACGGTCGGAGCGGATTGCCCGGCGTGGGCGGTCGCGGGTACGAGCAGGGCGGCCGCCAGGCCGGCGAGGGTCGCGAGGCGGCGGGGGGATATGGGGGAGGAGGATCGAGTCATGTACCAGACGGTACACATACCCTAGAGGGGTATCGATGGAGCTAGCCGCACCGGATTGGGGCGGTTAGAGTCGTGGACCCGTCCCGCGGTCATGTGATCACCTCCGACGAGCTCGTCCCCGAGCCCCGCGAGTACGTGCTCCGCAACGGGGCGCCGGACACGATCGCGGGCTGGAAGGCGCTCGTCGACGGGCTGCTGACCGACCAGGCCTGCGCGTTCCACCGCAACCTCGAGATCTCGTCGCGCTACGCCTGGATCTACAAGCTCCTGCCCGACTGCTTCAAGTGGGCCGGGATGGCCGCGTTCGCGTCGCACCACGTCCGCTACGCGCTGTTCCCGTTCCGGCTGGACACCGATCGCACGGGCTACGTGGACATCCCGCGCAGCCTCGGCCGCCGGAGGCTGCTGCTGCTCGGGGACGTGAACACGATCCGCGAGACGAACAACGCGATCTTCGACGACATCTTCTGGGTGCACCTGGCCTACGGGACCGCCGAGGACGACGCGATCGGCCGGCTGCGGGCCCTGCTGGCGGGGGAACCGCACTACGGCGCCGTCCTCGCGGGCTTCGAGGCGATCGACACCGGGCACCGGGTGCTGGAGGACGCGACGGCGTCCGAGCAGGCACGGCGGGCGGCCCTCGAGCTGATCTGGAAGGGCAACGTGGAGCTGCTCGAGCACGAGCAGCGGGCGCTGGTGCAGCCCAACCTCGACCTGCTCTCGTGCGCGTTCGCCCGGCTCTTCTCGATCGGCTCGGCGTTGACGTTCGAGGTGCGGGGCGCGAAGGAGGAGACGATGTACTTCACGTCGTTCTACCTGTACTCGCTCACGCGCGGCATGCCGCAGGCGCTGCGGGGGCGCATGTGGCCGCGGATCACGCGCTTCGACGACCGCTGGCGCTGGATCGAGACGAGCATCGTCCCGCGCTTCCGGCGGTTCGACGCCGACGCGCGCCTGGTCGACTCGAGCCTGCGCCGCATCTTCGACGAGGCGCGCGACTACGCGGGCAACCCGTGCGTCCTGCCGCAGCGGCCTAGCTGAGCGCCCGCACGCCCTCCACGGCCAGCACGGCGCCCGTCGTGAGCAGCAGCAGCGCGAACGCGCGCAGCAGGACGACGTAGCCGCGGCCCTGCATGAGCCGGTCCCGGCCGGCGCCGACGGTCAGGGCGAGGGCGACCTTGGTGCCGATCAGCAGCAGGTAGAAGGCGGCGAGGAAGAGCACGGCGTCGCCCGCGTCGCCCTGCGCGAGGATCGGCGCCCCGACCGTGATCCAGAACACCCAGGGATGCGGGCTGAGGGCGTTCGTGAGCGCGCCGCGCAGGAGGTCCTTTTGCGGTGCGGCCGCGCCGGCGGCCGCCTCGGCCGGGGCTGGCGACTCGCGCAGCGCCTCGACGCCGAGCCAGATCACGAACGCGCCGCCGGCGATGCCGAGGACGCCGAGCACCGCGTCCGGCAGCGACGCGGCGAGCACGACCGCCAGCAGGATGATCGGGGCGTCCGTGATCAGCGGGCTGAGCGCCATGCGGATCCCGGCGGCGACCCCGTCCTGCAGCGTCGAGCGGATGACGAGCGCGAGCAGCGGCCCCGGCGCGATGCCGGCGCCGAGGCCGAGGGAGAGCCCGAGCAGGAACGAGTCCAAGTCCGCCCGCCCGCGGTCAGCCCGCGAGCAGGCGATCGAGGCCGCGGATGAGCCCGACGTGGTCGCGGACCTTGCGGACCGCGAGCAGGACCCCGGCGACGTAGGGGGCCGCGCTGCCGCCGGCGTCGTGGCGCAGGACGAGGCGCTCGTCGGGGCCGCCGAAGACGATCTCGGTCGAGACGACGAAGCTGGGGACGCGGATCGAGTGGACCTGGGTGCCCGCGACGTTGGCGCCGCGCGCGTCCGGGCGGCCGGCGACCTGGTCGGGCGGGAGGTCGATCTTCGGCTCGCGGACCTCCTGCAGGCGCTCCGCGAGCTCGTTCGCGGTGCCGCTCGGCGCGTCGGGCTTGGTCGACTTGGCGTAGTCGATGATCTCCCACTGCGGGAGGTGGCGGGCGGCGAGCTCCGCTCCCGCGAGCATCATCGCGGCCGTGAGGGTGTAGTTGCCGGACGCGACGACGCCGACGCCGGCCTCGCGCGCGGCCGCGTCGATGTCGGCGTAGTCGGCCGCGGTGAGGCCGCTGGAGCCGATGACGACCGCGACGCCGTGCCCGATCGCGGCGAGGGCGATCGCCTTGGCGTGCTCGTGCGAGGTGAACTCGACGAGGACGTCGACGCCGCCGAGCGCCCCGGGGACGTCGCCGTGCACCGGGACGCCGAGCGGCTCGCGGCCCAGCGCCGTCCCGAGATCCTGGCCCGCGCTGCTGCGCGCGATCGCGGCCTCGAGCGAGATGTCGGGGGCCGCGAGCGCGCCGTCGACGATGGCGCTCCCGGTCCAGCCGGTGGCCCCGGCGATGGCGAGGTTGATCTGCGTCATGGCCAGATCATTACTGCCGCCGGTTCGCCCGGTAGCTTGGTGGTGGACGTTGGCTCACCTCTAAGGCTCAACCGCGAGCAAGGAAGGCCCCACATGACCCACCTCACCGTTCCGATGACCGTGCCTGCAAGGGCCCGTGCATGCCGTCTGCGGCGGACGGGAGGCTCTCGGTCATGAGCCTCGCCATCTTTCTCGCCGGGATCCTCGTCGGCGCCGCGATCACGGCGGTCCTGCGCGCCCGCAGCGGCGAGCAGCTCGCCACGCAGATGAAGGCGATCTCGTCCGACACGCTGCGGCAGGTCTCCGAGCAGATGGAGCGGGTGGCGGGCGCCCAGCGGGACGCCGAGCTCGGCAAGCGCACGGAGGAGATCAAGCGCAGCCTCGACCCGATCGCGCAGCACCTCAGCCGCATGAGCGGCCAGGTCGACCAGCTCGATCGCGACCGGCGGACGACGCTCGGTCAGATGCGGCAGCTGTTCGACTCGACCAACGCCGAGCTCGCGCGCCTGCGCGGGGAGACCGGCACGCTCGTCTCGGCCCTCAAGCGCCCGCAGGTCCGCGGCGCGTGGGGCGAGATGCAGCTGCGCAACTGCGTCGCGGCGGCGAACATGACCGAGCACGTCGACTTCGTCTCGCAGGTCAGCGTGAGCGATTCCGACGGGAGCCGGCTGCGTCCCGACCTGGTCGTGCACCTGCCGGCGGAGCGCGACGTCGTGGTCGACGCGAAGGTGCCGATGGACGCCTACCTGCGCGCGCTGGAGGCCACCGACGAGGGCGAGCAGCGCGAGCTGCTGCGACAGCACGGCCGCCAGGCGCGGGCGCACATCGACGCCCTGGCGTCCAAGAGCTACCACGCGCAGTTCGAGGCCTCGCCGGAGTTCGTCGTGCTGTTCATCCCCAACGAGGGCGTCTACTGCGCCGCGCTGGAGGCCGACCCGACGCTGCTCGAGCACGGCGCGGCCAAGGGCGTGCTGATCGCGACGCCGGCGACGCTGATCGCGCTGCTGCACGCCACCTACTACGGCTGGCGCCAGGAGAAGATCGCCGAGTCCGCGCGCGAGATCGCGGCCGCGGGCCGCGAGCTGCACAAGCGGATCGCGACGTTCCTGGAGCCCTACGCGAAGCTCGGCCGCCAGCTCGACTCGGCGGTCAACGCCTACAACCAGGGCGCCGGATCGCTCGACGCGCGCGTGCTGCCGCAGCTGCGCCGGCTGGAGGAGGCCGGGGCGGGTTCGGAGAAGCCCGTCCCGCGGCTCGCCGGGCTGGACACGCCCGCGAAGCTGATCGTCGCGCCCGAGCTGACCGGGCGCGATCCCGCGGAGGCCGCGTAGGGGCTCGCTGAGCGAGAATGCCCCCATGACCTTCGACCCCTCCGGCCTGACCGCCTACGTCAACGGTGAGTTCGTCGACGCCGCGCAGGCGTCGGTGTCGATCTTCGATCACGGCTTCCTCTACGGGGACGGCGTCTTCGAGGGCATGCGCGTGTTCGACGGCGGGCTGTTCCGCGCGGACCTGCACCTGAAGCGGCTCGAGCGCTCCTCGCGCACGATCGGGCTGCCGATGCAGGACGGGCTGCTGGAGATCATCGGCGAGGTGGTGCGGCGCAGCGCGCTCTCCGACGCCCACGTGCGGCCGATCATCGCGCGCGGGTTCGGCGGGCCCGGGATCGACCCGCGGCTGTGCCCGGAGCCGACGGTGATCGTGTCCGCGTATCCGTTCCCGCCCTTCCTCGGCTCGGAACCGATCCGGCTGATGACGAGCTCGGTGGTGCGCAAGGCGCCGCGTTCGCTGGGCGCGCACGTGAAGTCGCTCAACTACCTCGACGCGATCGTGGCCAAGCAGCAGGCGGTCGAGCTCGGCGCCCACGACGCGGTGATGCTCGACCACCTCGGCGCCGTCGCCGAGTGCACCGGGGCGAACCTGTTCGTGATCGACGGCGAGACGCTCGTGACCCCGACCACGCGCGCGGCGCTCCCGGGCATCACCCGCCGGACCGTGCTCGAGATGGCGGCCGAGCTCGGGATCGAGACCGCCGAGCGCGACATCTGGCCGGCCGAGCTGCACTGCGCCGACGGCGCGTTCGTGTGCGGGTCCGGCGCGGGGATCGTCCCGATCGGCTCCTTCGACGGGCGCCCGGTCGCGCAGCCCGAGCACCCGTGGATCCTCAAGCTCCAGGAGGCCTACCGCGCCCGGGCCCGCTCGGTCGAGTACCGCACCGAGCTGCTCGCGGGCTGACTCACCCCGCGGGCTGGAAGAGCTCGACCGGGTTGCCGGACGGGTCCTCGACGAGCACCTGGTCGCCGCCGCGGCCGTGGACGATCTCGTTGCGCAGCGTGGCGCCGGCGGCCCGCAGCGCCTCGACGTCCGCGGCGAGGTCGGAGACCTCGAGCTGGATCCGGTTCCAGCCGCCGGGCTCGGGCCTGCGCCCGTCGGGCATCGCCTGGGCGGCGCCGCCGGGACCGGCCGGCTCCGAGAGCAGCAGCCGCAGCGGCCCGTGCGAGAGGATCGCGAAGGGCGGGGCGGGGCGGGCGGCGACCTCGAACCCGAGCAGGTCGCGATAGAAGGCGACGGCGGCCTCGGTGTCGTCGACGATGTAGCGGACGGATGCCTGTGCCGGCATCGGATCACCTCCCAGATCGTCAGTACCGCTGACGATCAGTAAGACTACCATTTCTGCCTCGTGCCCGACCGGATCCCGCCCGCCCTCGCCGATCATCTCGGCCCGCTGCTCGGCCGCGCGCACGAGGCGCACCGCCGCCTGTCGCTGGCGGCGCTCGCCCCGCTCGAGCTGACGCCGAAGGGATTCGGGGCGCTGCGCGTGCTCGACGCGGAGGGGCCGATGTCGCAGCGGCGGCTCGCCGAGCGGCAGGGGATCGACCGCACGACGGCCGTCGCGGTCGTGGACCAGCTCGAGCGACTGCGCGCCGTCGAGCGCCGCCGCGACCCGGCCGATCGCCGCGCCCACGCCCTCCACGTCACGGCCCGCGGCACGCGCCTGCTCGCCCGCGGCCGGAGCGCGATCGCGAGCGCCGAGCAGGCCTTCATGGCCCCGCTCCCCGAGGCCGAGCAGGAGCGCCTCAAGCAGGCGCTGCGCGCGCTGATCGAGGCCTCCCGCGGCTGACCATCCGCGCGTGCGAGCCGCGCGGATCCTCAGACCGCGGTCGGGAAGTGCATGTGCCCGCGGTGGTGGCCCGCGTCCTGGGCCTCCTCGGGCCAGCGCGTGGTGATCGCCTTCGCGCGCGTGTAGAAGCGGATCCCCTCCGGCCCGTGGATGTGGTGGTCGCCGAACAGCGAGTCCTTCCAGCCGCCGAAGGAGTAGAAGGCCATCGGGACCGGGATCGGGATGTTGATGCCGATCATGCCGACCTCGACCTTGCGCTGGAAGACGCGCGCGGCCTGGCCGGAGCTCGTGAAGATCGCGGTGCCGTTGGCGAAGGAGCTCGAGTTGATCAGCTCGATCGCGGCCTCGAGCGTGGGCACGCGCACGACCGAGAGCACCGGGCCGAAGATCTCGTCCGTGTAGATGTCCATGTCGGTCTGCACGTTGTCGAACAGCGTCGGGCCGACGTAGAAGCCCTCGCCCTCCATCTCGAGCTCGCGGCCGTCGACCACGGCGGTCGCCCCGGCCTGCTCGCCGCGGCCGATGTAGTCGGCGATCCGCTCGCGCGCGGCCTGGGTGATGACCGGGCCCATGTCCGAGCCGGGCTCCAGGCCCGGGCCGACCTTGATCTCGCGGGCCTTGCCCTCGAGGCGCTCGATCAGCGGGTCCGCCGCGTCGCCGACCGCGACCGCGACGGAGATCGCCATGCAGCGCTGGCCGGCCGAGCCGTAGCCGGCGGCGGTGAGGTGGTTGGCGGCGAAGTCGAGGTCGGCGTCGGGCATGACGACGGCGTGGTTCTTCGCCCCGCCGAGCGCCTGCACGCGCTTGCCGGCCTTCGACGCCCGCTCGTGCACGTAGCGGGCGATCGGGGTCGAGCCGACGAACGAGACGGCCGCGACGCCCGGGTGCTCGAGCAGCGCGTCGACCGCCTCCTTGTCGCCGTGGACGACGTTGAAGACGCCGTCGGGCAGCCCGGCCTCGGCGTAGAGCTCGGCGATCAGGTTCGACACCGACGGATCGCGCTCGGAGGGCTTGAGCACGAACGTGTTGCCCGTGGCGATCGCCATCGGGTGCATCCACAGCGGGACCATGATCGGGAAGTTGAAGGGCGTGATCCCGGCGCAGACGCCGAGCGGCTGCCGGAACGAGTAGGCGTCGATGTCCGTCGAGACCTGCTCGGAGAACTCGCCCTTGAGCAGCTGCGGGATGCCGCAGGCGAACTCGACGACCTCCATGCCGCGGATGACCTCGCCCTTGGCGTCGTCGAGCACCTTGCCGTGCTCGGAGGAGATCACGCGCGCGAGGTCGTCCATGTGGCGGTCGATGAGGTCGCGGAACTTGAACATCACGCGCGCGCGGCGGGTGACGGACACGTCGCCCCAGGTCTCGAACGCGGTGCGGGCGGCCTGGACGGCGGCGTCGACGTCGGCCACGGTGGCGAGCGCGACCTCGGCCTGGACCGCGCCGGTGGCGGGGTCGAACACGGGCGCGGTGCGGTCCGAGGAGCCGGCGACCTCCCGGCCGGCGATGCGGTGCTGGATCGTGCGGACGGCGGTGGCGCTCATCGGGGTGTCTCGACTCTCTCGCTGGGGCTCAGGTACGGCCGCTGCGTTCGCTTGCTCTCGTCGTAGGTGGCGCGGGCGGCGCGGGTGCTCTCGATCCCGGCGACCTCCGCGACCGGCACGTCCCACCACGCCTCCGAGCTGGGCGCCGGGGCGAGCGGGTCGGTCTCGACGACCACGACGGTGGTGCGCTCGGAGGCGGCGGCCTCGCGCAGCGCGTCCTCGAAGTCCTCGATCCCGGACACAGAGCGTACGTCGGCGCCGAGGCTGGCCGCGTTCGCCGCCAGGTCGACCGGCAGCTTGTCGCCGTCCAGCGCGCCCGTCGCGGGGTCGCGGTAGCGGTAGCGGGTGCCGAAGCGCTGGGAGCCGAGCGACTCCGAGAGCGCGCCGATCGACGCGAAGCCGTGGTTCTGGACCAGCACGATCGTCAGCTTGACGTGCTCGGACACGGCGGTCACGAGCTCCTGGGCCATCATCAGGTAGGAGCCGTCGCCGACCATCACGAACACCTCGCGCTCCGGGTCGGCCATCTTCACGCCGAGCCCGCCGGCGATCTCGTAGCCCATGCACGAGAAGCCGTACTCGACGTGGTAGCCCTTCGGGTCGCGCGTGCGCCAGAGCTTGTGCAGGTCGCCGGGCATGCTGCCCGCGGCGCAGACGACGACGTCGCGCGGGCCGCTGACGCGATTGACGACGCCGATCACCTCGGACTGGGAGGGGAGCGGGCCGTGGCCGGCCGTGTAGGCGGCCTCGACCGTGGCGTCCCACTCGCGCGCGAGCGCCGTCGCGCGGCGCGTGTGCTCGCCGTCGGCGCTGAAGCCCTCGAGCGCCTCGTGCAGGGCCTCGAGGCCGGCGCGCGCGTCGGCGACGAGCGCGAGCGCGGACTGCTTGTGCGCGTCGACGGGCGCGACGTTGAGGTTCACGAAGCGCACGCCGGGCTCGGCGAAGATGCTGCGCGAGGCGGTCGTGAAGTCGCTCCAGCGGGTGCCGACGCCGAGCACCACGTCGGCCTCGCGCGCGAGCGCGTTGGCCGCGGTGGTGCCGGTGGCGCCGATCGCGCCGACGGCCTGCGGGTGGTCGTAGGGCAGCGAGCCCTTGCCGGCCTGCGTCTCGGCGACGGGGATCCCGGTCGCCTCGGCGAGCTCGCGCAGCGCGTCGGTGGCGCCGGCGTAGATCGCGCCGCCGCCGGCGACGATCAGCGGCTTGCGGGCGCCGCGCAGCAGCGCCGCGGCCTCGGCCAGCGCGCCCGGCTCGGCCGGCGGCCGGCGCACGTGCCAGACGCGGCGCTCGAACAGCTCCTCCGGCCAGTCGTGGGCCTCGGCCTGGACGTCCTGGGGGAGGGCGAGCGTGACGGCGCCGGTCTCGACCGGATCGGTCAGCACGCGCATCGCGGCGAGCATGGCGGACGGCAGCTGCTCGGGCCGGTTGATGCGGTCGAAGAAGCGCGACACGGGCCGGAAGGCGTCGTTGACCGAGACGTCGAGCGAGTACGGGGCCTCGAGCTCCTGCAGCACCGGGCTCGCCGCGCGCGTGGAGAAGATGTCGCCGGGCAGCAGCAGCACGGGCAGGCGGTTGATCGTCGCCAGCGCCGCGCCCGTGACCATGTTGGTCGCGCCCGGGCCGATCGAGGAGGTGCAGGCCAAAGTGGAGAGGCGGTCGTGCATGCGCGCGTAGCCGACCGCCGCGTGCACCATGCCCTGCTCGTTGCGCGCGAGGTGGTACGGCAGCTCGGGCTCGCCGGCCAGCTCCGCCTCCAGCAGCGCCTGGCCGATCCCCGCCACGTTGCCGTGGCCGAAGATGCCGAAGCAGCCCGCGATCAGGCGCCGCTGCACGCCGTCGCGCTCCGTGTGCTGCGCGGCCAGGAAGCGCACCAGCGCCTGGGCGACCGTCAGTCTCATGCGTTCCTCCTCGGCGACGTCAGCGGCAGCCGCGGGTCGAGCTCTTGGCCCTTCCACGTGCCGCGGATCCAGGCGTGCTGCGGGTCGTCGGTGAAGCGCCACGCCCGCTCCGGCCCCGCCATGACGTTCAGGTAGTAGAGGTCGTAGCCCGGCGCGGCCATCGACGGCCCGTGGTAGCCGTGCGGCATCACGATCGCGTCGCCGGAGCGCACCTCGGCCGTGATGTCGATCTCGCGGCCGGGGCCGGAGCCGTACACGCGCTGGTAGCCGAAGCCCTCGCGCGCGACCTCGAAGTAGTAGATCTCCTCGAGCTCGGTCTCGACGCCCTCGCGGCGCTCGTCGTGCTTGTGCGGGGGATAGGAGGACCAGTTGCCCTCGGGGGTGAGCACCTCGACGGCGATCAGCGCGTCGGCCTCGAACGCCTCGGGCGAGCAGAAGTTGTTGACCTGGCGGCTCGCCTGGCCGGCGCCGCGCAGCTCGACGGCGACGTCCTCGGCCGCGACGTGGCGGGGCTCGAGCCGGTTCTGCGCGCGCGCCGAGGGCAGTGCGAAGCGGCCCTCGCCCGTGATCTTCACGCGCGCGTCGCGCGGCGCGTAGGCGAAGTCGGTCACCGCGGCGAAGACGCCGTCGCGGCCGGCGAGCTCGAAGCGCTCGCCGTCGATCTCGACGGTCGCGCTCCCCTCGAGCGGCAGCACGATCAGCTCGTCCTCGCCGGTCGCCAGCTCGTGCGCGCCGCCGGCGTCCAGCTCGAGCACGCGCAGGCCGGAGTAGGTCCAGCCGGCGCGCTCGGGCATGAGGTCGAGGGCGTACTCGGCCCCCGCGGTCTCGCCCGCCCGCAGGTACGCGCCGCTCACGACGCCACCTTGCCGGGGAACAGGCCGACGACCGTGTCGACCGCGGCCGCGACGTCGTCGTCGGCCGGGTACAGCAGCGAGCGCCCGACGACCATGCCGATCACGTTCGGGACCGCGAGCGCCGAGCGCCAGGTCTCGAAGAACGCCTCCTGGTCCTCGCGCACCTCGCCGCCGAGCAGGACGGTCGGCAGCGTCGTCGCCGCGGCGACGGCCGCCATGTCCTCGACGACGGGGATCTTCAGCCACGTGTACGCCGAGGTCGTGCCCAGGCCGGCCGCGATCGTGGACGCCTTGATCGCCGCCTCCGTGGTCAGCACGTTGGCGACGCGGCCGTCCTTGCGGGTGCTCATGAACGGCTCGATCATCGCGACCAGGCGGCGGTCGGCGAGCTCGCTGACGGCGCGGGCGCAGGCCTCGACGGTGCCGGCCGTGGCCGGGTCCTCGAGGTCGATGCGCGTGAGCATCTTGCCGCCCTCGTAGCCCATCCGCTCGATCGAGGCGGCGTCGTAGGCGGTGAAGCGGTCGTCGAGCTCCCAGGTCGCGCCGGCCAGGCCGCCGCGGTTCATCGAGCCGAACACGACCTTGCCCTCGAGCGCGCCGAGCAGCAGCAGGTCCTCGACGATGTCGGGCGCGCCGAGCACGCCGGTGACGCCCGGGCGCGAGAGCGCGAGGCACAGGCGGTCGAGCAGGTCGGCGCGGTCGGCCATCGCCAGCGGGCGGGTGGCCGGGCCGAGGAACCCGCGCGGCGGGTGGTCGGCGGCGACGATCATCGCGCGGCCGTCCTCGTCCACCGGCGCGGCGGGGCGCCGGCGCGCGGCCGCGGCCTGCGCGATCGCCTCGGGCTCCCGGATCCGGGTCTCCACCAGCGTCCGCAGCCGGTCCTCACGCATTCACGGCCTCCTCGAGCTTGGACAGGACCTCAGCCTCGTCGGGCATCGCGTCGGCGCAGGCCAGCCGCGAGGCGACGATCGCCCCCGCAGCGTTGCAGAAGCGCATCGCCCGTTCGAGCTCCCAGCCGGCGAGCAGCGCGTGACACAGCGCCCCGCCGAACGCGTCGCCGGCGCCGAGGCCGTTGACGACGTCGACGGGCAGCGGCGGGACCTCGACCGAGCGCTCGCCGTCGTCGGCGAGCACGCCCTTCGGGCCCTGCTTGACGATCGCGAGGGAGATCCCGCGCTCGTGCAGCGCCGCGGCGGCCGCGCGCGGCTCGCGCTCGCCGACCGCGACCTCGCACTCCTCTTGGTTGCCGACCGCCACGGTGACGTGCTCGAGCGCGCGCGCCACCTGCGCGCGGGCCTCGCCCGGGTCGGGCCAGAACATCGGGCGGTAGTCGAGGTCGAGCACCGTGATGCCATTGCGTCCGCGCGCCTCGAGCGCGGCCAGCGTGGCGGCGCGGCTGGGCTCCTGGGACAGCCCGGTGACGGTGACCCAGAACACCTTCGCGGCACGGACCGCGTCGAGGTCGAGCTCCTCCGGGCGGATCTCCAGATCGGGCGCCTTGGGCTCGCGGTAGAAGTACAGGGGGAAGTCGTCGGGCGGGAAGATCTCGCAGAACGTCACGGGCGTGGGGAGGCCGGGGACGGCGCTGACGTAGCGGTCGTCGACGCCGAAGCGGCGCAGCGCGTCGTGCAGGAACTCGCCGAACGGGTCCGCGCCCGTGCGGGTGATCACCGCGGCGCTGCGGCCGTGGCGGGCGGCGGCGACCGCGACGTTGGTCGGGCTGCCGCCGAGGTACTTGCCGAACGTCTCGACCTCGCGCAGCGAGACGCCCGTCTGCAGCGGGTAGACGTCGACGCCGATCCGGCCCATCGTGAGCACGTCGAGCATCGCGCTCACCATCCCGCGTGCTCGCGCAGCCAGTCGCGGTTGGCGCGCTGCTCGCCGGCGGCGTGCGCGAAGTCGCCGTTGCCCTCGAGCACGCGGTCCTGCTCGATCACGACCCAGCCGTCGTAGCCCGAGCCCGCGAGCTCGGCGCAGAAGCCGGCCAGGTCGACGTCGCCGTCGCCGAGCGCGCAGAAGAGCCCGCGCCGCCAGGCGGTGATCATGTCCGCGCGGTCGGCCCTGACCTGCTCGAGCACGTCCGCGCGCGTGTCCTTGAGGTGGACCGTGCCGATGCGCTCGCGCCAGTCGCGCAGCGCCTGCACCGGGTCGGCGCCCGCCACGGCGAGGTGGCCGGAGTCGAGCAGCAGGTCGACCTCGCAGTCCGCGAGGAAGCGCTCGATCTCCTCCTTGCCCTCGACGTAGCTGGAGGTGTGGTGGTGGAAGACGGGCTCGTGCCCGGCTTCGTTCGCCGTCTCGGCCGCGCGCGCGACGCCCTCGACGAGCTTGGCCCAGCGGGCGTCGTCCAGGTGCAGCGCGCGGTCGCGCCCGCCGCCGCCGGGGTCGGCGATGCGCTCGGGGCCGCCGGCATCGCACAGCACGGGGCGGGCGCCGGTCGCGCCCGCGGCGTCGAACAGGCCAAGCGTGAGCCGCAGGCCGTCGAGCCCGGCGTCCCAGTGCTCGGGCTCGCTGA
>Ga0207708_10002544_pt1 | contig 13413 bp, 14 predicted proteins | sample KBSK5101metaG_FD_184340 | JGI IMG/M metagenome (GOLD analysis project Ga0207708, IMG submission 184340) | Corn, switchgrass and miscanthus rhizosphere microbial communities from Kellogg Biological Station, Michigan, USA - KBS K5-10-1 metaG... | ecosystem: Host-associated > Plants > Roots >...
CTCGCGCGACTTCAATCTCGCGCGCGAGTCGACGCTTTCCTCGGGCTTGGCACCCGAGACGCCGGCGTTCGACATCCAGCGTGCCTGCGGCACGAGCCTATCGGCGGCGATCATCATCGGAACCAAGATCTCGACTGGTTTGATCGACGCCGGTATCGCGGGCGGGACGGACTCGATCAGCGACGTGCCGCTCGTCTATCCCGACGCTTACCGCGAGTTGCTGCTCGAGAGCGCCCGCGGACGCTCGCTCGGCGCCCGCCTCTCGCCATTCCTCAAGCTGCGGCCGAAGCATTTCAAGCCGATCTTCCCGGGCGTCGTCGAGCCGCGCACGAAGCTCTCGATGGGCGAGAGCATGGAGATCACGGCGAAGGAGTGGCACCTCACGCGCGAGGAGCAGGACCGGCTCGCGCTCGCGAGCCATCAAAACGCGGCCCGCGCGTATGCAGAGGGCTTCTACGACGACCTCGTCGTCGAGTTCCAAGGCGTCAAGCGCGACAACAACATCCGCACGGACACGAGCCTCGAGCAGCTCGCGAAGCTGAAACCGGTGTTCGACCGCGGCCCCGGCGGCACGCTGACGGCGGGCAACAGCACGCCGTTGACGGACGGTGCATCCGCCGTTCTGCTCGCGTCGGAGGATTGGGCCCGCGAGCGCAACCTAAAAGTCTCGGCGTACCTCACGCACGCGCGCGAAGCCGCCGTCGATTTCATCGCCAAGGAAGGCTTGCTGATGGCGCCGGCCTACGCGGTGTCCGAAATGCTCGCCGAGGCCAAGCTCGAGCTCCAGGACTTCGACTTCTACGAGATCCACGAAGCGTTCGCGGCGCAGACGCTCGTGACGCTGAAAGCCTGGGAATCCGAGAAGTTTTGCCGCGAGCGGCTCGGCCGCGACCGCGCGATGGGCTCGATCGATCGCGCCAAGCTCAACATCAAGGGCGGCAGCGTCGCCGTCGGCCATCCGTTCGCGGCGACCGGCACGCGAATCGTCGCGACGCTCGCGAAGCTGCTGCGCGAACGAGGCCGCGGCCGCGGCTTGATCTCCGTTTGCACGGCCGGCGGCATGGGCGTCACCGCGATCCTCGAAGCGGCGTGACGCGCCGGCGTTAGTTCACTCTCGCGCGCGCGACCGAGCGCGTCGGCGCGTTGCCGCGCGCCTGCTCGTAGTACGCCATCATCTGCGGCGCGAGCTCGGCGAGCCTTTCTTGCCGGTTCGCGGGGCTCGGGTGCGTGCTCAAGAACTGCGGCGGACCGCCGCCCCCCACGTTCGCCATCTTCTGCCACAGACTGACTGCCGCATTCGGGTTGTAGCCGGCCTTCGCCGCGAGCTCGATGCCGATCTCGTCGGCCTCCGATTCCGCGGTCCGGCTGTTAGGCAGCTGCACCGCGAGCGCGGCCGCGACGGCTGCCCTGCTCATCGTTTTTTGCGCGTCGTCGGACAGCACTCCGGCCAGCACCACTCCGGCCTGCGTCGCGAGCGCGACCGACATGCGTTCCGCCGTGTGATTCGCGAGCGCGTGACTGATCTCGTGCGCCAAGACTTGAGCGAGCTCGTCGTCCGTGGGGTCGAGCTTCTGAATGAGCCCGGTGTAGACCGCCATGCGGCCGCCCGCCATGCACCATGCGTTGACGACTTCGGGGTCGTCGATGACCTCCATGCTCCAGTCCCAATCGGCCGTCTCGGGCCGCATTTTGACGGCCTGCGCGACGAGACGCTCCGTGATCCCTTCGACTCGCCGCGCCACGCGCGACGACTCGGAGACGATCTTGCCCTGCTTGCGCAGCTCGCCGATCTGCATCGCGTAGGCTTCCTCGGACGCGACGATCGCGCTCTCCTCGGATACGAGCGCGAGCTGTCTACGGCCCGTGGGGCTCGTTGCGCACGCCGCCAAGGTGACGGCCAGCAGGGCCGCCATCGAGAGACGAGTATTTCCGTTCATCGGCTGAACCTCCGGCTCGAATGTCTGCCGGAAGGTGCAAATCCGATGCCAGCGCGGAACGGCGCCGCGCTTGATTTTGCTGGCTAGCGCGAGATCGGATAGCTCGGCGGGTTCCGTGCCGCCTGGTAGAACGGCATCATCTGCGGCGCGAGCTCGCGGAGCCTTTGTTGCCGGTTCGTGGGGCTCGGGTGCGTGCTCATGAACTGCGGTGGAGCTGCGCCGCCCACGGCACCCATTTTCTCCCACAGCGTCGCGGCGGCGTTCGGGTTGTAGCCCGCTTTCGCGGCAAGCTGGATGCCGATCTCGTCGGCCTCGGACTCCGCCACGCGGCTGTTCGGCAGCTGGATCGCGTACTGGGCCGCGAGCGCGGCGGCGCCCATCACGAGTCCCGCGTTGTCCTTGGAGAACACGCCGGCGGCTGCAACTCCGGCCTGCGTCGCCATCGCGACGGACATTCTCTCGGCGGTATGGTTCGCCAGCGCGTGACTGATCTCGTGGCCCATGACCTGCGCGAGCTCGTCGTCGGTGGGCTGAATCTGCCGAATGAGTCCCGTGTAGACGGCCATGCGCCCGCCGGCCATGCACCACGCATTGACCGTCATCGGATCGTCGATGACCTCGACGCTCCACTCCCACTTCGCGGTTTCGGGCCTGAGCATCACGGCCTGCGCGACGAGCCGGCTCGTGATCCGGTCGACGCGTCCGACGATGGCGGGATCGGTCACGAGCTTGCCGGCCGTGCCGAGCTCGTTCATTTGCGCTAGATACGCTTCCTTCGAAGCGGCGATCGCGCTCTCCTCGGAGACCAACGACAGTTGGCGTCGCCCCGTCGGGCTCACCGCGCACGCGCTGAGCAGCCCGGCAACGAGCAATACCGCAGATAGTCTGGCTAGCATGGCGCCTCTCGCGTTATCGGAGCCGGTTGCGTGCCACCCGCACGCCGCCTCTTTGTGCCACGTTCGGTCCAACGGCGATATTGGACTTCGGGCGCATCACGCGGCGCAGCAACCGCACGCCTCAGCGCGCGAGCCACAGCGCGTACGACACGAGGAACGGCAACGCGAGCGCGCCGAGCAGCGTCGACACCAGCACGATGCCCGCGACGTCGTCGGCGTCGCGCTCGTAGTGCGCCGCGAACAGATAGCTGAACACGGCCGCCGGCATTGCGCCTTGCAGCACGAGCACTCCTTGCGCGACGCCGCGCAAGCCGAGGGCGAAGCTCACGCTTACGGCGACGACGAACGAGATCACGAGCCGGGCCGCGCCCAAGCCCAAAGCGCGCGGCAGGTTGTGCGCCTTCAAGCTCCCGATCGTGTTGCCGAGCGCCATCAGCATCAACGGAATCAACAAGTCGCCGAGCGCGCTCAACGTGTTCGCGAGCCATACCGGCACGTGGACATCCGCGATCAAGACGGCTAGACCCAAGGCGGCACCGTAGAGCATCGGCGTCGAGAAAAGCGTGCGCACGACCGACACGCGCGTGTGCAGCAGCGGCACGAACGTGAACTGCAGCAGCGAGTTCGTGACGTAGACGGCGACGGCGAGGCCGAGCCCTTCCTCGCCGAATGCGAAGAGACACAGCGGCAGTCCGAGGTTGCCGGTGTTGCCTAGCGTCAGCGCCGGCAAGAAAGAGCGCAGCGGTAAGCCGAGGATCTTGATGAGCGCGGCCGAGACGGCCGCGACGCCGAGCGTGACGACGATCATCGCGCCGACCATTCCCCAGAATTGCGAAAGCGGAAGTGTCAGCCGCGACAGGCTGGTGAACACGAGGCACGGGCCCGCGACGTACATGATGATGCGCGTCACGAACGGCATGTCGAACGGCGCGCCGGTCAGGCGCCACGCGTAGCCGATCGCGGCCATGACGAGCACCGGCGCGAGAACGGCGGCAACTTCGGCGATCACGGGCTGTGCTTCAAGGCATGACCAGTCGGTATCGAGGTCGGCGCGGCGCGGCGAAGTCTGCCAGAATGGCCCGCCCAAGTCTCACGCTGAGGACTCTCGGGTCGCCGATGCTCGGTCAGTTTCTCGAGTATTCCGTCGCGGCGCGGCCGCTCGCAAATTCGTTCGAGTTCTTCGAGTCGTTGGGTTTCGCGAGCATCCCCGTCAGCGACACGCTGCCCGACCCATACGTCGTCTGCTTCGACGGCCGCATTGCCATCGGGCTCCACGCCCGCGCGCAGCCGGGGCCGCGGCTGACGTTCGTGCGCCCCGGGCTCCGCCACTACGCGCGTCCGCTTCGCCGGCTCGGCGTCGAGCTCACTCACGAGCACCTGCGCGACAACGAGTTCAACTCCGTCGCGTTCAACGATCCGGGCGGTCAAGAAGTCGAGCTCATCGAGGCGCGAACGTTTCCGCCCGGCGATTGGGACGGACACCACGTCGCCATCTGCGGCGAGCTATTCGAGGTCACCTTGCCGGCTGCCGACCTCGAGGCGTCGAGCCGCTTCTGGCAGGCGTTCGGGCTCACGACCGCGGCTTCCGGCGAGGTCCCGCATCGCTGGCAACGGCTGATAGGCCATGGCGTGACGCTGGGCTTGCACGAGACGCATTGCGCGCCGGGCTTGAGCTTTCGCTGCGAAGATGTGCACGCTCGCCTCGATTACCTGCGCGCGAAGGGCTTGTCCGTGCGCGAAGGATCGCCGCTCGCGGATCGCGCGCAAGCGTCGGCGACGCTCAAGAGCCCGGAGGGAACGCACCTGTATTTGTTCGAGAGAGGCGCGCAGTAGGCGCCGTTACGAGGCCTTGCGATTGACCTCGGCGAGCGCGTCGCGCAGCCGCGCATGCAGCGGGCTCGAGCGCGGGAAGTGCGTCAGCAGATACTGCATCTGGTCCGCAAGCACTCGACGGCCCTTCAGATAGATGTACTCGGCGTAGGTCGGCGTGAACGGCACGGCGACGAGCTGGAGCCGGGCTTCCTCGGGCGTGCGCCCGCCCTTGTGATTGTTGCAGCGCCGGCACGCCGTCACGACGTTGGTCCAGACGTCGCGGCCGCCGCGGCTGATCGGCGTGATGTGGTCGCGCGTGAGATCCGCCGCGCGGAACTGCAGCCCGCAATACATGCAGAGGTTCGCGTCGCGCTTGAACAACGTCCGATTGTTCAGCGGCGGCGTGTAGCGCTCGCGGTTGCGCTCGAGCGTCTGCGTGTCGCCGCGCGTCGCGATGATCGAGCTGACCTCGATGACGCTGCGATCCCCGGACTTCGCGCAGAAACCGCCGCGGATCCGGTAGAGCGGCGAGCCGCACGCGTAAGCCACCTGTCCGCTGTGATACAGCGTTGCCGCGACGCGGTAGTCGATCCACTCGAGTGGCATTCCCGCGACATCGGTGCGCAGAACTTCTTGAGTCAGAGCGTGCACGTGTCCTTGTATCCAACGAGCCGACTGAGCCCGGCCCAAGTTTCTCCGAGAGATCGCCAAGATTCAATGGCCTACGTAAAACCTTTGTGTCATCATCGATTTCCGACGAGGCCAGCCGATCCCGCTTGACGCGTTGCCCGGCCGCAACGCGATACCAACTCCAATAGTACGGAGCGTCGGATGCCACTCAGTATCGGTGTGCTACGGGAAACCTCTGCCCACGAGGCACGGGTCGCCTTGACACCCGACGTTGCGGCCAAGCTCCTCGAGCTCGGCGTCACGATGCATATGCAGAGCGGCGCCGGCGATGGCAGCCACTTCCCCGACGCGCTGTTCAAAGGCGTTCAGCTTCACGCCGAGGCCGACGCCGTGCTCCGCTCAGCGGGCGCTCTACTGACGGTTCAACCGCCGCCGGTCGCCGTTGTCGAGGCGTTGCAGCCCGCCGCGATCGTCGTGGGGTTCCTTCAGCCGCACCGCGAGCTTCCGCTCGTGCGGGCACTGCGCGACCGCAAGCTCACGAGCTTCGCCATCGAGCTGATTCCGCGCATCTCGCGCGCACAATCCATGGACGCGCTGTCGTCGCAAGCGGCGGCGGCCGGATACAAAGCCGCGCTGCTCGCCGCGGGCGCGCTCGACAAGTTCCTGCCGATGCTGACGACGGCCGCGGGCACGATCCGACCCGCGCAAGTGCTCGTCATCGGCGCCGGCGTCGCGGGCCTGCAAGCCATCGCGACGACGCGCCGGCTCGGCGCGATCGTCGAGGCCTACGACGTGCGCTCTGCGACGAAGGAGCAGATCCAATCGCTCGGCGCAAAGTTCGTCGACACGGGCGTCGCGGCCGAGGGCACGGGCGGCTATGCGCGCGAGCTCACGACCGAGGAGAAGGCGAAGCAGCAGGAAATCCTCGACCGACACATCGCGAAAGCCGACGCAGTGATCACGACCGCCGCGATCCCGGGCCGCACGGCGCCGCGGATCATCTCGAAGAGCGCGGTCGCCGCGATGGGCGCCGGCGCCGTCATCGTCGACCTCGCGGCCGAGAGCGGCGGAAACTGCGAGCTGACGGTCGCCGGCGAGACCGTCGTGACGCCGAACGGCGTGAAGATTTTGGGACCGCGCAATTTACCCTCGGAGCTCGCGCGGCACGCAAGCCAGATGTACGCGCGCAACCTGCTGAACTTCCTCGCGCCGGCCATCAAGAAAGGCGAGCTCGCGATCGATTGGCAGGACGAGGTTTTCGCACAGTCCGTGCTGACGCACGACGGCCAAGTGAAGCACGCGCCCACGGCGAAGTTGGTGGAGGCCCGATGATCGACGCCCTCTTATGATTGACGGATTCATTGCGCTGTACATCTTCATGCTCGCGGCCTTCACCGGCTACGAGGTCATCGCGCGCGTACCCGTGATCCTGCACACCCCGCTGATGTCGGGATCGAACTTCGTCCACGGCATCGTGCTCGTGGGCGCCATGGTCGCGATGGGGCGCGCGGAAACGCCGCTCGAGATCACGATCGCGTTCATCGGTGTCGTGCTCGCCGCCGGCAACGCGGTCGGCGGCTACGCCGTCACGGAGCGAATGCTCGAGATGTTCAAGAGCAGCAAGGGCAAACGCTGATGGGCACGTTCGCGGCCACGGTGGTTCAGGCGAGCTACTTCATCGCGGCCGCGTTGTTCATCCTGGGCTTGAAGCGCATGAGCTCGCCGGTCACGGCGCGTAGCGGCATCGTCTGGGCAGGCGTCGGCATGGTCGTCGCGACGCTGATCACGTTCCTGACGCCGGGCATGGGCAACTACGCGCTGATGACAGTGGCAATCGCCGTCGGCGGCATTGCCGCTTGGGTCACCGGCCGGCGCGTCGCGATGGCCGACATGCCGCAGATGATCGCGCTCTACAACGGCATGGGCGGCGGCGCGGCCGCTGCCATCGCCGCCGTTGAGCTGCTCTCGGGCGAGGTGCACGGCGTGTCGGTGCTCGCGCTCGGCGTGCTAGGCGGCATCATCGGCGCCGTATCGTTCTCGGGCAGCCTGATCGCGTTCGGCAAGCTGCAAGGGCTCATCAAGCGGAGCTTCCGGTTCCGCGGCCAGAACATCGCGAACCTCGCGATCCTGGCGCTAACGATCATCGCCGGCGCGGTCATCCTGCTACGTGGCGGGAGCGACGTGCAGGGAATTGTGATCTTGCTGTTCGCGGTCGCGCTGCTGCTCGGTATCACGATGACTTTGCCGATCGGCGGCGCCGACATGCCCGTCGTGATCTCGCTCTACAACGCGCTGACGGGGCTCGCAGTCGCGTTCGAAGGCTTCGTGCTCAACAACGCCGCGATGATCATCGCGGGCACGGTCGTCGGCTCCGCCGGCACGCTGCTGACGCAGCTCATGGCCAAAGCCATGAATCGCTCGCTGGGCAACGTCCTGTTCAGCGGCTTCGGGGAAACCGCCACAGCGGGTACGGCCGGGCCGGCCGGCACCCTGAAGGCGATCGAAACTTCCGACGCCGCCGTCATGCTCGGCTTCTCGGAGAAGGTCATCGTCGTGCCGGGCTACGGCATGGCCGTCGCGCAGGCGCAGCACAAGGTCTGGGAGCTCTGCCAGGCGCTGATCGCGCGCGGCGTCACGGTCAAGTTCGCGATCCATCCCGTCGCGGGGCGAATGCCGGGCCACATGAACGTGCTGCTCGCGGAAGCAGGCGTGCCGTACGACTTGATCTACGACGAGGGGGAGATCAACTCGGAGTTCGAGACGGCCGACGTCGCGCTGATCATCGGCGCGAACGACGTCGTGAACCCGGTCGCGCGCACGGACAAGTCGAGCCCGATCTACGGCATGCCGATCTTGAACGCGGACAAGGCGAAGAACGTCATCGTCATCAAGCGCGGTCAGGGCGCGGGCTTCTCAGGGATAGAGAACGCGCTGTTCTATCTCGACCACGCGCGCATGCTGTACGGCGACGGGCAGGCGAAGGCCGCCGAGCTCGTGCAGGCGGTCAAAGCGCTCTAGCGCGGCGCGGGCCGCGGCGGCTGGCGCATGCGTTGATCGCGCAGCGACTGACGCTGCTCCGGCGTGAGCTCGCGATACCGCTGGCGCAGCTCCTGGCGCCGCTCGGGCGGCATCTGGCGATAGCGGCGATACGTATCGACGAGCTGCTGGCGCTCCGCAGGCGGCAGGCGGCGAAACTCTTGATAGCGCTGCCGAGCCGCGGCGCGCTGCTCGTCGCTCATGCCCTGCCAGATCTCGAAGCGGTCTCGAGCTTGCGCGCGATCGCCGCGATTCATCTCGAGGTAGCGCTCCGCGCCGCGCGCGATTTGCTGTTGGCGCTGTGGGTCCAAGTCCGCCCAGCGCTGCTCGTGCGGCGCGAGCAGCCGTCGCTGCGCATCGCTCAAGTCTTGCCACGCGACACCTTGCGCGGCGGCGGTTCCCGCCAGCGCGAGCAATGCGATCGAGAACGCAACGAGCCTATTTGCTTTCATCGTCGTCATCTCTCTCAGTCTCGGACTCTTCGGCATCCTTCTCGGGCTTTCTTGCGTCAGCCGCGTTGTCTTTCCGCCATTCCTCGATTGCGAGCCACTCGTCGTCGTCCTCGGCCCATGCGCCCAGGTATTCGAGAAAGTCGAGATCGGGCGTCGGCTCCCGGCGCTCCGGCTCGACTTGCTGCGCGCGGAGGGGCGCGAGCGAGCAGCAGCCGAGCAGCAGCAGCGCTGGCGGAAGCGCGCGCATCAACCGACGCTGTCTGCATTCGCGAACTCGGGTTGCGCCTCGAGCCAGCCATAGAACTCGATCTCCTCGTCGAGCATCTCGAGATCTTCCTCGCCGAGCAGGATCTCGAGATCGCCGAGCGGCGCCTTGTCAACGGGCGCGGTCGGATCCGCCGGCTGCTGCCACATGACGAGAAACGCGACGAGCGCCGTCGCGGCGACCGTCCCGGCCGGCACCAGCGACGAGCGCCACCCGCGGTCGCGCGCCGAATCCTGCTCCTCGAGCGCGCGAAACCTCGCCTGCGTCAGCTTCGAGCGCGTCGCCGCGTCGATCGCGGCGACGCTGTCGTCGAAGAGGCGTTTCGCGCGCCGCTCGAAATTGCCGTCGTTCTCGTTACTCATCCCAGTGCTCCTCGCCATGCTCCGCGAGCACCTCGCGCAAGCGATGCACGGCCCGAGAATAGTGCGTCTTCACGCTGCCTTCTGTGCAGCCCATCGCGGCCGCCGTCTGCGCAACGTCGAGCCCCTCGAAGTTGCGCAGCACGAACGCTTCGCGCTGCCGCGCCGGCAATTGCTCGAGGGCCCGCTCGAGCGCGCGCATCGCGTCGTCGGCCGTGACCTGCTCGAGCGGATTCTCGCCGCTCGGGCCGGGCGCCTCGGCAATCGGGTCGTGCTCTTCGTCGGAAGCCGTGCCGCCGAAGAAGCTCAAGACCCGCGTTCGCACCGCGCGGCGCCGCTGAACGTCCCGGATCCGGTTCTGCAGGATCCGATAGAACAGCGGCGGCCATTCCTCGCTCGGCCGGCTCGCATAGCGCCGCACGAGCCGGATCATCGCATCCTGAACGACGTCGAGCGCCTCGTGGCGGTCGCGAATCTGCACGACCGCGATGCGATACGCTCGCGCTTCGACGTCGCGCAAGAAAGCCTCGATTAGAGCTCCAATGAGAGCCCCCTCCCTGCCGAGGCTCGCTTCGCGCTGCGCGATGCTCAATGCTAACCCCACTATCGCCGCTCCGTGGCGTAAGTCCGCAATGCAATCCAGCGCCTTTCCGCCGGTCGATGCAGGCCATAACGGCCGGCCGCGGCGCGCGGTTGACAGCGGTCCGGCCCGCTTAAGTCGTTGACCTCGTGAAGGTTTCTATTCACATAATCGCGGCCCCATGGGTTCACCCTTGAAGCTGGTCAGGGTCGCGGTGCCGGTGCCGCTGGCCGACGCCTTCGATTACCTCGTTGCCGGCGCCGACGCGTTGCCGCCCGTCGGCAGCCGAGTTCGCGTGCCGTTCGGGCGCGGCGAGCGCATCGGCCTGGTCGTCGAGCACCCGGCCTCGACCGACGTCGCGCCCGCGCGCTTGAAGGCGATCGGCACCGTGCTCGACGCGACGCCGGCGCTCGGGCCCGAGCTGATGGCTTCGCTGCGCTGGGCGGCCGAGTACTACCACCATCCCGTCGGCGCCGTGCTGAGCCATGCGCTGCCGGGATTGCTGCGCGAGGGCCGCGCGATCGACGAGCCGCCCGAGCCGAGCTGGCGGCTCACGGAGATCGGCCGCGCCGTCGACGTGGCTCGGTTGTCGCGCTCGGCGCGACAGCAAGCGCGCGCGCTGCTCGCGCTGCGGGAAGGGGCGCTGACGGCGAGCGAGCTCGATGCGCAGGACGTCGCGGCGCCGGCGCTCGCGCGCCTCGAGGCGAGAACATGGATCGAGCGGGCGCCGCCACCACCGCCGGCCAGCCACGCGACGCGCGACGCACCGGGCCGCGAGCCCGAGCTCACGCGCGACCAACGCGCGGCGCTCGACGACTTCGCCGCGACGCAGGGCGCGGCGAACGGATTCCGGGCTTACCTGCTGCACGGCGTGACCGGCAGCGGCAAGACCGAAGTCTATCTGCGGCTCATTGCGGCGCAGCTCGCCGCGGGCCGGCAAACGCTGTTGCTCGTACCCGAGATCGGCTTGACGCCGCAGCTCGTGCGGCGCCTGCGTGAGCGCTTCGGCGAAGAGCTGGCGGTGCTGCATTCGGGGGTCACGGAGCGGCAGCGGTTCGACGCCTGGCGGCGCGCCTATCGCGGCGACGCGCGGCTCGTCGTCGGCACCCGCTCGGCCGTGTTCGCGCCGCTGCCGTCGGCCGGGCTCATCGTCGTCGACGAGGAGCACGACCCCTCGTACAAGCAGCAAACGGGCTTCCGCTACTCCGCGCGCGACCTCGCCGTCGTGCGCGCGCAGCGGCTCGACGTGCCCATCGTGCTCGGCTCGGCGACACCGTCGCTCGAGACGTTCAACAACGCGCTGCAAGGCCGCTATCGAAAGCTCACGCTGCCGCGCCGCATAGGCAGCGCCGGCACGCCGCGCGTGCGCGTCGTCGACTTGAACCTGCACGCGAGCCGTCAAGCGCTGTCGACTCCGCTCGTCGCCGCGATCGGCCAGCATCTCGCGGCCGGCCGCCAGGTACTTCTGTTCCTGAACCGTCGCGGCTTTGCGCCCGCGCTGTTCTGTCCGAGCTGCAAGTCGACCGAGCAGTGCCGCCGCTGCGACGCGCGAATGACCGTCCACGCCCGATCCGGCGTCGTGCGCTGCCACCACTGCGGCGCCGAGCGCGCGCTCGATTGGGCGTGCGGCACCTGCGGCGCCGAGCGGATCGCCGTCGGGGCGGGCACGCAGCGCGTGGGCGAAGAGCTCGGCATGCTGTTTCCCGCCGCACGCATCGCACGGCTCGATCGCGACAGCACGAGCCGAAAAGGCGCGCTCGACGCGGTGCTCACCGACGTCGAAACGGGCAACGTCGACATCCTGATCGGAACCCAGATGCTGACGAAAGGCCACGACTTCCCGCGTGTCACGTTGGTCGGCGTGCTGAACGCCGACCAGGGGTTGTTCGGCACCGACCCACGCAGCCACGAGCGTCTCGCGCAGACGCTCCTTCAGGTCGCGGGTCGCGCGGGCCGCGCCGAGCTGCCCGGCGAGGTCGTCATCCAGACTCACCACAAGGATCATCCGCTCTTGACCTGCCTCGTCGACGGCGACTACACGGCGTTCGCGACGCTCGCGCTGGCCGAGCGCCGCGACGCGGCCTGGCCGCCGTTCGCGCACCTTGCGTTGTGGCAGGCCGAGGCCTCACGCCGAGACAGCGCGTTCGCGTTCCTCGAGCAGGTGCGGCTCGCGGCCGAGGCAGAGCGGAGCAAGGTCGCGGTGCTCGGCCCCGCGCCGCTCGCGATGGAGCGCAAGAGCGGGAAGTACCGCGCGCAACTCTTGTTCCGCAGCGCGGAGCGCGCGCCGCTGCATCGGCTCGTCGACCGCACGTTGCTCGCCGTGCGCGGTTCGGCCGCCGCGCGTCGCGCGCGCTGGAGCATCGACATCGATCCGCTCGAGATCTAACGCGGGCCGACACTTCGCCGAGCGGTCGGTTAGAATGAGCGCCCACTGGTGGCACGACGCAACCGCAATTCTCGCGAGAAGGAATCCGCGCCCGGCTGGGTCTGGATGCTGTTCGGATTGGGTTTGGGTCTGATCATCGCGGTCGGCGTCTATCTGCGCGCGCCATCCGGCACGCGGTCCGGCGAGCCGGCGCCGACGGTTGCGGCGGCCGAGCGGCCCGCCTCGCGGCCGACCCCGCGCGTCACGACCGCATCTGCGGAGCGCAAGGCGCAATCCGAGAATAACCGCTTCGCCTTCTACGATATCTTGCCGCAGTACGAGGTCCTGGTCGGCGACGACGCTCCCGCCACGGCGACGGCAACGACGGCGAATCCGCGACCTCGCCCCGCGGAGACGCCCGGCAGCTACTTGCTGCAGGTGGGCTCGTACGGCGCGGCGGCCGACGCCGATCGTACGCAGGCCAGTCTCGCGCTACTCGGCTTCGAATCGCACGTGCAGCGCGCGACGCTCGACGGGAATGTCTTCAACCGTGTGCGCATCGGGCCGATCTCCGATCTCGACGCGGTCAAACGCACGCAACGCCAGCTGCGTGCCGCGGGCTACGACCCGCTGCTGATGCAGGTCCCGAAGTAACTTGGGCTCAGTCGTCGGTCAACGACTGACGAAAATCGACGCCCAGAGAACGCAGCTTGCGATACAGATGCGTGCGTTCCATGCCGACGCGCTTGGCGAGCTGCCCGACTTTCCCGCCGCACAGCAGGAGTTGCTGCTGCAGATAAGCGCGCTCGAAGTGCTCGCGTGCTTCGCGCAGCGGCATCGCGAGCAGATCTTGCTTGACGAGCGGCTCGCGGTCCGCCGTGTCCGTTGCGAGCTGCGCTTCGACCTCCGAGAGCGAAATCTCCTCGGGGCCGCCCAAGATCAACAGGCGCTTCACCATGTTGCGCAGCTCGCGCACGTTGCGCGGCCACGGGTAGTTGCGCAGCCGGTTCTGTGCCGCGACGCTGAAGCGCCGGAACGGAAGTCCCTCCGCATCGACGAGCAAGTCGACGTGATGGCGCAG
>Ga0207708_10002546_pt1 | contig 13408 bp, 10 predicted proteins | sample KBSK5101metaG_FD_184340 | JGI IMG/M metagenome (GOLD analysis project Ga0207708, IMG submission 184340) | Corn, switchgrass and miscanthus rhizosphere microbial communities from Kellogg Biological Station, Michigan, USA - KBS K5-10-1 metaG... | ecosystem: Host-associated > Plants > Roots >...
GATGCGGCCGTTGTTGAGGATCTGCATCGCGACCCGAAACCCCTGGCCGGGGTCGCCGAGCACGTTCTCGGGAGGCACCCGGACGTCGTTGAAGCGGAGGCGCCGCAGGTCGTTGGCCTGCAGGCCCATGGTGTCGTAGCGCTCGCCGACCTCGAGCCCCTTCATCCCCTTCTCGAGGATCAGGGCGATGTGGCGGTCCTTGCCGTCGACCTCCGCTCGCGCGAACGCGGTGAACACGTCGCCCTTGCCACCGTTGCCGATGTAGCGCTTCTCCCCGTTGAGCACCCATGAGCCGTCGGGCTGCAGGACCGCGCGCGATTGCAGCTGGTAGGCGTCGGAGCCGGCCTGGGGCTCGGTCAGCGCGAAGCCGGCGAGCTTGCGGCCGGTCGCGAGGTCGGGCAGGAAGCGCTCCTTCTGCTCGTCGCTGCCGAACAGGACGATGCCCTTGTAGCCGATCGACTGGTGGACGCCGAGGATGATCGAGAGCGTCCCGTCGATCTGGGCGAACTGCTCGAAGACGCGCGCGTAGCCGGTCTGTGAGAGGCCCTGCCCGCCGTAGCGCTCGTCGACGTAGAGCCCGCAGAGCCCGGCGTCGCCGAGCTCGCGGATCACGTCGTCGCCGATCCAGCGGTCCTCCTCGACCTTGCGGTGGTCGATCGACTCGCCGATCGCGCGGGCGCGGGCGCAGAGCTCGCGGACCTTGACCTGCTCGTCCTCGTCCGGTTGCGGCCACGGGAAGACCATCTCCTCGTGGATCTCGCCGAGCAGCAGCGACTTCGCGAACGACGATGCGGCCTTGCCGCTCTCCGGCTTCTCGACGACGCTGGATTCCATTGTGCTCTTAGTCCCCTTCGCAGCTTCTCACGAAACCGCTTCGACGCGGTCGGCGATCACCGCGGCCAGCGCCAGCGCCGAGGTCGCGGCGGGGGAGGGGGCGTTGCGAACGTGAACGGCGCGGCCGGTCACCGAGATGGCGAAGTCGTCGACCAGGGAGCCGTCGCGAGCGATCGCCTGAGCGCGGACGCCGGCGTGCGGCGAGCGCTCGACGTCCTCCCGGCGCAGCTCCGGAACGTAGCGGCGGCACTCGGCGACGAACGAGCCGATGCTGACCGCGTGTCGGAGCTCGGCGATGCCGGTCCGCCAGTAGCGCCGCATCATCCGCCGGGTCCCGGTCCAGAGCAGGCTCTCGGCGAGATCGCGCGACACGACCCGGCGCAGCCGGTAGGCATCCCGGGCGCCGGCGAGCAGCGCCGTCGGCCCGAGCAGGACGTTGCCGTGCGGATCGCGTGTCAGGTGCATCCCGAGGAACGGCAGGTCGGGGTCGGGGACCGGGTAGATGCTGGCGCGGACGAGCTCCGCCCGCGCGGGCCGGAGCCGCAGGTAGGAGCCGCGGAAGGGGACGATCCGCGGGTTCGGGTCGGCGCCGGCGGCGACCGCGAGTCGGTCGGCCCACGAGCCCGCGCAGACGACGACGGCTCCGGCCTCGGTACGACCGAGGGAGTGGGAGATCGCAACCGACCGGGCTCCCGGCGCCAGCGCGTCGACGGCGCAGCCGGTCACGATCCGCCCGCCGGCGGACTCGAAGTCGGCGGCGAGGGCGCCGGTGACCGCTCGGAAGTCGACCACTCCGGTCGCCGGGGAGTGGAGGGCGGCGATCCCGCGGGCATGCGGCTCGATCTCGCGGAGCTCGTCCAGATCGATCCGGCGCAGCCCGGGCACCCCGTTGGCGAGGCCCCGCCGCTCCAGCTCGGCGAGCCGTGGCAGCTCCGCCTCCCGCGTCGCGACGATCACCTTGCCGGTGCGGCGGGCGTCGATGCGGCGCTCTGAGCAGTAGGCGTAGAGAAGCTCGGCGCCGGCGACGCAGAGCCGCGCCTTCAGCGATCCCGGCGCGTAGTAGATGCCGGCGTGGATGACGCCGCTGGAGTGGCCGCTCTGGTGGGCGGCGAGCCGGGCCTCGCGCTCGAGGACGACGACGTCGGAGTCGGGGTGGCGTCGCTTCAGCTCGCGAGCGGTCGCGATCCCGACGATCCCGCCGCCGACCACGCAGGCGTCGCAGCTCGGTGGTGGGGAGCCGGTCATCCGTCAACGGTATGCCGCCTTCGGCCGCCGGCGCTGGTTCAATCGTGGCGTGGGAGAGCCGAGCCGCAGGTCGCTCCGCAGCCGCGGCGCATCGTTCGCACTCGCGATCGCCGGGGCGATCCTGGCGCTGATCGGCGGCTTCCTCCTCTACGCGCGCCAGGAGCTGTTCCAACCCGACGGCCTCGCCGATCGCGCCCGGACAGCGCTCGAGGACGAGCGCACCCGGCTCGCGATCGCGCAGCCGATCGTCGACGGGATCGTCGACTCCGGGTCCGGGGAGCTCGTCAACGCTCGTCCGTTCATCGAGTCGATCGTCGTCTCCGCGCTCGGCACACCGCCCGTGAAGGCAGCCTTCACCGAGGCCGTCAAGGCGATCGATACGAAGCTCGCCGGCCGGACCCCGAACACGCTGCTGCTCAACCTCACCGACGCAACCGTGCTCGCGGCGAAGGCCCTCGACGCGCTCGCCCCGCAGCTCGCCAAGGGCGTCGTCCCGAAGGAGATAACCGACGTCAAGGCGGCGATCCTCGACAGCGAGATCACGATCACGCCGCTGAGCTGGGTCCGAGAGGTGGACGTGCTCGGGATCGTCCTGCCGATCCTCGCCGCCCTGCTGCTCGCCGCCTCCGTTGCGGTCGCGCCGGTGCGCCGAACTGCAGTGCAGCGTGCCGCGATCGCGATTGCCGCGGCCGCCGTCCTCGGGCTGATCGCGATCCTCGTCGGACGCTCGCTCGCCCTCGGGCAGATCGATGACCCGCTGTTCCGCGACGCCGCCGGTGCAGTCTGGGACGCGATCCTCGGCGACCTCGTCACCTGGACGCTCGGGATCGGGCTCCTCGCTCTCCTGCTCGCCGCCGCCGCCCGCTTCGGCGCGGGGCAGATCGACCCGCTCGCGCCGATGGCCCGCGCCGCCGCGCTGGCACGCTCGCAGCCGTCGCGACCGATCCTCGGCGTCCTCCGGGCCCTCGCGATCGGCGCCGTCGGCGCCTGGATGATCCTCGCCCCGATCTCGGCGCTGACCGCCTTCGCGGTGCTCGCCGGCGCCTGGCTCGTCTACGTGGCGATCATCGAGCTGCTCGCGATCCTTGCTCCGGTGGAAGCCGCAGCCGGCGCGTCGCGACGCCGGTTCCAGCCGGCGCGACTCGCGATCGCCGGCGCGCTGCTGGTCGGCGTCCTCGTGGTCGTCCTCGTCGTCGGCGGCGAGAACCGGACCGAGGCGCGTCCGCCCGGCCCGCCGGAGGCGTGCAACGGCTACCGGGAGCTCTGCGACAAGCGGATCGACCAGGTCACGTTCCCGGCCACCCACAACTCGATGTCGGCCGCCGCAGAGGCGGGCTGGTTCCTGCCGAACCAGCGCTACGGGATCACCCGCCAGCTCGACGACGGGATCCGGGGACTCCTGATCGATACCCATTACGGCGTTCCCCGCGGCAGCGGACGCGGGCTCGGGGAGGTCATCACCGACCTCGACAAGGAGAACAAGACCCGCAAGGAGGTCGTCGCCGAGCTCGGCGAGGAGACGGTCAAGCGCGCCGAGGATCTCGTCGGCCAGCTCGCGTTCAGCGGCGCCCCGCAGGGCCAGGCCAAGCCGTACCTCTGCCACGTCCTCTGCGAGCTCGGCGCCACACCGTTCGACGACGCTCTCGCCGGGATCAAGTCGTGGATGGACTCCCACCCGGACGAGTTCCTGATCATCTTCATCGAGGACGTCGTCAGCCCCGAGGAGACGGCCCGGGCCTTCGAGCGCTCGGGTCTGCTCCGCTACGCGTGGACGCCGGAGCCGGATACGGTTTGGCCGACCCTCGGCAGCCTCATCGAGCAGGACAAGCGGCTGCTCGTGATGGCCGAGAACGACGCCGGGAACGGCCAGTTCCCGTGGTATCAGGAAGGCTTCAGAGACCTCGTGCAGGAGACCCCGTACACGTTCGACAGCGCCAAGCAGATCAGCGGCTGGTCGAGCTGCCGGCCGAACCGCGGCAATCCGAACAACCCGCTCTTCCTGGTCAACAACTGGATCGAGAAGATCCCCCGCGATCCGAAGCTGCAGGGCCGGATCAACTCCTACCGGACGCTGCTCGACCGCGCCCACGAGTGCACGAGGCGGCGTGGCATGAAGCCGAACATCATCGCGGTCGACTACTACAACGAGGGCGATCTGCTCGGCGTAGCCAACACCCTGAACGGCGTCGCCGCCGACGCGACGCCGACCGTGCGGACGACGCGGTGAGCGCGGTCCCGTCCCCGCCGCTTCAGCCGCAGCTCGCCCGCTCGGCGAAGAAGCTCCCGACCGGCGACGGCTGGGCGTACGAGCCGAAGTACGACGGCTTCCGGGCGCTCGTCTTCCGCGACGACGACGTCTTCGTCCAATCGCGCGGCGGCAAGCCGCTCGGCCGCTACTTCCCGGAGCTCGACTTCCCGTCCGGCGACTACGTGCTCGACGGAGAGCTCGTCATCCTCGACGACGACGGCGCCGAGGTCTTCGACGCCCTGCAGAACCGGATCCATCCGGCCGAGTCGCGGATCAACCGCCTCGCCGGCGAGACCCCGGCCCGCTTCCGCGTCTTCGACCTGCTCGCGCAGGACGGCGAGAGCCTGATGGAGCGGCCGTTCGCGGAGCGCCGCTCGGCGCTCGTCAAGCTGGTCTCGGGGTTCGCGGGGGCGGTGGAGGAGGGCCCGGGCGGCTGGACCGCCGGCTCGATCGAGCTGACGCCGCTGACCCTCGACCCCGATGCGGCTGCACCGTGGTTGGAGGGCGGCGAGGGCGTGATCGCCAAGCAGCTCGACGCGTCCTACGAGCCCGGCAAGCGGACCGCGATGGTCAAGATCAAGCGACTGCGCACGATCGACGCGGTCGTCGCCGGCTGGCGGCCCGGCAAGGAACCCGAGACCGTCGGCTCGCTGATGCTCGGCCTCTACGACGGCGACGAGCTCCGCGTCGTCGGCCACACCTCCGGCCTCAAGGCCGCCGAGAAGCGCGAGCTGGTCGAGACCCTCGCGCCCTACGAGACCGGCGACCGCGGCTCCGCCGACCCGAGCCGCTGGGCCGGCGACCGCGACCTCGAGTGGGTCTCGCTCCGGCCCGAGCTCGTCATCGAGGTCAGCTTCGATCACGTCAGCGCCGGCCGGATCCGTCACGGCGCCCGGATCCTCCGCTGGCGCGAGGACAAGGACCCGTCCGCCTGCACGATCGACCAGCTCGACCAGTAGGCCCGCGGCCAGCCGAACTGCTCTATTCCTTCTTCGCCTTGCTCGGCTGGACCCGCTTCGGCTCGCCCTTCTGCTTGCGGAAGTGGGGTGGCCACGGGGCGTCGCCGAGGCCTTCGGCCTCGTCTCGCGCGGCGAGGTCGAGGAGGGCATCGAGGCGGCCGGCGTGCTCGTCGATGTCCGCCGACGGGTCGCCGTGGTCGCGGATCCGGTCCGGCACCGTCCGCAGCGTGAAGGCGCCGGGGTCGACGTCGGCGACCTCGTCCCAGTCGAGCGGCGTGCTGACGCGGGCGTCGGGAACCGGGCGGACCGAGTAGGCCGAGGCGACGGTCCGATCGCGGGCGTTCTGGTTGTAGTCGACGAAGACCCCGTGCCGCTCCTCCTTCCACCATTTGCTGGTCGCGAGCTTCGGGACCCGGCGCTCGACCTCGCGGGCGAGGGCGAGGGCGGAACGGCGGACGTCGTCGAAATCCCACTCGGGCTCGATTCGGACGTTGACGTGGATGCCGCGGTTGCCACTCGTCTTCGGGAAGCCGACCAGGTCGTGATCGGCGAGCACGTCGCGGGCGCAGAGCGCCACCTTGCGGACGTCGTCCCAGCTCGCCTCCGGGGTCGGGTCGAGGTCGACGCGGAGCTCGTCGGGACAGTCGAGATCGGCGCGCCGGCACGGCCACGGGTTGAAGTCGATGACGCCGAGGTTGACCGCCCAGACGAGGTGGGCGGCATCGTTTGCGCAGAGCTCGCGGGCGGAGCGGCCGCTCGGGAAGTGGACCGTCGCCGACTCGAGCCATTCCGGCGCCCCCTTCGGGACCCGCTTCTGGAAGAAGAACTCGCCGGCGGCCCCGTCGACGAAGCGCTTCAGCGTGGTCGGGCGCTCGCGCAGGTGGATCACCGCGGCATCTGCGACGGCCACGTAGTACTCGGCCAGCTCGAGCTTGGTGATCGGCGGATCGGTGTCGGCGAAGAACGGCTTGTTCGGGCTCGACAGCCGGACCTCGCGGCCCGCCGCCTCGATCGTCGTCGCCTCCTTCGCCATCGTGGGTCAGGGTATCCAGAGACAACTCCGGCGGAATGCTCCGCTGCGCGTCCGCTTCCGCCGGGCCTTGTCGCAGCGGATCGCTGTGATCTTGGCGCTCGGTAGGTTGCACGCGGAATGGGGAAGCCGGAGACACTGACCTACGAGCGCCACGGCCGGATCGGCCGGATCACGCTCGACCGGCCCGAGCGCGGCAACGGGATCACGCTCGAGATGCCGGCCGAGCTCGGCGCCGCGGTCGAGGAGGCCAACCTCGACCCCGAGGTCCACGTGATCGCCCTCGCCGGCAACGGCAACGGCTTCTGCGGCGGCTACGACCTCGGCTCCGCCGAGACCTTCGGCGCCGGTTCCGGAGGCGAGCCGAGCGGCAGCCCCGGCGACCCGGCGACGGTCGCGGCCAACCACGACCCGGAGCGGACCTGGGACCCGGTGCTCGACTTCCAGATGATGTCGCGGAACCTGCGCGGCTTCATGTCGCTGTTTCATTCCGACAAGCCGGTCGTCTGCAAGGTCCACGGCTTCTGCGTCGCCGGCGGCACCGACATGGCGCTCTGCTCGGATCTGATCGTCGTCGAGGACCGCGCGAAGATCGGCTACCCGCCGGCCCGTGTCTGGGGCGTGCCGACTTCGATGCTCTGGGCGCAGCGGATCGGACTCGAGCGCGCCCGGCGGCTGCTCTTCACCGGCGACTCGATCGACGGGCTCACCGCCGTCGAGTGGGGCCTGGCCACCGAGGCGGCGCCGCTTGCCGACCTCGACGAGGCGTTCGAACGGCTGCTCGAGCGGATCGCGCGGCTGCCCGTCAACCAGCTCGTCATGCACAAGCTCGCGATCAACGCGCCCCTGCTCGCCCAGGGCCTCCACGGCAACCAGGTGATGAGCGTCTTCTTCGACGGGATCGCCAGGCACACGCCGGAGGGCTACGAGTTCGCGCGTGAGGCCGCCCGGGACGGGTTCAGGGAGGCGGTCCGGGGTCGCGACGAGCCGTTCGGCGACCACGGCCTCTCGTGAACGCGTGCATGATGCCCGGGCGATGATCCGCGTCCACCGGATTCCCTTCTCCACGAACGTCGAGCGCGTCGCCCTCGCCGCCGGCCACAAGGGGATCGAGCTCGAATGGGTCGATCACCGGCCCGACGATCGAACGGCCGTGATCGAGCTCAGCGGCCAGCGCCTCGTCCCGATCGCCGAGTTCGGCACGGAGGTCATCCGCGGCTCGATGCGGATCGTCGAGCACCTCGAGGCCGAGCATCCCGAGCCGGCGCTGATCCCATCCGGCGAGAGCGAGCGTGCCGCGGCGCTGATCGCGGTCGACTGGTTCGACCGGGTCTGGAAGGGACCGCCGAACGCCCTCGACGGACCCGAGCCGCCCGACGGCGACGCGCTGCGCTCCCGGTCGCGGCTCTGGACCCGGTGGCTGGTCGACCTCCTCGCCGACCGTCGCTACTTCGGCGGCGACGAGCTCGGCATCGTCGACGTCTGCGTCTTCCCGTTCCTCAAGTACGCCGTCCTCGATCCCGCCGACGGCGACGACGAGCGCTTTCACGCGATCCTCGCCGAGTTGCTGCGAGCGGACGAGCACCCGCTGCTCGACGACTGGGTCCGCCGGGTCGACGCCCACCCGAGATAACCGCGCGACTCGCGGCTCTCTGGGCCGCTCGACTGCGCCGGCCGACCGGGTCACGCCCCGGCCGGCCTCCCGACACGCCTACGCAGGAACCCGGTGGATCTCGAACAGGTTCGTGCCGAGCTCCTGGTCGGGCAGCCCGGCCGTCACCGCGATCAGCTCGCCGGGCTTGGCGACGCCCTCGCGGCGGGCGATCATCGCGCTGTCGGCGAGCAGGTCCCGCAGCTCGCCCCACTGGTCGTGGAGCACGCAGCGAACCCCGAACAGGAGGTTGAGCCGGCGGACGGTCTCCTCGCGCGGGGAGATCGCCAGGATCGGCACCTCGGGCCGGAGCGCCGAGACGATCCGGGCCGTGCGGCCGCTCTGGGTCGGGACGACGATCGCAGCGAGCCCGAGACGGTACGTTGAGCCGACCGCGCCCTGGGCGACGGCGGTCGCGACGTCGTCGCCGTCGATCTCGACCCGATGCAGGAGCCAGTCGCCGTAGGGGAGGTCCTGCTCGGTCGCCCGGGCCACGCGGTCCATCACCGCGACCGCCTCGACCGGGTGGTCGCCGATCGCCGTCTCCTCGGAGAGCATGACCGCGTCCGTCCCGTCGTAGATCGCGTTGGCGACGTCGGTGACCTCGGCCCGCGTCGGGCGATCGCTGGTCACCATCGAATGGAGCATCTGGGTCGCGGTGATGACCGGCTTGGACTTGCTGCCGGCGAGGCGGATCAGGCGCTTCTGGGTCGCCGGCACCGCCTCGATCGGCAACTCGATGCCGAGGTCGCCGCGGGCGACCATGATCCCGCTCGTCGCCGCGTCGACGATCGCCTCGGCCTGCTCGGCGGCCTGCGGCTTCTCGATCTTCGCGATCAGCGGGATGTCGGAGTGGCGCTCGGCGAGCCGCTCGTTGACGGGCTCGAGGTCCTCGGGAGAGCGGACGAACGAGACGGCGAGGAGGTCGATGTCGTGATCGACGGCGAAGTCGACCCACCCGAGGTCGGTCAGTCCGGCCGCGGGCATGGCCGCGCCCGAGCCCGGCAGGTTGACTCCCTGGTGGGAGGCGACCCGCCCGCCCGCCTCGATGGCGCAGCGGATCGCGTCGTCGTCGACCTCGACGGCCCGCAGCCGCACGCGCCCGTCGGCGAGGTAGATCGGGTCGCCCTCGTCGACCGCCGCGGTCAGCCCGTCCCAGCCGACCGGAAGCAGCTCGTCCGAGCCGATCGTCCCCTCGTCGGTCGTCAGCGTCACCTCCTTGCCGGTCTCGATCTCGACGAAGCCGTTGGCGACCTCGTCGAGCCGCAGCTTCGGTCCCGGCAGGTCGCCGATGATGCCGACCCACTTGCCCATCAGCTCGCCGGCGGCGCGGATCCGCTCGACGTTCTCGGCGTGGCTCGACTCGTCGCCGTGCGAGAAGTTGAGCCGGAAGACGTCGGCTCCGGCCGAGATGAGCCGTTCGAGGATCTTCGGCGAGCGCGAGGCGGGGCCGACGGTGGCGACGATCTTGGTGCGGCGGTGGTCGGACATCAGAGGGCCTCGGTGGGATCCTCGCCGCGATCGCGCGGCCGCGCCGGCTTCGTCCCGGCGCTGCCGTGGGTCGGTCCGGGCAGCGGCTCGCCGGCGATCGTCGCCGGTCCCTCGGCGCCGTCGTCGACCTCGAGCCGCTGGATGAAGGGGAGGCGCCAGAGGGCGCTGGCGACGACGAGGCCGGCGGCGACCGAGAGCATGCAGATGAACCACTGCCCGGCGCTCAGCAGCTCGAGGTCGAAGAACGCGCGTGCCGGCTCGAGGGCGAGGATCGCCGCGTAGAGGCCGCCGAGCGCAGTGACCATCGCGAGCATGTACCCCTGGATGGCGATGTGCTCGCGGCCCGGCCCGCGCTCGAGCAGGAGGATGAAGGCGAGGCCGAGGACGATCAGGGTCGTCGTTGCGGCGGTTCGTCCCTCGTTCAGGGAGCCACCGAAGATCCCGTCGACGAGCGCGAAGGAGAGCAGCGAGCCGACCCCGATCCCGACCCCGGCCGGGACCGCGAACGCCGCCAGCGCCCGCAGCAGGCGACCGCGGTAGAGCGGGCCCTCGCTCGGCGCGAGCGCGAGCACGAACGACGGGATCCCGATCGTCAGCAGCGCTGCGACCGTGAGCTGGCGGGGCAGGAACGGGAAGGTGAAGCCGATCAGTGCCGCAGCGACGATCAGGAAGCCGGCGTAGACCGTCTTCGTCAGGTAGAGGCGCCCGAGGCGGTGGATGTTGCGGGCGATCCGGCGTCCCTCGGCGACGGCGCGCGGCAGCATCGAGAACTGGTCGCGGAGCAGGACGATGTCGGCGATCCCCTTGGTGATCTGGCTGCCGGAGCCCATCGCGACGGCGAGCCGCGCCTGCTTGAGGGCGGGCACGTCGTTGACGCCGTCGCCGATCATCGCCGTGAACCGGCCGGAGTCCGACAGCGCCCCGACGAGCGCCTTCTTCTGGTCGGGAGAGATCCGCGAGAAGATCGTGTTCTCGGCGGCGACCTCGGCGAGGCGCTTCGGGTCCTCCGGCAGCGACGGACCGTCGATGGCGCCGGCGTCGCGGTCGACGCCGAGCGCGTAGGCGACGGCCGTGACCGTCTGCGGAGCATCGCCGGAGATCAGCTTCAGGTCGACCTCCTGCTCGCGCATGAACTCGACCGTAGCGGCGGCATCGGAGCGCACCGTCTCCTCGAGGACGACGAGCGCCCGCGGCTCGATCCGCGGTGGCGGCTCGGCGCCGGGGTCGGCCGGGAGCGCGCCGAGGGCCTCGCCGAAAGCGACGACTCGCCGCCCGCTGCTCGTCTCCGCCTCGAGCCGGCGCTGCAGGTCCGCAGGCAGCGTCAGCGCGCCGGTGCCGGCGAGCACGTCGGGCGCCCCGAAGACGTAGCTGCGGGAGCGGCCGTCGCCGAGCGTCAGGCCGCTCCACTTCCAGCGCGAGGAGAACGGGACCTCCGCGGTGACGGCGGCGGCCCGCTCCGGGAACGCCTCGGCGATCGTCTCGAGCGTCCGGTTGCGCTCGCCGGCGGACGCCGCGAACGTCCCGAGCGCGCGCTCGGCGTCCTCGCGGCGGTCGGGATCGGTGCTGACGACCTCGACCAGCTCGAGCGTGCCGTCGGTCAGCGTCCCGGTCTTGTCGACGCAGATCGTGTCGACCGCCGCCAGCGCCTCGGTCGCGCTCATCTGCTGGACGAGGGTGTCCATGCGGGCGAGCCGGACCGCGGCAACGGCAAGGGTGACGCTCATCAGCAGCACCAGTCCCTCCGGGATCAGCGTGATCAACCCGGCGGTGGCGGTCTGGGCGGCCTCGGTGAAGTCGACGCCGCGGACGACGAAGCCGCCGAGCATCAGGATCGCCATCGGCACGAGCAGGATCGCCGTTGCCCGAAGGATCTGATCGACCTCGAGCTGCAGGGGGGAGGGCGGGTGCCGGAACTCCTTCGCCTGACCGGCGATCTTCTCGGCGTAGGAGTCGCCGCGGACCGCGTCGACCTCGTAGTGGCCGGAGCCCGAGGTCGCGAACGAGCCGGAGAGCATCCGGTCGCCCCGCCGCTTGCGGATCCCGTCCGACTCCCCGGTCAGCAGCGACTCGTCGACGGTCAGCCCGCGCGAGTCGACGACCTCGCCGTCGGCGACGAGCTGATCGCCGGGCGCGACCCGGATGACGTCGCCGGGGACGATCTCCTCGGCGCGGAGCTCGATCCCACGCCCGTCGCGGATCACTTCGGCCCGGGGAGCGACGAGCAGCGCGAGGTTGTCGAGCGTCTCCTTCGCCTTCACCTCCTGGCGGATCCCGATCGCCGAGTTGACGATCGCGATCACCCCGAACAGCGCGTCCGCCCAGAGCCCCTGGCTGAGGATGAGGATGAAGAAGACGAGGATGATCGCGTTGAAGAGCGTCAGGACGTTCGCCCGCACGATCGACCGCACCGACCGGCTCGTCTCGTGCTCGACGGGGCCGAGCCCGCGGAGCCGTTGCGCGGCCTCGGCCTCGCTCAGCCCGCGCACCTCGGTTGTGGCCTCTGACGCCGCCATCGACCTAAGGATGAACGAGGCGCCCACGCGGGCGCCCCGCGGCGGCTCAGTCGGCCCAGAACCCGTCCTCGGTGACGACCTCGCCGCCGAGGTCCCCGACCCGGACCGAGCAGAGGACGACCTCGGCGTCGCCGTCACCGTCGTTGTGGATCGCGCGCAGCGCCTGCGGGGCGATCCGCACGGCCGTCCCCGGCCCCGCCTCGAAGACGTCGTCGCCGATCTTGAAGGTGATCGTCCCGGCGGTGACGAGGTAGATCTCCTCCTGGGTCATGTGCCGGTGCCCGTAGCTGCCGCGCCCGCCGGTACCGGGCGGCATCCGACGCCAGGTGAGGGCGACCTGCTCGGCGCTGAGGCAGTCGGTGTAGGAGAGCATCTCGCCGAAGCCCTCGTACGCCGCCATGTAGTCGGTCGCATCGCCGCGGCTGCTGATCGTGTAATCGCTCATCGCTCCTCCGATCCGCGCTTGGACTTCCAGAATTGCACGAATCGCAAGTCATCTCCGATCCGAATAGGCTGCCGCGTCATGGCACCGAAACTGGACATCAACCTCGGCTATTGGGGAATCGGGCCGAAGGGCCAGGAGGCGATCGACCTCGTCAGGACGGCGGAGTCGAACGGCTTCGACGCAGTCTGGGTCGCCGAGAGCTACGGCTCCGACGTCGTCTCCGTGCTCGGCTGGCTCGCCGCGCAGACCGAGAGGATCAAGCTCGGCGCGGCGATCATGCAGGTTCCGGCGCGACCGCCGGCGGCGGCGGCGATGGCCGGCGCGACGCTGGACACGCTCTCCGGCGGCCGCTTCATGTTCGGCTTCGGGCCGTCGGGCCTGCGCCTGGGTGGCCGCCGCAACGTGATGCGTCAGCGCCAGGTCTGACAGAAAGGCTTCGACGTGCTCGCCGCCCAGCTCCTTCGGATGGCGCTTGCCATGGAACAGAATGTAGCGGCGGATCCAGCTGACGTATTGCTGCTCGGTGCGGTAGCTGTAACGTCGAAACCGGATCGCGTCGCGGACGTCGTTGAGCAGGCGCGGCTTATGCGACATGTCGCGTATCCGCGGCGGAATGTTTGACGGCTTGGAATTCCATGTGGTGTAGTAAAAACAGGCACATGGAAAAGAGGCCAGCACACTATGCGACGGAAATGTCCTGTTTTGGCGCTACAGTTGGTCTCCTAAATAAGAGTTAGGTGCCAGGGAACTGTCGTGCCAAGAGGCCCATCACTTCGCCGTTATTGGTTTCCGATACCCGGCCACTTGGGTATTGGAGTCACGGCAACCTCGCGTGCCGAGGCAAACAAGCTTGCTGCGGCGGCGGCTGAGCATTTCGGTTGGCCGTTCGCTGTTGTCGGTGTAATAGAGGATGTCGATGTGCGCGAGCTTGATCAGAAGCACGTGGTGCCGAATATGTCTCCGCCGAATTGGTGGGGCATCTGGTTTCCTCG
>Ga0207708_10002549_pt1 | contig 13401 bp, 12 predicted proteins | sample KBSK5101metaG_FD_184340 | JGI IMG/M metagenome (GOLD analysis project Ga0207708, IMG submission 184340) | Corn, switchgrass and miscanthus rhizosphere microbial communities from Kellogg Biological Station, Michigan, USA - KBS K5-10-1 metaG... | ecosystem: Host-associated > Plants > Roots >...
GCTCCGTCGTTCCGATCCACGCAGTCTCGCACGCTCGTTCACGCGCAGCGGAGCCCGCCGGGTGACCCGGGGTCGACGGTCAGGTCGTCGCCGAAGGTACGGCGTCGCCGTGGCGGGCGGCCGCGACGTGGCACGCGGCGAAGTGGTCCGGTCGGAGCTCGACCAACCCGAGGTCCTCGCCGCGACACCTGGCCTCGACGCCGGCCGCCGCCGCCGCCCCCGAGATCAGTTCGGGGCAACGGGGGTGGAACCGGCACCCTTCGGGGATCTGCGTGGGGTCGGGCGGCTCACCGGTCAGGAACGGTCGTTTGAGTCCGCCCGCCTCGGGCACGACCTCGAGCAGGGCCTTCGTGTACGGGTGCAACGGTTCGGTCAACACGTCCTCGGCAGGGCCGATCTCGACGATCCGTCCGAGGTACATCACCGCGACGCGGTCGGCGATCGTCCACGCGAGCCCCAGGTCGTGCGTGACGACCAGCATCGCGATGCCGAAGTCGTCGCGCAGACCGAGCAGCAGCTTGAGGATCTCGCCGCGGACCGAGGCGTCCAGGCTCGAGACCGGCTCGTCGGCGACGATGATCTCGGGATCGAGCACCAGGGCGCCCGCGATCACGACCCGCTGGCGCTGGCCGCCCGAGAGCTCGTGCGGGTAGACCAGGTAGAACCGCTCGGGCGGCCGCAACCCCGAACGCGCGAGCGCCCGCGCGACGAGCTGCTCTTCGCTCATGCCGTCCTGCGACGTGACCCCGTGGATCCGCAGGCCCTCGGCCACCGACTCGTAGATCGTCTGACGCGGATTCAAGGCGGAGGTTGGATCCTGGAACACGATCTGCACGCGCCGCCGATACTCGCGCAGGACCTTCGTGCTCGTGCCGAGCGGCTCGCCCTCGAAACGGATCTCACCGAGCTTTGGCTGCTGGAGACCCATGATCGTGCGAGCGAGTGTCGTCTTCCCGCAGCCCGACTCGCCCGCCAAGGCGAGCACCTCCCCACGCCGAAGCGTCAGGTCGACACCGTCGACCGCGCGCGAGACGGAGGCCTTCTTGCCCGCCACGCCCGCTCCGAGACCGACGCGGCCCTCGAAGGAGACGTGAAGGCCGCGGACCTCCAGGACGGCATCGTCGTCCCCCGACGGGGGGGTCGGGTCCGCGACGGCCTCACTCATGTCGGCACGCCCGCCTGGTCGCGCACGAGCAGGCAGGCAGCCCTGCGTTGCTCTCCGGCCTCGTACAGGTCGGGAACGACGGTGGGGCATTCGTCGAACGCCACCGGGCAGCGTGGGTGGAACGAGCACCCGGAGGGGATCGAGTCCGGCTGGGGCGGATCCCCGCCGAGTCCGGACGGCGCCCGCCGGAAGCGTTGGTCGCCGATCGTGGGGAAGGCGGCGGCGAGTGCAGTGGTGTACGGGTGCGCGGGGTTGCCGAACACCGCGGCGGACGGGCCCTCCTCCACGATCTTGCCCGCGTACATGATCGCGAGACGGTCGCACACCTCCACGAGCACGGACAGATCGTGCGTGATGAACAGCATGGCCAGCCCCATCTCGTGCTGGAGCTCGTTCAGCAACTTGAGGACCTGGGCCTGGACCATCACGTCGAGCGCCGTGGTGGGCTCGTCCGCGATGATCAGGCTCGGGGTGCAGGCGAGCGCCATCGCGATCATCACGCGCTGCTTCTGCCCGCCCGACAGCTCATGCGGATAGTCGCGGATGCGCCTCGGCGGCAGACCGACCTTCTCCAGCAGATCTCCCGCCCGGACCAAGGCTTCCTTCTGATTCGATAGGCGGTGGATCACGGCCGCCTCCGCCAATTGGTCCCCGATCCGCTGGACGGGGTTGAGGGCATGCATCGCTCCCTGGAAGACCACGGACGCGCCGGTCCACCTGACCGCGCGGAGGTGGCCGGGCTTCATCGTCAACACGTCCTCGTCGTTCAGGAGCACCTGTCCGGTCGTCGTCGCTCCGGGGGGCAACAGGCGGAGGATCGCGTTGACGACCGTCGACTTCCCGCAGCCCGACTCGCCTGCCAGACCGAGGACCTCCCCATGGTCGATGTCGAGCGACACGTCTCGCACCGCCGGGATCGCTCCCGCCTGCGATGCGTACGTCACCGCGAGATCGTGGACGGAAAGGACGCTCACCGTTCACGCAGCTTCGGGTTGAGGATCTCGTCCAGGGCGAACCCGCACAACGTGAAGGCGAGCACGACGAACACGATCGCGAGGCCCGGCGGCACGATCCACCACCACTGACCGGCATAGGCGGCCCCCGAAGCAAACGCGTTCTCCAGGGTCGTGCCCCACGAGACCGAGAGCGGGTCACCCAGCCCGAGGAACGCAAGGGTACTCTCGGACAGGATCGCCACCGCCACCGTGAGGATCGTGTTGGCGAAGATCAGTGGCCCGACGTTCGGCAGGATGTGTCGCGTGTTCAGGTGCCAGCCGCTGGCGCCGAGGGCGCGTGAGCGTTCGACGTACGGCCTGGTCTTCACGGAGAGCACCTGGGCTCGCACGATGCGGGAGGTCGACGGCCACGACGTGATGCCGATCACCACGATGATGACGCCGAGCGAGGGGCTCAGCACCGAGGCCAACACGATCGCCAGTGGCAGGAACGGGATCACGAGGAACCAGTCCGTCAGACGCATCAGGACGGTCTCGGACACGCCGCCACGGTACCCGGCGACGATGCCGATGAACGATCCGATCACGATCGAGATCGCGGTCGCGAGCAGCCCGACCGTGAGCGAAACGCGCGTGCCCCAGATCGTCAGGGTCAGGACCGATCGACCGTAGTTGTCGGTCCCGAGCGGGTACTTGAGCGACGGAGGCGAGAACGGGATCCCGTTGCACGGACAGGTCGCCTGAAGGCCTTGCTTGTCGGCCAGCAGCGGCGCGAAGATCGCCACCAGGGCGAACAGGATGAGCGCGACGAGGCCGATCATGCCGAGGGTGTTCTTCCGATAGGTCCTCCACATCCTGCCCGCGGAGACGCGCCGTCGGGTCCAGGCGATGCGGCGCGGGTCCCGCGGGATCTCGGGAGGGGGGCCGGGCTCGAGCTCGACCCCGGTGAGGGGGCCCTCGCCCTCCTTCCACGTCGGCAGCGCCTCGGGGGGACGCATCAGCCGGCTCGCACCCTGGGGTCGAGCGCCGAGTAGAAGATGTCGGCGATGAGGTTGGCGAGGATGACGGCCGCCGAGAACAGCAGGAACAGACCCTGGAGCAGCGGGAAGTCCTTCGAGCCGATCGCCTGCACCGTGAGCAGGCCCAGCCCGGGGTAGGAGAACACGTACTCGACCGTGATCGCGCCTCCGAAGATGAACCCCAGCGAGAGCAGGACGACCGTGAACGTCGGCAGGAGCGCGTTCGGCACCACGTGGCGCCACAGGATCTGCTTCTCACGGACGCCCTTCGCCCTCGCCGTCATGACGAAGTCATCGTTCATCACGTCGATCAGCGAGTTGCGCATGATCAGCGAGTACTCGCCCATGTAGGCAACCACGAGCACGAACCACGGGAGCGCGAGGTGGTTGAGGACGTCGGACACGTGTCCGAAACCCGACAGGTCCGCCCCCGGCGTCGCGTACCCGCCGGCCGGGAACAGCGAAGGGAACGGCCCGATCCCGCCGGCGAAGGCCATCAGCACCAGGATCCCGAACCAGAACTCCGGCATCGAGTAGACGAACAACGTGAACCCCTGGGACCCGACGTCGAACCTGCTCCCGCGCCGCCACCCGGCGTAGATGCCGATGATCAGGCCGAGCGCGGCGGAGGCGATCGTCGAGGTCGCGACCAGGAGCATCGTGGGCCAGATGCGCTCGCCGATCACGGTCTTGACGTCCTGACCCTTGAGGAAGAACGAATCCCCGAAGTTGAGCGTCAGGGTGTCCTGGGCGTAGACGAGGAACTGTTGCGGCAAGGGCTTGTCCAGACCGAGCTCCTTGGTCACCTGCGCCACGTTCTGCGGGTTGAACGCGGCCGTGCCACGGAGCAGCAGCGCCGCCGGATCGCCCGGGATGACCCGGAACAGGAAGAAGTTGAAGACCATGACGAACGCCAGGGTCAGCAACGCCTGGAGCACCTTGCTCGCGATGTAGCGGCGCGTTCCCACCCTGTCTTCTCGTGTCCTTCGGGTCGGCGGTCCTCTACACGTCCTCCTGGGCGGCCCGGCGACGGCGGATCAGGAACACGGCCACCAGCAGGACGATGACCCCTGCCAGGACCCCCCAGACCACCGGCGAGATGCCCGTGTTCTCGGTTGAACTGGCCGCCCCGGCCACCGGTTTGAGCGAGAGATACACCTCGCTGATGCCCCCCCAGCCCTCGAGCGGATCGCCGTTGGGCTGCGGCTGCGGGATGTAGCCCTCGAACCGATCGGACCGCCATGCCGAGAAGATCGGGTCGTACCACATGATCGCGTAGGGGGAATCCTCGTAGAACATCTTCTGCATCTGGTGCACGATGTCCCAGCGGGCGTTCGCGTCGGTCTGCTGCAGCTGCTCCTGGTACAGCCGGTCGTACTCGGGGTCGCAGTAGTACCCGTCGTTGTTCCCGTACGTGTTCCCGTCCGGTGGCCGCTGGTCGCACGTGAAGTCCGCGAGGATCGACGAGGGGTCGGGGTCCGGGTACCAGCCCCACGAGGACAGCTCGTACTCTCCCGCGTTGATGATGTCGGTGAGCTTGCCCGAAGTCACCGCGGTGACCTCGGTCTTGATCCCGATCTGCTGGAGCCACTCCGAGACGAACGGGGCGGCGTCGACCGAGGTCTGCTCCGAGCTGCGCACGAAGTACCGGAAGTCGAGCGGCCGGCCCGGGTCCAGCGAACCCGGAGGCATCTCGCGGATGCCGTCGCCGTCCGTGTCAGCGTAGCCGGCGTCATCGAGCAGCTGGTTCGCCCCCGGGATGTCCCAGCTGATCTTGTCCGCGCCGGTCGGTTCCCATCGCGCGCCCTCCACGGAGACCGGCGGCACGAGCGTGTCGCCGGGCACACCGTAGCCGAGCAGCACCTGCTTGTTCAGCTGGTCGCTGTCGATCGCCATGCGGATCGCCCTGCGCACGACCGGGTCGGTGAGCGCCGGGTGTCCGTCTCCGTGCGGGGTGAAGGCGCCCTCGGCCTTCTGGTAGGCGGATCCCGAGTTCAACGCGATCTCGGAGAACGAGGGGATCGAGCCCACCATCGTGTCGATGTTCTGTGCGTTCTTGAGCGTGTTGAAGACGTTGGGCGTCGTGACGTAGCCGAAGTCGATCTCGCCGGTCTGCAGCGCGGTGGCGATCGCATCGTCGGTCTTGTAGATCCGGTAGATGATCTCGTCCACGGCCGGCTTGGGTCCGGGCCAGTACGGGTTGCGCTCCATGCGGACGAACTCGCCGACCTTGTACTCCGCCATGACGAAGGGGCCGCTGCCGATCTGGGGAACGTTGCTGTAGGACTTCGGCGTGCACGGGTCCGAGCCGTCCGGGCAGTTGCCCTGTTCGATCTGCTCCCACACGTGCTGAGGCAGGATGTACGTGTACAGGAACGGGCTGTCGCCGTTGTAGAGACCGGTGGGCTCGGCCGTATCGAACTGGATCGTGGTGTCGTCGAGCGTACGAACGTCGCCGTCGATCGGCGCCACGTACGACGCCGGCAGGTAGGCGTGGTTGTTCTTGTAGAGGTTCAGCGTGTACGCGACGTCGGCCGCGGTCAATGGCTCCCCGTCTGACCAGAACAGGTCGTCGCGGATCGTGTACGTGAACTGCGTTGAGTCGTCGCTGACCTGGACGTCGGTGACCAGGCCGGAGTTGAAGCCGTCGAACTTCGGGTCTGGCTGTTCCGGTCCGAAGTCCGCGTTGAAGTCGATGGGCAGGTGGTAGCTGGCGGTCCAGAAGTAGAACTCGATGGCCGAGTAGCCGGTCATCGGGTTGACCGAGTCCGGCTCAGCGGTCTCAGCCCAGGTGAAGACGACCTTCTGGTCGTCGTTGGTGCTCCCCGTTGCGCCCGTCGTGTCCTGAGCGTAGGCCGCCTGCGCAACGGTCATGCTCGCGAAGGCAGCCGCGAGCGCGAGCGTGATGCCCAGACGGAACTTCGTTCGATGCTTCATCGCTCCTCCTCGATCAACTTCGGGCGGGCCGACGCCGGGTACGGACCCCTTTCCGATCCTGCCCGAACCCGATTGAACGGTGGTTCGAAAAGGTGGTTCTGTATAGCACGGACGCCTCGGGTGGGGGTAGGCACGCCCCGATGGCGCCGGCGCCGGTATCGTTCCGTGCGTGGATCGTCACCCCGAGCCAGGTTCCGAACTGCCCGAGGACGACTTCGACTGGTTCGACGACGGGGCCGGCGAGCCCCTGCGGCGGCCGGTCTGGTGGCGATGGGTGGCCGTGGTCGTGGTGATCGCGTTGGTGGTGGCCACGCCCGTCGCGTATGCGCTCTACCGGGTCCTCGGTTGACCCCCGCGCCTACCCCGGCGCCGAACTAGGTTCGTCGCGCTCGCCGGACCAGTTCATCGAACAGGCCTTGCTGGGCGGGGTCGTCGGGCGCCGTGTCCTCGGGATGCCACTGGGCCCCCACCATCCAGCCGGTCCCGCGCTCGATGGCTTCGACGAGCCCGTCGTCGCTCCAGCCGGTGGCGACGACCCCCTCGCCCAGCCCGTCGACACCCTGGTGGTGGTGCGACGAACAGGCGACGACGTCCGCATCGGCCGCTCGCGCGATGGCGCTCCCGTCGGCGAGCTTGACGTCGTGGACGGCCGCGTCGCCACCGCTCGGAGCTCCGTGCTCGAGGAAGCGGCCGTCGCTCGGCAGGTCCTGGGTCAGCGAGCCGCCGAACGCCACGTTCATCACCTGCATCCCGCGACAGATGCACAGCATCGGCGTGCCGCGGCGGTCGGCCTCCAGGAGCAGCTCGATCTCGAGCGCGTCGCGGTCGGGTTCGAGCCCGTAGACGGTCTCGCTCGGCTCCTGGCCGTAGCGGGACGGCTCGACGTCCCCGCCGCCGATCAACATCAGCGCGTCGACCCCGTCGAGCAGCTCGGCGGGCGAACGGTCGTCGCCCGGGAGCACCAGCGTCGCGCGACCGCCCGCCCGGCGGACGGCGTCGACGTAGTTCTCGGGGAGCCCGTAGCCGCCGACGTTCCAGTTGGTCACGCGGCCGGGCCGGAGGTGGTACGAGACGATGCCGATCTCGGGTGGGGCCACGTCACCGAGTGTAGTCCTGGGGCCGTGGCCGGCTGCTTGCGTTCGCGTCCGTGAGCGAGGCTCGGTTCCGGTTCCTGTCGCAGGAGGACGTCGTCGCCGCGGGAGGACTCGACGTCGCGGCCACGATCGATGTCGTCGAGGAGGCGCTCCGTCTTCGCGCCGAGGGCGACACGCGGCTCCCGGCGGTCGGGCTCGCGAGCGAGGACGTGGCCGCCGCCGCGCGCGTGTATCGCAGGGTCGAGGAACTCGGGCTCGGAACCGAGCTGTCGCTGTGGCGGAAACCGATCTGGACCTGATCGCCCTCAGAACTCGAGGTTGCAGTTCTCGCAGAGGAAGACCCGGCCCCGGACGTTCAGGCTGTGGCCGCCGCAGCGTGGGCATCGGCGACAGGTCCCGGCGACCGCACAGTCGATCGGGTCGGTGGTCTCGCCGGGCTGATCCCACGTGGTCGTGCCCTCCGAGGGACGGGGGAGCTGGACCGAGAGCAGCTGGAGCGGTTCGTCGCCGCTGAGGAACCCGTGGGGATGCGCGGCTGCACGCCCGATGATCAGACCGGGGCCGAGCGGCACCGGGCTCTCCGCGACCAGCGCCTGCCCGTCGCCTCGCAGCACGATCACCCACTCCTCGGAGTCGGGATGCGTGTGCGCGTAGGCGATCTGGTTGGGCGTGAACCCCTGGATCGACAGATAGTAGTCCGAGCCCTGGCTGATCGGCACCCGCCGGAACCCCGACGTGCAGAGGGCGACGAGGTCCTCGGCCAGCATCCCGAACACCCCGAGGTTGTCCAGGACCTCCGCGAGGTCGCCCACGTGGTGCTTGGTCGCCTCGCCCGGACCCACGTCGGTCGCCACGTCCGAAGCTTGCCACTGCTCGGCGACGCGTGCATCGCGGATCCGGCGGGGCGAGGGCTATCATCGCGCCGACCAAGCCCAGGACGGATCCGGGAGGGAACATGACCACCGAGCTGCTGATCGTGGGCGGGGACCGCGTGCCCGCCGCCGAGGAGGGCACCTTCACCGTCATCGAGCCGGGGAACGGCTCCCCCATGGCGGAGGTGGCCGAGGCCGGTCCCGAGGACGCCCGACGTGCGGTCGACGTCGCCGTCCGGGCGTTCGAGGAGGGACCGTGGCCCAGGACCTCGGCCACCGAACGCGGCCGCGTGTTGCTGCGCGCCTCGGTCCTGGTGCGGGAACGGCTCGAGGAGCTCGCGCAGATCGAGGCTCGGAACGTGGGCAAGCCGATCGGCGACGCGCGGGACGAGATCGGGATCGTCGCGAACACGCTCGAGTACTGGGGCGGCGCGGCCAACAAGATCTTCGGCGAGACGGTGCCGGTCCAGGACCCCGGGCTCGACGTCACCCTGCGCGAACCGGTCGGCGTGTGCGCGCTGATCACGCCGTGGAACTTCCCGCTCGTGATCGCGACGTGGAAGCTCTCGCCCGCGCTCGCGTGCGGGAACACGATCGTCGTCAAGCCGGCGTCGCTCACGCCGCTCTCGCTGCTCCGGCTGGCCGAGATCCTCGCCGAGGCGGGGCTGCCGGATGGCACGATGTCCGTCCTGCCGGGTCCGGGGTCGAGCGTCGGCAACGCGCTCGTGACCGATCCGCGGGTCTCCAAGGTCGGGTTCACCGGTTCGACCGAGATCGGGTCGGCGATCATGGCGCTCGCGGCTCGGAACATCACGCGGGTCTCCCTCGAGCTCGGCGGCAAGTCCGCGAACGTGGTGTTCGCCGACGCCGACATGGACACCTGCGTCGAGCGTTCGATGTGGGCGGTGTTCGCGAATACCGGTCAGGACTGCTGCGCCCGCAGCCGGATCTTCGTGGAGCGGCCCGCGTACGACGGGTTCCTCGAGGCCCTGACCGTCAAGACCGATGCGCTACGCGTAGGCCAGCCGCTCTCGGAGGAGACCGACCTGGGGCCGCTGGTGTCCGCGGGTCAGCGCCAAACGTCGCTCGACTACCTCGAGATCGGTCAGAAGGAGGGCGCGCGCCTGGTCACCGGCGGCGAGGTCCCCGAGGTGCCGGACGGCGCGAACGGCTTCTACATGCGTCCGGCGATCCTGGCCGACGTCGACAACGCGTGGCGGGTAGCGCAGGAGGAGATCTTCGGGCCGGTGGCGTGCGTGATCCCGTTCGACACCGAAGAGGAGGCGATCCGCCTCGCCAACCAGACCGAGTACGGCCTCTCCGGCTCGATCTGGACCCGGGACCTCGGCCGGGCGATCCGAGTGGCCAAGGCGATCCGCACGGGCGTGCTGAGCGTGAACTCCTCGCACAGCGTGCACACCGAGGCGCCGTTCGGTGGCTACAAGCGCAGCGGCATCGGCCGCGAGATGGGGATGCACGCGGTGAGCCTCTACACCGAGGTCAAGAACGTGTACTTCTCGGAGTCGTAGCAGCCCTTCCGAGGACCGCGTCGTGGCCCGCCGAGGCTCGGCTCAGAACGTCACAGCGGGACGCTGCAGACGAGCATCAGGTAGTCGTAGGGGTCGACCGCCTTTCCGTTCTCTGGGTGCCACTCGAAGTGGTCGTGTGGGCCGCTCGAGTGGCCGGTCGACCCGACATACCCAATCACGTCGCCCACCTGGACCGGACCGAGCGTGCCGAGCTGGGAGAGGTGCGCGTTGTACACGAAGCCATACTCGCCATGGACGTAGACCCCGAGCCCGCCCAGGAAGCTGTGGGAGACGGACGCGACGCCGTCGAAAGGGGCGAGGATCGGCGTCCCGGTTGCGGCCATGATGTCGTCGCCTTGGTGCCAGTGGAACCCGCCACCTGGCTCGGGACGTGGGTCGCCGAAGTTGTCGGAGACCGCGTGCGGGCCTCCCACGGGGCACACGGCGAGGGGCCGCATGAGCGAGATCTCGGTCTGGATCTGCTCGATCCGCCCGCTGAGCTTGGCGACCAGGCGTCGGGACTCCGCCATCTTGCGTTGGAGTTCCTTGCGGTCCATCTCCAGGCTTCGCTTCCGCAGCTCGACGATCTGGCGGCCCCGCACGACCTCGGCCTCGATCTGCGCGACGCGATCGGTCGTCTCCCGGACCTTGCGGGCAAGCACGGCGTCGCGTCGGTTCATCTCGGTGAGGAACGACATCCGCGAGGCGGCATCGGCCGCAGACGTCGCCGTCAGCACGTAGAGGATCGGTACGCCGCCGGACATGTAGGCCTCGCGGCTGCGCTCGTCGAGCTTGGCCTGCAGCAGCGCGGCGCGGACCTGGAGCTTCATCACCTGCCGCTGGAGCTTGTCGAGGTGGGTCTCGATCCGCAGGATCTCCTGCTCGGCCCGCGAGATGCGCGTGGCCAAACGGTTCATCACCCTCTGCAGAGCGCGGATCTTCCTCGTCTGTGCGCGGTACTTACCCTTGGCCTCCTGCAGCTCGTGCTTGCTGTGCTTCAGCTCGTGCTTGGTCTGCTCGAGCACGTCCTCGTTGGCCGAGGCGAACCTCGAAAGACCGACCGCAGGAACGGATGCGAGCACGAGAACCGTGGCCACGCCGGCCACGATCCGACGCACGCGCGATGCGCGTGCCTCGATGGCGCGCGGGCTCGACATCTGGGCAGGTTCATCGCTGCCGTTCATCCGGGGACGTCTCTGGGGTTCGGTCATGTCACCGGCCCATCGGCAGACCGAGACGTGGCCTGAAGAGCCACGATGAACAGTTGTCCGGGCGTCAGGGCGGATAACGAGGGTTCTGCGTCTGGGCCACCGCTGGAGGGGTCAGCGTGCGTGCGGCGAGATCTCGCCGTGGTGCACGAGCGTCCGCCCCTTGAGGTCTACTCGCTCCAGTCCGGCTCGCGCAACATGCGATGAGCGCGCAGCCCTCAGCGTCCGATCCCCTCGCAGTCGATCAGTAGTGTGTGTCTTGGGTACAACCTGCGACCGAGACGAGCGGCTCATATGTCGACCGAGCGTGAACGAGCGCCGCGAGTCGAACCGCGTCCATCCGAGCATGGTCCACCGCCATCGGGAGCCAGGCAAGCCACACGCAACTCGGTATGGGGCAGGATCAGCGCGGTTCTCTCGGCGAGTGCACCGTACTCCTGAGGTCTGGTCCCGGTGTTTCAGACGCTACGGTCGTACCGCTCACGCTCCCACTCGGTAACGGTCTCGCGCCAGGCCTTGAGCTCCCACGTTCGCGATGTTGCGTAGTAATCGCTGAAGTCCTTGCCGAGCGCCTCGCGGAGGGCGGCGTCGTCCTCGAACGCGCGGATCGCGGCCTCGAGTGATCCCGGAAGCTCCGGGATGTCGAGCGCGTACGCGTCGCCTTCGAGAGGGTCGGGTAGGGTCGCTTCACGCCGGATCCCGTCCGCCGCGGAGGCCGCGATCGCAGCGAGCACCAGGTACGGGTTCGCGTCGGCGCCCGGTCGGCGGCATTCGAACCGCCACAGCTCGGGACGCGCCGAGCGGATCGCGCGGACGGCGCAGGACCGGTTCTCGTAGCCCCATGTGGCGTTGATCGGGGCGAACCAGCCCGGGACCAGGCGTTTGTACGAGTTGATCGTCGGGTTGAGGAGGAGCGATGCCCCCGGCAGGTGCTCTATCACGCCGGCGACCCCCGACGAGAACGGGGCCTTCAGTTCGGCCGACGCGTCCTCGCCGGCGAACGCGTTGGTCCCGCCCTTCCACAGCGACAGATGCACGTGTCCGCTCGACCCCTCCTCGCCGGGGTTCGTTTTCGCGAGGAAGCTCGCACGCAGACCCATCGACGCCGCGACCTGCTTCACGCCGAACTTCAGCAGCGCGGCGTCGTCGGCCGCGGCGAGCCCTCGCCGCGCCTCGACGTTCAGCTCGAGCAGGCCCGGTCCGGCCTCCGTGTGCACCGCGGACAGCTCGATGCCGATGCCCTCGAGCGCCGGCACCAGCTCGTCGAGGAACCGGCCGTAGCGTCCGATCTCGTTCAGGCTGTAGCTGATCCCACTCGACGCCGGCGCGCCCTCCTCGTCCCAGATGCGGATCTCATACTCGATCGCGGCCATGACCTCGAAACCAAGCGCGTCGACGTCCTCGAGCACTCGACGCAAGACCTCGCGCGAGGCGAACGCCGACGACCCATCGGGCCAGCTCGGCGTCGCCAGGCACACGCGCCAGCCCGGCCGCCACCGCAGGTCGTGGAGCGTGTCCGGGTCGGGGCGCACGATCAGGTCGGGGGCGCCCACGCGGAGTCCGAAGCGCTCGTAGTCCGCGATCGGCGTATCCACCGGGTCGAGCCCGATGATGAGGTCGGTCATCACCGTGCCGTGCTCGAGCGCCGACTCGAACGCGTCCGGGCGCAGGGCCTTGCCCCGCATCGAGCCGTTCATGTCGGGGATCGCGAGGAGGACGAACTCCTCCCCGGCGCTCACGACGGCGACCCCGCGAGGGCGGCGCCGACGCGCCGCTCGACGTCGGTCATCGTCGCAGCGAACCGGTCGACCATCTCGGCGAGCTCCGCGTCGGTGCTCGTGTAGGCGGGCGCGAGGAGCACCTGGTCGCCGGCGAACCCGTCCGCCTGCGGGTGGGTGGAGGTCACGAGCAGGTCGTGTTCGAAGGCGGTGTCGTCGACGATCCCCGCGGCGTCGAGCTCGACCGGCAGGAACGACACGCCGTCGCGCGGGTCGACGAGCTCGACGCCCAGGAGGAAGCCACGTCCGCGGACCTCCTTGACGAGCCCCGAACCATCGATCGCCGAGGCGAGCTCGTCGCGCAGGGCCGGCCCGCGTTCGCGGACCCGGTCGACGAGCCGACGCTCGTCGATCTGATCGAGCACCGCGAGACCGACGGCCGAGGGCAGGGGCGCGCCGTCCCACGTGTGGCCGAGATCGAATTCGCGCGACCCTCGATCGATCGCCTCGTAGAGCTCCTCCCGGACCAGGACCCCCGCGAGCGGCGCGTAGCCGGCGCCCAAGCCCTTGCCGACGGCGACGATGTCGGGCTCGATCGGCAGCTGATGCGCGGCCAGCCAGCTCCCGACGCGGCCGATCCCGGTGACGACCTCGTCGAAGCAGATCAGGAACCCGTGCGCCTGCCGGCGTTCGGCGAGGCCCTGCCAGAAGCGTTCGGGCGGGGAGTAGGCGGGGAGGGCCGCCGCGGTGACGGGTTCGCAGACGAACGCCGCGATCTGGGTGCCGTGCCGTTCGAGCAGGCGGTCGAGCTCGGCGAGGGCGGCCTCCCCGGTCGGGTCGGTCCGCCAGGTCGACGGCGAGATGTGCAGGTGGGAGGCGAGGTACGGGGTGTACGGCTCCTGG
>Ga0207708_10002551_pt1 | contig 13396 bp, 10 predicted proteins | sample KBSK5101metaG_FD_184340 | JGI IMG/M metagenome (GOLD analysis project Ga0207708, IMG submission 184340) | Corn, switchgrass and miscanthus rhizosphere microbial communities from Kellogg Biological Station, Michigan, USA - KBS K5-10-1 metaG... | ecosystem: Host-associated > Plants > Roots >...
GAAACCGGCCGTCGACTTGTTCAGGTCGACCAGCTTCCAGTTGTCGGCGTCGATCACCGTCAGGTCTCCGCTGGCGCTGTTGGGAACGAACGCGAAGGTGCGGTTGTGCACCGTCGGGATCGGCTGATCCTGGTGATCGCCGTTCACCGCCGGCGGGTGGCAGATCCGCATCGGCTGGCCCGTGACCTCGTTCGGTCCGACCTCGATCGGCGCGCCGTTCGCGTCCGTCCCGGGCTGCCCGTACGCACCCAGGCACATGAAGGTGATGTCCGTCGGACGATTCAGGTCGTTCGTCGGCAGGATGTTCGGCGCGGGCGTGCACGCCGTCCCCAGCGCGAGGCCCAGGCCCAGCAGCAGCCGGCGAAGGTGCGTGCTCATCATCGCGGCGTCACCCTCGGGAAGCCGATGCGTTGAACGACGTGGTACTGGGTCTCGTTGGCGGGATCCAGGTCGATGACGGAGATGTTGTTGTCGCCGAAGCCAACGACGTAGGCGACCTTGCGCGGTTTGTCGAACACCAGCCCGGATGGCCCGCGGCCGACCAGGAACGTCTTCACCAGGCGCGGTATCGACGGGTCGTAGACATAGATCTCGCCGTCGGCGAAGCAGGTGACGAACAGGCGCGTCTCTGGCGGGTCAGGACTCTCGTCCGGGTACTTGTCGAGGAAGGTCGGGCTGCCGCAGGTCTCCAGCACGTCGGTCGGCGTCGCGCCCTGGAATCCGACCAGCGCCGGCGGCGATCGCTGCAGCACGAACGCGCGTCCGTTCACGAAGCGAATTCCGCGCGTCTCGCTGCCCACCAGCGGCGGGTTGAAATTGTTCCCGTTCGGGTACCCCGCGATCTCGCGCAACATGCCCGGGCACTGCGCTGTCGATCCCAGCCCGGCCACCTGGGGCACGTAGCGCGACGACGCGAACAGCCCGTTGCTGGTCATGGTGAGCGCGGTGATTCCCACCGAGCCGATGCTGTTGGGCGTGAACGGGCTGGGGAACGGGGCGATGAAGCGCGGCGCGTCGAGGTAACCCTCGTTCTTCGCGAGCGGCGCGACGTCGAACAGCGAAAAGCCGCCGGTGAACGCGCGCGCGCTGTTGCCGCTCAGGTGACCGATGTACACGAGGCCGTGCGCGGCGTCGTACGCCAGCGCGTACGGCTCGTCGGGCAGCGGGATCAATGGCGGGTTCGGGTCCTCCGTCGCCGACGCCAGCGCGGACGTGGCCGTGATGACGCGGTGGGCCTCGTCGCACGACGCGAAGTCGACGGACGTGTCGGGCATCATCACGTCGCCGACGCACTTCAATTGGGGCGGTGGCGGAGCCACGTCCGGCATGAGCGGGTCGGGGTCGGTCGACTCGATGTCGACGAACGTCAGCGACGTGTCGCCTCGCACGCCCATCAGCAGGCGATCGTTCACGCTGTGGAAGTTGTCGCATGTGCCGCTGCACGGGGCGCCGCCGGAGTCGACGGTCGGACACGTCGCCACCTGCAGCACCATCCCCGCCGCGAAGCTGCCGATGCGCACGTTGCCGTCACCGTTGCCCTTGTCGTTTTCGGGGCCGATGTAAGCCCGTTCATCGCAGTTCGTGATGCTCGGATCGAGGGCGTCACGGCAGCAGAAGGTGCTCCCGTCGTCGAGGACCGCCTTGTCCGACAGCGGGTTCGCGTAGCTGACCGCGGGGCATTCGTCGCGCACCTTGCCCCGATCAGCGGCCGCCCGCCGCAGGCTGAAGGCCATCAGCGAGCCGTCGTTGAAGCGGAGGTCGGCGTTCGAATTGGTGACCAGCAGCCACTCGCCGGTCCGGTCCATCACCGCGCTGGCCGGATACGCGATGGTGTTCGACGGCGGATCGACGCCCGCCTGGTTGAGGCCGCACGCGGGCGCCCACGCGCACGCTGCGAGCAGCAGGACGTGGGCAGGCGCCTGGGCGCGGTTCATGGCCGTTCGGTTTCGACCTGGTGAGGGCTCGTCGGGTTGTCTTGGGGTGTCGGGGTGCCCTACTGCTTCAGCGCCGCCTGCGCCGCCGCCAGCCGCGCGATCGGCAGCCGGTACGGCGAGCACGACACGTAGTCGAGGCCGATCTCGTTGCAGAACTCGACGGACGACGGGTCGCCGCCGTGCTCACCGCAGATGCCGAGCTTGAGCTTGGGCTTCACGCTGCGGCCCTTCTCGGCGGCGATCTTCATGAGGCCGCCGACGCCCTGGCGGTCGACGCTGACGAACGGATCGACCTGGTAGATGTCCTGGGCCTGGTACGCGGCCAGCACGCGCGGCACGTCGTCGCGCGACAGGCCGAACGTCATCTGCGTCAGGTCGTTGGTGCCGAACGAGAAGAACTCGGCCGTCTGCGCAATCTGATCGGCGGTCAATGCTGCGCGCGGGATCTCGATCATCGTCCCGACGAGATAGCCGACCTTCTTGCCGCGCGCCGCAAAAACTTCATCGGCCGCCTTGCGAACGATCGCCGCCTGAAGGTCGAGCTCCTTCTTCGTCCCGACGAGCGGGATCATGATCTCGGGGAACACGTCCATCCCCTCCTTCGCGACGTCGACCGCCGCCTCGAACACGGCGCGCGCCTGCATCTCGGTGATCTCGGGATACGTGATGCCGAGGCGGCAGCCGCGATGCCCGAGCATCGGGTTTGACTCCTTGAGGTCGTCGATACGCGCCTTCACCTGCTCCACGCTCTTGCCCGTGTCGCGCGCGAGATCGGCGATGCCGGCCTCGTCGTGGGGCAGGAACTCGTGCAGCGGCGGATCCAGCGTCCGGATCGTGACCGGCCGGCCCTTCATCGCCCGGAAGATCCCGGCGAAGTCTTCGCGCTGCAGCGGCAGCAGCTTGTCCAGCGCCTTGCGCCGCGACTCCTCGGTCTCCGCGACGATCATCTCGCGCATCGGGCCGATCTTCCCCTCGCCGAAGAACATGTGCTCCGTGCGGCAGAGGCCGATGCCCTCGGCGCCGAACGCGACGGCCGCCTCGGACTGATCGGGCTGATCGGCGTTGGCGCGCACGCGCAGCCGGCGCGCCGCGTCCGCCCAGCCCATCAGCTTGGCGTAGCGCTGGTAGACCGGCGCCTCCTTCGCGTCCAGGTTCTTCTCGATGAGCACCCGGATGACCTCGGACGGCGTCGTGTCGACGCGGCCGTTGATGACTTCACCGGCGAATCCGTCGATCGAGATCCAGTCGCCTTCCTTGACGATGACCGTTCCCTTCGCGGTCGTCACCTTCATCTGCCGCGCGTGGTAGTCGAACGACAGCGCGTCGCAGCCGACGATGCAGACCTTACCCATCTGCCGCGCGACGAGCGCCGCATGGCTGGTCATGCCGCCGAACGCGGTCATGAAGCCGAGCGACGCGTTCATACCCCGGATGTCCTCCGGGCTGGTCTCGTGGCGGCACAGGATCAGGTTGGTTTCGCCCTTGGCGGCCAGCGCCTCCGCCTCGTCGGCGAAGAACACGACCTTGCCCGTCGCGGCGCCCGGACCGGCCGGCAGGCCCTTGGCGAGCAACCGCCCGCTCTCGATCGCCTGCTTCTTCGCCGCCGGCAGGAACACCGGACGCAGGAGCTGGTTCAACGCCTCCGGCTCGACCCGGCGCAGCGCCTCTTCCTTCGAGATCAGCTTCTCGTCCACCATCTCGACGGCGATGCGCACGCCCGCGAAGCCGGTGCGCTTGCCGTTGCGGCACTGGAGCATGTACAGCGTGCCGTTCTCGATCGTGAACTCGATGTCCTGCATCTCCTTGTAGTGCTTCTCGAGCTTCTTGCGGATGTCGAGCAGCTGCTTGTAGGCCTTGGGCAGCACGTTGCCGAGCGCCTCGATCTTCTCGGGCGTACGGATGCCGGCGACGACGTCCTCGCCCTGCGCGTTCACCAGGAACTCGCCGTAGAACACGTTCTCGCCGCTGGCGGGGTCGCGCGTGAAGCAGACGCCCGTCGCCGAGTCGCCGCCCTTGTTGCCGAACACCATCGCCTGGACGTTGACCGCGGTCCCCCACTCCACCGGGATGTTATTCAAGCGGCGGTAGAGATCGGCGCGATCGTTCCGCCACGACTGAAACACCGCCTTGATGGCGCCTTCGAGCTGCGCGTACGGATCGTCCGGGAAATTCAGCCCGAGCCGGTTCTTGATCTCCGCCTTGAACTCCGCGACCAGCTCCTTGAGCGCGTCAGCCGGCAAGTCCGAATCCAGCTTCACGCCGCGCGCCTTCTTCTTCGCGGCCAGGATCACGTCGAACGGGTCGTGATCTTCCTTGTTCTCCGGCTTGAGGCCGAGGACGACGTCGCCGTACATCGCGACGAAGCGGCGATAGCTGTCGAACACGAAGCGCTCGTTGCCCGACTTCGCGGCCAGTCCCGCCGCCGTCTTGTCGTTCAGTCCGAGGTTCAGGATCGTGTCCATCATGCCGGGCATCGACGCGCGCGCGCCCGACCGCACCGACACGAGCAGCGGGTTCTTCGGATCGCCGAACTTGGCGCCGACGACCTTCTCCATGCGCGCGATCGAGGCCCGAACCTCGGCGTCCAGCGCCTTCGGCAGCTTCTTGCCGCCCGCGTAGAACTCGGTGCAGACGTCGGTCGTGATCGTGAAACCGGGAGGAACCGGCAGGCCGATGTTGGCCATCTCGGCGAGGTTCGCGCCCTTGCCGCCGAGCAGGTTCTTCATCTCCTTCGTACCTTCGGCCTTACCGCCGCCGAAGAAGTACGTGCGCTTGCCCGCCTTCTTCAAGATCGCCGTCTTGGCGCTGACTTTGATCCCGTTCTTGTGACCATTCTTGTGGCCATTCTTGAGCGCGACCTTCTTAGGTTTCAGTGACTTGGACTTGTTCTTGGCAAGGCTTGGCATGGGCGCCTATTTACCCTGTCCGAGCCCGCCAAGGAAGGTTATTTACTCGGGAAACGATGGCGAGGCGGCGACGGGCGACCGGCTGAAGGCTGACGGCCCGGGCAGCGCCCATTCCGGGCCTCCAGCGCTGATTTCGCGGGCAGCTCTGGCGTAGACTGCGCCCGTGGTTCGGGGCCTCAGGCAAACGGTCGTCCTCGTGACGCTTTGCCTGGCGTGCGCGCGGGGCGGGCTTCGTGTTCCTGGAGCTCTGACGCGTCAGCGCCGGACCTGAACGCCGGCGCTCGAACGAAGGCGACGGTATTCGTAGCGCGCGTCGGGATCGATCCGGACCGCGACCCGGGGCGCGAAGTGCGCGTGGCTGCCGGTCTTCTTGATGCGGGAGATCCAGTACTCGTCGCCGCTGCCCTCGTCGAAGTAGTTACCCTGCGACCCCTCGGCGGCGCGCGTGAGCGTCCGCCCGCGGTAGTGGGCGCGCAGCCCGCCGTCCAGGAAGGCGACCCACCCGATGCGCGCGGCGGCGCCGTCGATGTCACCGTCCTTCTTCTCGATGTACACGAGACGGCGCTTCGCGGCTTCGCTGGCAACGCGCATGACCTGACCGCGGCTAAGGTACCGCCGTTCGCGGGCCTCAGCCATCGCCGCCATCGAACCGCCGCCGCTTGCATTGGGGATCGTCCGTCACCAGCGTTCGAGCATGGCCTTCGACGCGAAGGTGCTGGCGGCTGTGCGGGCGGCGTTTCCGGGAGCGGGCTCGGCGGCCGTCCTTTCTCTCGGCGCGCCCGTCCACGACGGGCAATGCCATGCTGAACCGCTGATCGGGATCCCGCTGGCGATGATGAACCGGCACGGCCTGGTCGCGGGCGCCACGGGAACCGGCAAGACAAAGACGCTCCAGCTGATGGCCGAGCAGCTGTCGGAGGCCGGCGTGCCGGTGTTCGTCGCCGACATCAAAGGAGACGTCGCCGGGCTGGGCGCGCCGGGTCAGGCGGGGCCGCGGGTCGAGGCGCGCGCGAAGGAGACGGGCGTCGCGTGGCGGGCGGCCGGGTTTCCGATCGAGCTGCTGAGCCTTTCGGGCAAGCTGGGCGCGCAGCTGCGCGCGACGGTGTCGGCGTTCGGGCCGCTGGCGCTCGGCAAGGTGATGGGCCTCAACGACACGCAGGCGAGCATCCTCTCGCTGGTGTTCAAGTACTGCGACGACCGGCGGTTGCCGTTGCTGGATTTCAAGGACCTGCGCGCGGTGCTGACCCACCTCGCGGACGCGGGCGACGACCTCCGGCGCGACTACGGCGGCGTCTCGAAGGCGTCGGTGGGCGTCCTGCTGCGCGAGATGGTCCAGCTGGAACAACAGGGCGCCGGCGCGCTGTTCGGCGAGCCCGAGCTGGAGGTGACCGACCTGCTGGAACGTGCGCCCGACGGCCGCGGCCGCATCAGCGTGCTCGAGCTGTCCGACGTGCAGGATCGGCCGGCGCTGTTCTCGACGTTCATGATGTGGATGCTGGCCGAGCTGTATCACCAGCTTCCCGAGGTGGGCGACATCGACAAGCCGAAGCTGGTGTTCTTCTTCGACGAGGCGCACCTGCTGTTCAAGAACGCCAGCAAGGCGTTCCTCGACCAGGTCGAGCAAGTCGTGCGGCTGGTGCGGTCGAAGGGCGTCGGCATCTTCTTCGTGACGCAGAGCCCGACCGACGTCCCGGCGGCGATCCTCGGCCAGCTCGGCAACCGGGTGCAGCACGCGCTGCGCGCGTTCACGCCCGACGACGAGAAGGCGCTGCGCGCGGCGGCGCGCACGTACCCGAAGACGCCGTACTACGACGTGCAGGAGACGCTGACGACGCTGGGGATCGGCGAAGCGCTGGTGACGGTGCTGAGCGAGAGCGGCGTTCCGAGCCCGCCGTTCGTCGCGCGCGTCGCCCCTCCCGCCTCCCGCATGGGACCGCTGACGCCCGCGGAGATCGCGCCCCTGCTCCAGTCGGAGCTGGTCCAGCGCTACGCGACCGCGGTCGATCGCGAGAGCGCGTACGAGATCCTGGGCGCGCGCCTCGAGCCAGGCGAAGCGCCGGCCGCGCCGACCGCCCCCGCGCCGGCGCCGAAGCCCGCGCCACCCGCGAAGAAGACGGAGAGCTCCTGGACGGAAGCGCTGCGCTCGCCGGTCGCGCGCACGATCGCAAACCAGGTCACGCGCGGCCTGATGGGCGCCTTGCTCGGCCCGCCCCCGCGCCGCCGCCGCACGCGCAGCGCCTGGTGAGCCTCCGCTACCGCCGTTCCTCGATCACGTGCAGCAAGCGAAATCCCGCGCCCTTACCGTCGACGCCGGCCTCGTAGACGATCCGGATCGGTCGATCGCAGCCGCGGCAGCGAAAGTCCATCGCGTATTGAGCGCCCTCCAGCGGTCGAAACGCCTGGCAGCGTTCATTCCAGGCGGGCCCCAGCGCCAGGCCGCGGGCCGCCTCGAATTGTCGCAACGCCGTCGTGCTGAACTGAATCCTGCTCTTGCAGTGCGGGCACGCGTAGACGCCGACGTCCACGGCATGATCCGCTTCGGTCAGCTCACTGAACGCGAGCTGATCGCAACGCTTCGACGCAGCGACCGCCACCAACTGGTTCACGCCGCCGCCCCCCCCGTGCGCCGCCGGGTGGTCTAGCCGACCTTCGCGCGCAGCGCGGTGCCCAGCTCGCCGGTGCCGACGCGTTCCTGGGTCATGGTGTCGCGATCGCGCACCGTGACGGTCTTGTCTTCCAGGCTCTGGAAGTCGACCGTTATGCAGAACGGCGTGCCGATCTCGTCCTGGCGGCGATACAGCTTGCCGATGGCGCCGGTGTCGTCATAGACCGCGCGCAGGCCGGCCGCCTGCAGGTCCTTCTTCACGCCGCGCGCCAGCTCCACCAGCCGCGGCTCGTTCTTCTTCAGCGGGAAGACGGCGACGGTGATCGGCGCCAGCCGCGGGTGCAGGCGCAGGACGGTGCGCGTGAACTCCTCGCCCAGCTTCTCCGATACGCCGCGCACCTTCTTGAACACTTCGATCTTGTTGGCCGCTTCGTCGTCGGACAACGCCAGCAACTCGGGAAGCGTCCCCGGCAACCCGGCCGCGATCTTCTCCGCCGCCGCCACCAGGCGCGCCTTCGTCTCCGGCTCCATCTGCTTCGGGTCCTTCTTGTCGACAGATTTGGCGAAGCTCAGCACCAGGTCCTTCAGCTTGGTGGCCTCCTCGGCCGGCGGCTCCTTGACCAGCGACTCGTCGAACGCGTCGCACAGGAACGCCAGCGTCGCGCGGTCCGCGCCCGCCGACGGTTCGATGACGTATGGGACGATGTGCTTCTTCTGCTCCTGGTCGAAGTACTTCAGCTCGCCCACCGCGTCCGGGTTGTCCGCGCTGCGGCTGTGCGCCTTGAGGTCGAAGTCCGTTCGATTCGCGATGCCCTCCAGCTCGCTCCAGCCCATCGGGAACTTGTACTCGATGTCGACGCAGCGCTTGGCGTAGTGCGCCAGCTCGGTGTTGTCCTGCTCGCGCTGGCGCAGGTTGTCGCGCCGCATGCCGAGGTCCACGTACCACTGCGTGCGCGCGTCGATCCACGCCTGGTGGGCCGCTTCATCCTCGCCCGGCCGCACGAAGTACTCGATCTCCATCTGCTCGAACTCGCGCGTGCGGAACGTGAAGTTGCCGGGCGTGATCTCGTTGCGGAACGCCTTGCCGATCTGCGCCACGCCGAACGGCAGCTTGCGGCGCATCGTGTCCAGCACGTTGCCGAAGTTCACGAAGATCCCCTGCGCCGTCTCGGGGCGCAGGTACGCCAGGCCGCTGCCGTCGCCGGTGTCGACGGCGCCCACGGTGGTGCGGAACATCAGGTTGAACGGCCGCGCCTCGGTGAGATCGGTGGCGCCGCACTTCGGGCACTTCAACTGCTTGGCGGCGATGGCTTCGTTGATCTCCGCCAGCCCCTTCGGGTCGCGGCCCTTTTGCGCGACGAACACGTGGTCGGCGCGCGGGCGCGACTTGCAGTTGCGGCAGTCGGTCATCGGATCCGAGAACGTCGCCTCGTGGCCCGAGTATTTCCAGACCAGGCGGTTCATCAGGATGGCCGCGTCCAGCCCTTCCATGTCGTCGCGGTCGTAGACGACCGACCGCCACCAGGCGCGCTTGACGTTGTTCTTCAGCTCGACGCCCAGCGGACCGTAGTCCCAGGTGCTGCCCAGACCGCCGTATACGGCTGAGGACGGAAACACGAAACCGCGGCGCTTCGCGAGGCTGACGATCTGTTCCAGGGACGTGGCGGGCATGGCGCCCGAATCTATGCGATCGGCCCTCCGTCTGCGAGTCCCTGATAGCGGGACCGCTATTCGTACGGCGCAGGCAGCGTCGAACGGTACGGGGGATCGTCCTCTGGTACGCGGCGCTCCTCGTCCACCGACCAGATCCCGAGTCCCAGCGCCACACCCCCATAAACGGCGTCCCCGAACTTCGTCGCGAAGACCGAAGCGATGATGTCCTTCGCATAGAAACGCCACGGGTATTCGTTGCGCGCTCTCCAGACGCCGTCGAGCGCCACTGTCCAGGTGAGGTCGTGGTCGCGGTCGGGGCCCCAGGCAGCCCACTTCCCCTCCCCGCGCAGCTGCAGGATGAAGGGTACGGCGTGGTCGTTGAAGCGGCGGTAGGACGTGTCGAGCGCAACGGCCATCCCGAACGGGATCGTGACGCCGAACGGAACGACACCGGTCATGCCATCGATCCCGCCACCGCCGTGAAACAGGAGTGACAGCCCACTCTCCGAGGAGAAGACATAGCCGGCGTGCAGGTCCGCGTCGTAGTACGCGTGGTTGCCCTCGAGGGCGTTACCGCCGGCGGCGCGCGCGCCCAGGAGCCACGCGTACTTGAGATCGATCAGCCGGAACCGGGACTTGATCCCCGGGACGTGCCGCGCCTCGCTCCCCGCGGCGCCGTTCAGACGCAGCCAGTAGAACGGCTCGACATCCAGGGCGACCTGCCAGCGATCCTCCTTACGGGGGGGCCAATGACCGCCCCGGTAGTTCGGCTGGATCATCGCCACCTCGTCGGGCGTGAACCCGGAGCGCGCGATCCACGCCGCCAGTGCCGGGTCGTCCATCTCGCGGATGTATGCGTTGCGGTAGCGGTCGTTGATGTGCGCGATCGCCTCCGTCCCCGCGGACGCCTCGACCAGCGCGGCGACCGCGCAGCGGCGGCCGTCATCGTCGACGAACGTCGGCTGCCGGCCGGCCGGGTTCTCGCCCGCGGGAAAGACGCCGGCTTGCCAGTAGGCGCGCAGCAGGTCCAGGTTGCGGCGCCGCGCCTCGCGCAACGCGGGTGACACGTTCGCGTCGTCGACGGCGCGCAGGCGGCGCTCCACGTACGCGAGGTGCGTCCGCACGCGCAGTTCGTTCGCGTCGTCGGCGGACGGCCAGCGCGCGAACGTCGCAAAGAAGCTCTCGTCGCCGATCAGCGGGTTGACCGATGTCAGCGGCGCGGGCGATGTCGACGGCGCGGGCGCCCGGGGCGGCCCCAGCAGGATCATGACGATCGCCGCCAGAATGGCCGGCGCGACGACGCGGGAGGCTGTCCGCACGCCCTCAGTCTCGCGCGGACAGGGCGCGCCGTGAATGATCTGGATCACCACGCTTATACTGAGACGGTGTCGAGCGAGGATGAAGCCGTGACGGGAACGGTCGCGGTGACGGAGACGGACTTGACGCGTGGGATCATCGAGGCGTCACCCGTCTTCAGGATGCGATGGTTATTGATCGCAATCTTCAGCGCCATCGTGGCGGTATACGGCGCGACGGGGTCGCTCATGCAGTCGACTTACGGCGTCGTCTACGCCGTCGGCATGGCCGCGTTCTTTGTGTATCTCCTGGTGGCGCCGCGGCTCCGCGCGCGCAAGGCACGCGCCGGGCTCGTACGCGCAGCCGGCGACGATCGGGTCGTGGTCTGTTTCGACGCCGGAGGCGTTACCGTCGGCGGCGCCGGCGAAACGGCGGAAAGGGACACCTTCGCCTACCGAGACCTGGTGTGGTTCCGCGAGAACGCGACCACGCTCGTCGTCTCCGTCAAGGGGGCGCCCCTTACCATCCCGAAGCGTGCGTTTGCCGCCGACGATCTCCCGCGTGCCAGACGCTGGCTGGCGGCGCAGGTGAAGTTCGAGCGCGGTCCCGACGGAAGCGTCGCGGGCTTGATGCTCGGGCTCGCGCTGATCGTCGCGCTCTTGCTTGCCTGGCAGTTCCTGAACAAGCCCGCGCCCTGACCGAACGCCTCGCGGCTCAGCCGCCCGACGACATCGGCGCGTGGTGGATGATCTGGACGATCAGTCCTTCGGGCCCGTGAAAGTACAGCGACCGCGACCCGTCGCGGTGAGTCCGCGGCGCCGCCTTCAGCGGCACGCCGTTCGCCTCCAGATGGGCGGCCCACGCGTCGACGTCGCCCGGCGCCGCGACCGCGATGCCGATGTGGTCGAGGCGGCCGTCGCCCGGAACGTCCTTGCGGTGCAGGGCCAGGTTGTCGCGCGCGCCGTGGAGGTAGACGTTGTCGGGATCGGGGCGCCACTCGACCTCATACCCCATCACGTCGACCCAGAACCGCTCGGCCGCCGCCAGATCGGCGACGTAGAGGGCGACGTGCCGGATTCCCAGCATAGGCGGGCGCTTCGTCTCCGCGCTCACTGCTGACCTCCGGCGCGGGCGACCTTGGCAATGAATTCGACGCTCTTGAGCGGACCGCTCACGTGGTGGGTGATGATCTCGAGCAGGGCCTCGCGGCAATCGCGATTGACGTCGGTGGGCAGCGCCTGCGCGGCGGCGTCGCCCAGCGCGGTTCGTGACAGCCGGATCAACGCCTCGCGCACCGCTGCCGGCACCGGGCGACCGCCGCGCGCGCACAGCGTGCACACGGCGCCCCCGCGATCGGGATCCCAGCGGAACGCGATCTCCGCAGCGGTCCGGCCGGCGAAGTTGCCGCCGCCGCATACGGCGCAGGTATCCAGCACCGGCCCGAAGCCCAGCCCGGAGAGCAGACCGATCTCGAACACCCGCAGCCGCTCCGCGCTGGCCCCATCCCCGTCGAGGAACCGCAAGAACGCCGCCATCCAGTCGAATACGGCCGGCTCGACCTGGCGGGGCGCGCACAGCTTGCCGACCAGCTCGGCGGCGTAGGCTGCGTGCGCCATGCGTGCGACGTCGGAACCCAGCGCGGCGTGGCTCTCGGTCGCGTCGAAGCGCTCCAGCGTGACCAGCTCGGCGCCGGCGCGCTCGCGGATCGCCGCCGACCCCAGCGCGCACAGGGACAGCCCGCCCGCGAAGCGCCGCTGGCTCTTGCGCGCGCCGCGCGCGAGCGCCGACAGCCGCCCGGTATCACGGCCGAACAGCGTGACGATCCGGTCCGCCTCGCCATAGTTCACGGCGCGCAGGACGATGGCGGTGGTGGTCAACGAGGACAAGCCTCCGGATTATGCGCCAGACACGGCGGCCCGAGGGCCCGATAGAATGCGCGGCATGACGTTCGCGCGCTCCTGTCGGCTGACAGCGCTCATTCTGGCGGCGGCGCTGGTGTCGGTCGCGGCAGCGGCCGCCGACCCGCCGTCGAAGAACCCGCCGGACGAGGCGGCGGTACGCGCGTTGATCGGGCGCTGGCTCGACGCGCAGAACAAGGGTGACTTCGCCGCTTACAGCGCCCTCTACACGCCGAGCTTTCACGGCATCCGCCGTTCGCTCGGCCGCACGGTCGTGCTCGATTACCAGGGCTGGCTGCGCGATCGCGGGCGGATGTTCAAGAAACCGATGAAGGTCGCCACGAGCGACCTCCAGATCGCGCGCACCGCGCCCGCGAGCGGGCTGCTGCGGGCGACGTTCGTCCAGGAGTTCTCGTCCGGGAATTACGCCGACCGCGGGCGCAAGCAGATCGACATTGCCACCATCGGTGGCGCGCTCGTCATCGCGCGCGAGGAGCTGCTCGAGTCGGAGCGCCTGCCCGGCAAGACGCCGCCCACCGGCGCAGCGGGACAGCCCGCGAGCGCACCGGCGCCGGACACGAGCAAGGCGGCGACACGCGGCGACCCTGGCTGCCCGCCCGCCAAGGCCGAGCCGTTCTCGGGCACTTTCCACGGCGAGCCCGGCTGGCTGGTGGTCGGCGAAACTTCGGCCGATGCGCAGGCGATCATGGCGCGCGCCCTGAAGCTCGAGGCGGCCGGCGTCGAGGCGCATCCCCTCTCCACCGATTCGTTCGAGGGCCTGACGTCGGGACAGTTCGCGGTCGTGCACGGCGCGTTCGCGACGCGGGCAGAGGCGGAGGCGCTCGTCGAGGCGCTGCGCCCGAAGAAGATCAAGGCCTACGCGAAGGAGTCGGGTCCGCTGCGCGGCGGCCGTCGCCTCGTCGAAATTCGCGGCGTCGCCGCGCTCAACGGCACGCGCGGGCGGTGGCCGCTGCTCGTCACCACCGACGACGGCGGCGAAGGAATGGTCAAGTCGACCGCGAACGGTCAGTTCGTGATCTGGATGGCGGCGAGCGGCATGCTCGACATCCAGAACGAGGCAGAGACACCCGCCAAGCACAACAT
>Ga0207708_10002552_pt1 | contig 13396 bp, 8 predicted proteins | sample KBSK5101metaG_FD_184340 | JGI IMG/M metagenome (GOLD analysis project Ga0207708, IMG submission 184340) | Corn, switchgrass and miscanthus rhizosphere microbial communities from Kellogg Biological Station, Michigan, USA - KBS K5-10-1 metaG... | ecosystem: Host-associated > Plants > Roots >...
CTCCGTTGCGTGATTCCCCGATCCGCCTGTCCGCCGACGTCGGCGGCACCTTCACCGATGTGGCGGCGTTCGACGAAGCGACCGGCGCGCTCAAGCTCGGCAAGACGCTGACCACGCCGCAGCGGCTCGTCACCGGCATCGAGAACGGTGTCGGCAAGGCCTCTTCGCGCTTCGCGGCGGCGCGGATGTTCCTGCACGGCACCACGGTGGCGATCAACACCATCCTGGAGCGCAGCGGCGCGAAATGCGCGCTGCTCACCACGCAGGGCTTTCGCGACATCTACGAGATCGGCCGCGTCAACCGGCCGGAGTCCTACAACCTGTTTTTCGAAAAGCACGTGCCGCTGATCGACCGCGATCTGCGCTTCGAGATCATGGAGCGGATGGACTCGCAGGGCACGGTTCTGATCCCGCTCGACGAGGAGCAGGTGCTTACGGTGGCGCGCAGCGCTGTGAGCCAGGGCGTGAAGGCGATCGCCATCCTGTTCCTGCACTCGTATCGCAATCCTACCCACGAGCAGCGCGCCAAGACCATCGTCGAGAAGGAATTTCCCGGCATTTTCGTCACCGCCTCGCACGAGTTGAGCCAGGAGTATCGCGAGTACGAGCGCACCTCCACCGCCGCCGCCAACGCCTATGTCGGTCCGCGCGTGCAGACCTATCTCACCGAGATGGAGGCGCATCTCGGCGACGCCGGCTTCGGCGGCAACTTCCTGATCGTGCAATCGACCGGCGGATTGTTCGACGTCGGCGACGCCCGGCAATCCTGCATCCGCATGCTGGAGTCCGGCCCCGCCGCCGGCGTCGTCGGCACCAAGGCCTTGTGCGACAAACTCGAAATCCCGAACGCCATCGCCTTCGACATGGGTGGCACCACCGCCAAGGCCGGCGTGATCTACGAAGGCAACGTGCTGATGACCGGCTCGGCGCTGATCGGCGGCTATGCCACCGGCCTTCCCGTGCAGATGCCGATGATCGATATCCAGGAGGTCGGCACCGGCGGCGGCAGCATCGCTCGCGTCGAGGTCGGCAACGCGCTCCGCGTCGGCCCCGAAAGCGCCGGCGCCGCGCCCGGCCCGGTCTGCTACGGCCTCGGCGGCACCGAGCCGACCATCACCGACGCCAACCTGATGCTCGGCCGCCTTGGCGCTGATCGCTTCCTCGGCGGCGAGATGAAGCTCGATCTCGACGCGGCCAAGAAGGCTCTGACCGAGAAGATCGCGAAGCCGCTCGGCCTCGACCCGATCGAAGCCGCCGAAGGCATCCTGCGCATCGCCACCACGAAAATGGCGCATGTGGTGCGCTGGGTCACCACCGAGCGCGGCCTCGACGCCGCCGAATTCAGCCTCGTCGCCTATGGCGGCGCCGGGCCGCTACATGCGGCGATGGTGGCGCGCGAACTGCGCATCGCGCAGGTCGTGATCCCGCGCGCTCCCGGCCATTTCTCCGCCTACGGAATGCTGGTCGCCGACCTGCGGCGTGATTTCGTCAACACCTGGTTCACGCCGTTGGCCGAGGCATCGTTTGCGACCATGGAAAATTTCTACGCCGAGATGGAGACGCGTGGCCGTGAGGCGGTGCAACGGAGCGGCATCGCCGTCGCCGGCACGTCCGTGCAGCGCGCGGCAGACATGCGTTATGTTGGCCAGGAGCACGCCGTCACGGTCGAGCTTCCGGTCGAGTTGTTCCGGACCGAGGATCGCGAGGGCATCAAGAGACGTTTCGATAGTGTGCACGAGACGCGCTACGGCTATTCGGCGCCGGCCGAAAAGGCCGAGATCGTGAGCCTGCGCACCGCGGTTACCGGCCTGATGCGCAAGCCGACGTTCGAACCCATCGCGGTGGGCGAGGCCATGCCGCCGCCGGCGGCCTTTCGCGGCACCCGTGAGGTCTATTTCGCCGAAGCTGGCCGCGCCGTGGACACGCCGACCTATGATCGAGCGGCGCTGCTCGCCAACAATCGCATCGCCGGACCGGTGCTGATCGAGGAATATGCGTCGACGACCGTCGTGCATCCCGGCGACGTGGTCGTGGTCGATGCCTTCGGCGATCTCGTCATCGAAATTCTGCGGAGCTGACGATGGATGCCGCCCTGAAGCCCAAGCCTGCGTCCACCGGCCATCGCGTGGATCCGGTCACGACAGAAATCGTGCGCAACGGTCTCATCGCCGCCACCGAGGAGATGAAGACCAACCTGATGCGCACCGCCTACAACATGATCATCTATGAAGCCCTCGACTTCACCGTCGGGCTGTTCGATGCGCAGGGCAATACGGTCTCGATCGGCCTTGGGCTGCCGATGTTCATCCGCGGCATGAGCGACACCGTGAAGACCAAGCTCAATCACTACGGCCTGGAAAATCTCGATCCCGGCGACATCCTGCTGACCAACGACGCCTACATCACCGGCAGCCATCTCAACCACATGACCTTCACGGTGCCGATCTTCCACGACGGCGAGGTGGTGGCGTTCTCCTGCTGCATGGCGCATTGGCCCGATGTCGGCGGCACCCTCGACGGCGCCACGACCGATATCTTCTCCGAAGGCCTGCAGATGCCGATCGTGAAGATCTATCGCAAGGGCGTGCCGAACGAGGAGCTCATCTCCGTCATCAAGATCAATGTGCGTCTGCCGGAACGCGCCATGGGCGACTTCCGGGCCCAGATCGCCGCGGTGCGAACCGGGGAGCGCCGTTTCCTCGAAATGATCGGAAAATACGGCCGCGACGCCGTACTCGGCGGCATTGCGGCGATCATGGACCACAGCGAGGCGGCGACACGGGCGCGCGTGCGCGAAATCCCCGACGGCGTCTACGAAGCGGAATCCTTCATGGACGACGACGGGGTACGGATCGGGGAACGCGTGCCGATCCGGGTGCGGGTGGAGGTGACGGGCGACCGGATGAAGGTCGATCTCACCGACGTCTCCAAGCAGGTCGCCGGCTTCTACAATTCCGGCGAGACCGCGGGCCGCTCGTGCTGCCAGGTGGCATTCAAGTGCCTGACCTCGGCGCTCGACCTTCCTATCAACGACGGCCAGTTCCGCGCGCTCGACATCGTGTTGCCGCCGGGGCGTGTGGTCAGCGCGCTCAAGCCCGCCGCCATGCGGATGTGGATGACCTATCCCATGACCATCATCGACACCATCTTCAAGGCGCTGGCGCCGGCGATACCCGAGCATATCATTGCGGGACATCACGCCGATCTCGTCGTCGGCCGCGTCAACGGGCGCCGCCCGAAGGACGACAGCTTCTACATCTATCTCGGCGGCCTGATCGGCGGTGGCTGGGGGGCCAAGCACAATGGCGACGGGTCCAATGCGACCATCGCCATGAACGACGGCGACACCCATAACGGTCCATCCGAGCAGGTCGAGGCGAAATATCCGCTGCTGGTCGAACGCTATGCGCTGCGTCCCGATTCCGGCGGCGCCGGCCGCTTCCGTGGCGGGCTCGGCTGCGAGCAGGTGGTGCAGGCGCGCCACGATGTCAGATTCAACTCGCAGATGGACCGGGTGAAATGCAAACCCTGGGGTCTCGAGGATGGCCTCTCCGGTTTCGGCAACTCGGTCGCCATTCACCGCTTCGGGACGGCGCAGGAGCAGCGCTTCCACAATGGCAAGGCGCTCAACCAGGTTCTGCACGCCGGCGACGCCTATATCCTGCGCTCGGGTGGTGGCGGCGGCTTCGGCTCGCCGCTCGAGCGCGACCTCGACAGTCTCGCGCGCGATGTGCGTTGCGGCTATGTCAGCAAGGATGCGGCGGAAAAAAATTACGGCGCCGTGTTCGAGCCGGCGACGAACAGGATCGATCCGGCTGCGACCAGCAGCAGGCGCGCCGAGATGCGCCGGCAGGGGCTGCCGCATGACGAGCCGATCGCCGATACCGGAGTGCCGCCGCCCGCGTCCTCCCATGCTCATGCGCATGACCATGCGCATGAGCGGCTCAGCGAGGAGGAGCGGGTCGCGCTGGCAATGACCGGTCGCTGCTGTTCGTAGCGGACAGGCCTCATCCCGGCGCTTCGATTCCGAAGTTCGCAAGGTTTACACGGGGAGCCCGGCCGTTTTCTCGTGGCTTTGGCCACCAGAACAATGACTACGATACGAAGAAATATATTGACTACGTAACGAATATGGGCTATACGATTTGCATCCTGGCTCAGCAGGGGGCGTCTTCCGGAGACGATCCTAGAGACGGAGCTAGGAGTGGCGTCCCGCGATTGCGGCGCGAACCGCACCGTAGGGAGGTCCGGATCCCGACCGCTGCGGCTCCGGTCCCACTGCCGGGAGCCGGCTTCGTGGGTCCGCATCCGAAAACCGCCACGGTGGAGCGCCGAGAGAGGTTCCGGTCGCCCCGGGACAGGGGGTCGCGCGTCGCAGGCGCGACCGAGGTTAAAGAGTGCGCCTGTCGGCGCTCCATCCACCCCTCGATCGGGGGCGATGCAGGAGGAAGCGAACCGGACAAAGAAAAATATGATTTGAGGTAGTCAGATTGACCGGACTGATCCAAGTCAGTCGCCCGCACCTAGAGAGATGCGCCTCGTAACGGCAGCGGCTGCTCGTCGAGCATGGCCTGGATCGCCTGGCGCGTGGTCTCGGGATCAAGGCCGTGCTGCGCAACGAGGTCCTGGCAGTCGGCCGCGATCGCGTCGGCGTCCTGCAGCATCTTGAGCCGCTTGAAGTGATCGTCCCGGTGAAGCCCCATGCTGGCGCCGACGATCTCGAGGAGATTCATGATCCGGAACGGGTAGTCGCGTTCGTGCGCGCACAGCTCGCGATGGTCGGCGTGATAGACCGCGACCAACGCATCGACGCCGGCGCGCTCGGCGGCATCGAGCTCGTTCTTCTGCAATTCCCGTCGATACGCCGGCAGCGCGCGGAAATAGTTGCTCATCATGCCGACCGCAGGCTGCTTGAGGTCGACCAGGTCGACGCCCGGCACGGCATGGAGGATGTCCTCGGCGGCCTCGACCACGCCCTTGAGCCCGGGATGGCGGTGCAAGGCGACACGCATCGGAACGGGTTTGCGCAGAAACGGTCGGAGCCGATCGAGATTGCCGCGCAGGAAGAGCATGAACGGAGTCATCTCGAACGGCTTCGATCCGCGGGTCTTCTCGACCGTCGGCAACGTCGTCTCGGTGAATTGCACGTGACAGCTTGGACACCAGGACACCACTTGCCCGGACTTGCTGCGGGCAAGCTTGTCCATGGTGTTTTCGGCGAAACGCCCCGATGTCGCGATATCGCCGGTGCGCATCTGCACGACGCCGCAGCAATGGCTCGGACCGCCCAGCACCTGATAGGTGACGCCGAGCGTATCCATGATGTCGAGCGCAAGCAGCGCAATGTGCGGGGTCTTCAGCACGTTGCAGCCGGTGTAGAACACGAAGTCCGGCGGCGTCTCGGGCTCGGCGTTGCCGCCGGGCTTCTGGCCCAGCCGCGTGAGCAGTTCGTCGCCGAGTTGCATCTGCGAAATGTGGGTGACGTCGCGCGCGACCTTGCGAAAGCCGTCGACGCCCTGACGGCGCCGCTGCGGCGGTTCATCCTTGTGTCGCGCCATCGCCACCCGTGCCATGCCGAGCATGAAGCGCGGATTGACACCGTAGTCGCAGGCCTTGATGCATTCGCCGCTGAGCACGCACGCATTTGCCCATTTGCGCGAGGCCTCCGGGCCGTCGCCGGTGCGCAGGATGTCGATGATGCCGGAGATCACGGCGACGGGCTCGGCGTTCACGCCGCCGGGGCCGGTGACCGGACAGACCTCGACGCACTTGCCGCAGCGGGTGCAAGCGTCCGCCATCGCCTCGACGCGTGCGGCCAGCGCGGTTTCGAAGGTGACGGTCATGCGGGCACGACCTTTCGTTCGCCCAGTCGCGGAGAGATTACCGATTCGACCCCGGCGATGAAACCCCACTCCCGCGGCTTGGATGAACTCGCGCTATCGCGGTGCAGAGTAGTAATAGACGTCCTGGATCGACGTGGGCCGGATGACGATCCTGCGCGGTGTACCGTCGGCGGCATAAGAGTTCGCAGGAATCTCGGGCAGGGCATCGTCGAATTTCCGCACGGCATTCAAGGCTTCGCTCGCCGGTCGTTTCACGGTTCGCTCCCCGCGAGCGACTCTCTTCGAGAGCGGCGCACGGGCCTGCGCAGTGGCCGGGGATTGCGCGACGTGCCGTTCCTCGGCGGGCGCTCGCCGTACCGACCTCGTCCGCACAGGCGCTGTCACCTCGCTCTGCTCCACCGTCTGCCCGGGTCCGACCTCTTGGGGTGCGGATTCGCGGGTCGCCAATTCTTGGCGCATGGCTTCCACGGGCGCGGCCACCGCTGGTGCCTTCGCTTGTGGGGCCGCTACTGGTGGCGCCGCTACTTGTGGTGCCGCTGCTTGTGGCGCCGTTACTTGGGGCGCTGTCACTTGGGGCGCCGTGTCTTTGGCCGCCGCCGTTCGGGGCCCGGCGTCATTGGTTGCGGATTCCGGGGGAGGGACCTCCCGGGCCGCCGTGTCTCGGGATGTGAAACTCTGCGGTACGGAGATCTGCGGCGCGAACAGTTGGGGCTCGGAAAGCTGGCGCATGGAGAACTGCGCCGCCGACGGCTCAGGTGCGGTCGCTGCCTGCCGGCCTTCCGTCAAAGGCTGGTCGGCTGCCGGTTCAAGCGGGGCCTCGACCGGGCCGGCGTTCGCGGTCCCGCGTGCCGCGGCCCAGGGCAGGCCGCGCTGGGAACAGTTCCGATCGAAGTGCAGCCAGCCCTGCTGCCCGCAGGAGGAGGCGGCAGGCGGCTCGGAAACGTCGGTTTGGGCGAGCAGTGGCCGATCAACGGCAAGCAGCAAGGCCGGCACGCCAACGGCGATCACGCTTCCGAAGGCGATCAGGGCGGCGGCGATGACGAAACGCAGATGCGAGTACAAGGCCCATCTCCTTCAGGCCGCCCCCGCGCCGCGCCGATTCCGGGCAAGAACAACGGTGGCGGCGGGACTATGTCCGTTTGGGGGGCCGGCTCCCAGCGGAAATCGAAACTGTGTTTAACGCGTCGCGGCCCTTGGGACCAGGGCGCCACCAGACGGAAACTCGGGCCCAAAGGGAAAACCCTACAGTCTGGCCAGAGTTCCGACAGCGGCCGACCCGCCGGCGTTTGCCAAACACCAAGAAGTACGCTCGATTGGTCGCAACAGCGGCGTAAGGCCGTTGACATATAACGACGCACCAAGGACCCGCAATGCCTGCCGCCACCATCGCCACCATCGACACAATACCGCTTCGCCTCCCGCTGGACACCTGGGCGCCGCCGCCGCAATTCGCGGGCAAGCCGCGGACGCACGTGGACATGCTGCTGGTGCGCGTCACCACCAGCGGCGGCGTGGTTGGCTGGGGCGAAGCTTACGGCAGCAGTTCGCCCATGATCCCGGTCGTGTTCGATTCCTGGATCAAGCATGTCGCCATCGGACAGGATGCGACCGACCGCGGCCTGACTGCGCGGCTGGAACGCCTGCTGCATGGCTTCGGTCGCTGTGGCCCGGTGGTGCATGCGATCAGCGGGCTCGACATCGCGCTGTGGGACATCCGCGGCAAGCTCGAAGGCAAGCCGGTGTCCGCGCTGCTCGGCGGGGTGCGGCGAAAGCGCGTGGAAGCCTATGCGTCGCTGCTGCAATACGGCGGGTCGATCGAGCACGTGCGCCGCAACGTCGCGCGGGCGCTCGAACGGGGCTACCGTCACCTCAAGTTGCACGAGCGGACCGCGGACAGCGTCGCGGCGGCACGCGACGTGGCCGGGCCTGATATCCCGATCATGGTCGATACCAACTGCGCCTGGACTGCGGACCAGGCCACCGCGCCGGTCGCCGCCATGGCGCCCTCAAAGCCGTTCTGGGTCGAGGAGCCGATCTGGCCGCCGGAGGACTTCGACGCGCTGGCGGTGCTCAGGCGCGCAACCGGGGTACCGCTGGCGATGGGCGAGAATGCGACCGGCGTGCTCGACTTCCAAAAGATGATTTCCGCCGGCGCGACCGATTTCGTGCAGCCGAGCGTCGTCAAGATCGGCGGGCTGACCAACCTGTGGCAAGTGGCGACGGAAGCTGAAAAGGCCGGCGTGACCTGCGTGCCGCATGCGTTCTTCTTCGGGCCGGGATATCTCGCCACGCTCCATGCCATTGCCGCCAAGGAGCGTGTGGCCCCGCTCGAACGCCTGTTCGGCGACGTCGGCTTCACCGCCTATGCGAAGTCCGTGCCCGTGGTCGACGGTGCCATCGATGTGCCCGACCGCCCGGGGCTCGGTGCCGATCCGGAGGAGGACATGATCGATCGCTTCCGGGCTTGAGCCCGGCGGCGTCCAAAGGAGGAAAAAATGATCAAAATAAGCCGGCGCGACTGGATCGCCGGGGCCATGGCGAGCACGGCACTGCTGTGCGCACGCTCGGCGGCGGCGCAGGCCTATCCGCAGCGCGCGGTGAGGATCATTGTGCCTTATGCGCCGGGCGGCGGCACCGACGTGTTCTCGCGCCTGCTCGCGGCGCAAATGGAGCGGGAATTCGGTCAGACGCTCGTGATCGACAACCGCGGCGGCGGCGGCAGCACCATCGGCACCCAGGCGGTGGCGAACGCGCAGCCTGATGGTTACACGATCGGCATGGTCGACAGCGCCTTCGTGACCAATCCCGGCCTGTTCAAGGACAAGCTGCCCTACGACACGCGCCGCGATTTCATCCCGGTGTCGTTGCTGTCGCGGACGCAACTGGTGTTGTCCGTGAGCCCGTCCTCGCCGTTCAAGACCGCGCAGGAGCTAATCGCGTTTGCCAAGGCCAATCCGGGCAAGCTGACATTTGCATCGGCCGGCATCGGAACCGGCATTCACCTTGCCGCCGAGCAGTTCCGGCAGGTGACGGGGATCGAGATCGTGATCATCCCCTATCGTGGCGGCGCTCCGGCGCTCGCGGATTTCCTGTCGGGCAAGGTAGACTTCACGTTCGGGGCGGTTCCTAGCATTCGCGAGCATATGTTGGCCGGAAGGGCGCGCGGATTGGGAATGACGCGCGGGCGCGCGCCGCAACTGCCGGATATTCCGAGCATGGAGGAGCTCGGATATGCCAGCGTCGACTCCGCGAGCGAGATGGGCCTGATCGTGCCGGCGGCGACGCCGGCGCCCATCGTGGAGAGGTTGCAGCAGGTGGCAGCGAACACCGTCAAGAACCCCGCGTTCAGCCAAAGTCTGCTCGAGCGTGGGTTCCAGCCGATCGGCAGCACGACGGAAGAGTTTCGCTCTCACGTCGACCGCGAGATCGAAAAATGGATCCGCATCATCGCGGCCGGAAATATCAAGCCGGAATAGTTGCGCTCTGGCGGTTGCTGGCCTCAGTCCGCAACCGCGATGCCCTGCACCTCGATCATCATCTCCGGCTGCGCGAAGCCCTGGACGGTGATCGCCGCGCTCGCAGGGAAATCCTTGCCGAACAGCTCGCCGCGCAATTCGGTCATGCGGGTGGTATAGCGCGCGTCGATCAGAAACACCGTCATCGTGACCATGTCGCTGAGCTTCGCGCCCGCCTCGGCCAGTGTCTTCTCGATATTGCGGAAGGTCTGCTTGAACTGGGCATCGAAGTCGGCGGCGAGCGACTTGCCGGAATCATCGACCTGACCGGTATGCCCGGCGACGTAAATGGTCCGACCGCCGCCTTCGGTGATCACACATGGCGAGAATGCGCGCTTCACCTGCCAGGTGCCACGAACGAATGATTTTTTCATGGTGCCGACCTCCGAAGGCTTCATATGAATTACGAGAAAACTGACTTCATCATCTCCGGGCGATGCCGCCAGGGCTGCCGGCCAGCCGACTCACCCGGCGCTTGCCCCCTGGATCACACGCCACAGCCGCTCAGGGGTGGCCGGCATCTCCACATGACGGACGCCAAGGTGGGAAAGCGCATCGACCAGCGCATTGGCGACCGCCGGCATCGCGCCGACGCAGCCGGCTTCGCCCGCGCCTTTGACGCCGAGCGGATTGGTCTTGGTCGGCACCGGATTGCTCTTGACCTCGACCGCGCTGATATCGGTCGCGCGCGGCATGGCGTAGTCCATGAACGAGCCGGTCAGGATCTGACCCTCGCCATCGAACTGGATGTCCTCCATCAGAATCTGGCCGACGCCCTGCGCGACGCCGCCGACGATCTGGCCCTTCAGCAGCAACGGATTGATGACGGTGCCGACGTCGTCGACGACGCTGTAGCGCACGATCTCGACGGTGCCGGTTTCCGGGTCGATCTCGAGCTCGCAGATGTGGCAGCCGTTGGGAAAATTTTGCACCGGCGCGATGTAGGTCGCGGTCGCGGTGAGGCCGACATCCATGCCCTTCGGCAGCTTGGTCGGCTCCATGGCCTCTTTCGCCACCTCCTTGATCGTCAGCGTACGGTTGGTCTTTGGGCTCGAGAACACGCCATCGGCAAAGCTGATATCGCTGGGATCGATCTTGAGCAGGTGGGCCGCGAGCTGCTTGGCCTTGGTCGTGATCCTCTCCGCGGCCATGTCCACTGCCGACCCGCCGAGCGTGGCGGAACGCGAGCCACCGGTGCCCTCGCCGAGAAAGACCTGGTCGGTATCTCCTTGCACGTACCGCACGTCGTCGGGATCGAGGCCGAGCCGGTCGCACATGATCTGCTTGAAGATGGTCTCGTGGCCCTGGCCCTGGGTGACGCTGCCCGCGAGCAGCGTGACGGTGCCGGACTTGTCGAATCGGATCTCCGCGGCTTCGAATCCGCCCGCGGCCGCCCGCTCGATGGTGTTGGAGAGGCCGATGCCGCGCAGCTTGCCGTGCTGGCGCGATTGCGCGCGCCGCCGCTCGAAGCCCGCGACATCGGCGAGCTTGAGCGCCATGTCCATGCTCTTCTCGAACTCGCCGCTGTCGTAGGTGAACGTGAGTGCGGTCTTGAACGGCATGGCGTCGGGCGGAATGTAATTGCGCCGCCGCAGCTCGGCCGGGTCGATGCCGAGCTCGTCGGCGGCGAGATCGACGAGCCGCTCGATCACATAGGCGGCTTCGGGGCGGCCGTTGCCGCGATAAGGCCGAACCGGATTGGTGTGCGTGAACACGGCGGTGACGTCGGCATGCATCGCGGGGATGCGATAGACGCCGGCAAGGGTGCCGATATTGCCGGTGAAGGCGGGCATCCCGGTCTGCATATAGGCGCCGATGCTGGCGACCACGGTGGCGCGCATGGCCAGGAAGTTGCCATCTTTGTCGAGCGCGAGTTCGGCTTGGGTGACGTTGTCGCGGGCCTGGGCGTCGCAGAGAAAGGACTCCGACCGCGTCGACATCCATTTCACCGGCCGCCCCACGTGCTTCGAGGCCAGCAGCACCAGCGCGACTTCGTTGTAGACCGCCGACTTCATGCCGAAGCTGCCGCCGATGTCGCCGGCAACCACGCGGATCTGGCTCTCGGGCACCTGGAGCACCGGCGACAGCTCGGCGCGGAACGGATGCACGCGCTGCAGCGTGGTGTAGATGGTGTACCGATCCTCGGCCGCGTTGTAGTCGCCGAGGCAGCCGCGCGGTTCCATGCTCGCGGCGGTGACGCGGTTGATCACCAGACGATGCTTGACGATGTGATCGGCTTTGGCGAACGCGGCTTCGGTCGCGGCCTTGTCGCCGAACAATTGCACGAAACCGATATTGTCGGGGCAACCCTCCCAGACCCGCGGCGCGCCGGCGGCGCTCGCCTCGGCGGTGGACACGATTGCGGGCAGCGGCTCGTAGTCGGCGACGATCAGCTCGGCCGCATCGAGCGCCTGGTGATAAGTCTCCGCCACCACGAAGGCGACGTAGTCGCCGACCCAGCGCGCCCGGTCCTTGGTCAGCGCCGGATAAGGCGGCCGGAAGACGCTGCCGTCGCGCCGCTTCAATCCATCGGGCACCGGCAGGTCGCCCCATCCCGAGGCCTGCCAATCTTCTCCGGTGAGCACGGCGAGCACGCCCGGCGCGGCCTTGGCCTTGGTGGTGTCGATCGAGCGAATGCGCGCATGGGCGTGCGGCGAGCGCAGCACGTAACCGAACACCATGGCGGGCAGGACCATGTCGCCGACATAGCGGCCGCCTCCCGTGACCAGCCGCGGATCCTCGAACCGGGGTACGCTTTGACCAATGGCAAATTCGCCCATCTCAATCCTCGATCTGGCAACACTTGTGAGCCCCGGCGTTATCGCAAAGCTGCGGCGAGATGGCCATGGGGTGTTTGCGTAAGCGCCCTTGCGGCGGAACCGTGCAGCTTCGACGGCGCCATTCCGTCCCCGCATTGTCGCCCTTTTTACCCCGGTCTAGAGTGCCGCCATCATCACCAGCGTTGCCGGAGTTCGCGCCATGGCTTTCATTCCCTACATCTCTGAATTGCAACGGCTCATGGCCACCACGGCCGTCCTGGCCGCGGCGGCGTTCATGGCATCGAGTGCGCATGCCGCCGACGAGAGCAAGGGCAAGAAGGTCCTGCTGCTGGAATCCTTCACCGCGCACCCCTATGTCGCGACCACCGAGAAATCGTTCCGCGAACGCGCCCTGTCGTATGGCATGGAGGTGACGGTTCAGGCCGCTGGATTGGACGCTGCGCTGCAGGCCCGCCAGGCCGATGACGGCATCGCACGCAAGTTCGATCTCATCGTCATCCAGCCGATCTCCGAGCAGGGTATCGTTCCGGTGCTCACACGCGCGAGGCAGGCCGGGATTCCCGTTATCATCGTCAACAACACGCCTAAGGACGGCACCGAGGAGCTCTACGTCACCTTCGTCGGGCAGGACCAGAACGAAATGGGACGAATCGCCGGCAGAGCGGCGTTACAGGCGCTGAAGGATACCGGCCGCGGCGGCGGCAAAGTGGCCTTGATTACCGGCGCATTGCAGCAGGGCCCCGGTCCGCGCCGGGTCGCCGGCTTCAAGGAGGCGGTGGCCGCCAATCCGAAGCTGGAGATCGCGGCGGTCGAAGACGGGCGCTGGGATACCGCGACCAGCGAACGGCTCGCCGGCCAGCTCTATGCCCGCTTCGCCGCCACCGGCGGCCTCGATGCTATCTATGGGATGGCCGACAATCAGGCTGTCGCCGCCATCAAGGCCGCGGATGCCGCCGGTATCACCGTCGGTACGGGGCCGAAGCAGCTCATCGTGGTCGGCGGCAACTGCCAGAAGGAAGGGCTCGATGCCATCGGCGCTGGCAAGATGTACAGCTCGGTGACCCAGATCCCGACCGATCTCGGCCGGCGCACGGCCGATGCGGCGAATGAGTTCTTTGCCGGCAAGACTCTGCCGAAGGCTGATCTGCTTCCGGCCGACCTGATCACCAAGGCGAACCTCGCTCAATGGCAGGCGCCTTGCACCTATTGATGGTCGCCGTCACGCAGCTGGATGATGCGGCGCGATGGATATTCTTAC
>Ga0207708_10002559_pt1 | contig 13381 bp, 10 predicted proteins | sample KBSK5101metaG_FD_184340 | JGI IMG/M metagenome (GOLD analysis project Ga0207708, IMG submission 184340) | Corn, switchgrass and miscanthus rhizosphere microbial communities from Kellogg Biological Station, Michigan, USA - KBS K5-10-1 metaG... | ecosystem: Host-associated > Plants > Roots >...
CGGGCGGCAGCGGTGCGACCGGCGGAACCGGTGGCGCGACGGCGGGCACGAGCGGCGCGACTGCGGGCACCGGCGGCGCGAGCGCGGGTACCGGTGGAGCGACGGCCGGGACCGGCGGGCGCGCGGGCAACGGCGGAACGGGCGGCGGCGGCGCTTCGGGCGGCACGGGCGGCACCACCGCGCGCGGCGGCAGCGGGGGCTCGGGCGGGATCGGTGGCGTCGGCGGCACCGGCGGCGTCGGCGGCCGGGGTGGAACGGGCGGGATCGCCGGCGCGGGCGGAACCACCGGCGCCGGCGGTCGCGGCGGCGTCGGCGGAACGGGGGGCGCGGCGGGAACCGCGGGCACCGCGGGGGCGGCAGGAACGACGGGCGGCCTGGGCGGAACGGGCGGCATCATCGTCGTCACGGGCACGGGCGGCACCGGCGAAATCTCCTGCACCCGCGACGGTACGGAATGTCCGACCGGCTACCGCTGCGGCTGTGGGGGCCCCGGCGTCGGCCGGTGTACCTGTCACAAGGAATGCACCACCGACAGCGACTGCGCGGCGCCCAACACGATGTGCGGGTGCAGTTCGCAGGACCCGGCGCCGCGAATCTGCGTCAACGCGTGCTTCTGCCAGTGCGACTGACGAAGGACCGCTCGGCCGACGCGGTCACGGCGGCGTCGCCGCCGGAGCAGGGGTCTCGGCCGGCATCCGCGGTGGTTCCGGTTCGATGAACCGGAGCTCGGCGCGGCCGTTCCGGGCCGGGCAGTTGGCGCTGTGCGACCGGCACGTCGCGCGGCTCGTTCGCTCGGCGCGCACGACCAGATGCGCACCGGCGACGCCGCACGCGATCATGTAGCGCTTCACCGAGCCGGCACGCGCTTCGGCGAGCGCCGCGGCGCTGTTCTCACGCTCGTCCGCGTAGCCGACGATCTCCAGGTACGCCGCGTTCGCTTTCATGAAACCCGCGAGCACATCCAGCTCGGCCAGCGCCGCCGGCGCGAGGACGGCGCTGCCTTTCTTGAATTCGATGCGTTCGAGCGGCACCTGCGCCGCCGCCGCGCTCTCACCGGCTGGCTTGCTCTCGGGCGCGGTCGTCGCGGGCGCTTCGCCGCTGTTCGCCGTCGCTGCGGCGGCCGCGCGCTCCGCCGCCGCGAGCGTGACGAATTCGACCGTGCGCTCGCGCGCCCAGCAAACCTCGTTACGGTGAGCGCAGGACGGCGCCGTCGACCCGGAAGCGCGCGCGAGCAGGCGCCCGGCGTCGACCCCACGCGCCAGCAGGGCGACGCGCACCGCCGACGCGCGTTCCAGCGACAGCCGCATGGGCGAACGTTCGTTGTCGGCGGCGTGCCCCTCCAGCGCGACCAGCGGAAACAGGTGCGGTTGCTGCTTCAACACGATCGCGATGGCGTCGAGCATCGGGTACGAGGCCGCCTTCACCTCGGCGCTGTCGTGCTGAAATCCGATCCGCTCCACCAGGCGTCCGGGCGATGACGAGGCGACGTCCGGGCATCCGTCCTCGTCATCGAATCCGTTCGGCGTCTCGGGCTCGCCTTCGCACTCGTCGATGCTGTCGGGGATGCCGTCGCCGTCCGTGTCCGCGGGTTGTGCGGGGCGCGGCGGCGCGCTCGCGACGGCGACCGGAGGCGGGGCAGGCGGGACCGCCGCCGTGCTCGCGCACGCCGTGAGAGCCAGCGCCGCCATCAGTCCAGAAACCCTCACGGTTTCACGTTAACACGCGGCGGCACGACGGATAAGCCCGCCGCGCCGCTGGACCTGGTCGCGAGCTACGCGGCGGCGGCGCGCGTGCGCGGGACGCGCCGTTTCGCCGCCTTGCACGGTCCGGCCAGCGCGAGCTCGACGTCGTCGCGCGCGACCGCGCCGATCAGCAGCGCGCCGAAGGTCACCGGCAGGATCGACACCCGCGACTGGATGAACAGCTCGCGCGCGCGCGCCGCCGGCATCGCGGGGTGCAGGCAGACATCGATCGGCGTCATGACCGCTTCGACCTTGTCCGCTTCCATGGCCGCCGCCAGCGCGCGCTCGTCGAGCAAGCCCACCAGCCGTCCGTCGCGTTCCACGAACAGCGCGGTGACGTGCTTGAGCGCCGCCACCTTTCGCGCCGCGGCGATCGAAAGCCGCTCCGGGACGGCCGGGATCGTCAGCGTACGGAGGTCTCCGACGAGGACCTCGCTGTGCGTTCGCGCCATGGCAGCCCTCTCTTAAGGACGGATCTCCCGATTGGGAAGGACCCGCTCGACCATGATCTGCATTTGCGTGCCGGCGTGCCGCCAGGCCGCGCGCGTCGCAAGGCGGGTCGCGGGCGACCACCAGACCAGCGCCGCCATCGCCGCCGCCGCCACCAGCGCCGCGACCCGCAGGCGCGCCCGGGCCTGCATCCAGCGCATCCGCCGCAGCAGCCGGACCGTGTCCCGACCCACCGGCATCAGCGCCGGCTGACTGTCTATGGGCTCGTAGAGCTCCGATTCGGCCTGCAGCGCGCGCGGCGGTTCCGCGACCAGGACCGGCGTCGGCGTCCGCACGGGCGGCGGCTCGCAGGTCGGATCCGTGAACGCCGCTGGCGAGCCACCATGGATCGCGGCGCGCAGCGCGCTCGCGAACTCCAGCACGTTGGGGTAGCGATCGGCTGACTCCTTGGCGAGCCCCTTCATGATCACCGCTTCGATCTCGGGGCTCAGCGCCGGAATGATCTGCGACGGCAGCACCGGATCCGTGTGGACGACCTCGTACAGCACGGCGATCGCGTTCTCGCCCCGGAACGGCTCGCGGCCGGTCAGCAGCGTGTACGCGATGGCGGCCAGCGAGAACTGATCGCTGCGGTGATCGATCTGCTCGCGCAGGCCGCAGGCTTGTTCGGGCGCCATGTACTGCGGCGTCCCCGCCACGCGCTCGCCGTCCGTCAGCCGCGGCCGCCAGCTGGCCTGCGAGATCCCGAAGTCCAGCACCTTGACGAAGTCGGCGACGCCGGCGTCCGACAGCAGCATGATGTTTTCAGGTTTGAGATCGCGGTGGACGATGCCGCGGGCGTGCGCCGCGTGCAGCGCACTGGCGATCTGCTCGACGATGTCGCCGGCGGCGGCCGGGTCCATCGCGCCGACGCTGGCGATCCGCTGCGCCAGCAGCTTCCCTTCCAGCAACTCCATCACCAGGTAGGGCACGCCCGCGTCGGTGACGTTGAAGTCGAACACCTGCACGATGTGCGGATGGCGCAGCGACGACGTGATCTCCGCTTCCTGGCGAAAGCGGGACAGCGCATCCTTGTCGCGCACCAGGCTGCGGTGAAGCAGCTTGACGGCGAAGCGGCCCGGCAAGCGCGTGTGCGCGGCGAGGTAGATCTCGCCGCAGCCGCCTTCCGCCAGCGGGCGAACGATGCGATAGGTCCCCTGCAGTACGATCCCGATCGACAACCCGCTGGTCGGCGGGCTGATCAGATCCCAGGGCAGGTCCGTGTGCGTTTGCGCGTCCATGACGCCCGGCTTCCGAATGCAGCGGGCGTGCCGGGCCGATGTTTCCGCGACCTCGAATAGCCCGGTGCGAAGTTTCCGCGCGCCGTCCCGAGGTGAGAACGTACCGCCGGGTGCCGTCGCGGTTTCTCGTCGGTAACGTACGCTTCCTGGAAGCTGCGGTCGCGCGGCCCACATCCGGACGGGACGTCCGGAAATCGCGCGGTCGAGGAGCCCGGAGGTACGCCCCCGCGCGAAGCGCGGGATCGCGGCTACCAGAAAAAACATAGTCGCAAACCGCGCCTGCGGCGCGGAGCGACTAGCTGCGCACCTTGCGCGCCCACCACACCGGGATGCCGGCCTCGGCGGACCCGCCCGATCCGCCGCCGCCATCGAACGGCGGCGACATCGCGTCGTCGTCGGCGCTTCTCGGAAGCAGCGGCGCGAGATTCTCCGCCGCCCACCTCGCGAGCGACCGGGCGTCGGGATGCAAGCTGGGGCGTCGCGACACGAACAACGTCCAGCGATCGGTGATGCGGGCTTCGACGACGCAGCCGGCCCCGTCGCGCGCGGGATTCTCGTTCTCGGTCTTGCCCGACAGCCATTTGCCGTCGCGCCACGAGAGGTGGCTCATCCGCTGGTCGGCGTCGCGGAGCATGACGGCGCATTCGAGCACCGCGTGCAGCGTGTCCACGATCTCGAGCGCCTTCGCGGAGACGCGAAATTTCTTGTCGGGCGCCATGAACGGAAGTGTACGCCTGCGGCGCGGTCGCTGTCAGCGTTACCTTGCCGTCGCTTCGCGTTATCCTGGTCTGCGATGATCCCTGACATCAACAAGCGTCCGGGGCTGATCGCGCGCCTGCGCACCGCCTCGTGGCGTGATCTTCTGGTCGTGGGGCTGCCGACGCTCCTGGTCGCCGGGGCGGCGGTGGCGGTGGCCGTGAAGGCCGCGCGCTTCGCGCCCCCGAAGACGATCCGCTTCGTGAGCGGGCCGGACGGCAGCGGCTACCGCAACCAGGCCGAGAAGTACCAGAAGATCCTGGCGCGCGACGGCGTGAAGCTGGAGATCCTCACGTCGCGCGGCGCGCTGGACAACCTGGACAAGCTGGCGAACCCGGCGGCGAAGGTCGACGTTGGTTTCGTGCAGGGCGGGTTGGCGGAGGGACGCGAGCTGCCGCACCTCGTGTCGCTGGGCAGCGTCTATCCGCAGCCGATGATGGTCTACTGCCGCGACGCGGAGCCCGTGGAGCTGCTGTCGCAGCTCAAAGGCAAGCGGATCGCCGTCGGGCCGGAGGGCAGCGGCGCGCGCGTGCTCGCGTTGAAGCTGCTCAAGGCGAACGAGATGGACGGGCCGCCGACGGTGTTGCTGGACCTGCAGGGCGACGAGGCCGTCAAGCAGCTGAAGGACGGGACGATCGACGCCGCGTTCCTGATGGGCGATTCGGCGACGCCGGCGGTGATGCGCACCCTGCGTGGCTTGCCCGACATCCAGCTGGCCAGCTTCCGGAACGCCGACGGCTACCTGCGCAAGTTCCGTTCTCTGTCGAAGGAGACGCTGCCCGAGGGCGCGATGGACCTGGCGAAGAACTACCCGCCGCGCACGCTGACGCTGATCGGCCCGACAGTGGAGCTTGTCGCGCGCGACGACCTGCACCCCGCGCTGTCGGACCTGCTGATCCGCGCGGCGCGCGAGGTTCACGGCACCCCCGGGATGTTCCGCAACGCGGGCGAGTACCCGGCGCCGCTGGCGCGCGACTTCCCGATCAGCTCCGACGCCGAGCGCTACTACAAGTCGGGCGAGCAGTTCCTGTACAAGCGGTTGCCGTTCTGGCTGGCCAGCCTGGTCGACCGGCTGCTGGTGATCGTGCTGCCGCTGCTGGTCGTGATCGTGCCCGCGACGCGGCTGGCGCCCGCGATTTACCGCTGGCGAATCCGGTCGCGCATCTACCGCTGGTACGGCGCGCTGATGTCGATCGAGCGCGAGATGCGCGGCACGCCCACGCCCGAGCAGAGGGAGAAGGTGCACGCGCGGCTCGACGAGATCTCGCGCGCGGTCACCGAGCTGCGCACGCCGGCGTCGTTCGCCGACCAGCTCTACGTCCTGCGCGACCACGTCGCGGCCGTGCGCCGCCGCCTGGACGTCGCCGCGGCGAGCTGAGGGCGATGGGGCGGGTGGTTCACGTCCTGATTGGATCGAGCGCAGCGGCCAGCTTCAGGCAGAGCAAGGTCGCGGCGAACCGCAAGGACGTGCTTCTTCTCTTCGATCACCTTTCCTGCGGACCGTTGCCGCCCATCAGTGACGTTCTGTCCTGGACCCGCGCGCGAAGGAAGTATTGGCGAAGCATCACTGACGCCTCGTACCCGGGCACCACCAAGGACATCTATGGAGACGTCTCTGCCTTGCAAGCCGCCGAGGGAGTCGTCCTCTGGCTCGGAACCGAACTTGCCGATCAGATCGCGGCCGCCTGGCTACCGGCTTTCTTGCACGCGCTCGATGGTCGACAGTCGGAGATCAAGATCGTTCAGTTCAAGCACAACGTTCGCGACAAGGAGGTTCTAAGCCTCGCTCTTCTTCATCCGAAGGACATCGCCGCCCACCCGCCGCTGGTCTCTTTAACGGTAAAAACCATCACCGAGCTGGACGCCGTCTGGAACGCGATCACGTCACCCGATCCCACGAGCCTAGCCGCCTACCTGAAGAAGGCCTCGCACCGTTTTCCGTTGCTGGCGCGCGCGCTACGCGAAGGTCTGGCACGCTATCCCGACGCGACTTCCGGTCTGAGCCGATGGGAGGCAGGCCTCTTGCGCAACGTTCGACGAGTACAGCCGAGCTGCACGATGGTGATCGGTCAAACGCTTGCCGACAGTTATGATTCGTTCTGGGCGGGTCGCGGCGGTCGTGATCAGGTCGGCGACGCGTGGCTCTTCGACCGGATACTGAAGCTCGCCGATCCGAAGCTGCGCGAGCCTGCTATCGAGATTACCGGTTCGCGCTCTATCTACCGCAAGACCAAGGTGCGTCTGACGGCTTTTGGGCAAGCGATCCTGGACGGTAAGGCCAACTTCGTCGACGCGAACGGAATCGACGAATGGGTTTTCGGCGTTCACCTGCAGTCCGCCGCGGGCCGCGTCTGGTTCCATCGCGGCGGCGAGCTCGTTCGCCGCTGACGCGCGCGCATCCGTTTTGCTGCCCCTTTCAAGTTTTGAAAAGGGCGACAGTTCAGGGAATCGGGTTCGCGTCCTCGAGCGCCCAGCCGTCTCCCGTCCAGCGCAGGATCGCCGGTGAGATCGGCTCGGAGCGGGCCTGGAACGCGGTGCGGGCCTGGCCCCGCAGCGCGAGCTGATCGGCGCGGGCGACGCTGGTTGTCCAGACGAGGATGTCGCGCGCCGGCGCCGCCGCGTAGAGCTGGCCGGCGTCCGCGGCGATCTTCTTCCACAGCCCGGGCAGCAGCAGACGCGCGGCCGTGAAGTTGTCGGCGGAACGGGTGATCTGCACGTGCGCCTTGGCCATCTCGACAGTCCGTTCCTGGATCGATTGCTTGCACGCGGCGCGCAGGTTGGCGAGGCCGCGTTCGAACAGCGCGTCCGCGGGCATTCCCGCGCCGGCGATCCGGCTCTTCTGCATCGGCGTGAGGGCGTCGGGCGTTTCCTCGGCCAGCACCTGAACGATCGGGCCGACCCAGGGACGGCGGACGATTCGTTCGCCTGCGGCGTCCAGCTTGGCGAGCTCGGCTTCGGACGCGAGCACGACGCGAAGCGCCTGCAGCGGCAGCTCGGGCTGGGCCGGCTGCTTGCGCGAGCAGGCCCCGAGCAGCAACAGGACCCCGGACGCCAACAGGTTCAGGCGCATCGGCGGGATGATACGACCGGGAGCGATGGGTTCACACGCCGCCTGTCAATTCTTCCCAGGCGCGCGGGTATTCCTTTTCGAGCCAGCGGCGCCCGGATTCGCGGCCTTGCTGGAAACGCTTGCGGGTCTGTCGCGGCACCGCGGCGACAGCTGACTCGAGCGCGCCAGGGTGGCTGTCCGCGAGTGCGGCGGCGAGCACGCAGGCCTGCATGACGTCGCGCTCGGATTTCGCGCCTCGACCGGCGCGCATGACCGAGACGATCAGCTTGTGGATTGCGAACCGTTCGGGCAGGGGCACGCGTACGGTGCAGCAGCCCTCGCGCGCCATCAGCATCGCGGTCTGCGACTCGGCCAGCAGGAAGTCGAGATGCGGTAACCCGGTCGCGTGAGCATTCAGCTCCGGCACCGGGACCACGGCGAATGTTTCATTGCCGGAAGGCGCCAACAGGTCGACATGGAAGGGCGAGCGGCCGCGCTGCTTGAACGATGTTGAGGGCTTCTTGCGATCCAGAGAAGGGACCGCGACGAACTCCACGCCCGAATCCTTGAGCATCCCGAGGAAATCCAGCTCGGGCGGCGTCTCGAACCGCAGGGCTTCACCACGCGCGACGTCGATGTCCTCGGTCGTGTAGGGAACGGCGCGGACGCCGAGGCGGTTGAGCAACACGCCATAGGCGTGCGATCCGACGAGCATCCCCCCGGCGGCGAATACGGCGTGGTTATGCAGGCTGGCGAGCGTCGCATACACCCGCGCGTCCACCAGACTGAACCCTTCGCGTCCTAACAGACGCAGGGATGGAACGAGATCCTTCATCTCGCGAATCCGGGTGCGCATCTCGTCCGCCGCTGCGTCTGCCCTGACATCCCCGATCGGGCCGGCGAGATAGGACTCGCGCTTCTTGCGGTCGCCGTCGTAGTACTGGTGCGCGTAAAAGCGAAACCCAGCTGCGTTCGTGCGCTCGATAACCGTTCCGGCTGTTCCCTCGAACGCTTGACGCTGCGTGAGAGCCTGACTCTCGAGATCGGCGTAGAGCACAGTGAGGGCGCGGCTATGCTGGGAAAACAGCGGAACTGGCATGGATATCCGTCAAGATTTAATCTTAGTGGATACTAGTATCCGTCAAAAGTAAAAGATGACGGATACCCCCGCGGCGTCGGCGGCCCGAGGCGGCGCTCATGACCCCCCGACGTGCGGTTCAGGTTGACCTGGACATGCGTTCAGTGTCAGTCTCGTTGGGATGTCGTCTCGGCCTGCGCTGGATCCGGCTCTGCTGTCGCATCTGATCTCGGCGCAGCGGCTGGAGGACCGGCGGGGGCGGCGCGGCAGCGGGATCGCGACGCTGGACCGGCTGCTGGGGGGCGGGTGGCCGCGGGCGTCGCTGTGTGAGCTGATCGGGCGGCGGTCGTCGGGGCGGACCGCGATCCTGTACGCGGCGCTGGCGCGCGCCATCGCGGCGGGCGAGGCGGCGGCGCTGGTCGACGTCGGTGGCGGACTGGATCCGCGGCGCGCGTTCGCGGCCGGGATCGCGCTGCGGCGCCTGCTGTGGGTCCGTTGCGCGGCCGACGTGGCGGCCAAGGCGGCCGATCTGGTGCTGGGCGCGGGCGGCTTCGATCTGATCGCGCTCGATCTCGGCGACGAGCGTCCGCGCCTTCCGGCGGCGGGCTGGATCCGGTTCAAGCACGGGGCCGAGAAGCAGGGGACGACGGTGCTGGTGGCGGCGCCGGCGCGCGCCGCCGGATCGTGCGCCGCGGCCGTCGTCCAGCTGGGGCCGGGCGCGCCGCGGTTCGTGGCTGACGGGGCGCCGCTGTTCGACGGGCTGCAGGCAGAAGCGACGAAGGGGAGGGGCGCGCACGAGCACGGGCCGGAGTCCGAGGAGGCGCGATGCGCATCGCTTGCGTTTTCGTGCCGCAGCTAGCGCTGCAAGCGGTGCTGCGCCGGACGCCCGAGGCCCGCGGCGGGCCGGTGGCGGTGCTGGAGGCGGGCACGAACAAGGCGAAGCGTGTCGCACGTGTCACCGAGATCTCGCCGGAGGCGCGTCGGGCGGGCGTGCGCGCCGGCATGACGGGCGCGCAGGCTGCCGCGGTCTCGGCCGGGCTGCGTCTGCTGACCGTCACCGCCGCCGATCGCGAGGCGGCGTCCGCCGCGCTGGCCGACGTCGGCTACGCGTTCGCTGCCGCGATCGAGCGCGGCGACGCCGATCGCATCTTCTTCGACAGCGAGGATCTCGCGCGCCTGTACCCGGCCGGAGAGACGGCGATCGCGCAGGCGGTGCAGGCGGTGGCGGCGCGCGTCGGCCTGGGCGTGCGCGTGGCGATCGCGGCGTCGAAAGGCGTGGCGCGGCTGGCGACGCGGGCGCACGAGCTGGCGCTGATCCCGACGGCCGCCGGCCCGGCGCGGGCGGCGCTCGCGTCGATCCCCGTCGAGTTGCTGGCGGAAGGCGAGCCCGATCTGGCGGCGGCGTTTCGCCGCTGGGGGCTGCGCGCGGCGGGCGACGTCGCGGCGTTGCCCGTCGACGCGATCGGTCTGCGCCTGGGGCCGGCGGGCGCGCGGGCCGGTCGACTCGCGCGCGGCATCGACGACGAACCGTTCGTGCCGCGGCTGCCCGACGACGCTCTCGAAGAGGCGATCGAGCTCGACTACCCGGTCGCGGAGCTGGAGCCGTTCTCCTTCGTGCTGCGCGGGCTGATCGATCGGGCGCTGACGCGTTTGCGCGAGCGCAGCCTGGCGTGCGCCGGGCTGACCGTGCGCCTGGAGCTGGATCCGCGCGGCGTCGACGTGCGCGCGGTGCCGATCGCGGCGCCGACCGGCGACGCGGCGACGCTGTTGCAGCTCGCGCGGCTGGACCTGGCGCGGCGGCCGCCGGCGGCGCCGATCGTGGGCGTGCGCCTGCTGGCGCTGCCGGCGCGCGTGCGCGCCACGCAGCTGGACATCCTGCGCCCTGCAGGGCCGGCGCCCGATCGGCTGGCCGCCACCATCGCGCGGCTGGCGGCGCTGGTCGGCCCCGACAACGTCGGCGCGCCCACCGTCGAGGATACCTGGCGCGAGGAGGCGGTCGCGGTGAGGACTTATGAACCAGCGCGCCCCGACGAACGATCTGCGCCTCTCCCCGCTTGGCGGGGAGAGGCCGACGGCCGAAGGCCGGCGGGTGAGGGGAACGGCGCTGCAAACGAGACTGGCGCGGGCGAACCGCGACTGGCCATACGTCGTCGGCGTCCTCCGGAGGAGATCGAGATGCTGCTGAACCGACAGGGGCCGGCGGCGTTCCGCGGGCGCGAGACGACGGCGCGCGTGTTGATCGCCGCCGGGCCGTATCGGCTGTCGGGCGAATGGTGGCGCGAGGGTGAACATTTCTCGCGCGAGTACTGGGACGTGCACGCGTCCGACGGCGCCGTCTACCGCGTGCACCAGAACAAGCGCGACGGCCGCTGGTACCTCGATGGCTACTACGATTAGAAGTGACTACGTCGAGCTGCGATGTCGGTCGGCGTTCAGTTTCCTCGACGGGGCGTCGCTGCCGGAGGATCTGGTGGCGGCCGCGGCGGCGGGCGATCACGACACGCTGGCGCTTTCGGATCGCGACGGCGTCTACGGCGCGCCGCGCTTCTTCGCGGCGGCGCGCAAGACAGGGCTGCGGCCGATCGTCGGCGCGGAGATCTCGCTGGCCGCCGGCGCCGCGCCGGTCCTGCTGCTGGTCGAGGATCGGCGCGGTTACCAGAATCTGTGCCAGCTGATCACCGCCGCCAAAGCCGGTAGACAGAAGTCAGATTCTGTCAACGCAAGCATGGATCTGCTGGCCGCGCACGCGGGCGGTCTGACGGTCCTCGCCGGCCCCGCGCCGCGCGCCGATCTGCCGGCGCTGATCGACGTGTTCGGGCGCGATCGCGTTCACCTGGAGGTGCAGCGCCACTTCGACGCCGAGCAGGCGCACCGCAACCGCGACGTGCTGGCGCAGGCCGAGGCGCTGGGCGTCGGCGTCGTCGCCACCAACGACGTCCGCTACGCCACGCCCCTGCAGCGGGTCGTGCACGACGTGCTGACGTGCGCGCGCGAGAAGGCGACCGTCGACGAGATCGGCCGCCGCCTGGCCCGGAACGCCGAGCGCTGGTTGAAGCCGGCGCGCGAGATGCAGCTGCTGTTCCGCGACATGCCCGCGGCCGTGCGCGCGACGCGCGCGATCGCCGAGCGCTGCGCCTTCACGCTCGCCAACCTGGGCTACGTCTTCCCCGACTACGACGTTCCGCCCGGCGAGACGCAGCAGAGCTATCTGGAGAAGCTCTCGTGGGCGGGCATCTCGACCCGCTACGATTCCGACGACAAGATCCTGCCCCGGGTGCGTCAGCAGCTGGCGCGCGAGCTGGGGATCATCGATCGCCTGGGGCTGGCCGGTTACTTCCTGATCGTCTGGGACATCGTCCGGTTCGCGAAGTCGCGCGGGATCATGGTGCAGGGCCGAGGATCTGCCGCGAACTCCGCCGTCTGCTTCGTCCTGGGCATCACCGCCGTCGATCCGGTGCGGATGGATCTGCTGTTCGAACGGTTTCTCTCGGAAGAGCGCGTCGCCGCCGCCGACAACATGGCCGACCGCATGCCCGACATCGATCTGGATCTGCCGTCGGGCGTGGAGCGCGAGTCGGTGATCCAGCACGTGTACGAGCAGTACGGCGCGCGCGGCGCCGCGATGACCGCGAACGTGATCACCTACCGCCCGCGCATGGCGGTGCGCGATGCGGGCCGCGCTCTCGGCCTGTCGGAGGAACAGCTGAATCGCATCGCCAAGCACCTGCCGATGTGGCTGATGGCCGGCGACGAACCGCTGGAGACGCACCTGGCGGCGGCCGGCTTCCCGCCCACGGAGCACCGCAACCGTCTGATCGGCGCGGCTGCGCGCGGTCTCCTGAACCTGCCGCGCCATCTGGGCCAGCACTCGGGCGGCATGGTGATCGCCGCCGGCCGCCTGGACGCGGTCGTGCCGCTGGAGCCGGCCAGCATGCCCGGGCGGGTGGTCGTGCAGTGGGACAAGGACGACTGCGCCGATCTCGGGATCGTGAAGGTCGATCTGCTGGGGCTGGGGATGATGGCGGTGCTGGAGGACGCGGTGCCGCTGATCCAGCGCCACGAGGGCGTGACCATCGACTACGCGAAGCTGCCAGCAGACGATCCCAAGGTCTACAAGATGCTGCGCGCCGCCGACACCGTCGGCGTGTTCCAGGTCGAATCGCGCGCGCAGATGGCGACGCTGCCGCGCATGCAGCCGACGCACTTCTACGACCTGGTCGTCGAGGTGGCGATCATCCGGCCCGGACCGATCGTCGGCAAGATGGTCAACCCCTACCTGGCGCGGCGCAACGGCCGCGAGCCGGTGAGGTATCCGCACCCGTCGCTGGAGCCGATCCTGAAACGCACCCTGGGCATCCCGCTGTTTCAGGAGCAGCTGCTGCGCATCGCGATGACGGCGGCCAGCTTCTCGGGCGGCCAGGCCGACGAGCTGCGCCGCGCGATCGGGTTCAAGCGCTCGCAGGAGCGGATGAACGTCATCGAGGTGTCGCTGCGCGCCGGCATGGCCGCGAACGGGATCACCGTCGCGGCGCAGGACGAGATCGTCCGCGGCATCAAGTCGTTCGCGCTCTACGGCTTTCCCGAATCGCACGCGGCGTCGTTCGCGCTGCTGGCCTACGCGTCGGCGTACCTGAAGGCGCACCACCACGCCGCCTTCACCTGCGCGCTGCTGAACAACTGGCCGATGGGCTTCTATCATCCGGCCACGCTCGTCAGCGACGCCGTCCGCCACGGTGTCGAGCCGCTGCCCATCGACGTCATGCGTTCGGGCTGGCTGTGCGACCTGGAGAAGGACGGGCGGGCGTTGCGTCTGGGCCTGCGCTACGTCGCGGGTCTGCGCGAGGAGACCGGCAGGCGCATCGAGGCGGCGCGCGCGCAGGCGCCGTTCTCGTCGCTGCCGGACTTCGCGGCGCGCGCGCAGGCGAACGAGCGCGAGCTGGCGACGCTGGCCGAGGTCGGCGCGCTGGCGGCGCTGGGCGGTACGCGGCGGCAGGCGCTGTGGCAGGTCGACGCGATCGGGAAGTCG
>Ga0207708_10002564_pt1 | contig 13371 bp, 14 predicted proteins | sample KBSK5101metaG_FD_184340 | JGI IMG/M metagenome (GOLD analysis project Ga0207708, IMG submission 184340) | Corn, switchgrass and miscanthus rhizosphere microbial communities from Kellogg Biological Station, Michigan, USA - KBS K5-10-1 metaG... | ecosystem: Host-associated > Plants > Roots >...
CGCGGGGAGGTACCAGTTCGTCTCCCACAGCCTGCTCTACTACCCGCTGGCGTCGGTGGTCGGAGTGGCCGCGGTGGCGATCGCCTCGGCCGCGCTGATCTGCGGCCTCTCCGCCGCGGTGATGCGGCGGGAGTGGGGCGGTGCGGCACGCTGGCCGGCCGTGGCGCTGGTGCCGGTGACCACCCTCATGCTGATGAGCTCGGGGGCGTTTCCGTTCGCCGCCGGGCTGGCGGCTGCCTGCGTCGCCATCGAGCGGGCGGGGGCCGGCAGGCGGGGCACCGCCGCCGTGGCCGCCGCCGCCAGCGTCGCCTTCTCGCCGCTGGCCGGGCTGCTGCTGGCCACCCTGCTGGCCGCCGCGCTGTTCGGCCGGCCGGGGGTGCGGCGGCGGCTGGTCAGCCAGCGGCGGCTGGCCGCCGGGATCGCTCTGGCGTTGGTCGCCGGAGCGGTGCTCCAGCGGGCCTTCCCCTCGGGCGGCCGGTACCCGTTCGCCGCCGCCGACGTGGGGATCGTGCTCGGCTTCTGCCTGCTCGGCCTGTGGCCGCCTGCGTGCCCGCTTGACCGGTCGCACGGAACGGGAGTAGCGTCGGTGCCGCGAGGCCGTTTGGGAGCATCCGACGAATCAGGGGGATTCTCATGCTACGCAAACTGCTTTTGACGGCCGGCGTCGGCGCGCTGGTCGCGATCGCGATCGGCGGCGCCTCGTTCGCCTCAGCTTCCGGCGAGGGCGGCGCCCGCAGGATCGTGGTGATCGAGAAGACCACGTCGCAGCGGTTCCTCGACCTCGGCCAGCCGGGGCCGACCCCGGGCGACGAGTTCTTCTTCGGCAGCCAGTTCTGGAACGCCGACCAGACCCAGCAGGTCGGCTCCAACCGCGGCTTCTGCGTCCTTCAGACGCAGACAGTGGTTCACTGTGTGGGCACCGCGCGGCTGAACGGCGGGAGGCTCGAGTTCGCAGGCCAGACGTCGTTCACGGCGACCGACAGCATCATCGCGATCACCGGCGGCACCGGCGTGTTCGACGGCGCCGAGGGTCACGTCAGCATCCACAACCTCAACTCCGACGGCACGTTGTCTCGCGACGTGATCGTCCTGCTCGGATAACGCGGGAGGGAGACCAGCGGCCTCGCAGCGAACCCCGGTCGTCGGCCGCTCCCACCGGCGACCGGAGCCTCAGAACGGCCCGTGAGGCTGGTAGGAGCCCGGCGGCGCACCGATCGCGATCATCGTCAGCCCGTCGGGGCCGGCCTTCGGCATCCTGAACGTCTCCGGGTCGAAGCGCAGCGCCGTGCCCTCGCGCACCTCCAGCTGCTCGTCGCCGACCATGTAGGTGCCCGAGCCGCGGATGATGATGTTGACCTCCTCCTGGCCGGTCTGCGACTCGTCGTGGCCGCGGCCCTCGGCATTCGGCGGCAGCTCGAACCAGTTGACACCGAACGCCTGGGCGCCGATCTCGCGGCGCAGGAAGCGGACGACGCCGCCCGGCCCGGCCGGCTCGATGTCGCCGATCTGCACCATGCTGTATCCCATCGCGACCTCCGTTCGTGGACGCGCCGATCCTAGTCGCCCAGCGGGTAGACTGGCCGCGAAATGGCGAACGGAGGACGCGTGACAAACGATTCGACGTCAGCATGGTGGGTGCTCTTCACCGTCGCGATCTGCCTGCTGCTGCTGGCCCTCGTCATCTACGTCAGCTAGCCCCGTCGCCATGGGCGTCGCCGCGCACCAGCTGATCAGCCGCAACCCGGCGCGGCCAGACGACGAGGTGCTGCGCCTGACGCCGGCCGGGGGCATCGACCTCGACCGTGCTGTCAGCCGGGCGCAGGAGGCCTCGGCGGCCTGGGGCCGCACCCCCGCCCCGCAGCGCGGCGAGGCGCTGCGGCTGGCGGCCGACCGGATCGAGCAGGCGGCCGGCGAGCTGGCCGACCTGGTCTGCCGCGAGGTGGGAAAGCCGATCGCCGAGGCTCGCGGCGAGGTGGCCCGCTCGGCGGCCATCCTGCGCTTCAACGCCGGCCTCACCCTCGACCCCGAGGGCGACAGCCTGCCGCCCGCCGACGGCCGCTCGCTGCTGTTCACCCGGCGGGCGGCGCGGGGCGTGGTCGGGCTGATCACCCCCTGGAACTTCCCGCTGGCGATCCCGCTGTGGAAGCTGGCCCCGGCGCTGGCCTACGGCAACGCCTGCGTGCTGAAGCCGTCCGAGCACTCGCCGGCCTGCGCCGAGCAGCTGCGGTCGCTGTTCGCCGGCCTGCTGCCGGACGGCGTGCTCGAGGTGGTGCACGGCGAGGGCGACATCGGCGCTGCGCTGGTTGCCCACCCCGCCGTACGGGCGCTCAGCTTCACCGGCTCGACGGCGGTCGGCCGGGAGGTGGCGGTCGAGCTGACCCGTCGGGGTGCCGCCGCCCAGTGCGAGATGGGCGGCCAGAACGCCTCCATCGTGCTGGCCGACGCCGACATCGAGGCGGCGGCCGGCATGATCGCCCCGGCGGCCATGAGCTACGCCGGCCAGAAGTGCACCGCCACCGGCCGCGTGATCTGCGAGGCCGGGATCTACGACCAGCTGCGGGAGGCGCTGGTGGCCGCGGTCGACGCGATGCCGGTCGAGGATCCCACCGATCCCGGCTGCCAGGTGGGGCCGCTGATCGAGCAGGCGGCTCGCGACGCCGCGCTGGCGGCCGTCGGCCGGGCGACCGCGTCCGGCGGCCGGCTGCTGCGCGGCGGCGAGCCGATCGGCGACGGCGGCTGGTACATGGAGCCGACGCTGGTCGAGGTCGACGACCCGGGTGCCGAGCTGGCCCAGGAGGAGGTGTTCGCGCCGGTCTGCGCGATGCTGCGGGCGGCCGACGCCGGCCAGGCGGCGGAGATCGCCGACGGCGTCCGGCAGGGCCTCTCGACCGCCATCTTCACCCGCGACCTCGACCGGGCGCTGGAGCTGACCCGCGATCTCAAGACCGGTCTGGTGCGCGTGAACCAGCAGACGTCGGGCGTCGACTACTGGGCGCCGTTCGGCGGCGAGAAGGCGTCGGGGATCGGCCCCCGCGAGCAGGGCCGGGCCGCCCGCGACTTCTACACCAGCGTGCGCACCGTCCTCATCTCTCCCAGCAGGTGACGTGGCCGGCGACCGCCAGGACAGCGCCGGCCCCAAGGTGGCGGCAGACGTCGCCGCCTTCGCCTACCTGGACGGGGCCATGCAGGTGCTGCTGGTGCGGCGCAAGTACGAGCCCTACGAGAGCTACTGGTCGCTGCCCGGCGGCGGCATCCTCCCCGACGAGACGCTGGAGCAGGCCGCCGAGCGCCACCTGCTCGAGGAGGCCGGGGTGCAGGACGTGTTCATGGAGCAGCTGGCCACCTTCTCCGAGTTCGACCGCGACCCGCGGGGCCGGGTCATCTCCTGCTGCTATCTGGCCCTGGTCGACGCCGGCCGGGTCACGCTGCGCCCGGGGTCGGATCGCCGGGAGGCCGCCTGGCGGCCGCTGGAGCCGCTGCTGGCGGAGATCGAGGGCGGCCCGGTGCTGGCCTTCGACCACGACACCATCGTTCGCTACGCCCGCCGGCGGCTGGCCTACAAGCTCGAGTACCAGAACGTGGCCTGGAGCCTCCTGCCCGACCGGTTCACGATGACCGAGCTGCGGCGGGTCTACGAGGCCGGCCTGGGCCGGGCGTTCGAGCCCAACAACTTCCGCCGCATCGCGCTGGGCTGGGGGGTGCTGGCCGAGGACGGCGAGCGGCCGACCGGCGGCCGGCCGGCCGCGCTCTACCGGTTCGCCGAGCGGGAGCCGCTGATCCTGGCCGAGAGCGCCCGCTACCGGAGGGCGACATGACGCTGGCCGGGGCATCGGCGGCGCTTCTGACCGACCGCTACCAGCTGACGATGGCGGAGTCGTACCTGGCGCAGGGCGTCGCCGACGACCGGGTGGCGTTCGAGCTGTTCGTCCGCGAGCTGCCGGCCGACCGCGGCTATCTGATTGCCGCCGGCCTCGAGCAGGCGGTCGACTACATGCGGAACCTGGCCTTCACCGACGCCGACCTGCGCTACCTGCGCGACAGCGGCACGTGCACGGCGCTGCTCTGCGAGCGGCTGTCCGGCGAGCGGTTCGACGCCGACCTGGACGCCGTCCCCGAGGGCACGGCCGTGCACGCGATGGAGCCGCTGCTGCGGGTCGAGGGCAGGCGGCTGATCTGCCAGCTGGTCGAGTCGATGGTGCTGAACCTGATCAACTTCTCGACGCTGGTCGCCAGCAAGGCCGCCCGCGTGGTGGAGGCGGCGCAGGGCCGGCCGGCGGTCGACTTCGGCTTCCGCCGGGCGCATGGCCCGGACGCCGGGCTGATGGCCGCGCGGTCGGCCTACATCGGCGGCTGTGCGGGCACCGCCACCGTGGCCGCCGGCGCTTTGTGGGGGATCCCCACCGTGGGCACCATCGCCCACAGCTACATCATGAGCTTCCACAACGAGGTCGACGCCTACCGGGCGGTCCTGCGCGACCATCCCGGCCCAGTCACGCTGCTGATCGACACCTACGACACGCTGGTCGGGGCGCAGCGGGCGGTGGAGGCGGCCCGAGCCACCGGCATCACCCCGGAGGCCGTGCGGCTCGACTCCGGCGACGTCGGCATGCTGTCGCGCGACGTCCGCCGGATCCTGGACGAGGGCGGCCTGGACGCGACCCGGATCCTGGTCTCCGGCGACCTCGACGAGTGGGTGATCGAGGAGCTGCTGGCGGAGGGCGCGCCGATCGACGGGTTCGGCGTCGGTACCCGGCTGGTGACGAGCTACGACGTGCCGGCGCTGGGCAGCATCTACAAGCTGGTCGAGAGCGCCGGGCAGCCGGTGATGAAGGTCGCAGGCCGGAAGACGACGTTGCCCGGCCGCCACCAGGTGTTCCGCGACTGCGACGGGGACACGCTGGGGCTGGTCGACGAGGCGCTGCCCGGTGTGCAGCTGCTGCAGCCGGTGCTGAGGGGCGGCCAGCGGGTGTCCGGGGCCCCCTCGCTGGAGGCGATCAGGGACCGCGCCGCCTCCGAGCGGGCCGCGCTACCGTCGGACATGCGCCGGCTGACCGGTCCCAGCACGCGTCAGCCGCGCCTCTCCCCGAAGCTACGAGCCCTCAAGGAGCGTCTGGCATGACCGACCGGAAGACCGCACTGATCGTGGTCGACGTGCAGAACGACTTCTGCCCCGGCGGTGCGCTGGCCGTGACCGGCGGCGACGAGCTGGGCCCGGCCATCGCGGAGGCCGCCGAGCGGGCCGACCTGGTGGTGGCCACGCGCGACATGCACCCGCCCGACCACCGATCCTTCATCGAGCAGGGCGGCCCCTGGCCGGCCCACTGCGTGGCCGGGACAGCGGGCGCCGAGCTGCACCCGTCGGTGGCGTCGCTGCCCATCCAGCGCGTGCAGGACACGGGCACCGAGCGGGCCAACGAGGGCTACTCGGCATTCGACGGCACCGGGCTGGCGGGCTGGCTGCGCGAGCAGGGCGTGGACCGGGTCGAGGTGGCGGGCATCGCCACCGACTACTGCGTGCGGGCAACCGCGCTGGACGCGCTGGCGGAGGGCTTCGAGACCACCGTGCTCGCCGACGCCGCGGCGGCCGTCGAGCTCGAGCCGGGCGACGGCCGGCGGGCGCTCGCCGAGGTGCGGGCGGCCGGCGGCCGGCTCGACCGCGTGCAGCTGCTGCGCGACGAGGCGGCGCTGCATCCGTTGCTGGAGCGCAAGGTGGCCTGGATGCGCGAGATCATCGAGGGCGCCGGTCGCAAGGTGGCCGTCGTCGGCCTGTCCGGCGGCATCGACTCGGCGGTCTCGCTGGCGCTCGCGGTGCGCGCGATGGGGGCGCCCAACGTGGTCGCCATCAGGCTGCCCAGCCGCCACACCGAGCAGGTGCACCTGGACGACGCCGAGGAGACCGCCGACGCGGTCGGCCTGCCGGCGGAGAACCTGCTGACGGTGTCGATCGAGCCGGTGCTGGAGGGCATCGCCGCCGCTCGGCCGACGGTGACCGACTCCGAGCTGCGCTTCGGCAACGCCAGCGCCCGCAGCCGGATGATCCTGATCTACGACCTGGCCCAGGAGCGGGGAGGGCTGGTGGTGGGCACCGAGAACCGCACCGAGAACTACCTCGGGTACTTCACCCGGTTCGGCGACGCCGCCTCCGACATCGAGCCGATCACCGACCTCTACAAGACCGAGGTGCGGGCGGCCGCGCGGGCGCTGGGCCTGCCCGAGCGGATGATCACCAAGCATCCGACTGCGGGGCTGTGGGGCGGCCAGACCGATGAGGACGAGCTGGGCTTCACCTACCGCGACGCCGATCTGACGCTGGTCGCCACCATGGATCTCGAGCTCTCGTCCGAGCAGGCCGCGCAGCGCACCGGCGTGGAGCCCGACGTGATCGCCCGCGTCCTGGCGCGGGTCGATTCGGTGGCCTGGAAGCACGTCGTACCCCACGTGCACTAGTTCGCAGGCGCGCACATGCGGTGTGGGGGTTTCCCCCACCCACGACACCTGCCTGCCTCCTGTTGGCTGCACCCGGCGAGTGGAACAGTTCCTCCCATGTTCGAGACCCCCTCAACGGACTCTTCAACGGAGGACATCATGGATTCCCTGGTCACAGACCTGTTCGAGCAGCCCGCCCGCGAGCTGTGTCAGCGATCATCCGACGGCATCGACGTGCGGCTGGTCTGGTACCCCTCGACCGAGACGCTGGCCGTGCTGGTCGACGATCCCAGCCGGTTCGAGATCCTCGAGGTGCCGGTGGGCGAGAACGATCCCATGGACGTCTACGAGCACCCGTTCTACCACGCCGGCCGGCTCGGCCTGGACGTGGCGGCTGACGACCTGCTCGCAGCGTGATCCGCTCTTCAACGTGAAGGACAGGCCACGGCGGCCTGTCCTTCACGTCTGCGCGGTGCGCACGATCGTGTAGGTCTTTCGCACCGTCTGCCGCACCTGCCAGGTGCCGCGCCAGCCGTCCGGGAACATCATCGCCACACCGGCCCCGATCTCGTGCTCCGTCCCGTCCTCGTCGGTGATCGTCGCCTCACCGGCCACGAAATGCATGAACTCCGAGATGCCGGACTTCTCCGACGGGAACGCCCCGGGGGTGCACTCCCAGACTCCCGCCGACACCGTCCCGTCGTCGTACAGCGAGAGCGCCGACTCGAACGGCTCGCCGTCGGTGGCTCCCGGCTTGGGCCCGATCGGCTGCAGCTCCACCGACAGCACGTCCACCTCGGCCCGGGTCTGCTCCTGCATGTCGCCTCCTTCGTGCGTGGGAACCGCACGTTAAACGACCCGGGCCCCCTGTCGGAGGCCCGAGCCGAACGGTTGGTGTGCGAGAAACGTCTAGGCCGCGCGGAGCGGCTGCATGTCGGCCGAGGCGGCCAGCTCGCGCAGCGCCTCCGCCTCCAGCTGACGGACGCGCTCGCGGGTCAGGCCGACGATCCGGCCGATCTCCTCGAGGTTGCGGGGATCGTTGCCGTCGAGGCCGAACCGCAGCTCGAGGATCAGCCGCTTGCGCTCGCCCAGCCGGCTCAGCCCCTCGCGGAGCTTCTCGTGGCGCAGGTGCGCCTCGGCCAGCTCCTCGGGGTTTCCGGCATCCGGGTCGGCGATCATGTCGCCCAGCTCGGAGTCGCCGTCCTCGCCGACCGGCTCGTGCAGCGACACGGTCTTCCGGGCCAGGCCCAGTGTCTCGGCCACCGCGTCCTCAGACAGCTCGGCGGCCTTGGCGATCTCCTCGTCGCTGGGCTCGCGGCCGAGGCTGGCCTCCAGCGAGCGGCGGGCGCGCTCGATGGCCCGCAGCCGGTCCGAGACGTGCACCGGCAGGCGGATCGTGCGGCCGCTGTTGGCGATCGACCGCTGCACGGCCTGGCGGATCCACCAGGTCGCGTAGGTCGAGAACTTGAGGTCGCGGCGCCAGTCGAACTTCTCGACCGCCCGGTTCAGGCCCAGCACGCCCTCCTGGATCAGGTCGAGGAAGGGGACGCCCTGGCCGCGGTACTGCTTCGCGATCGAGACCACCAGTCGCAGGTTCGACTCGATCATGCGGCGCTTGGCGAGCAGGTCGCCGGCCTCGATGGCCTTCGCCAGCATGACCTCCTCGTCCTTGGTCAGCAGCGGGTAGCGGCCGGCCTGACGCAGGAACAGGTCGAGGCTGTTGGTGGTGGCGATCTCGACCTCCACCACCTCCGGGGTCTCCGGCGCCGGCTGCTCGGCGATCTCCACACCGAGGTTGGTCAGCTCGTCGCGCAGCGCCTGGACGTCCTCAGGATCGAGGTCGAGCTCGTGGGAGAGACCCTGCAGCTCCTCCTCGTAGACCATGCCGCGCTCCTGCCCAAGCTCTACCAGGAGCCGAGCTTCCGGCTCGATGACGAGCTGGTCAGTCATACGTATCAACTCCCTCGGGTGCTCGTTCGCGGCCAACCGGCGGCCGCACCTTGTCAACGTCGACTCGCAAAGGGTTATTCCCGTTCTGACGCACTTCTCTACGCGATCTTCCGCATGTTGGTACGGCATCCTGCCCGGCGACGGATTGACGGCCACGGGCGAGGGTCGGTTCCGGCACCCTCAGATCTCCCCGTGCACCCCCGCACACCGCGATCGCGCGCGGATCCTACCCCATGCCGGGGCACGTACCAGCGAGAACCGATCGCCTCCACGAACCGATCGCGCGAGCCTACCCGGTGACCCGGACGCCACCCGCGAAGTTCGCCGCGTAGTAGCCCGACAGGCTCGAGATCTTGACCACGTCGCCGGTGTGCGGCGCATGGATGAAGAGGCCGCCGCCCATGTACAGGCCGACGTGGCTGAGCCCGGAGTAGAAGAACACCAGGTCGCCGGGAGCCAGCTGGCTCATCGACACGTGGGGGCCGGCGTTCCACTGGGCGCCGGTGTAGTGGGGGAGCGAGACGCCCAGCTGGCCGTAGACGTACATCGTCAGGCCGGAGCAGTCGAAGCCCGACGGGCTGGCGCCGCCCCAGACGTAGGGAACGCCCAGATACCGCTGGGCGATGGCCACCGCCTGCTGGCCGAGGGTGCCGTTGGGAGGCGGCACGTAGCCACCGCCGCCACCACCGCCGCCACCACTGCCGCCGGACGACCCGCCGGAGGAGTCGCTCGACGACCCCGCGCTCGACTGCGCGGCCTGCTGCTGGGCGAGCGCCTCGGCACGGGCCCGCGCGGCCGCGTCCTCGCGTGCCTGCTTCTCCTGGATCAGCTGCTTGAGGTCGCCGCGCAGTCCGGCCACGTAGTTCTGCTGCTCGGCCATCGCGGCCTCGACGCTCTTCTTGTGCTCCAGCGTCTGGGCCACGAGCTGCTTCGCCCGCGCGCGATCCTTCTTCAGCTGCGCCTGTCGCTTGGCGATCTCCTTCTCCGCGCTGATCACCTGCGCCAGCAGGTCGCCCTCGGTCTGCGACATCCGCTGGACGTAATCCACCCGGTCGACCAGGTCTGAGAACGACCCGGAGCCCAGCACGTAGAAGGCGACGTCGGCGTTCTGGCCCTTGTAGGAGGAGACCAGGAACTCCGCCAGGTTCTTCTTCGCCGCCGCCAGGTTCTTCCGCGCCACGTTCAGGGCCTTCGTGTTGGCCTCGATCTGGGCGCGCACCTGGTCGAGCTTGGACTTGGCCCCGTTGTAGGCCTCGACCGCGCTCTCGAGCTTGGCGTCGTAGGCCATCAGCTGCTGCTGCGCGGCGGTGATCTCGGCCCGCTTCTGGCCGATCTGGTCGGCCTGTGCGGGGCCCGCCGCTGCGGCAAGCGCGAACACCACGACAGTGACCAGAACTGCGGCGCGGCGAGTGATCGGTGCGGTCGGAGCGCTCCGCAGGGGCCGTGGTTGAGGCGGCATGGAGAGCGAGTCTACCACCGTGGACGGTCAGCAAACCCGTACCTGCCCGTGTGTTTTCTGTAAGAGAACAGTGATGCTCGTTCGCGGATTGACACGTTCGATCGCTGGACAACATGCCTGCATCCGGGGCGGTTGACGCGTTCACGGCGGTCGGGCGTCGGCGCCGAGCCCTTCCGGCGACCCCGGCTCTCGACCTCGCCCGCCGCCCGCCTCCGGCTCGCACCGCCCGGCCGGCTGGGCCGCGCGGCGTCGTCCCTATTCTGTGTTGCAAGGTGGGGGACAGTGGGGTATGGTGGGGCGAAATGGGAGAGACCCCGTGCTGCTCGGCGAATTCGTCCAGAAACTCGATGCCAAGAACCGCGTCACCCTTCCGGCCAAGTTCCGGTCGCATTTCGCCGACGGCGTGGTGGTCACGAAGGGGTTGGACAGCTGCCTGTTCGTGTTCAACCGGGACGGCTGGGAACGGTTCACCGGCGCCCGGCTGGAGCGGCTCGACCCGTTCAGCCGCGAGGGCCGGTTGGTGACCCGCTTCATCTACGCCGGCGCCAGCGAGAGCGAGCTCGACGGGCAGGGACGCGTGATGCTGCCCCAGTCGCTGCTCAAGCACGCGGGCCTTTCGAAGGAGATCGTCGTGGCCGGCCTCCGCGACTACCTCGAGATCTGGGATCACGAGGCGTGGAGGCGGCAGGAAGCCGAGTCCGAGGGGAGCGTGGAGGATGTTACCGAACGTCTCTCACAGCGATAGTTCAGCCATGGCCCACGTACCAGTCCTCGCCATGGAGGTCGCGGAGCTGCTCGACCTGCATCCGGGGGACACCGTGGTCGACTGCACGTTCGGCGCCGGTGGCCATGCCTCCCTGCTCGAGCCCTACCTGCGTGGGCAGGGCACGTACATCGGCATCGATCGCGATCCCGAGGCGCGCGGCCACTTCGAGGCCTTCGCCGCGTCAGCCTCCGCCGAGACCCGGTTCATCCGCGGCAACTTCTCGCTGGTGCTGCGCAACCTGACCGCCACCGGCGTCCGCGCCAACGCGGTGCTGATGGACCTCGGCATGTCGTCGATGCAGGTCGACCAGCCGGAGCGCGGATTCAGCTACGCGTCGGATGCGCCGCTCGACATGCGGATGGATCCCGGCGCCGACCTGACCGCGGCCGAGGTCGTCAACGAGTGGGAGGAGCGGGATCTGTCGCAGGTGCTCGCCCAGTACGGCGAGGAGCGCTTCGCGCGCCAGATCGCCCGGGCGATCGTCCGCCGCCGGGCGAAGCAGCCGTTCGAGCGCACCGGAGACCTGGTGGACGTGATCAAGTCCGCCATCCCGACGCCCAGCCGGTTCGGGCAGGGCCACCCCGCCAAGCGCTCCTTCCAGGCGCTGCGGATTGCAGTCAACGACGAGCTGGAGTCGCTCCGCGAGGGCCTCGAAGACGTGCTCGACGTGCTCGCGCCCGGCGGCCGGCTGGCCGTGATCAGCTTCCACTCGCTCGAGGACCGGATCGTCAAGCGGTTCATCCGCGACCAGTCGCGCGGCTGCACCTGCCCGCCCGACTTCCCGATCTGCGTCTGCGGGCACGAGCCGCTGCTGCGCCCTGTCACCTCTCGCGCCGTGGTGCCCACGGTCGAGGAGCGGAGCCTGAACTCCCGGTCCGCCTCCGCCAAGCTCCGCGCTGCCGAGAGGACGACCGCCGAGTGAGCGTTGCCGCTCCCGCACCGCGCACCGCCGCTCCCCGGCGGAGCGCCCGCTCCGCCGCGCCCGCCCGCAAGCCGCGACCGGTCGAGCGTGGCCGCCGCGGGGTGCTGTCGGGCGCCGTGCTGTGGGTGGTGCTGCTGGCGGCGCTGTTCGGCGGGATCGTGGCGCTGAACGTCGCCGCCCTGCGCGGCACCATCGACGCCAACCGCGTGGAATCCCAGGCCGAGAGCCTGAAGGAGCAGAACACCGCGCTGGCCTCCGAGGTGGCGGCGATGAGCGGCTACGGCAGGATCGCGGTCAAGGCGTCGAAGCTGGGCATGGTGCTGGCGCAGCCCGCGCGCAGCGACTACATCCCGTTCGCCCGGCAGGCCGCCCATCCGGCCACGGCCCGGCCCGCCCGCAACTCCCACCCGCCGGCCAAGGGCCAGGCCGGCCGGCCGTGAACCGCATCTCCGACCGCCGGCTGCGGCTGCTGGTGGCGCTTTCCGTGATCGGCTTCGCTCTGGTCGTCGGGCGGGCGATCAAGATCCAGGCCGTCGACGCCCACCAGCTGATGAGCGAGGCCCAGGCGCAGCAGCAGGCCACCGAGCCGATCCCGGTCAGCCGGGGGGCGATCTTCGACCGCAACGGCAAGCTGGTCGCCCAGCAGACCGTCGCCGAGCGGCTGATGGTGCACCCGAAGCAGATCGAGGACCCGGCCGCCACCGCCGCCTACATCGCGCAGAAGCTCGGCTTCACCAAGAAGAAGGTGCTGCGGAAGAAGATCGAGGAGCTGGTGCCCAAGCTGACCCCGACCGGGCTGACCGACGCCACGGTGCTGCGCCAGCTGGATCCCGCGGTGGTCGACGACATCCTCTCCGAGCATCCCCCCGGCCTGTTCGCCGAGCAGGAGCCGTCCCGGTTCTACCCGTTCGGCCGGCTGGCGCCGCAGCTGCTGGGCTACACCGACGTCGACCTGAACGGCCAGCAGGGCGCCGGGCTCGAATACAGCCTCAACCGCTACCTGGCCGGGCGGCCGGGGGAGAAGCTCGAGGTGCGGGCGCCCAGCGGCGAGCCGATGGAGATGCTGACCCTGCGCCAGGCGCGACCTGGCCGCGACGTGCACCTGACCATCGACCAGGCGATCCAGGCCCGCGTGCAGACGGTGCTCGAGGCCACCGCCCACCGCTGGAAGGCCAAGTCGGCGACGGCGATCGTGCTCGAACCGAAGACCGGCGAGATCCTGGCCATGGGATCGGCCCCCGGCTACAACAACAACGACGTCCACGATCTGACCGCCAAGCAGGTTGCCGAGTGGACGCGAAACCGGGCCGTCCAGGACACCTACGAGCCGGGCTCCACCTTCAAGGTGGTGACCTTCGCCGCAGCCCTGTCGGCCGGGATCATCTATCCCCAGATGAAGTTCTCGCACATCCCGTACGAGATCCAGGTCGCCGACAAGCGGATCCACGATGACATGGCCCGCGGCCCGATCACGCTGACCGCCTCACAGATCCTCCAGCAGTCGTCGAACGTGGGCACGGTCACCATCGCCCAGATGGTGGGCAAGGACACGCTCTATGACTGGATCCGCCGGTTCGGCTTCGGGCACGAGACGCCGCTGCATCTGTACGGCGAGGGCAGCGGGCTGGTGATGAAGCCCGACGACTGGTACGGCTCCTCGATCGGCAACATCCCGATCGGCCAGGGCATCAGCGTGACGCCGATCCAGATGGCCTCGATGTACGCGGCGATCGCCAACGGCGGGGTACTGGTCGAGCCGCACGTGGTGTCGCGGATCGAGGGCCAGCAGCCCTTCCGGCCGACGCGTAAGCGGATCGTCGAGCCGCTCGTCGACCGCCATCTGGTGAA
>Ga0207708_10002565_pt1 | contig 13367 bp, 10 predicted proteins | sample KBSK5101metaG_FD_184340 | JGI IMG/M metagenome (GOLD analysis project Ga0207708, IMG submission 184340) | Corn, switchgrass and miscanthus rhizosphere microbial communities from Kellogg Biological Station, Michigan, USA - KBS K5-10-1 metaG... | ecosystem: Host-associated > Plants > Roots >...
TTCCCAAGCCTTCGGTGCAGTGGAAGGTCGTCGACGAGGCCGACGGTGAGTACACCATCGTGCTGCCGGCCAACCCGCTGGGCCAGCCGCCCGCGGAGCGGCTCGAGGACGACATGAACACCCAGGGCAAGACCGGTTTCGTCTGCAGCTACACCTCCGAGTGTGGTTGCGGCGACTCCTACACCGGGGGGTGTCCGTGCGGTCACACCGTCTCCGGCAGCCCTTGCCTCGGCTGCCAGATCTCGCGTTCGCTCTGCCCGGGTGGCTGACCGCCAGCTGAGGTGGTGAACACCCTGGCGGCACGCCTGCTCGGCGTGCCCGCGCGAGGCCCGGCCGGCCCCGCTCTTCCGTTGGCGGCGCTCAGCGCGGCAGAGCGCCTCAACACAGGTGAGGACCCCGCTGACGCCGCGGCTGGTCAACGGCGCCTCGAACTCTGGCATACCTCCTACTTCGCGGGCGTCGATCGCTCCGTCGGCGACTACTTCGGCATCGACCCAGCCGACGTTCCGGTGGCGCTCGCGCTCGCCTCGCAGGCCACCACCCGGACGAGCGGGCCCGAAGTTCTCGGCTGGTGGCGGGACGCGCGCGATCAGGACGTGGCCGACGACGACGGCAACGACATCGGGCTGGGGATCGCGCTCGTCCCGTTCGTCCGGACTGGCCTGCGGGAGCTGCAGGAGCGGTTTCCGGCCGATGCCACCGGCATCGCGGATCGGGTGATCACCCACGACTTCACCGCCGACCTGCACATGCGGCTGCTGCAGCACGCGATGCCGACCTTGGCGTTCAGCCTGAACACCGCCCGTGCCCTCGGCACGCTCAGCGGCACCACCTCCGAAGCGCGCTACGCCGACTTCTGCGCGCGACTGGGCCGGCCGGAGTACCGGTGGCAGGTCCTCGAGTCGTTCCCGGCGCTGCTGCGCCTGCTCGCCACCGTCACGTCGAACACGGTCGCGGCCTGGTCGGAGATGCTCGACCGTCTCGGGCAGGACCGCGACGCGCTCGCCGCGCAGCTCGGCCTGCCCGCGGGTGCGGTGCTCACCGAGGTGAACAGGGGGCTCGGTGACTCTCACAACGGCGGCCGGTGCGTCGCGGCGCTGACGTTCGACCAATCGTTCAAGCTGATCTACAAGCCCCGCTGCACCGCCGCGGAGTCGGCCTTTCAGGACCTGCTGACCTGGTTCAATGCCCGCGCCGAGGGCGATCCGTTGCGGGTGCTGGCGGTTCTCGATCGCGGCAGTCACGGCTGGGTCGAGTTCGTCGAGACGAAGCCGTGCCACAGTGCCGCCGAGGCGGAGACCTATTACCGCAGGCTCGGCAGCCTGCTCGCCGTGCTGCACGCCATCGACGCCACCGACATGCACAACGAGAACCTGCTCGCCTCCGGCGCCGATCCGGTGCTGGTCGACCTGGAAACCATCTTTCAGGGACTGGCCCTGTTCGCGGATCCGGATTCGCCACGGGACCGGGCCGCGGGACGGATGGTCAACCGCACGGGCATCCTGCCGGCACCGCTGGTCGGCCCCAACGGCATCCTGGACCTGAGCGGCCTGGCCGACGGAGCCGGGGTCGCGCCGTTCGAAGTGCCGCAGTGGGAGAACAACGGCCGCGACGACGTGCGGCTGCGGCCCAAGGCGTTCGAGATGAGCCGCCGCGAGAACCTCCCGACGGTGGCCGGCGCGCAGACCGCGATCGACGATCACGCCGAGGTCTTCGCGGCCGGGTTCGCTGCCGGCTACCGGACGATCGTGCGGCACAAGGCCGACCTGCTCGACGATGCCGGGCCGCTGCAGCCGTTCCGGACAGCTGTCATCCGGGTGATCGCCCGCGATACCTACCAGTACGCCCGTGCGCTGTCCCGCTCGGTGCACCCGACCGTGCTGTCCGACGTGATGGAGCGCGACGCCTCGTTCGCCCGGGACCTCTGCGAGTCCAGCCGGCCGACCCTGCGCGACGGGCTGGTGGCCAGCGAGCTGCAGGACCTGCGCGACGGAGACGTCCCGTATTTCCATCGCACGCCTTCCGACAACGCGATCCGCGACAGCCGGAACGCCGAGGTCGCCGGCGCACCCGGCAGGACTGCCTTCGAGCTGGTCCAGGACCGGATCCGGGCGATGGACGAGACCCAGCTGGAGATCCAGGCGACCGCGATCCGGTATGCGTTGGCAACGGTGTCCATGCGCGGCGGCCCGGACGAGCCGACCGGACGGCCGCCCGGGGACGACCCGGTGTCCGACGATGCCCTGCTGGCCTCGGCGACCGGGATCGCCGACCGGTTGGCCGAGCTCGCCATTCACGAAGACGGCTGCGCCTACTGGATGACGCAGGAGCCGATCAACGAGGAGCGCTACGCGGCGCAGATCTGCTCCTACAGCCTCTACGGGGGCGGGGCGGGAATCGCGCTGTTCCTGGGCTACGCGGCCAACCTCACCGGCAACGACGACTACGCCAGGCTGGCGGTCGACGCGCTGAACGCCTGCGACGCCGCGACCCGGGAGGCGTCGGCGTACCGGCCGATCGGTGCGTTCACCGGGTTGGCCGGCGTCCTCTACGCGAAGTCGCATGTCTCGGCGGCGCTGCACGATGACTCGCTGCTGATGCATGATCTGACGCCTCGGCTCAAGGAGCTGACCGGCGCCATCGCCTCGGAGGAGGACTACGACCTGATGGCGGGCAGCGCCGGGTGCCTGCTGGTCGCGCTGCACCTGTACCGGCGAACCGGTTCCGCAGATGCCCGGGCGCTGGCCGAAGCCTGCGTGGACCGGCTGGTTGCGGCGAGCACCAGAACTCCGGGTGCGGCGAGCTGGCCGACCCGCATTGCTCGAAACGCCCTGCTGGGCCTGTCACACGGCAACTCGGGGATCGCGGCGGCCCTGGCTGCATATGCCCAGGAGTTCGGGGACCGCACCGCCGCCCGGTTGGCGACCGACGCGCTGGCCTACGAGCGGGAGCGCTACGACACCCACCACAGCAACTGGCCCGACCTGCGCGGGGACGAGCCGCACTTCCGGTGGGCATGGTGCCACGGCGCCCCCGGAGTCGGCATCGCCCGCACCCTGTTGACCGGCGATTTCGCCGACCCGGTAACCAAATCTGAGATCGCGACAGCATGTACGAGCACGATCGGCTACGGGTTCGGCGGCAACGATTCGCTGTGCCACGGCGACCTCGGCAACCTCGACCTGTTGCTGCTGGCCGGCCAGCAGCAGGTCGCGCGTGGCATCACCGGCCAGGTGCTCGCCGAGCGTGCCAAGCGTGGCTGGTGGAACTGCGGCGTCGCCGGCAAGGTGGAGAACCCGTCGCTGATGGTGGGCATTGCCGGCATCGGATACCAGCTGATGCGGCTGGCCAGACCCGATGCCGTCCCTTCGGTCCTCGCCCTGCGGGCCCCGACGATGGGCTGAGCCCTGCCGCCGTAGGCGTCAGGTCCCCGGCCTTCCGTCGAACAGGACGGCCCCTGCCCCGGATCAGAAACAATACGGCGCGAACGTGCTCGGCTACTTGTCCTTCGCGAGCAGGACCCGCACCGCTTCCCCGCCACGCCGAGGTGGGTCGATCAGTCACAGGAGTTACTGACACCCGCCATCACGGAAAGAACACCTCAGTAGGCCGCTGCGACGTATCACCGGCGCGGGTGCGCGCCCCTGTGTTGTGCACGGTCATGGTTCACGCCGAGATCAGCATCGAGGGAGGAGCGCAATGACACCGCAGGTTGAGCGACCCGTCCGTGGCACGGTCCGCCTGAGCTTGCGCGTGACGCCGCAGGGCGTCGAACTGCTGCGCGTCGAGCATCTGGACATGATCTGCCCGCCCGCTGTCGGCGAGCCTCCCCGTCTACGCACGCATAGCGGGCACTGGGTGAGCCTCGAGGACGCGAAGGGAACTGTGTTGTTCTCTCGAGTGATCGACTCGCGCGCGTTCGGAGCGGCCGAGATCTTCTCGCCGGACGGCACCATCCAGCACGTTGTGGGCCCGGTCCCTGAGTCGATCGTCGAGGTACTGCTTCCGGATGTCCCCACGGCGGTTCGGGCCTCGTTGTTCGGCCAGTCGATGGACGTCGAGGGCCGCGGTCAGCGCTCACCTCGCCACAACGAGCGCCTGGCAACGTTCGACCTGGGCGGCGGCGAGCACGGCGGGAAGCGATCATGACCACCGCGGATGGGTACGTGCTCGGGACGACGAAGATCGTGGACCACGGGCCGACCACAGCGCGGTGGAACCTGGTGTTCGTAGGCGACGGTTACCGGGCCACCGAACTGGACCAGTACCGCCAGGACGTCAACGCCATCGTTCAACAACTCCGGACCACTCCTCCCTTTGACGAACTGTTCTGCGGCATCAACGTCTTCCGCATCGACGTCGTCTCCAACGAGTCCGGCGCCGATGACCCGCTCGACGCCCCGGACAGCCCGCCCGGCACGCCTAGCTCGGCGCACACGTACTTCGACGCGACCTTCGCGGGAGTGGGGCCTGGCAACGTCAAGTACGACCGCCTGCTCGTGATCGATTCGGCGTTGGCGCTGTCCGTCGCGGCAGCGGTGCCGAATCGAAACCAGGTGATCTGTGTCGTCAACTCCAGCAAGTACGGCGGATCGGGCGGTGCGGTCGCAACCTGCTCGACGAACGCGTCGTCCACAAGCATCGCGATCCACGAGATGGGCCACAGCGCCTTCGGCCTGGCCGACGAGTACGGCTACGGCCAAGGCACGCCTCCTGGCGAGCCCCCGCAGCCGAACGTCACCCGCGACACCAACCGCACCACCAACAAGTGGCGTGCGCTGATCCTGGCGAGCACGCCGATGCCGTCGGCGTGCAGCCCGGCAGGCTCCTGCACCGCCTCGACCTGCGTGGCGCCGGGAACACCACCGGCCGCCGGTGCGGTCGGAACCTACGAGGGTGCGGCCTATTCCGCGTGCAACATCTACCGGCCGACGCCCAGCTGCTACATGCGCGACTACTCGCCCTTCTGCCCGGTCTGTTCCGGAGTGATCCGGTCGGTGATCGGCCCGTACCTGCCCGCCGAGACGGTCACGCTCACTACACCAAGCTTGTCCTTCGCCGGTGTACCGGCCGGGATGGGCGGCATCGGCGTCACGACCTACCGTGCGATCGTCTGGGAGACAGTGTCGTGCCGACCGCTGACGTTCCAGATCACCGCCGGCCCTACTGGCGGCTTCGGCACTCCGTCGACGATGCCGGTGACCGTCACGTCGGACTCGGTGCTGCCGGTCAGCACTGCACGCATCTGGATCTCCTACACCTCGACCCACGCCGGGGACACTGCCAGCGGTTCGGTGACGGTGCGATGCAACCAGACCGGCCAGACCTGGGTCATTCCGATCACCGCATCGACTGTGGCTCGTCCGACCTCTGCCGTCGCGCTGGTGCTCGACAGGTCCGGCAGCATGAATGACGACGCCGGGGACGGCCGCACGAAGGTGCAGAAGCTGCGCGAGGCCGCCAACGCGTTCATCGATGTGATGCGGGCCGGTGACGGAGTGGGCGTCGTCGCCTTCAACGACACGGCGCAGCGGATCATGGAGGTCCAGGACGTCGCGACCGGCGCTGGCATCGCGCACCCGATCATCAACGGGTCACAGCTGGATCCGGGTGGGGCGACGTCCATCGGTGATGGAGTAGTCCAGGCCGCGGCGATGTTGGGCGACGCCAACCCGACACCGGCCTACGACGTCAAGGCGATGGTCGTGCTCACCGACGGACAGTGGAACCGGCCACCTGATCTGGCCAGCATTTCGGGCACCATCACGGCCCACACATTCGCCGTGGGGCTCGGGCTGCCCTCCAATATCAGCGTCGCAGCGCTGAGCACGCTGTGCCAGGGACACAACGGTTACCTGCTCATGACCGGTCAACTGACCCCCAGCCAGTCGATGCGGCTGAGCAAGTACTTCGTGCAGATCCTGGCCGGCATCACCAGCGCCAGCGTCGTCACCGACCCCGCGGGAGTCGTGACGACGGGCGTCGAGCAACGGGTTCCGTTCTGGATCACCGAGGCCGACTACGGCATGGACGTCATCGTCCTGAGCCCGTACCCGCAGGCGATCAAGTTCGAACTGGAGGCGCCGGACGGTACCCGGATCGACCCGTCGACGGCCGGCAACCTGAGCTATGTACTGGGCACCAACGTCGCGTACTACCGGTGCGCCCTGCCGGTCCTGCCAGCTGACGCCACGGGCACCCACTCGGGTCAGTGGAACGCCGTCCTCACACTCGGCCGCCGCGGCCGTACCGCGAAGGTGCGAGAGGCAACTGCGGCTACGGGCGGAGTGCCGTTCGAGCTCGTGGTGCACAGCTATTCCTCGCTGACCTTCGAGGCAACCCTCACCCAGAACTCGTTCGAACTGGGCGCCGTCGCAGAACTGTCCGCGCGCCTGGTCGAGTACGACGCCCCGCCGACTGCCAGCCTGCGGGTGTGGGCCCAGATCTCGCTGCCGGACGGTTCGTCCCAGACGGTCGTGCTCAAACACTCGACCAGCGACCACTACGTGGCGCACTACCGGTTGCCCCTGCCCGGCATGTACGCCATACGGATCCGTGCCCGCGGCGAGACCGAACGCGGCGAGCCGTTCGAACGGGAGAAGACACTCAGCGCGGTCGCGATGCGCGGTGGTGACAGCGGCCCGGCCGGTGGGCCCGACGCCGGTGCGACCGGCCGATTGCTCGAATGTCTGTGCTCCGGCGCGGGAATCACCGACGAAGGCGTCGCACGGCTGCGCGAGTTCGGCGTCGATCTGCCCGGCTTGCTCAAGTGCCTGTGCGACTACCGGCCGGACCGGGACGATCAACGCTGACAGCCCTCCAGGTCTACAACGCGTTTCACGGTGCATCCATCACTAGATGGACTGTCTAGTGGTTATCCACACATCACTCCTCAATTGCGCAGGCCACGCACAACGTGGTTAAGCTGCCCGAGTTTGATCTTGAACGGGACTCGGGGAGGTGGGTGTGGCGAGCGCGCAGGCGATCGTCGAGGGCGAGGTGCGCGAGCTGGTGCGGCGCCGCCAGCTCGACCCGGTGCTCGAACCCGAGGCCACCCGCCGGCTGGTCGAGGAGGTGCTGCTCGACTACTCCGACCGGGCCGCGATGTCGGCGCTGCCGCCGTTGGGTGATGCCGAGGCGACCGCGCGCAGCGTGTTCGACCAGGTGGCCGGGTTCGGGCCGCTGCAGCGGTTCTTCGACGATCGGGCGGTGGAGGAGATCTGGATCAACGAGCCCGGCCGGGTGTTCATCGCGCGGCACGGCCGGTCGGAGTTGACCACGGTGATCCTGTCCAGCGACCAGGTCGCCGATTTGGTGGAGCGGATGCTGCGGTTGTCCGGTCGCCGGCTGGACCTGAGCGTGCCGTTCGTGGACGCCCAACTGCCTGACGGTTCCCGGCTGCATGTGGTGATCCCATCCATCACCCGCCGGCACATGGCCGTCAACATCCGCAAGTTCGTGATCAGCGTGGCCGGCCTGGACGAACTGGTCCGGCTCGGCTCGCTGCCGCAGGCCGCCGCCCGGTTCTTGGAGGCCTCGGTGGCGTCCGGGCTGAACGTGCTGGTCTCCGGTGGCACCCAGGCGGGCAAGACCACCATGCTCAACGCGCTGTGCGCGGCGATCCCGGCGACCGAGCGGGTGATCACGGCCGAGGAGGTCTTCGAACTCCAGGTGCCGCTGCCGGACGTCGTGTCGATGCAGACCAGGCAGCCCAACCTGGAGGGCACCGGCGAGATCAGCCTGCGCCGGCTGGTCAAGGAGGCGCTGCGGATGCGGCCGAACCGGATCGTGGTCGGCGAGGTACGCCAGGAGGAGTGCCTGGACCTGCTGATCGCGCTGAACTCCGGCCTGCCCGGCATGTGCACGCTGCACGCGAACTCCGCCCGGGAGGCGCTGGTGAAAATGTGCACCCTGCCACTGTTGGCCGGCGAGAACGTCAGCGCCGCATTCGTGGTGCCGACGGTCGCCGCCTCGGTGGATCTGGTGGTGCACCTGGGTGCCGACCATCGCGGCCAGCGCCGGGTCCGGGAGATCGTCGCGGTCACCGGCCGCGCGGAAGGCGAAGTCATCGAGACCTCGGAGATCTTCGGCTACCGACAGGGCCAGCTGCGCCGGAGCAACGGCTACCCGCCGCACGGCGAGCGTTACTCCCAGGCCGGCCACGACCTCAGCGAACTGCTCGGCCACGCCAGTCGGGACGCGTCGCCGGTAGGTGCGTGAGATGGGCGCGTTCGTAGGACTGGTCGCCGGTATCGGGCTGCTGCTCATCTGGCGCAGTGGCACCCCAGCGCCGCAACGCAGCTCCGCGCGACCAGGCTGGACCACCCGCCGGGACGAGCTGATCCGGCAGGCCGGCATCGATTCGGTGAGCTCGGTCCAGTTGCTCAGCCTGCAGCTGATCGCGGCCCTGCTCGCCGGGCTCGTCGTCCAACTCGTGACCGGCACGGTGGCCGTGGCAGCCTGCTTCGCGGCCTTCGCCTTCCTCGGCCCACCGGCGGTGCTCCGGCGGCTGCGCCAACGCCGGCAGGTCGCGCTGCGTGAACTCTGGCCGGAAGCCATCGACAACCTCGCCTCGGCCGTCCGGGCCGGAATGTCGCTGCCGGAAGCGGTCTCCGGGCTCGGCAGCCGGGGCCCGGAACCGTTGCGTCCGGCGTTCGGCCGGTTCGCGGTGGGCTACCGGGCCAGTGGGCGGTTCGCCGCGTGCCTGGACTCGCTCAAGCACGACCTGGCCGACCCGGTCGGCGACCGGGTGTGCGAGACCCTGCGGGTGGCGCGCGAGGTGGGCGGCAGCGATCTCGGCACGGTGCTGCGCACCCTGTCCGAGTTACTGCGGGTCGACGCCCGCACCCGGGCAGAACTGGAGACCCGGCAGGGCTGGACGATCAGCGCGGCTCGGCTGGCGGTGGCCGCTCCCTGGATCGTGCTGTTGCTGCTGGGCAGCCAGTCGGCCAACCTGCAGAGCTTCGACTCTTCCGGCGGGGTGATGCTGCTGGCGATCGGTGCGGCGGTCTGCCTGACCGCCTACCGGATCATGGTTCGGATCGGCCGGTTGCCCGAAGAACCCCGGGTGCTGCGATGACCACCTGGTGGCTGGGCGCGGTGCTGGGCCTGATGGCCGCGTGCGGTGTGCTGCTGGCGATCCGGTCGGCGCCGCCGATGCGCGCGATCAGGATCGGCGACCGGATCGCGCCGTATCTCGCCGACACCCCGGCGCCGTCCCGGCTGCTGGCCGTCTCGTCCGGTCCTGCCGCGCCGCTGGAGCTGGCGCGGCGGTTGCTCGGACCGGCCGCCACCGGCCTGGTCCGCTGGCTGGACCGGTTGGTCGGCGGCTCCGCGTCGGTGCGACGGCGGCTGGGTGGTCTTGGATCAGCTGTGGATATCGAGGAATTCCGGATCGAGCAGCTGGTCTGGGGCGGTGTCGGCATGATTGCCGCCGCAGGCTCGCTGACCGGGCTGACCTACCTGCGCGGCGGCATCGACCCGGTGCTGGTGATGGGTGCGGCGGTGATCGGAGCGGCCGGCGGCGTGCTCGGAAGGGACTGGTGGCTCACCCGTCAGGTGCAGCGCCGCGAGCGCGCGATGCTGGCCGAGTTCCCGGTGGTCGCCGACCTGCTGGCGTTGGCGGTGCTGGCCGGGGAGGCGCCGGTCGACGCCATGCAGCGGGTGTGTCGGCTCACCCGCGGGGAGTTGACCCGGGATCTGCAGGGTGCGCTGGACGAGGCCAAGGCGGGCGTGCCGATGGCCAAGGCGCTTGGCGAACTGGCCGAGCGGACCACCCTGGAACCGTTCGGCCGGTTTCTGCAGGGACTGCTGGTGGCCATCGAACGGGGTACCCCGCTGGCCGAGGTGCTGCGAGCCCAGGCCACCGACGTGCGGGAGTTCTCCAAACGGGCCCTGCTGGAGGCCGGCGGCCGCAAGGAACTGCAGATGATGGTGCCGGTGGTGTTCCTGATCCTTCCGGTGACGGTGTTGTTCGCGCTCTATCCGGGGTTGCTGACCCTGGTGTCGCTGTCCAGGTAACTACAGGGGTTGGGCACGGTTTTACCGTGCAAGAAAGGGGATTGACGGATGGTTCAGGCGCAGCTGCTGGCGGCCTGGTTCGGCAACGGTTACCTGCGTGCCCGGCAGCGGGTCCGCGGCGACGGCTCCGAGCGCGGTGACGTGCCCGGCTGGGTGATGGTCACCGTGATGTCGGCCGGGCTGGTGGTGGTGATCTTCGGCCTGTTCAAGGCGAAGATCACCGACGCGGTGAGCAACGCGATCGACTCGGTCACCGGCGAGACCGGTAACTGAAGGCGTGCCGGTCCGCCGAAGGGCTCAGCTCACCGAGGATCGGGGCTCGGCGGTCGTCGACTTCTGCCTGATGTCGGTGCTGCTGGTGTTGCTGCTGCTCGCCGTGTTGCAGGTGGCCGCGCTGTTCTACGTCCGGTCGGTGGCGGCCTCGGCGGCGGCCGACGGAGCCCGCTACGCCGCGAACGCCGGGGTGGCTCCGCAGGCCGGCGCACAGCGTGCCACCGCACTCCTGGCCCAGGGACTCGGGCCCGGCATGGCAGGCCGGTTGCCGTGCCAGGGTGGTCTGGTCGCCGATGCGGCCAGCGGCCTGGCCACTGCCGAGGTGCGTTGCCGGGGGACCATCCGGTCGGTGTTGCTGCCTCTCGGTGCGCTGGTGCGGATCGAGGTCAGCGGCCGATCGTTGAAGGACGATCCGTGAGGATGGCCGCTCTTCGTATACCTGAACGCCAACGCCAACGCCAACGCCAACGCCAACGCCAACGGCGACGCGACGAGCCGCCGGACGAGCGGGGCAGCGCGATCATCGAGTTCGTCTTCGTGGCGATCCTGGTGCTGGTGCCGCTGATCTATTTGATCGTGGCCGTTGCGTTGGTGCAGCGCGGCCGGCTGGCCAGCACGAACGCCGCCCGGGACGTCGGGCGCGCGATCGCCACCGCGGCCAGCGCCGGGCAGGCGGAGGTACGGGCACAGGCGGCGCTGCGGGCAGCCCTGCACGGCCAGGGCCTGGCGCCGTCCGATGTGCAGGTGCGCTACGTCGCCGCGGGTTCGGACTGTGCCGGGCCGGCGACAGTGCCGTCGCTGGCGCCGGCGTCGGTGTTCGTGGTCTGTGTGACCAGGCGTCAGCCGTTGCCAGGCGTTCCCAGCGTGCTGGCCGGCCGCGGGGTCACCCTGATCGGCCGGTACGTGGTGCACGTCGACGACTTCCGGATCATCGCCCGGTGAAACTCCGTCGCCGAACCGGCCTGGCGGTGCGGATGGTGGACGACCGGGGGTCCACCATCCCGCTGATCCTCGGCTTCTTCCTGATCGGCCTGTTGGTGGTGGCCGGCGCGGTGCTGGCCAGTGACGCCTTCACCCGCCAGCGCGACCTGCAGAGCGTGTGTGACGGTGCGGCGGTGGCGGGTGCGAACGCCATCGACAGCCCGGCAGCCCGCACCCGGGAGCTGTCCGGCACCCTGCCCCTGGCCGCCGTCCAGGCAGCGGTTCAGCGCTACCTGGCCGCCGACGACGGCCGCTCGCAGGTGGCGGTCGACGCGATGCTGTCCGCCGACGGCAGCACCGTGCTCGCCGACTGTCATGCCCACACCAAGCCGGCATTCGCGGGCCTGATCGGCCACCCCGACGGGCTCGACCAGCACGCCCGCTCCCAGGCCCAGGGGGTGGTGCAGTAGCAGGGCTGCCCGGCAAGGGTGCACGGCGAGCCGGTCATCACGGGCCTTCCGGCCCTGTGCGCCGGCTGCGAGCGGTGGCCCAATGACCTACAGGCGCCAAGCTGCGGAGGCGATGCCCATGGTCGGGTTGTTGCTGCTGATCGGCCTGGTTTCCGGAATCGGATATGCGGTGTTCAGCGCCGTGCACAACCGGTTTCCGGCGGCCTCTGGCGGTCCTTGGCCGTCCGGCGAGCGCCCTGCACCCTCCCGGGAACTGGCGGACCGTCTTGCCGAGTGGGTGGCTGCCGGGCTGATTTCCACCGAGGAGTCGGCGGGCATCGCCCGCTATGAACGGGCCGGGCGCCGGCGCCCGGAAGTGGCTCGGCAACCTGGCGATGCCGCCCAGCGACTGCCGGTGGTGGCCGAGGCGTTGGGGTACCTGGGTGGCGCGCTGGGCGTCGGGGGCCTGGTGCAGTTGGTCGGCCGGAACTGGCCGGACCTGCCCACCGCTGGCCGGCTCGGCCTCAGCGGTGCCGCGGCGGCCCTGCTGGCCGCGGGTGGGTTGCTGCTGCACGACAGCACCCGTCCGATGCTGCTCAGATTGCGGACTGTGCTGTGGCTGGCCAGCTGCACAGCTGGCGCGGTCTGGGCCGTCACTGCCGTGCACGACGGATTTGGCGTTGACCGTGGCGCCAGCGCGGTACTCGCAGGGGCGTCGGCCGTCGCCCTGGAGAGCGGATTGTTGTGGCGGTGGCGGCAGGGGCCTGCGATGCAACTGGCCTTCTTGGCGGCCAGCACCACCGCAGTCGGCGCCGCGGTCGGCCATCTGGACGACCCGCAGGGGTGGATCGGGCTCACCGTGATGGCGCTCGGTGCCGCCGCTGTCATCTCCGGGCTGCGCCGGTGGGTGTCAGCGCCGGTGCTCACCGAGGGCTTCGGCTCGTTCGCCGTGCTGGTCGGCGGCGATGTCACTGCCGGCCACTGGCAAGCGGTCGGTCTGCTGCTGGTGACCGCAGCCGGCGCGGTGCTGGTCTCGTTGGCGCTGGTTCCTGGATGGGCGCCGGGCCCACTCGACCAGATCGCGATCGGCGTCATCGGTGCCGTTGCGCTGGTGCAGGCGGTACCCGGCACGCTCGGCTACTTCTCCTCGCAGGCCGGCGCCGTGACCGGACTGACCACCTACGCCCTCGGCGTAGCAATCGCCTACACCGGCGCGCGACGACAGGTGCGACTGGCGCTGGTCGTCGAGGCGGTAGGCGGCGCGACGATGCTGATCGGCGCCGCGGCGACCTTTCCGCAATGGCACGGGTTCGCACCGATCCTGGGCGCGCTCACTGCGGTGGCCCTGATCGGGCTCGGCATGCTGCCCCGACACCTGGTGCTGTCGTTGCTCGGATCGGCCGGGCTGTTGGTCAACGTGCCATGGGGCATCGGCTGGTTCTTCCCCGGTCGTGGCCGGGTGCCGGGCCTGATCGCGGTGTGCGGTGTGCTGATCGTCGTCGTGGCGGCGCTGCTGGGCTATTTCGCCGATCGGGCATCGGATTCTGCTGCCCACGTCCGGAGCGGAGCCCCGGGGCGACCGCCCGACAGTCAGCCATCCGACGGTCAGCCATCCGACAGTCAGCCATCCGACAGTCAGCCATCCGACAGTCAGCCATCCGACGGTCAGCCATCCGACGGGCAGCCACCCGACCGGTCAGCCAC
>Ga0207708_10002567_pt1 | contig 13365 bp, 14 predicted proteins | sample KBSK5101metaG_FD_184340 | JGI IMG/M metagenome (GOLD analysis project Ga0207708, IMG submission 184340) | Corn, switchgrass and miscanthus rhizosphere microbial communities from Kellogg Biological Station, Michigan, USA - KBS K5-10-1 metaG... | ecosystem: Host-associated > Plants > Roots >...
GGCCGCGGAGGGCGGGTTCGCCAAGCCCGAGCTCGACGAGCTGACCGTGCGCCGCTACGAGCAGTATGAGGACGCGCTGGCCGACGACCGCGCCTTTCAGCGCCGGTGGATGGTCCCCATCACCGTCGGGCGGGGGCGGCAGGCGGCCGAGATCGACGCCGACCACGGGATCCGTCCGGCGACGCCGGAGGGACTCGAGGCGCTGCGCCCGGTTCGCGCCGACGGCGTCGTGAGCTACGGCTCGCAGACGCACCCGGCCGACGGGACGGCGGGCGCCGTGGTCACCACGCCCGCCCAAGCCCGCGATCTCGGGGTGGAAGGCCCGCTGGCCCGGCTGCTGTCCTCGGGGTTTGCGCGCGTCGGCGCCGGCCTGATGCCGAAGGCTCCGGTACCGGCCGCGCAGGCGGCGCTCGACGACGCCGGGCTCGACATCAGCGAGATCGACGTGATCAAGACGCACAACCCGTTCGTGGTCAACGACCTGTGGTTCGCACGGGAGACCGGGGTCGACGTGGAGGCGCTCAACCCGTATGGCTGCAGCCTCATCTACGGGCACCCGCAGGGGCCGACGGGAGTGCGCGGCGTCGTCGAGCTCATCCACGCGCTCGAGCAGCGCGGCGGCGGGCGCGGGCTGTTCACCGGCTGCGCCGCCGGCGACACCGGGGCGGCACTCGTCGTCGAGGTGTGACGCGCCACAGCGCCACGCTGGTCGCGGACCGGCGCATCGAGGGCGTCGAGCTCGCCGGCGACCCGGACCGGCGGCCCATCGTCCTACTGCACGAGGGACTGGGGTCGGTCGGGCTCTGGCACGGGTTCCCGGAGGCGCTACAAGCGGCCATCGGCCGGCGCGTGCTGGCATTCTCGCGCTTCGGGCACGGTCGCTCGGAGCCTCCGCCGAGACCGCGGACACCCGCGTTCTTCCACGAGGAGGCGTTCGACGTCCTGCCCGTGCTCCTCGCCGAGCACGACGCCGGCGCACCGGTCCTGATCGGCCACAGCGACGGCGGGTCGATCGCGCTGATCCACGCCAGCCGGCATCCGGTTACCGGCCTGGTCCTGCTGGCCCCGCACGTGGTGGTCGAGGAGCGCACCGTGGCGGCCATCCGCAGCACGCGCCGCAGCTACGAGGACGGCGGGCTCCGCGAACGGATGGCGCGTCACCACGACGACCCGGATGCGGCCTTCTGGGGCTGGTGCGACGTCTGGCTCGATCCCGCGTTCCGGGACTGGACGCTCGAAGCCGAGGCCGGGGACGTCACGGCCCCGACGCTGCTCATCCAGGGCGCCGACGATCCGTACGGAACCCTCGACCAGATCGACCGCATCGCGCCGCGCGTGCGGGGGCCGGTGCGCCGCTTGGTCCTCCCGGGCGGCCACGCGCCGCATGCCGAGCACGAAGACGCCGTCGTCCGGGCCGTCGCGGCGTTCGCCGCGGCTCTGCCCTAGCGGGTCACGCTCTCTGCGTTCGCGGCCGCCAACTCGCGCAGGCGGAAGCGCTGCACCTTGCCGTTCAGCGTCCGCGGCAGCTCGTCCACGAAGGTCACCACGTGCGGGTACTCGTAGCGACGCATGCGCTCCTTGCACCATTGGCGCAGCTCGTCAGCCAGCTGATCGTCGCCGGGCTCGCCCTCGCACTCGATGAAGGCCGCCACGCGGCTCGCACCGTCCAGCGTGACCCCCACCACGCCGACGGCGCCGACCCGCGGGTGCTGCATCAGCACGTGCTCCATGTCGATCGGCGACACCCAAAGCCCGCCGACCTTGAGCATGTCGTCCATGCGGCCGACGTACACGTAGGCCCCGTCGTCGCGCCGCTCGAACCGGTCGCCGGTGGCGAACCAGTCGCCCTGCATGCAGCGCTTGGTCTTCTCGTGCTGATGCCAGTAGAAGGCCGCGCACGAGTCGCCGCGCACCTCGAGGCCGCCCACCGCCGGTCCCTCGAGCACGCGGCCGTCCTCGCCGACGATGCGCAGCTCGTAGCCGGGGACCGCCACGCCCGTCGTTCCCCGCATGATCCCGCCCGGGCGGTTCGAGCAGAAGATGTGGAGCATCTCGGTCGAGCCGATGCCGTCGAGGATGTCCAGCCCGAAGCGGTCCTTGAAGTCGTCGAACGTCTGCGGCGGGAGCGCCTCGGCGGCCGAGACGCAGCGGCGCACCGAGGCAAACGCGTCGTCGGCGGAGGGGTCGCGCGCCAGGGCGCCGTACAGCGCGGGCACCGAGAAGAACAGCGTGGGCCGGTGCCGGCGCAGGGTCTCGAGGATCGGCGCGGGCTTGCTCGGCCCCCCCATCAGGACGGACGTGGCGCCGAACCACAGGGGGAACGTGAGCGCGTTGCCCAAGCCGTAGGCGTGGAACAGCTTGGTCGTGGAGAAGGCCACGTCGTCCTCGCGCATGCCGAGGACCTGGCCGGCGTAGGTCTCGCAGGTGACCTGGATGTCGTGGTGCAGGTGCACGACGCCCTTGGGCTTGCCGGTCGACCCGGAGCTGTAGAGCCAGAACGCCATGTCGTCGCGGTGCGTCGGCGCGGCGTCGAGCTCGTCGTCCTGGGCGTCGAGCGCACCGTCGAGCTCGAACACGTCGTCGTCCTCCTCGCCGCGCACTACGTAGCGCACCGGCATCGACGCGAGCGCCTCGCGCAGCCGCGGCATGCAGGAGGCGTCGGTCACCACCACGTCGGCGTAGGAGTCCTCGACGTAGTGGCGGAAGTTGTCGATCTTGTCCAGCGCGCTGACCGGCACCGGGACCGCGCCGATCCGCATCGCGCCCAGGAACATCGTCGGGAAGACGGTGGTGTCGTCGAGCACGAGGAGCACCCGGTGCTCGCGCCCGACGCCGAGCTCGCGCAGGAGGTTGCCGGCGCGGTTGACCCGGCGGCGCAGCCCGTCGTAGGTCAGGATCGCGTCGCTCGCGACGAAGGCCGGCTTTCCTCCGTTGCCGCGCTCGACCTGGCGGTCGACCACCTCCGAGGAGTTGTGCCGGTCGCCGTCCTCGCTCATCGGGCTCGCTTGACCACCACTGACTTCTTGTCGGAGTAGAAGTCCAACGCCTCGGTCCCGTGCTCCTTGCCGTAGCCGCTCGCCTTCAGCCCACCGAAGGGCAGCTCGTCGTAGACCTTGGTCGGGGAGTTGATCCACGTGTAGCCGCAGTCGAGCTCCGCCGCAGCGCGCTCGGCGCGGTCGAGGTCGCGCGTCCACACCGACGACCCGAGCCCGAAGGACGAGTCGTTGGCGCGCTGCATCGCCTCGTCGAAGTCGTTGACCCGCCAGACCGGCAGGACCGGGCCGAACACCTCCTCCTGCGCCAGCGGCGAGTCGCGCGACGGCTCCACGACCACGGTGGGCGAGAAGAACCAGCCGTTGGCCAGTGCAGGGTCGTCGGGAGCGCCGCCGCCCACGATCACCTCGCCTCCGGCCGCCACGCCGGCGTCGAGCTGCCGCTGCACGATTTGCCGCTGGCGCTCGGAGTGCATGGGCCCGATCTGGCTCTGTGGATCGGTGCCGAGCCCGACCCGGAGCTTGGACGCCTTGGCCGCGATCGCGTCGATGACTCCATCGGCCACTGATTCGAACACGAATACCCGCTTGATGGCAAGGCAGGCCTGGCCGCAGTTGTAGAAGCGGCCCATGCTCGCCGCGCTGGCGGCGCGGTCGAGATCGGCGTCGTCGCAGATGATCATCGGGTCCGATCCGCCGAGTTCGAGCGTCACGCGCTTGGAGCCCGCCGCCGCGAGCGCGCCGACGCGCTCACCGGTCGGCGTCGAGCCGGTGAAGGCGACCTTGCGCACGAGCGGGTGGGTCACGAGCGCCTCGCCGGTCCCCGGCCCGGTGCCGGGCACGACGTTGACCACGCCGGGCGGCAGACCCGCTTCGGTCAGGATCTCGGCCAGGCGCAGGGTGGTGAACGGCGTCGTGTCTGCGGGCTTGGCCACGACGGTGTTGCCGCACAGCAGCGCGGGGCCGAGCTTGTTGCAGAGCAGGGTCGTCGGGAAGTTCCAGGGGACGATCGCGGCCACGACGCCGAGCGGGCGCCGTAGAACGCGGCCGTCGACGCCGGGCGCGAGCCCGGGGACGGAGACGCCGCGGACCTCGCGCCCCATGCCCGCGTAGTGCTCGAGCGTGTCGGCGGCCTTGCGCAGCTCGATCGTGGCCTCGCGGATCGTCTTGCCCTGCTCGGCGACGAGCAGCGGGACGAGGTCCTCGACGCTGTCCTCGAACGCCTGCGCGCACGCGTGGAGCAGGGCGCCTCGGTCGGCATAGCCCCGGCGCGACCATTCCGGCAGCGCCGCGTGCGCGACGCGTACGACGGCGTCGACGGCTTCGGGGCTCGCGTTGGCCGCGCGCCCGACGAGCTCGCCGGTCCCCGGGTTGGTGATGGTCAGCGCCTCGCCCTCGAGCGCGTGTGCGCGGCCGTCGACGAAGATGCCGCGCTCGAGCGCGCCTCCGACGATGGCGCTCATGCCCCGACGAACTCCGGCTGTCGCTTCTCGGCGAACGCGGTCAGGCCCTCGGCCGCGTCCTTGGAACGGAACAGCTGCGCGATTTGGTCGGCCTCGAGCGCCAGGCCTTCGTCGAGCGGGAGCTCGGTGCCCTCGTGCACGCAGCTCTTGATCGCCGCGAGGGCCAGAGCGGCGCCGGACCCGAGACGGTCGGCGCGCTCACGCACCCTCGCCGCCGCCTCCTCGGCGGGGAAGAGCTCGCTGACCAGGCCGATCTGCAGGGCCTCGTCGGGCGTAATCGCCCGTCCGGTGATCAGCAGCTCCATGGCGCGCGCCTGCCCGATCAGGCGCGGCAGCCGCTGCGTGCCGCCGTTGCCGGGCAGCAGCCCGAGCGTGACCTCGGGCGTGCCCATGCGGTAGCGGCCTTCGCTCGCGTAACGGAGATCGCACGCGAGCGCGATCTCCAATCCGCCGCCCATCGCGTGGCCGTTGATGTGGGCGATGAAGACCTGCGGCGCGGCAGCCATGCGTGAAAACGCCGCCTGGCTGACCCCGATCATCGCCATGTTGGCCTCGACGTCGCCGTCGAGGAACTTCTTGACGTCGGCCCCCCCGCAGAAGAACTTCTCGCTGGCGCTGCGCACGATGACCGCCCGCGCGTCGCTGGCGATCGCCTCGTCGACAGCGTTCGAGAAGGCGGTCATCACCTCGAGGTCGTAGGAGTTCGCGGGCGGGTTGTCCAGCGTGATGAATCCGACCGCGCCCTCGGCGCTGAACGTCACGGACATCAGGCCAGCCCTCCGACGACAACGCTCTTGAGCTCGACGTAGCTGTCGAGGGCCTCGAGGCCGTGCTCCTTGCCGAAGCCGCTGTCCTTGACGCCTCCGAACGGCAGCTCGTCGTAGCCGTAGTGGATCTGGTTGACCCAGGTCATGCCGGTGTCGAGCTCCTGTGCGGCGCGATGGATCCGCCGGACGTCGTGCGTCCAGATCGAGGATCCGAGCCCGTAGCGGGTGTCGTTCGCGCGGCGGATGGCGTCGTCGAAGTCCGCGAAGCGGAACACCGGGAGGACCGGTCCGAAGACCTCCTCGCGCACCAGCCGGGACCCGTCCCCGGGCTCGGCCACGACCGCGGGCTCGAGGAACCAGCCCTTGGCCTGGCCAGCGGTGCCACCGCCGGTGAGCAGCTCGCCGCCGGCGGCGACGCCGTCCTCGATCTGCGCAAGCAGCTCGTCGCGGCCGGCCTTGGTGTGAATCGGGCCCATGCGCAGGCGGGGCTTCTCGGCCTTGACCGTGCCGTCGCCGGGTTCGTAGCGCTGCACCCGCTCGACGAGCTGGCCGACGAACGCGTCGTAGGCCGACTCGTGCACGAACACGCGCTTGCAGCCCAGGCATGCCTGCCCCGCGTTCCAGTAGCGCCCGATGATCACCGCCTTGACGGCGGCATCGACATCGGCGTCCTCGCACACGATCACCGGGTCCGAGCCGCCGAGCTCGAGCGTGACGCGCTTGAGCTGCGGTCCGGCCACCGACACGACGTGGCGCCCGACCTCGGTCGAGCCGGTGAACGCCACGCGCCGCACGTCGGGGTGACCCACGAGCGCGTCCCCGACGGTGGCGCCGCGGGCGGTGACGACATTGAGCACGCCGTCCGGCACGCCGGCCTCGGCGAACAGCCGGGCGACCTCGAGCGTCGCAAGGGGCGTCGTGGCGGCGGGCTTGGCGACCACGGTGTTGCCCATAGCCAGCGAGGGCGCGACCTTGGTCCCCAGCAGCGTGAGGGGGAAGTTGTACGGCGTGATGGCGGCGCACACGCCCATGGGGCGGCGGATGACCTGGCCGTAGGCGGGGCCGAGAGCGGAGGGAAGCTCCTGGTAGGCCCCGCGGACCTTCGTCGCCGCCTCGGCGTAGTAGTGCACGCCATGAGCTAGGTGCTTGACCTCGCCGATTGCCTCGGCGATCGGCTTGCCCTGCTCCGAGGTCAGCACCGCCGCCAGCGCCTTGACGTTTGCCTCGATGAGCTCCGCCGCCTTAGCGAGGATCGTGGCTCGCTCCTCGACATCGGTGGCGGCCCACCCCGGGAAGGCGCCCTTGGCCGTCGCGACGGCGAACTCGACATCGGCGGGCTCCCCGCTAGGCACGCTCGCCACGACCTCCTCGGTCGACGGGTTGACGACCTCGATCTCCTCGGCTGAAGCGGCCCGGCGCCACTCCCCGCCGATCAGCATGGATGTCTCCACGACGCGTCTCCTCTTCTCGGTCTCGGTGTGGCGATGAGGCTTGACCCTCTCCGAACGAGACTATACGCTTGCGGGCGTCAGTCAAGTGTCACACAATGTGGTAGTGAGCGAGCGGAGGTGAGACGGCGATGACTCCGTCCGCACTGGCCGTGGAGGAGCTGGCTGCGAGGAGCGAGGACGAGGTGCGCGAGCACCTCGCCGCGGGGAAGCTCGTCGAGGGCCTGCAGCACATGTCCCCCGACTACCTGCGCGGGATCCGCCGCATCCTCACCGTCTCGGCCGACACGGAGCTCATCAGCGCGCCCGCCTATCTCCGTGCGGCCCAGCACGCACCGGCCCTCAACAACTTCGGCTCGGCGGTCTCCATCATCCAGGACGAGCTCGCGCACGCGCACATCGGGTACCGGCTGCTCGGCGATCTGGGCGTCGACACAAACGAGCTGATCTACGAGCGTGAGCCCGCGGCGTTCAAGTACCCCTATGCGTTCGACGTGCCGCTGGACTCCTGGTCCGAGCTGGTGCTCGCTAACGCGTTGTACGACCAGGCCGGCTTCGTCCTACTGAGCGACGTGCACCGGTCGAGCACCTTCGGGCCGTGGAAGCGCGCCCTGGCAAAGGTCGACAAGGAGGAGACGTTCCATCTCCGCCACGGCCGGACCTGGGTAAAGAAGCTCTGCGCCGACGCCGACGACAAGGCGCGGCTGCAGGCGTCGCTGGACTGGATGTTCATCCTCACGCTCGAGTGGTTCGGGCTGCCCGATGACCGCAAGACGCACGGGATCCAACTTGAGTACGGGTTCAAGGGAATGAGCAACGACGAGCTCCGCCAGACGTGGATGGGCGAGGTGGTCCCATTCCTGGATGGGGTCGGCCTCCGGGTGCCGGCCCACTGGGACGAGGACGAGAAACGGTGGGCGATCGACTGCCCGTTCCCGGCCCGTTTCGACGACGCTGCCAAGCGCTGGCAGCTGGAAGACGGCCCGATCTCCTGGGACGAGGTCATGGCGCGCTGGAGGGCACGCGGCCCGATGAACCGCGACTATGTCGCGCGACTGCAGCGCGGATATCGCTCCCGCCGGGTGCTCGCGGCATGACGCCCGAACTGCCGCTCAGCGCCGCCGAGGAGGTCGAGGCACGGCTATGGACAGCCCTGCGCGACGTGGAGGATCCGGAGATCCCGGTCTCCGTCGTGGGCTTGGGCCTCATCGTCACGATCGCGTACAACGAGGTCGAGCATGCCGTTGACCTCCAGCTGACGTTCACCGCCATGGGTTGCCCGGCGATGGAGTTCATCGAGGAGGACATTCGCGACCGGCTGCTCCTCGAGCCCGACGTCGACATCGTGCGCATCGAGGTTGTATGGGACCCGGTCTGGACCCGCAGCCGGATCCGCGAGGACGCCCGTGCTCGCATGCGCAGTCTCGGGATCGTGGCATGAGCGACGGGGCCGGAGAGACTGCGACCGAGGTCTGGGAGGTCTTCGCCCGCAAGGGCTACGAGGAGCCGCTGCACCATGTCGGGGCCGTCAGCGAGGACGACGAGGACCTGGCTCAGGTCGCTGCGCGCTCGATCTACGACGAGCAGCCGTGGATACAGATGATCATCGTCCCGCGGAGCGCGATCCGGGAGCCGATCAAGGCATGAGCCCCCCGACCGGCGCGGAGACCGAGAGAGCTGCGACGGCATGCATGGCCTCGCTCGTAGCGTCGCTCGCCGACAACAAGGCCGCCCTCGGCCGCCGCTACGGCGAGTGGGCCGTGAGCGCCCCGACGCTCGAGTCCGCGGTCGCCGCCGCGGCGATGGCCCAGGATGAGCTGGGACACGCGCGCTCCACGTACCCAGTGGTCAAGGCGTTGGGGGGCGAAGTCGACGAGAACGGCTTCGGCGGGCCGCGCCGTCTGTCGCTTCTCGACGATGAGCTTCCCGATTGGACGACGCTGATCTGCGCCAACCTTCTCGTCGACGGCACCCTGACCACGTTCGTCGCCTCCTGCGCCGAGAGTTCGTTGACGCAGATGGCCCAGCGCGCGCGGAAGATCCTTCAGGAAGAGGGCTCGCATCGCGTCCATGCCGAGGCGTGGGCGCGACGGCTCTGTGGCGACGGCCCGGCTCAGCGCGCCCTGCTCGTCGAGCGTCTCGAGCAGGCGTGGGAGCACGCAGGCCGTTGGACGGGACCCGCGGCCGATCCTGGATTTCAAGCGGCGCTCGACCTCGGGATGACGGGCATGGCGCCCCAGGCCCAGCGCGAATTGGTGCGCGCATGGCTGACCGAGCTTTTGGCCGCCTCCGGAGCGAACATCGCTCTGCCCGAGCCGACCGACTGGAGCGCGTGGGACGCCGCGACCCGGCGCTGGTCGCCGTGAGCACCCCTCCCGCCTGCCCGTACTGCACATCGGGCGAGGTGGAGCGCGTGGGGCAATGGGGCGGTCAGATCATCACCGCGCACTGGCGTTGCCGGGAATGCGGCTCCTACTTCGAGGCCGTGCGCGACGACTTCGACGGCGGACCGGCGAGCGTCCGCATCCGGCGCCGCATCGAGTGGATCGACACCGATGCGGCGGGCATCTTCCACTGGACTGCGGTGTGTCGACTCGCCGAGGCCGCCGAGGCGGTGCTGCACACCGCGCTGGGCATCGAGCGGTTCACCTTCGGCGCGACGCCGCGAGTCTCGGTGCACTTCGACTTCAGCCGCTCGCTTCGCTTCAACGACGAGGTCGAGACCGTGCTCTCGGTCGAGCGCGTGGGCAGGACCTCCGTCCGTTACGCGGTGAGGGTCAGCGGCGCCGCCGGCGTCGTCGCCGAGGGACACTTGACGGCCTGCCTGGTCGCTCGCGACACGCTCACGCCCGAGCCGTGGCCGCCGGAGGTTCGTCGGCTGCTCACCGAGGCCGGCGAGCAGCCTGCCGACGTCACTTCTGGCGCATCGGCCGCACGGCCACCGTGATCCGAGAGAACCCGCACAGCCCACCGGCGTCGTCGCGGTGAACGACCGTCCAGACCCATGCATCGTCGGCGCGGCTCACTACCCGCGCCTCGACGTGGATGGCGCCTTCGCTGACCGGCGCGGTCACAGATGTGTCGTTCGACATGCCCTGGGCCATGTTCCCTTCGGGAATCACCGCGATCGCCGTTGCGCGAGACGCCAACGCCTCTGCCGCCGCTGCCAGCACACCCCCGGACACGGCGCCCGACAGTCCGAGCAACGCCGGACGGATAGGCACGCGCCCCCGGACGACGTCCGGCTCGGCGGGGTCATCCTCGGCGAACTCGAGCCCGTAAACGGCATCGAAGCTCTCCTCGAAGTTGACCACCGGCCGAAAGCCGTACCACTCGTCGGGCGACATCATGCGGCTACGCCGCCTTCCGGACCGCCTCGAGCGAGGCGAAGTACTCCTGCGCGGTCTCGTGCCACTGCTGGTGCCGCTCCCGGAAGACGGTGAGCGCTCGCCGTTGCGGCCAACGAGCCGGCAGGAGCCGCTCGGGGAGGTCTGGATCGAGGAACGGAAACTTGCGCCACTGATGGACCAGCAGCGTCTGGGCGCCGAAAACTGCCTGCGGGCTCCTGGGCCGTAGCGGGGCGAACCTGTCTATGAATGTCCGGTAGGCGGCGTCGAGCGCGTCCAGGTCCCACGCCTCTTCGACAATCTTCTCGGGCTCGCCCACTGGGCCGATCTCGGCGCGAAAGGAGAGGAGCCCAGCGACCGCGTCATGATTGGAGAGCTCGCCCAGCTCGCTCTCGCGCTCCACGTGCGGACTGATCCACAGGCCGCCCCGGAGCGACCCGAATCCCGCCCAGGCCAGCCGAGTCCGGACCCGGTGACGCACCTCGCGGCGCTCCTCGGGCACCCGTAGAACCACCAGCAACCACCGGTCGTCCCACTCCCACGGCTCGCCGAACCCGTAGATGCGCTCGGCACCGGTTCGGAGCATCTTCGCGCTCGTCCCGGTGAGCATCACCCGCGACCGGCGGCCATGACGCTCTGTCCGCAGCCATCCATCACCCACGCTGCGGGCAAGCGCCTGCCGCGCGGCGTGGGTTTTGTAGTCGAGCGTTCCGAGAGCGGCGATCAGCGCCTCCTGCCACACGCCCTCGCCCAGCGGTAGCACGTACTCGCCCAGCACGGTGAGGAGCACCGAGCGGGCGGCCGGAGGCCCCACCGAGCGGCGCCGAAGCGGATCGTCCACCGTGGCGGAGTCTACCTACGGACGTCACGGAACTGTCAAACCTCAGGCGGGCCGGTCGATGATGGTCGACAGCACGATCAGCGTCCGCGTCCGCACGATGTTGTCGTCGCGCCGCAGCCGCTCGACCGCCTTCTCGAGATGGTCGATGCTCTCGACGCGCAACCGCAGGACCGCGTCGGGCTCGCCCGAGACCGTGAAGGCGGAGATGATCTCGTCCAGGCCGGCGAGCGACCGGCTGACGTCGGAGGGGGCGGTCCGGTCGGCGCAGTAGATCTCGACGAAGGCCTCGACCGGGTGGCCGAGCACGCTGGGGTCGGTGCGCGCACCGTAGCCGACGATGACCCCGGTGTCCTCGAGACGGTCCACGCGCCGCTTGACTGCCGCCGCCGAGAGCCCGACGTCGCGGCCGATCTCAGCAAAAGTCCGCTTCGAGTTCTCCCGCAGCGACGCAATGATCTTGTGATCGGTGTCGTCGGGGGGGCGTCGCGATTGCGCCATTCGGCTCTCGATTGCGTGCCGGTTGTGTCCACGGTAACAAGGGGCGACAGTGTTTCTTCGTGACCTCAACGAGGCTGCCGGACGAACGACTTCCCCGCACGCTGCTCGAGCTCACCGGTGGGGACCTGACCGTCGCCGATGCCATCGACGTGTCGCGGCGGAGCAGGCGGGTGGCGCTGTCGGCGTCGTCGCGACATCGGATGGACGCAAGCCGCGAGCTCAAGATGCGGCTGCTGGCCGAAGAGATCCCGATCTACGGGGTCACGACCGGCTTCGGCGACTCCGCCCACCGACAGATCTCTCCCACGAAGGCCGGCCGGCTGCAGCAGAACCTGCTCCGCGGCCTCGGCTGCGGGACCGGGCCGATGGCGTCGCCCGAGGTCACGCGGGTGACCATGCTGCTGCGGGCCAACTGCCTCGCCAAGGGCAACTCGGGCGTCCGCGTCGAGCTCGTGGAGCGGCTGCTCGACCTGCTCGAAACCGACCTCCTGCCGTTGATCCCCGAGCGCGGCTCGTGCGGGGCCAGCGGAGATCTCGTCCCGCTCTCCTACGTCGGCGGCGCCCTCGCCGGCGACACCGAGGTGCTGCTCGAGGGCGAACGTTACGAGGCAGCCGACGCACTGGCCGCGGTGCACCTCGAGCCCTTCACGGTCGAGGCCAAGGAGGGCCTGGCATTGACCAACGGCACCTCGTTTATGAGCGCCTTCGCCTGTCTGACCGTGGGCGCGGCGCGGGAGCTGGCCGACCTCACGGACCTCCTCACCGCGATGGCCTCCGAGGCGCTGCACGGCAACCGGAGCCACTTCAACGCATTCCTCTTCGACGACGCCAAGCCCCATCGAGGCACGGTCGCGAGTGCAGGCAACATCCGCACGATCCTCGCGGACTCGCACCTCGCCCTTGACGGCGAGGAGCTGTTCGGCGGACCGATGAACGGAGACGGCTACCTCGAGCTCGACCGGCAGGTCCAGGACAAGTACTCGATTCGCTGCGCACCGCACGTCAACGGCGTGCTGCGCGACGTGCTCGCGTGGGTGGGCCAGTGGGTGGAGACCGAGATCAACTCGTCCGACGACAACCCGCTCTTCGACGTCGACGGCCAGTGTGTACAGAGCGGCGGCAACTTCTACGGCGGACACATGGGCCAGGCCATGGACTCGCTGAAGGTCGCCCTGGCCAACGTGTGCGACCTGCTCGACCGGCAGCTGGAGCTCATGGTCGACGAGAAGTTCAGCGCCGGCCTACCGCCCAATCTGATCCCACGGTTCGATCCCGCCGGCCCCGAGGCGGGGCTCCATCACGGCTTCAAGGGCATGCAGCTGTGCTGCTCGGCGATGACCGCCGAGGCGATGAAGCTCAGCAACCCGGCGACCATCCACTCGCGCTCTACCGAGTGCCACAACCAGGACAAGGTCTCCATGGGCGCGATCGCGGCTCGCGACGCGCGCAGCATCGTCGAGATCGCCCAGAACATCGCAGCGATCCATGTGATCGCGGCGTGCCAGGGGCTCGAGCTGCGGAGCATCGACGAGGCCAGCGCCCCATCGCGCGCCGCGTTCGACATGGTCCGCGAGCGCGTGCCGTTCCTCGACGGGGACCGCCGGATGGACCGCGACATCCGCGCGGTCGTCGAGTTGATCGCCTCCGGGGCGCTCTCGACGCTTGCACCGACGGAGTGACGTGCGGGCCGGCTTCGCCCGGCGACGTCCAGCCGGGTCGCCGGCGGCTCGCGTCAGCGCCGCCGGCGAGCGGAGCCGGCCCGCTCGGCGCCGCCGATGACCGCGCGAAGGAACTCGCCAGCCGGCTCGAGAATCACGGCCGCCTCTTGAGGTCGCTGCGGTCGTAGGGCAGGCCGCGATGGTTCGTGCCACGGCCGCTGCCGAACATATTGGAGAGCGCGTTGGAGAGCCATTGCCCGAAGGCGGAGGGTTGGGATTTGCCGGGAGGCGGGGAGCGCGTCGGGGTGTCGCCTTGCTGCGGAGGAGTTTTGCCTCTGCCGTGTTTTGCG
>Ga0207708_10002568_pt1 | contig 13364 bp, 10 predicted proteins | sample KBSK5101metaG_FD_184340 | JGI IMG/M metagenome (GOLD analysis project Ga0207708, IMG submission 184340) | Corn, switchgrass and miscanthus rhizosphere microbial communities from Kellogg Biological Station, Michigan, USA - KBS K5-10-1 metaG... | ecosystem: Host-associated > Plants > Roots >...
GAGGGAGAGCGCCATGACGCCGCGGATCAGCCGCTCTCGGTCCGCGATGCGGTCCACGAACGAAACCGTGGCATCCTCGACGCGGGCCAGGGGATCGGCCTCGTCGCCGACGTCGGGCGCGAAACGCGCGGCGAGACCGACCGAGGCGTCCTGGAGCGCCGCGCTGAGCAGGCTCTGGTTGTCGGGGAAGTACCGGTAGGCCGTGGCCGGCGAGACCAGCGCCGCCTCCGCCACCTCGCTGGTCGAGGGCAGCGTTCCCTCCTCGATGAGTCGGGCGGCCGCCTCGACGATGGCGCGGCGGGTTCGCTCCCTCTGGTTCTGACGTGCATCCTGGCGCTCGGCCATGGGAAGAATTGTATCGCGTAATGAGAGGTCAATAGTGTTATGCGATTATTGTCTCAACATGCGACTTAGCTCTCATTCATTGGCGGTCAGCCTGCGAGCCGGACCGGCGTTGACCATCTGCGCCCTGCTCGTGCCCGTGGGCAGCGCCCTCGGCGCGAGCGGCGCGCCGGCCCACGACCGCATCGCCTGGAAGCCGTGTGGCGAGCGGTTGCAGTGCGCTCGCGTCCGCGTGCCGCTGGATTGGCATCGCCCCGCCGGACGCACGATCCAGCTCGCCGTGATCCGCCACCCCGCCAGCCGGCCGGACAAGCGCATCGGCACCTTCTTCTTCAACCCCGGCGGGCCCGGTAGCTCCGGTCTCGAGGTCCTCAAGGACCCGTCCAGTGCCGGGCTGCTCGACGCAGCCGGCGACGGGCGCTTCGACGTCCTCAGCTGGGACCCGCGCGGCGTCGGCGCCAGCACCCGCGTCCGCTGCTTTCGCAGCAAGCGGGACGAGGCGCGGTTCTGGGGAGACCTGACGATCCCGACGACGACCGCTACCTCCCGCCGCTACCAGCGCAAGGCCGCCGCCTACGCGCGTCGCTGCGGAGAGGTCAGCGGCGTACTCCTGCGCCACATCTCCACGGCCGACACGGTTCGCGACCTCGACCACCTGAGGATGCTCGTCGGCGAACCGAAGCTGAACTACGTGGGCTGGTCCTACGGAACGTTCCTGGGCCAGACCTACGCGAACGTCCATCCGAACCGGGTTCGGGCCATGGTGCTCGACGGCGTCGTCGACGCCAAGCTCTACGTCAAGAGCCGAGAGAGCTCGGTCGACAACGTCGTCACGCCTGCCGGACCGGTCTTCGAGAAGTTCCTCGAGCTGTGCCAAGCCGCGGGCCCGGAGCGCGTCGACGCTGACGGCAAGCCTGCGGGGTGCGCGCTGGCCGGCGCGGGTCCGGTCAAGGAGCGCGTCGATCAGCTGTTGCGGAGGACCCGTCGCCACCCGATCCCGGCCCCGACCGCGGACTCCCCGGGCCTCCTCACCTACGGCCAGCTGCTGACCTCGATCTTCCCGCTGCTCAGGAACCCGGGCGGCTGGCCGGCCTGGGCCAAGGACCTCGACGCGGCCGCGCGCGGCGACGGGTCAGCCCTCGCGAACGTCGCCAACGCCAATCCTCCCGCCGCCGGCGGTGCCCCGGCACCAGTGTCGATCGGCTGTGCCGACAGCCCTGCCACCCGGCCGCTCCACGACTGGCCGAGCGTGATCGGCCGCCTCTCCGCCACGAGCCCGATCGCTGGACCGGTGCTCGGCTGGTGGCTATGGGCGCCGTGCGCTGCGTGGCCGACCAGGAGCGCCGAGCGCTACACCGGGCCCTGGAACGCAACCACCAAGCACCCGGTCTTGGTGATCGGGACCAAGGACGACCCGAACACGGCCTACGCCAACGCCCGCGTCACCGCGAAACGCCTCGGCAACGCCGTCCTGCTGACCCACCTGGGCTACGGGCACATCAGCTTCGTCGATCCCAGCCGTTGCGTCACGGCGGCCTATCGCCGGTATCTCGTGCGGCTCGCGCCCCCTGCCAGGGGGACCGTCTGCCCCTCCGACCGTGGTCCGTTCGACCCGAACTTCGGCGAGCCGCTGTCCTGAGCGATCCCGTCCTTACATTCTTTTTCCGCGAGGCCCTATCCTGCGCGCGCCGGACGGACCCGTGCGCTCCCTCGCCCTTCTCATCGCCCTCGCCCTCCTCGCCGTGCTGCCCGCAGCGGCGGGCGCCGCGACGCCTTCGAGCTTCTACACGCCGCCGAGTCACCTGCCCGGCTCGGGCCACGGTGGCATCATCCGCTCCAAGCCGCTGTCGAGTCCCGCCGCGATCGCCGGCGGGCGCAACACGCTGGTCCTCTATCGCTCCGTCGGCATCGACGGCAAGCCGGTCGCCGTCTCGGGCACGGTGACCGTGCCGAAGGGCACGCCGCCGAAGGGCGGATGGCCGATCGTGACCTGGGCGCACGGCACGACCGGCATCGCCGACCAGTGCGCGCCCTCGACCGACGACGGCAGCCAGCCGCTGCACAGCAACACCACGTACGTCGCGAGCGTCATGGAGGGCTGGCTGAAGGCCGGCTACGCGATCGCGCGCACGGACTACGAGGGTCTCGGCACGCCGGGCGTGCACCCATACCTCATCGGGACGTCGGCGGCGCACTCGGTGCTCGACGCCGCCCGCGCCGCGCGCGCGCTCGACAAGAACATCTCGGACAAGGTGATCATCGCCGGGCACTCGCAGGGCGGCCACGCCGCGCTGTGGGCCGCAGCGCTGGCGCCGTCCTACACGCGCGACCTCGACGTGCGCGGCACCGTGGCCTACGCGCCGGCGTCGCAGCTCGAGCAGCAGACGCCGCTGCTCAGCGCGCTCACGCAGCCGGGCGGCTTCAGCGGCCTGGTGGCGATGATCCTGCGCGGCGTCCAGGTCCAGGACCCCGGCCTCGACGTCAACGCCGTGCTGTCCGAGAAGGCCCTCCCGCTGTACCCCGAGACGGACACCGAGTGCCTGTCGGACCTGGACAAGCCCGACTCGTTCGGCTCGGTCGCCCCGTCCGAGCTGGTGCGACCGGGCGCCGACCTCACCCCTGTGCTCGCCGACCTCGATCGCAACGACCCCGCCCACCTCACGATCAAGACGCCGGTCCACGTCGAGCAGGGCGAGGCCGACACGACCGTGTTCCCGACGTTCACGCAGAGCACGGTCTCGATGCTGCACGCCAACGGCGCTCCGATCGACGAGAAGACATACCCCGGCGTCGATCATGGCGGCATCGTGACGGCGGCGAAGGCCGACGCGGCCGCCTGGATCAAGTCGCGCCTGCGGTAACCGGCCGGTCGGACCGAGCCTCGATCAGACCGAGCACGCAGGCACCATCGAGGGAAAGGCCGACAGGGCGGTAGTTGGCTTACGCGAGTCGGATCAGGTTCACCCCGGAGAGCGGGGCGCCGAGCTGTTGCATCGCGCCGCCCGTGACCAGCGCCCCGAGGTCGATCGCGAAGAAGCCAGCGTCCTCGAACAGCGAGATCACCTCGGCCTTCGCGTCCCCGTCGTCGCCCGAAAGGAAGATCACTCGTTGTCCCCCGCCCTCGTGCGGATCTGAGCCGAGGACCGCAGCGCCGAGCGTATTGGCGGCCTTCACGACGCGGGCACCGCGAACGAGGCCGGCGACAACCTCGCTCGAGGTCTTCCCGTTGAGATCGTTCGGCGCGAAGTCGTTGGTCGCGTCGATGACGATCTGGCCGCTCCATTCGAGGCCCTCGAGGGCCTGCTGAACGCGGGGCCAGGGCACGCCGATGACGACGATGCCGGCTGTCGCTGCCTCCTGCACCGTCACTGCCGACACACCATCGCCGAGCGCCGAGACCACCGAGGCCAGGGATTCAGGGCCGCGGCTGTTGGCGATCGTGACCGAGCGGCCGGCCCGCAGCGCAGTCCGTGCCATCGCCTGCCCGATGCGGCCGGCGCCGATGATTCCAACGTCGTTCATGAGGTTCCTTTCTCGATTTCGGAGTTCACGGGTGAACCTGCGACCCGTAGCCCAGGTCGAGGCGGATCGATTGCATGACGTAGAACGTGGTGCTGGCCGTGAAGACGTCGGCGGCCGCGAGAACGCCGGTGTACTTCTCGATGACCGGGGCCGCGGCGGCAGCCGTAATCGCGTCCAGATAGCTCCTGACCGCGACCCAGGTGTTCTCGCCGTACTTGACGAAATACGGCGTCGGATCGACGGTGTCCAGCGCCTTCCGTGCGCTCTCCGCGATGTCAGCCATGTACTGCCGATGCGTCGCGACATCGGCGCGCGTCCCGAGCCGGCCCATGTGGCCGCCGATGAAGTGCTTCCACGGATAGGTGAGCGCGGTATCGGCGGCCTCGATGTAGCCGGGCACGTTCTCGGTGAGGTTGCTCTGGCAGACCGGCGCCCAGCCCGGGTTGACGACGTCGACGAGCATGAGCGCGTCGTGGTCGGGGAGATGGATGAAGATGTTGTCCGGCGAGTGATTGGAGCCGTGCCAGGCCAGTTCGATGCGCTCGCCCCCGATGTCGAGCGTCCAGCGGTCTTGAAAGGTCTCGTCGGGCGCGGGCCTCGCGGGGTCGTCGTCGCGGAGCAGCAGCTTCTGCGTCTCCTCGTGCCCGATGCGCGTGACGTTCCGGCCGAACAGCGAGGACGCGCCGGCGTGATCGGCGTGGTGATGGGAATAGATGAGATGCGTCACCTCGTTGCTGACGCCGTTGGAGACGGCGATCTCGTCCACGGCCCGCTGGATGTTGTGACCGATCGTGGGAGGCGCGTCGAGCAGAACGACGCCGTCCGAGGTGGTCAGGAACGCCGATTGGTAGGTGCCGTCGGTGACCCAGTAGAGGTTCTGCTCAACGCGGCCGACGTAGTACCCCTGCTCGTTGAGCGCGGGTCCGAGCGCCGCCCGAGGGACCGGCGCGTAACCGGGCAGGTCCTCAGCGTTGCTCGGGCTCGTGTTGGCCGCCGCCTCAGGGATGTCGTCCGCCGCGCTCATCGCGTTGCCGCTAAGCCTTTACCGGCGCTGACTCGGCCTGCGTGGCCTGGGCGTTCGACATCTCCACGTGCGCCTTGCTGTCCCGGGTCCGGATCAGGACCAGGGTGGCGACCACGCCGACGGCCGCGATCACTGCCCCGCCCAGGAAGGCGCTCCGGAATCCCTCCGTGAGCGCGTTGGGGAGCGTCGAGTGTCCGGTCGCCAGCACGTTGTCCGTGCGCGTGGTCGCGATCGTGGACAGCACCGCCAGCCCGAGCGCCGCGCCGATCTGGTTCGAGGTGTTGATCAGGCCGCTCGCCAGACCCTGCTGGCGGTCCTCCACCCCGGAGACTGCCGCGATGGTCGAGGTCACGAACCCGAATCCGAGCCCGATGGCCCCGAGGATCGACGGGCCAAGAATGTCGCTGAGGAATCCGCCACCGACGGACACCTGGCTGAACCAGAGCAGGCCGAGGGAGACGAAGGCGAGGCCGCTCGCCAGGATCGGCTTGAAGCCGAACCGGGTGACGAGCTGGCCACCGAGGGCCGCCGCGATGATGATCGTCAGCGCCAGCGGCAGGTACGACAGGCCGGCGTGAATCGCGCTGTAGCCGAGCACCTGCTGCATGTACAACGAGAGGAAATAGAACATCGAGAACAGCGACGCGCCAAGCAGCAGACCTGAGACGTTTGCCCCGGTCAGCGTCCTCCGGCGGAAGATCTTGAAGGGAACCAGCGGTGCCTTCGAGCGGAGCTCGATGACGATGAAGATTCCGATCAGGGCCGCCGCTCCAGCCAGCAGGCTGATGATCTTGGTGGAGCCCCAGCCGGAGCTGCTCGCATCCAGGAGCGCGTACGCCAGTAGGGAGAGACCGGCCGTGATGCTGACGGCTCCGGCCGCGTCGAAGTGGCGGGTGGCCGACTCAGAGCGGCTCTCCGGGATCAGACCCGGCGTGAGCGCCAGCGCGATCGCCGCCACCGGGACGTTCACCCACAGGACCCACTCCCAGCCCAGGCCGTCGGTCAGGATCCCGCCGAGCAGGACGCCGGCGGCGCCGGCCGAGCCGGCGACGGCGCCCCAGGCCCCGAGGGCCTTGTTGCGCTCGGCGCCGTCCTTGAACATCGAGGTGACGATGGACAGCGCTGACGGGGAGACGATCGCCGCGCCCAGGCCCTGAGCGGCGCGGGCCGCGATCAGCTCTCCCTGGGTGGCCGCGAAGCCCGCGGCGAGCGACGCGACCCCGACCACGATCAGGCCGGCCATGAAGACTCGCCGCCTGCCGAGCAGGTCGGCAGCCCGTCCGCCGAGCAGCAGGAAGCCGCCGAACGCGATCACGTAGGCGTTCACGACCCACGGAAGGTTGGCCTCCGAGAAGCCGAGGCCCTTGCCGATGCTCGGCAGGGCGACGTTGACGATGGACGCATCGAGAACCACGATGAACTGCGCGGCGCAGAGCAGGATCAATGCGGTCCAGCGCTTGTCTGGAGACTCCTGGGCTGTGGTCATCCCCCTGCCTCCTCTCGCGATCCGGGGGTTCTGCTCAACGCGGCCAAACGCCTCACTGGTCGTGTCCGCGGCGCTCATCGAGCGCTCCTGGTTTGTGCTCTCCAGCATGCATCGTGGCGCCGCTGCCGCGCGTTCGAATCCTTGAACCCTTAGTCCGCGCCACCGAGCATGGTCTTAGTCATGCTTAGGCGGGATGTCGCGACCGGTTCTCTCGTCCGGAGGGCAGCTGCTCGGTCGGGAACGCGAGCGCGAGGTGCTCGACCGGCTGCTGGACGGGGTGCGTGGCGGGCATGGGGCCGTGTTGGTGGTGCAAGGCGAAGCGGGCGTCGGCAAGACCGCCCTGCTCGGGTACCTGGCCGACGCTGGGCACGGGTTTCGGTTCTCCCGGACGTTCGGGGTCGAGGCGGAGATGGAGCTCCCGTTCGCGGCGGTGCAGCAGCTGTGTTCCCCGTTCTTCGAGCTCGTGGAGCGCCTCCCGCAGCCCCAGCGCGACGCGCTCGGCGTTGCCTTCGGGCTGAGCACCGGGCCCACGCCGAATCCCTTCCTGGTCGGACTGGCGGTCCTCGGCCTGCTGGCCGAGGCCGCCGAGGAGCAGCCACTCGCATGTGTCGTCGATGACGCGCAGTGGCTCGACAGTGCCTCCGCTCGGGCCCTGGCCTTCGTGGGGCGCCGTCTCCTGGCGGAGAAGATCGCGCTCGTGTTCGCGACACGAGAGCTGGGCGACGCGCTCGGCGGTTTGCCCGAGCTCCACGTCGAGCCCTTGGGTCGTCGTGATGCGCGGGCGCTGCTCGAATCGGTCTTGCCCGCTCCGCTCGACGAGCGCGTGCTCGAGCGGATCGTTGCCGAGACGCGCGGGAACCCGCTCGCCCTGCTCGAGCTGCCGCGGGGGCTGAGCCCAACCCAGCTCGCGGGCGGGTTTGGCCTGCCCGCGGCGGTGCCCCTGTCCGCCAGCATCGAGGAGAGCTTCACGCGGAGGCTGGCCGGTCTTCCGGGTGACGCGCGACGCTTGTTGCTCGTGGCGGCAGCCGACCCCGTGGGCGACACGGCACTCGTTTGGCGGGCGGCGCAGCAGCTCGGGATCCCCGAGTCGGTCGCGGAAACCGTCGAGGCGGAAGGCCTGATGGAGCTGGGCGCCCGCGTCGTCTTCCGCCACCCGTTGGTTCGCTCGGCCGTCTACGGAGCCGCCGGGACAAAGGAGCGCCGCACCGTCCACGGAGCGTTGGCGGAGGCCACCGATCCGCTGATCGACCCCGACCGCCGCGCGTGGCACCGGGCGCTCGCGGCGTCCATGCCGGACGAGGACGTCGCCGCAGAGCTCGAGCGTTCCGCGGGACGGGCGCAGGCGCGCGGCGGACGGGCGGCTGTCGCTGCCTTCCTCGAGCGCGCCGCCGCGCTCACACCCGAGCCCGCGCACCGCGCGCAGCGGCTGCTCGCGGCCGCTGGCGCGGAGCGCGATGCCGGCGATCTGGAGGCTGCACTCGGGCTGTTGGCAGCCGTCGAGGCCGATGTGCTCGACGAGCTCGGGCGCGCGCGGGTCGAGCTTCTGCGCGCGCGGATCGCGTTGGAGCAACGGCGCGGCGGCGAAGCCGGCCGCCTGTTTCTGAGCGCGGCGAGACGTCTCGAGCCGCTCGACCGCGAGCTGGCCCGCGAGACGTACCTCGAGGCGCTCGCGGGCGCCATGTCCAACGACCTTGAAATCGTCGGCGGCGCGCCGGCGGTCGCGGCCGCCGCCCGGGCGGCGCCTCCCGGGCGCGTTCGGCCACGGACGGTTGACGTGTTGCTCGACGCGTTCGCGATCCGCTTGACCGACGGATACGCGGCCGCGGCCCCGACATTCGCTCGGGCGCTCGAGCGCCTGCTCGCGATCGAGGTCGGCGACGAAGATGTCGGTCGGCAGCTCTCGGTCTCCAGCATGAGAGACGGCAACATCGTTGCGCTCGAGCTGTGGGACGACGAGGCAGTGCATCTCCTCGCCGCTCGCCAAGTGCAGGTCGCTCGCGACACGGGCGCACTCGTGCACCTGCAGTTCGCGCTCAGCTTCCTCGCGAGGAGCCACATGCTCGCCGGCGAGTTGACGGCCGCGACGCTGATGATCGACGAAGCACGCTTGATCGCTGAGGCGACCGGAAATCCAGCGCTCGTGAACGCCCCGATGATTCTCGCCGCTTGGCGCGGCGACGAGGCGCACGCGTCTGAGCTGATCGAAGCCACCTCGGAGGAGGCGGCGGCACGGCGCTGGACGTCCAACCACTACGCGAGATCCGTGCTCTACAACGGCCTCGGCCGCCATGACGCCGCGCGCGCTGCAGCCTGGGAGGCGATGCAGCCAGATCCGATCGGATACGGACCGTACTTGGTGCCCGAGCTGGCCGAGGCGGCATCCAGGACCGCCGACCGAGCGTTGCTCGAGTCCGCGCTGGAGTGGCTCTCGGAGCGCACCCGCGTCATCGGCTCTGGGTGGGCGAGTGGAATCGAAGCGCGCGTGCGCGCGCTGCTGAGCGAGGGCGAGGTCGCCGAGAGCCTGTACCGCGAGTCGCTCACGCACCTCGCCCGTACCCGCGTGCGGGTCGAGCTCGCCCGGACGCACCTTCTCTATGGGGAGTGGCTGCGCCGCGAACGTCGCCGCCTCGACGCCCGCAAGCACTTGCGCACCGCGCTGGAGCTGTTTACCGGCATGGGCGTCGAGGCGTTCGCGCTCCGCGCCGAACGCGAGCTGCTGGCAACGGGTGAGCATGCCCGCAAACGGACCGTGGACACGCGAGACCAGCTCACTCCGCAGGAGACGCAGATCGCTCGGCTGGCCGCGGAAGGCCACACCAATCGAGAGATCGCCGCTCAGCTGTTCATCAGCCCGAGCACCGTCGAGTACCACCTGCGCAAGGCGTTCCGCAAGCTCGACGTCAAGTCGCGCACGCAGCTCGAAGACCGACTGTCGTAGTCCGGCGGCCGGCGCTCGCCTGGCAGAGGGAGCGAATCATCGGAATCAGGTGATGACCAATCGCCTGACCGTCAGTGATCGTCGCGCCGGTCCGCCCCCCAAAGCAAAGGAAGCCGACACCCGATGACCAGCCAAGCGGTTCGCGACCCGCTCGCAGACCATCTCCTCACCCCGCAGAATTCGGCATTTCTCTTGATCGACTGGCAGCCCACCCAGATCTCGACGGTCCGGTCGATGAACCAAGACCTGCTGCTCAGAAACGCGGTCTCGACCGTGAGGACCGTGAAGGCCTACGGCGTGCCGGTCGTCCATTCGACCGTGAACGTTGCTTCCGGACAACAGCAGCCGACGGTGCCCGAGCTCGCGGAGCTGGTGCAGGACGACGAGCCGCTCGATCGCACGACGATGAACTCGTGGGAAGACGTCGAGTTCGTCGATGCGGTTCGGGCGACCGGCCGGCGGAAGCTCATCCTCTGCGCCTTGTGGACCGAGATCTGCATGGCGTTCGTGGCTCTCGATGCCCTTCGGGAGGGATACGAGGTCTATCCCGTGGTCGACGCAATCGGCGGCACGTCGCTGGAGGCTCATCGCGCCGGGCTGGAGAGAACCGTCCGGGCGGGAGCGCAGCCGATCAGCTGGGTGTCCCTTGCCGGCGAGCTGCAGCGCGATTGGGCTCGTCTGGAAACCGTTCCGGCGCTCGTCGAGATCGTCCTGACGGACCGCTTGTTGAAGGAGTCCGCCGAGGTCGAGGCCCCGGTCTGACCCTCGCCGTCGACCCTTCCCGAATTCGATGAGCGCGATGCAAGGTCGGCAGCGAAGTGCGGTGGTGTTCGGAGCGCGCAATTTGGGTCGCGCGGTCATCGAGCTGCTGGTGAGCGACGGCTGGGCGGTGACGGGCGCGGCGCGGTCGCGGGGCACGCTGGACGGCGTCAGCGCGGCCGGAGCGCTCGCGCTGAAGGCCGACGTGACCGACCCCGCGAGCGTGTCCGGCGTGCTCGAGCAGGCGGCCGCTGCTCACGGTGGAGTCGAGCTCGTGCTCAACGCGGCCGCCGCCTACGGCGGCGAGCGGACCGGCCCCTTCGGCGGCGGCCCGATTGCCGAGGCCAACCTCGACGGCTTTGACTCGTGGGCAGCGGCGCCGGCCCGCGCGGCCTTCTCGTTCCTGTCCGCCAGCGGACGCTTCGCGATCGCCCAGGGCCGGGCCGCGACGCTGGTGCAAGTCACCGGCGGCTCGGCCCGGCGCGCGCTGCCGGGCCGCGGTCTGTGGGCGGCAGGATCGTTCGGCGTGCGAGCGATCACCAACGCAGCCACGCTCGAGCTGCGCCCCCACGGCATCCACGTCGCGTTGCTCATCGTCGACGCGGGCATCCAGCCGCTCGACGGGTCCACACGCCCCGGTGTCGCGCCGGAGGCGCTGGCCGACCCGCGCAGGATCGCCGACGCCGCCCTGTTCCTCGCCAACCAGGACGCGCGCTCCGCGACACACGAGCTCCAGCTCACGCCGCTCGCCGAGAACTGGACGCCCTGAAGGGTGCTCGCGCTCGTAACCCATGCCGCGCGAGGTCCGAACGACCCGCGAATCACCAGGATCAGGTGACGCCCCCTCACCTGCCTGGCGGCAAAGCTGGTAGTGGCCGGGGCCCCGGCAGAACATTTCGGCAGCGGATGGCGTGCGCGAGCCGGCCCAGCGCAAACCCACCCCAACGAAAGAGAGATCCCCGTGAGCACCGAGCAGCGAGAGAACCTCGACGCAATCCTGCGACAGTCAACCTTCCCCGCGGACGCCGATGTCAACGAGCAACGGCGACTGCTCCGAGAGTTGCTCACGGCGCAGCCGCTCCCCCCCGACGTGACCGTGACCGCAGCCGCTCTGGGCGGCGTCCCAACCGCGGAGGTCACCGTCGACGGAATCGAACCTCGCAACGTCGTTCTGTACTTCCACGCCGGCGTGTACGTGATGGGGGACGCCTTCCTCGCCGCCGACCTGGCCTCGCAGGTCGGCCGGCGGACGCACGCCAAGGTCATCTCCGTCGACTACCGGCTCGCCCCCGAGCACCCGTATCCGGCAGCGGTTGACGACGCTTTTGCGGCCTATGAAGCCCTCCTGCAAGACGGGACGGCCCCTTCGGACATCGCCTTCGCGGGAGAGTCCGCTGGCGGCGGGCTCGCCGTCGCCACCCTGGTCAACGCCCGAGATCACGGGCTGCCCCTGCCCGCCGCGACCTTCGTCATGTCACCGTATGCCGATCTCACCCTGGCCGGGACGACCATGGAAACCAAGCGCGAGGCCGACCCGCTGATGAGCCGGGAAGCGCTCGAATCCCGAGTCACCGACTACACGCAGGGACAAGACGCCGCTCTTGGCCTGATCAGCCCGATATTCGCCGATCTGTCCGGCCTGCCGCCGCTGATCATCCAGGCCGGAAGTCATGAGGTTCTCCTCGACGACGCCGTCCGCCTCGCGCGGCAAGCCGCCACCGCCGACGTCGAGGTCACGCTCGACATCACGCCTGGGGTGCCGCACGTCTTCCAGGCCTACTACCCGATCCTTGATGAAGCCGCCGCGGCGCTGGACAGAGCCGGACAGCTCCTGTCGGCGCATCTCGCCGGCGCAGAACGCGTCATCGCATAGGGCGGGACGAGGCTCGCCTGAGCAGGAAGCCCGCGCAGGGTGTCCCGATTAGTCTTGCGGATCTAGCCGGCACGTGGGCCATGGCGCGAGATCGCGCCGAGGAGGGTGTCTGATGCGTCGTCTCAAGTGTTTCGTCGTCATCGGTGCGCTGACGGCCGCGGCGAGCGCGGTCGCGGCTGGACCCGCGGCGGCAGCCAAGGGCGGCAACAACGACACCGCGAAGCAATGCCAGAGGGGCGGATGGAAGACGCTCGCCTCGCAGACGGGCGAGCCGTTCAAGAACCAGGGCGACTGCGTCAACGACGGGGCCCACGGCCTTGGCGCCGCCCAGGCCTCCGCGGGTGAGACCGCGTGCGCCAAGCTCACCGGCAGCTCGTTCACCCCCCTCCAGGACGACACCCTGTGGATGTGTCAATACCCGACGCCCTCGAACCCGAGTGGGCCGATGGCGGCGCTGAAGGACGCCTGCGCCACCGACAGCATGCGCCCGGGCAGCCAGGTGGGCTTTGACGAGCGCAACGGCCAGACGACCGCCACTTGCCTGATCTAGATGGTGTGACCGGCTGTGGCCGGCCGTGGTCATGATCAGGAGGGCGGCAGCGCCCACCGCTCGGTGGCGCGCGTGTCGCCGCTGACCACCACGGCGTGCAGTTGCTGAAGCTTCTTGACCACCTGGAGAGCGGTGAAGAGCACGCCCGACTGGCCCCCGCCCGGCGCGTTCGCGAGCTCGGGCGCCTGCGGCACGCGGTCGACGAGCTCGGCCACGGTTGCGCCCTGGGGCGCTGCCTCCGCGAGAAGCCGCCGGACCGCCTGGTCGTACGCGTCGTAGCCGTCCCGCAATGACCGCACGCGTTGACGGATCCGGCCGGCTCCACGCAGGACCGAGAACGTGTGCCCCTCGGTGAGGATCCGCGCTCCGCCGGCGCTCGCGGCCGCGAGCAGCTCGACGAAGACCTGCCGGGTACGCGCCGCGCTGGACTCCGGCCAGACGGGATAGATGGAGATCGTCTCGTCGGCCGTGTGCAGCAGGTGCGTCTTGGGGAAGTAGACGACCAGCTCGCCGTGCGTGTGAGCGCCGGTGCGGAGCACCTTCACATCGTCGTCGCCGAAGGTCCAGCCTCGCGTCCTCAGCCTGCCGATGCGGAGCCGTCGCTGCGGCAGCGACTCGAGTGCCCGGCGGGTGCTGGTCGACTGCTCGAGCGGCGCGAAGAGCTCGAAGAGGTCTTGCGCCTGCGCGGTCGGGTCATCGAAGCCCGGGATGAAGCCGGTGATGCCCGCGATGCCGGCGGCCAGCGACTCCTCGACGTAGTTGTCGGCGAGCGAGAAGTCGAGTCGCGACATGTAGTGCCGCTTGCGGACGGCGGGCGTCGCCATGATCAGGTCGTTGTTGCCGATGTGATCCGGGTGCCCGTGGGTGTTG
>Ga0207708_10002569_pt1 | contig 13362 bp, 13 predicted proteins | sample KBSK5101metaG_FD_184340 | JGI IMG/M metagenome (GOLD analysis project Ga0207708, IMG submission 184340) | Corn, switchgrass and miscanthus rhizosphere microbial communities from Kellogg Biological Station, Michigan, USA - KBS K5-10-1 metaG... | ecosystem: Host-associated > Plants > Roots >...
GTCCTTCTTGAGGTTCCTGCGCGTGAACGGCACGGCGCCCATCCTACGTCTCGGGAATCCCTCATCCCATCGGGACAACGCGAAACCACGCCCGCTGGCGGATCGTCGCGAGTCACCGTGGACAGCTGGAGCCTCATGATCGTCGCGGGCCTCGTCCTCGGGTACGCGGCGCTTTCCCGGCGGCTCGAGCAGACGGTGCTCACGGCCCCGATCCTGTTCGTCGGGGCCGGGCTCCTCCTCGGCAACGAGGGGCTCGGGTGGTTCGATCTCGCGGTCGGCAGTTCGGCCGTGCGCGTGCTCGCCGAGGCGACGCTGACGCTCGTGCTGTTCGCGGACGCGTCGCGGATCAACGTCGTCGCCCTGCGGCGCGAGGTCGCACTGCCTGCGCGCCTGCTCGGGGTTGGGCTGCCGCTCACGATTGTCGCGGGAACGCTCGCCGCTGCCGGGCTCTTCGACCGGCTCACGTGGCCCGAGGCGCTGGTGCTGGCCGTCGCGCTCGCGCCCACCGACGCGGCGCTCGGACAGGCCGTGGTGACCGATCCGCGCCTCCCCATGCGCGTCCGCCAGGGATTGAACGTCGAGAGCGGCCTGAACGACGGCCTATGTGTGCCGCTCCTCTTCATCGCCCTGGCCCTGGCCGAGGCGAACGAGAACGCGATCACCGACCATCATGCCGTCGCCCTGGTGCTCGAGGAGATCGGGTGGGGGGCGGCCGGCGGCGTCGCCGCCGGCGTCGTCGGCGCCCTGATCCTGGGCTACGCCGAGCGGCGAGAGCTCGTCGCAGACGAGTGGTTGCAAGTGATCCCCATGGCGACGGCCGCGCTGTCGTACGGGATCGCGGCACCGCTCGGCGGCAGCGGGTTCATCGCCGCGTTCGTCGCCGGCCTGATGTTCGGCGTCCTTCGACGCCAGTACCGCGGTGAGGTGACCTACCTGGTCGACGCCACCGGGCAGGTGCTGAACGCGGTCACCTTCATCGTCTTCGGTGCCGTCGTGCTCGGCCCGGTGCTCCACGTGGTCGACTGGCGGATCGCGCTCTACGCGGTGCTCAGCCTGACGATCGCACGCATGCTCCCGGTCGCGATCGCGCTCATCGGCCTGGATGCGCAGCCGCAGACGCTGGCGTTCGTCGGCTGGTTCGGCCCGCGCGGCCTCGCGTCGATCGTCTTTGCGGTGATCGTGGTGGAGGGCTCCCCGCTCGCCCACGTCGACACCGTGATCGCCACGATCGTGGTCACGGTGGCGGTCTCGGTGTACGCGCACGGCCTGACGGCCCTTCCTCTCACCGAGGCGTACGGGCGGTGGTACGCCGCCCGAGCGGAACCGCCGGCCATGGAGAGCGCGGCTGCGCACGAGCATCGGTGGCGGCGGCCCACGTGGAGACCTCACATCTAACACGGCGCCCTGACGGACCGTATGGAAATTCGTGCACGCGGACCCGGGGATAGACTCCGCCACGGGCATGGGACGTCGGCTACATCGGGCGTGTCTTCTGCTGTGCGTCTGCGCAGCGGCGCTGGCGGCGACGCCGGCTGCGCTGGGCGCGTGCACGAGTCGCCTGCACGTCGTCGCGACTCCGCACCCCGCCGGCCTGGACGGGCTCCTCACCGACGTCGCCGCCGTGCCGGGAAGCCGTCAGGCGTGGGCGGTCGGGACGGAGAACCGGAACAACCTCTCGGTGCCCTTCACCGACCGCTTCGCGAACGGCGCCTGGCACGCGGTCGCGGTCCCTCGCTCCGGATCGGGCCAGCGCCTCTTCGGCGTCGCCGCCGTCTCGCCCTCGGACGCATGGGCGGTGGGCGACGACCTGGACACGAACGGTCCATTCGTCGAGCACTGGGACGGGTTGGGATGGCACATCGTCCCGACGCCGGCTCAGCCCGGCAGCCTCGTCGCCGTCGCGGCGCTCTCGAGCGGCGACGTCTGGGCTGTCGGCGAGGACTTCACCACGGGAGGCCCGCTCTTCGAGCACTGGGACGGCGCGACGTGGCATGTCTTCCCGGTGCCGAACCCGTTCCCCGCGGTCGAGGCGCCGGTCGTCGACGTCGAGCGGGTCCCGGGCACCGGCCGGCTGTGGGCGGTCGGCGAGGGCGTCGCGTTCCAGTTCGCGCACGGGACGTGGACGTTCTCGCAGATGCCCGGCTTCGCCGCGGTCGACTCGGTCGCGATCCCCGCGCAGCGCGACGTGTGGGCTGTGGGCTCGTCGGCCGGCGGCGGGATCACCGAGCACTTCGACGGGACCGGCTGGTCGAAGTTCTTCACTCGAGGGCTCTTCCTGGGCGTCGTCGGCGCGGTCTCGGCGCACGACATCTGGGCCACCGCGACGGACGCGCGGTTCGCCGGGCCGCTGCGTCTCGCCCACCTGAACGCCACCCGAACGGCGTGGACGCGGGTCGGCCCCGCACACTCCGGGATCGCGGACGTCGGCGCGATCGCGCTTCGGCCCGACGGGACCGGCTGGATCGCGGGCGACACAAATGCGACGCCCGCCGCCCAGCCGCAGCTCGCCGCGCTCTGCGGGCTGTGATCGCGGTCTACGCCTCGTCCGCCGCCTGCTCGGCGGCCGCCCGGTCGCGCTCGCGGCGCAGCTCGGCCCGGTAGGCGGCGACCGCGCGGCGCAGGTAGTCCATGTCGGGCTCGATCCGGACCATCGAGATGTCGTGGAGGTGGTGCGAGAGGCGGCCGACCGCCCGCTCGGGCGTATCGACGCGGGCCAGGACCTCGACCTCGGCGGTGGCCGGCAGCACGGCGTCGAAGGGAACCCCCCGCTGGACGGTCGGCCAGACGCTCAGCGTCGGCGCGTCGGTGGTCGTCGCGACGTACGCGACCCAGGCGAACAACCACCCCTTGGTGTTGCACGATACGCCGCCGATCGCCGCGTGGGCCGCGGGTTGCCCGGGAGCGCCGCGGCGGCCGGTGTTCATCCGCACCGGTGCGGTCACGTAGAGATGGGCCAGCTCCAGCCGTCGGGCCTCGTCGCCCGTCGGCAGCGCATTCGCGCTCACTCGCGGACCGGCCGCGTCGCGGTGCGCCGCACCATTCCCGCCAGGCCGCGCCCCGTGCGCGCTACCAGGTCGAGCCCCTGCACGAGGCCGATGAACGCGAGCGCAGTGATGAGGCCGCCGCCGTCGACGTAGGGGAGGAGCGCCAGGCTGGTCAGGACGACCGCGCTTGCGACCGCGCCGTCGATCAGGGTCTGGCGGGCGTCCTCGTAGGCCTCGTCCAGCCAGTCGAGGATGGTCGCGAGCGTCTCGAGCGAGCGCTCCGCCTGGGCGATCACAGGCCCCACCGCCACCTCCTGCGCTGCACGCGGGTGTGCTGGAGCTCGGCGATCCGCGTCTCGAGGGCGTGGATCTTCTCGGAGGCGTCGCTCACCTGGGAGCGCATCTGATCGGCCGTCTCGCTCAGGCCCTGCTCCGTCCGGGCCACGGCCTCGGACGCCTGCCGCAGGTCGCCCGCCGCGCTGGAGGCGAGGTCGACGGCCTGTCCGAGGGCCTGGATCTTGGCCGGCAGCGCGCCCTCGAGCACCAGGTAGCCGACGTAGAAGTTGACGAGCGACGCGACGGCCAGCGTTGCCAGCCCGAGCACCGTGCGCGCCATCCACTCCGAGCCGAACGCAGAGTCGAGCAGCTCCTGCGGGACGGGGGCGAGGAGCGCCACGGCCGGCGCCGCCGCCAGGCCGAGGATCGCGATGACGTGAACGACCCTGTTCGTCCAGGAGCCCACAAGACCCTCGATCATAGTCGGGACGGCGGAGGAATCCCTGGATTTGCACAGATTCGCAAGCAGGAGTACCGTCGGTGACGCACGTGCAATTCGCGGCACGCGATCGGACAAGGGGGCAGCCATGAGGGGTCTTCGATCGGTCATCGCCGTCGTCGGTGCGGCCGTCTGCGCGGGAGCGCTCGCGGCGCCGGCGTGGGCGCTCGCGCCGAGCCACGCGAACATCACGTTCGCAGCGGGATCGACGGTCACCGAGACGGCCACCGGCGTCACGGCATCGGCCGTGCTGGTGTGGCGGCAGGGAGCGAGCGACGTCCACGGGGTCGGCTGCTGCGCGAGCGACGTCGTCGACGCCATCAGCGGGGCGACGCTCGTCGAGGCGACCCCGCAGAGCCGCTTCCCGTTCCAGTGGGCGAGCGACGACGCGAGATCGTTCCGGGTGGATTCGTTCGACGCCCGCGGCAACTACGTGGGCAGCGCGTTCACGAACGCGCCCACGTTCGTCTCGAACGTCGGCGCCCCGCCTGATGCCGATGCGACCTACGCCGGCGCCTGGAGCACCCAGACGACGGCCTCGGCACTCGGCGGCTCGCTGCACTTCTCCATCAAGAAGGGCGCATCGGCGACGTTCGCCGGGAACGTCCGGACGCTGGCCTGGATCACCACGGTCGGACCGACGCACGGGTCGGCGCAGATCTTCGTGGACGGCCACCAGGTTGCGACCGTCTCGACGCATGCCGCGACGGTCGGGTTCCGCCGCGTCAAGTTCGCCCGAGCGTGGTGGGGCGGCCCGAACGACCCGGTCCACACCATCCGGATCGTGAACGCCGGGACATCCGGGCACAGCCGGGTCGACGTGGACGGGTTCCTGGCGGTGACCGAGGACTAGAGCCGGGCGCTCACGGTATCCTCTCCGGCGAACGTCTGTTCGCTCGAGGAGCCGCCGTGCCGAAGGCCCGCCCGACGCGGATTGTCGGAATCGAGGAGGCCCGCAGGATCGCCGTCCGCGCGCAGCTCCTGGACGGGTCGGCGACCGGCGTGCTCGACACCGTCCACAAGCTCGGGTTCCTCCAGCTCGACCCGATCGCGACGGTCGCCGTCCCGCAGCACCTCGTCCTTCACAGCCGGCTGGGCAGCTACGACACCGCCGAGCTCGATCGGCTGCTCTGGGAGGAGCGCAAGCTGGTCGAGTGGAACGCGTTCATCTGGCCGGTCGAGACGCTGCCGCTGCTTCAGGCGCGGATGCGGCGCCGGCGGGAGGACTCGGCCCGTGAGCGGTGGTATGCGGAGCTGCTCGCGTCGAACCGCGGCTTCCGCCGCTACGTGCTCCGCGAGCTGGAGGCGCGCGGGCCGCTGCTCGGGCGCGAGCTCGAGGACCGGTCCCGCCTGCCGTCGCGCGACCACCGCTGGTACGGGAGCCGCGCGGTGGGGCAGCTCCTGCACGCGCTCCATGACCGGGGTGAGATCGCCATCGTCGGCCGTCGCAGCGGCCAGCGGCTGTGGGATCTCGCCGAGCGCTGGTATCCCGAGACCGAGCGCGTGCCGCTGCGTGAAGCCGACCGGCGCCTGGCCGACATCCGCTTCCGGGCCGCCGGCGTGCGGCGGGAGCGCGACGGCTGGCACGCCCATCCCGACGCCAAGGACGGCCCGGTGCCCGACCGGGCGGTGCTGCTCTCGCCGTTCGACCGGCTCGTCGCCGACCGCGATCGGGCCGAGGCGCTCTTCGACTTTCGCTACCGCCTGGAGATGTACGTCCCGCCGGCGAAGCGCGAGTACGGCTACTACGTCCTGCCGCTCCTCGTGGGCGACCGGGTGGTGGGACGGGCCGAGCCGCGCCTCGACCGCACCGCCGGGACGCTTGAGCTGCTCGGCGCCTGGGGCGACACGTCGCGGCTCGACGAGGCGCTCGACGGCCTTGCGGCGTGGCTCCGAGCGCGGCGCGTGTGACACCATCCGGCTATGGCGCAGGCCCGGATCTCGGGGAACGTCGTGCGGCTGAGGCGGCCGCAGCGGGGCGGAGCGGTCGAGGAAGCCCTCGTCGCTGCCACGGGCGACGGCTCGATCCGGGTGCTTTACCGGGCCGGCGACGAGGCGCCCATCTGGGTCGACGCGGCGGGCGCCCGGCGCGAGCCGGAGGAGCCGTCGGAGGCGCGTGCGGCGACCTCCATCGAGCTGGACGACGAGGAGGTCGCGGTCGTCGAGCACGACTCCGCAACGGCGTCCGAGGCGATCGAGTCGGCCTGCGCCGCGCTGGCGGGCGACCTCGACCGCGAGCACCGCGTCGCCGGCCTGTGCGCGCAGGTGCGCCTCATCGAGCGCACGGAGCAGCGCCTGCGCGACGTGTTCGAGGCCGTCGAGCTGATGGTGATCGCGATGGATCTGAACGCGACGATGACCTACGTGAACCCGTTCACCGAGCGGCTCTCCGGCTGGACGCGCGACGAGCTGATCGGCGGCAACTGGTTCGAGATGTTCAGGAGCGGGCGCGAGTCGTTCCTGGAGCGCGTCCGGGAGGGCGAGTTCCCGCCCCGCGACGAGAGCGTCATCATCGTGAAGAGCGACGAGCGCCGCCAGATCGACTGGTACAACGTGGCGCTGCGCGACGAGCATGGCCGGATCGAGGGCGTCCTTGGCATCGGCCGCGACATGACCAAGGAGCTGCGCACGCAGCGCTCGCTCGAGGCGGCGCACCGGCGCATGCACGACGTCCTCGAGACCGTCGAGCTCGTGGCTGCCCAGCTCGACCTCGACGGCCGGGTCACCTACGTGAACGAGTACCTCGTCCGCCTGAGCGGCTGGACGCGCGACGAGCTGATCGGGCGCCGGTGGCTGGACGTCTTCCAGACGGATGACCGCGACTTCATGGAGCTCGTGCGGCGAGGGGACTTCCCAGCCCACGACACGAGCAGCATCCGGCTTCGCTCCGGAGAGCGGCGCGACGTCGAGTGGGCGAACGTGGGGCTCTACGACGACCACGGCCAGGTGGTCGGGCTCGTCGGCATCGGCCGCGACATGACCGACCACCTGCGGATCGAGCACGAGCTGCGCGACCTCGCCGCCGAGCACGGCGCGCTCGAGCGGGTCGCGACGGAGGTGGCCCGCGGGCTCGACGAGGACACCGTGTTCCGCCTCGTCGCCGAGCAGGCCGGGAGGCTCGTGGGCGCCGACGGGTGCACGCTCGTCCGGCTCGTGCCCGGCGAGCAGGTTCGCATCCTCGCGAACTGGAGCGAGATCGCCGCCCACCAGGTGGCGGCCGAGGGCATGGTCGTGCCGATCAACGCCGGCCAGGCGATGGCGGCGACGTTCCGAACGGGCCGGCCGGCGCGCTCGGATCAGGCCCCCGGCGAGCCGGGGCGCCCCAACCCGATCGGCGAGGACGACCCGATCCGCTCGGCGGTGGCGGCCCCGATCACGGTGACCGGCGAGATGTGGGGCGCGCTCGTCGCATGGGGCGTGATCGAGGAGCCGCTCTCGGCCGACACCGAGCGCCGCCTCGGCGCGTTCGCCTCGCTCGCCGGGACGGCGATCGCGAACGCCGACGCCCGGACGGCGCTCGCCGCCTCGCGCAAGCGCATCGTGACCGCCGGCGACCAGGCCCGCCGCCGGCTCGAGCGAAACCTCCACGACGGTGCGCAGCAGCGGTTCGTGTCGCTCTCGCTCGCGCTGCGGCTGACCCAGTCGCTGCTCGATTCCGAGCCGGACAAGGCAGCCGAGCACCTGCGCGGGGCCCAGCGCGAGCTGACCCAGGGCCTTGAGGAGCTGCGCGAGCTGGCGCGCGGCATCCACCCGGCGATCCTCACCGAGCGGGGCCTGACCGCCGCCGTCGACAGCCTCGTCCTGCGCGCGCAGGTGCCGGTCGACGTGATGGAGATGCCCGAGCAGCGGCTGCCGCCGGAGGTCGAGGCGGCCGCGTACTACGTCGTCTCGGAGGCGGTCGCGAACGTCACCCGCTATGCGGGCGCGACCCGCGCGACGGTGGCGGTCGCGCTGGCGGGCGGGATCGCGTCGGTGGAGGTGGCCGACGACGGTGCCGGGGGCGCCGACCCGTCCGCGGGGTCGGGCCTGCGCGGGCTGGCCGACCGGGTCGAGGCGATCGGCGGGCGGCTCGAGATCGTGAGCCCACCCGGGGCGGGCACGCGGATACGGGCCGCGATCCCGTGCGACGCGAGCCCGGATACGTGAGACTGCGCGCCGGTGTTCCTGAACATCCTGGTGGCGATCGACGACTCGGCCCACGCCGCCCGGGCGCTGGACGAGGCGCTCGACCTGGCCCGCGCCCAGCGCTCCCGGCTCACGATCATCGCCGTCGCGTCGCGTCCGGCGTGGAGGTACATGGCCGGCCCGTACGCGGGGATGATGCCCACGCAGGAGGAGACCGACGCGGCGGCCGAGGCGACGATCGCCGCGGCTCGTGAGCGCGCCGGCGCCGACATCCCGGTCACGACCGTCGTCGGCCGCGGGTCGACGGCTGAGGCGATCCTCGCGCGGGCGCGGGAGGGCGACCACGACCTGATCGTGATGGGCTCCCGCGGCCGCGGGGCGGCCGCCTCGGCGATCCTGGGGAGCGTGAGCCACCACGTCCTGCATCACGGCCGGGTACCGGTCCTGATCGTGCACGCGCACCGGAAGGCGTGAGTCCGTGTAGGCTCCGCGGCCGTGGCCGCGCCCGCCTACGACGTCATCACCATGGGCCGGATCGGGGTGGACATCTACCCGCAGAGCGACGGCCCGCTCGAGAGCGTGACGGCGTTCGCGCGCTCGCTGGGCGGCACGGCGACGAACGTCGCCGTGGCCGCCGCCCGGCTCGGGCGCAGGGTCGCGGTCATCACGAAGGTGGGCGACGACCCGTTCGGGCGCTACGCGGTCGGCGCGCTCGCCGGGTTCGGGGTCGACACCGCGCTTGTGAGCTCGACGCCGGACTTGCCGACCCCGGTCGTCTTCGCCGAGCTCGACCCGCCCGAGGAGCCGCGGATCTGGTTCTACCGCTATCCGAAGGCGCCCGACATGATGCTGACCGTTGCGGATCTCGACCCCGACGCGATCCGCGCCGCCGCGATCTTCTGGGCCACCGGCACGGGGCTCTCGGACGAGCCGAGCCTGGCCGCGACCATGGAGGCGCTCTCGCTGCGCGCCCCGGACGCCACGACGATCCTCGACCTCGACTGGCGGCCGATGCTCTGGCCCGACCCGGAGCGTGCGCCGGAGCGATACCGGGCGGCGCTGGCCCACGCCTCGGTCGTCGTCGGGAACCGCTCCGAGGTTGCGGTCGCGGTCGGCGAGCTCTCGCCCGAGGACGCCGCGGCCGCGCTGCTCGCGCTCGGCCCGCGCCTGGCGATCGTGAAGCTCGGCGGCGAGGGCGTCCTCGTCGCGACGGCGGAGGGGAGCGAGGTCGTCGCGCCCATCCGGGTCGACGTCGTGAACGGCCTGGGGGCGGGCGACGCCTTCGGCGGCGCGCTCTGCCACCGGCTGCTCGCGGGCGACGACCCGGCGGCGGCTGTGCGGTTTGCGAACGCGGCCGGGGCGCACGTCGTCGCCCGGCTGGCGTGCGCCGACGCCATGCCGACCGAGGCTGAGGTGCGCGAGCTCCTGGAGGCGTCCCATGCCCGTTGACCCGACCCGGCTCCACATCCCCGCCGGCACCGGGGGCGACGGCTCCGATCCGCTCGTCCTCACCCCGGAGCGGTGCGGCTGGAGCTTTGCCGGCCTGCGCGTCGTCCGGCTCGCCGCCGGCGAGCGGCGCGCCATCGAGACCGGGGACGACGAGCTCGCGATCGTGCCGCTCCAGGGCGGCTGCGCCGTCGAGGTGGAGGGCCGACGGATCGCGCTCGAGGGCCGCTCGTCGGTCTTCGACCGTGTCACCGACGTCGTCTACCTGCCGTCGGGGACGGAGGCCGCGATCGTGGCCGACGCGGCCTGTGAGCTGGCCCTGCCGTCGGCGCCCGCCCGCCGCCGGCGCGAGGTGGCCTACATCGACGCGCGCGAGGTCGCCGTCGAGACCCGCGGCGCCGGCCGCTCGACCCGCCAGATCACGAACTTCCTGACGCCCGAGGTGGACATCCCCGACCGGCTCCTGTGCTGCGAGGTGCTGACCCCGCCCGGCAACTGGTCGAGCTACCCGCCGCACAAGCACGACGACGCGTCAAACGGCGTCGAGGCCGAGCTGGAGGAGATCTACTACTTCCGGGTGGAGGGCCCACACGGGATCGCCGCGCACCGCACCTACGACCTGGTCGAGGGCTGGGACGTCACCGTCACGATCGGAGACGGCGACACCTTCCTCGTGCCGCGCGGGTTCCACGGGCCGTGCATGGCCTCGCCCGACCATGCGCTCTGGTACCTGAACGTGCTCGCCGGGCCGGGCGACGTGCGCTCGATGGCGATCTCAGACGACCCGGCGCACGCGTGGATCCGCGGCGCCTGGGCCGGCCAGACGGGCGATCCGCGCGTGCCGATGGCGACCGCCGCCGGGCGGAGGCGGCCGTGAGCGGCACCGTGCGCCTGACGGTCGGCCAGGCGGTCGTGCGCTTCCTCGCCGCCCAGCGCTCGGTGCGAGACGGAGCCGAGCGGCCGTTCTTCGCCGGCGTCCTCGGGATCTTCGGCCACGGGAACGTCGCCGGCCTGGGCCAGGCGCTGCTCGCCGACGAGCAGCGGCTGCGCTACGTGCCGGCCCGAAACGAGCAGGCGATGGTGCACATCGCGTCCGGCTACGCCAAGGCGACGAACCGGCTCTCGACCTGGGCGTGCACGTCGTCGATCGGGCCGGGAGCGACCAACATGGTGACCGGCGCGGCGCTTGCGACCGTGAACCGGCTGCCCGTCCTGCTCCTGCCCGGAGACGTGTTCGCCACCCGGCGGCCGGGGGCGGTGCTCCAGCAGCTGGAGGATCCCGGCGCGCCCGAGACGTCCGTGAACGACGCCTTCCGGCCGGTGTGCCGGTTCTGGGACCGGGTGTGGCGGCCCGAGCAGCTCCCGGCCGCGCTCCTCGGCGCGATGCGCGTCCTCACCGATCCGGCCGAGACCGGCGCGGCCTGCATCGCGCTTCCCCAGGACGTGCAGGCAGAGGCGTGGGACTTCCCGGAGGAGCTCTTCCTCGACCGGCGCTGGGTGATCCCGCGGCCGCTTCCCGACGAGGCGCTCCTGCGCCGGGCAGCAGAGCTCGTCCGAGCGTCCCAGCGCCCGCTCGTCGTGGCCGGTGGCGGCGTGCGCTACTCGGAGGCGGCCGCGGCGCTTCGGGCCTTCGCAGAGGCGGCCGGCATCCCGGTCGCCGAGACGCAGGCCGGCAAGGGCGCGCTGCCCTACGACCATCCGCTGTCGCTGGGTGCGATGGGCGCCACCGGGACGTTCGCGGCCAACCGGGTCGCGGCCGATGCCGACCTCGTCCTGGGCGTCGGCACCCGGTTCTCCGACTTCACCACCGCCAGCCGGACGGCCTTCCGGGATCCCGGCGTCACGTTCGTGAACGTGAACGTCGCGGCGCTGGACGCGCACAAGCACGCCGGGCTCGCGCTCGCCGGCGACGCGCGGGCGACGCTCGACGCGCTTCGCGGCCTCCTCGAAGGCTGGTCGGCGCCGGCAGCGGTACGCGCGCGGGCCGCGAAGCTCAACCGCGAGTGGGACGAGGAGGTCTCGCGGCTCTACGCGCGCGACCAGGCGCCGGTCTTTGCCCAGAGCGCCGTGATCGGCGCGGTGAACGCCGCGGCTGCGCCGGGCGACGTCGTCGTCTGCGCCGCCGGCAGCCTGCCGGGCGATCTGCACAAGCTATGGCGGGCGCGCGAGCCGGCCGAGTATCACCTCGAGTACGGCTACTCGTGCATGGGCTACGAGCTCCCTGGGGGCATGGGCGTGCGGATGGCCGACCCGGGGCGCGAGGTCTTCGTGATGGTCGGCGACGGCTCCTGGCTCATGATGTCGGGCGAGCTGGCCACCGCGATCCAGGAGGGCGTGAAGGTGGTCGTCGTCCTCGTCGACAGCGCCGGCTACGCGTCGATCGGGGCGCTCTCGGACTCGGTCGGCGGCGGGCGGTTCGGCACGCAGCTTCGCCGCCGCGGGGTAGACGGCCGGATCGCGCTCGATGGCGAGCCGCTCGGGATCGATCTGGCCGCGAACGCCGCCAGCTTCGGCGTCTCGGTGCTGCAACCGCAGAGCGTCGCGGAGCTCGGCGTGGCGCTGGCCGCCGCCAGGGCAGCATCCGAGACGACCGTCGTCTACGTCCGCACCGATCCGCTGGTCGGCGTGCCGGGCTACGAGTCGTGGTGGGACGTGCCGGTCGCCGAGACGGGCGGCCCGCCGGAGCTCGACCGGATCCGCGACGAGTACCGCAAGGCGCGCGAGTCGGTCAGGCCGTTCGTGACGCCGACCGACCCGCTGGACTGAGCCGCGCCGCGAGCATGACGATGTCGTGACGGTTCCGCGCCGCTTCGGCAAACCCCGTAACAGGCCCGGGACGTGTCATCGACACACAATCGCGACGAAGGCGGCAGATTTCGCGCCGCGACCCCAGGTCGCTCCATGGTGCCGGCATGGCCCACCGGCCCGCACACGCGAGATCCGCGGCCGATACAAACCAGGTTTGGCTCTTCTCGCCGGCTCGGAATCGTTGCTGAAGTGTGACATCGTCTCCTCGCATGCCATCCGAGGCGCCGCTGCGGATGACGAAGAACGGCCTCGTGGCCGACGTCAAGGGGTGGTTCGTGGTGAACGCCCGTGAGTCGCGTTGGCGCGACGGTGGGCCGCTCGGCGTCTACTGCACGTTCGAGGGAAAGCAGCGCTTCCCGCAGCTCGGGATCAACCTGAACGTCCTCGAACCGGGCCAGCCGATGGCGATGTACCACCGTGAGAACGCCCAGGAGGGGTTCCTGGTGATCACCGGCGAATGCCTGCTGATCGTGGAGGGCGAGGAACGGCGGCTCGCCGCGTGGGATTTCTTCCACTGCCCGCCTGGCACAGAGCACGTGCTCGTCGGCAGCGGCAACGCGCCCGCGGTGGTGCTGGCCGTCGGCGCCCGTGGCCGCGGTGTCGGCGGCGGGATCGTGTACCGGGCCTGTGAGGCGGCAGCCCGGCACGGGGCGAGCGTCGAGTCCGAGACGAAGGACTTTCGCGAGGCCTATGCCGAGGCCTACGCTGGGCTTCCCAGATCGAAGTGGATCAAGTACTCGGCCGGCTGGCTCCCGGACTGAGGACCTGGACCGCCCCGCCGGCCAGGCGCGAGCGGCGCATGGCCTGTCCGACCTCGAGCGCGCGGGCGGCGTCAGTCGCGGTCGCGTGCGGCGCGCCGCCGCGGCAGGCCTCCCCGAAGCGGTCGAGCTGGGCGGCGAGCGCCAGGTCGAGGACGTCGCCGTCCGGACCGGGCACGTCGCGGAGGCCATAGCGGTCGCCGTGGCGCAGGCCGCCGGGGCCGCGGGCGTCGATCAGGAGCGCGCCGCCGGGCCCCAGGATCTCGGTGCGCACGTCGTCGTCGTAGCCGCAGGTGCGGCCCAGGTCGATCGCGACGGCCTGACCCGCGGTGGTGACGGCCAGGGCGGCCACCGTCTCGGCGTCGCCGACCTCCGCCAGCGCGCCGGGCGTGCCCGTGGCGGACACCTGCGCGATCTCGCCGCCCAGGAACCACCGGGCCAGGTCGGCCTCGTGCACGCCGCAGTC
>Ga0207708_10002571_pt1 | contig 13359 bp, 12 predicted proteins | sample KBSK5101metaG_FD_184340 | JGI IMG/M metagenome (GOLD analysis project Ga0207708, IMG submission 184340) | Corn, switchgrass and miscanthus rhizosphere microbial communities from Kellogg Biological Station, Michigan, USA - KBS K5-10-1 metaG... | ecosystem: Host-associated > Plants > Roots >...
AACCTCGGCACGCTGGGGACGATCCTCGGCCCCGGCGACACCGTGATCGCCGACTCCGCCGACCACGCCTCGATCCTCGACGGCTGCATCCTCTCGCGCGCGAAGCTGCGCCCGTTCCGCCACAACCGCCTCGAGAAGCTCGAGAAGATGCTCGAGCGGGCCGGCGACGACGGCGGCGGCGTGCTCGTGGTCGTCGACGGCGTGTTCTCGATGGAGGGCGACGTCGCCGACCTGCCGAAGATCGTCGAGCTCTCACGCGCCCACGGCGCGCGGCTGATGGTCGACGAGGCGCACGGCGCGGGCGTGCTGGGCGCGCGCGGCGCGGGCGCGAGCGAGCTGCTCGGCGTCGAGTCGAGCGTCGACCTGCGGATGGGCACGTTCTCGAAGTCGCTGGCGTCCTGCGGCGGCTTCATCGCAGGCTCGCACGAGGTCGTCGACTTCCTGCGGATCTCCTCGCGCGCGTTCCTGTTCACGGCCGCGGCGGTCCCGGCCGCCGTCGGCGCCGCGCTGGCCGCACTGCGGGTGATCCGCTCCGACGAGGGCCCGCAGCTGTTCGCCCGCGTGCTCGAGAACGCCGCCTACCTGCGCGACGGGCTCGCCGACCTCGGCTTCCAGGTCGTCCGCGACCACCTCGGCATCACGACCCCGATCGTGCCGGTCGTCGTCGGCGACGACTGGAAGGCGGTGCTGCTCTGGCGCGCGCTCTACGACGCCGGCGTCTACGTCAACGTCGCGCTGCACCCGGCGGTCCCGCCCGCGGGCGCGCTGCTGCGCACGAGCGTGATGGCGACGCACGACCGCGAGACGCTCGACCGGGCGCTCGCCGCGTTCGCCGACGTCAAGCAGCGATTCGAGTCAGAGCACGGACCGTTGCCCCGTTAGCCGATCGTCAACGCGCCGTCAACCTTCGCGTGTAGCAGATTTCGGCTCTGTAGCGCGGTTTCCGGGCTTCGTAGCTTGTCCGCTAATGCACAAGGTGAACAAGCTGAGAAATCCCCCGCTTTTTGCGAATGCCGAGGGTGGTTGAGCGTTGAATCCTGAGGTCGGGGCTGGCTAGCCTGGCGACCGGTCGAGCGCAGACGCGCTTGCTGGGGAAGAGACCACGATGCCATGGGGACCGGACGGAGCCGTGAGGACGGCCCCGCCGGCAGTGGATTGGCGCGTGCCTGGAGCCCTCGCGTGTGCGCCCGATCCCCAACTGATCAATGCAACGAACGGCCCTGGATGGGGCCGGGGGGAGGTTTCATGCCGGGAATCGCGACAGCTCCAGCGCCGCAGCACATGCAGGCGCTGGCCCAGGCCAACAAAGTGCGACTGGCGCGAGCGGAGCTCAAGCGCCAGGTGGCCGACGGTGAGCTGTCCGTCGCGGACGTCGTGCTCGACTGCCCCTGGGAGTCGGAGAGCATGACGATCGCCGATCTGCTGATGAGCCAGCACCGATGGGGTCGCACGCGCTGCCGTCGCTTCCTCATGCAGCTGCCGATGAACGAGACGAAGACCATCGGCTCGATGACCGACCGCCAGCGCCGCTGCCTCGCCGGGCGCCTGCGCGGCGAGACGACCGCGGAGGTCGACCCGTTCGCCGTCGGCGGTCTCGCCTGGGCGGCGCGCGGCTAGCCCGGCGCCGGCACCGGCGCGCCGGCCACCTACGTGGCCGGGGCGCCGGTGAAGCCGGGCCCGCGGGTGGCGATCTCGAGCATGTGGCCGTCGGGATCGCGGAGGTAGATGGAGCGGCTCGCGCCGCGGTCGAAGACGTCGGAGCACTCGACGCCGCGGCCGCGCAGGTAGTCGCGCCAGGCCTCCTGCTCCTCCGGGCTCTCCACGAGCAGCGCGAAGTGGTGCGTGGAGCCGACGCCGACCACGCCGGTCGGCAGCTCGGGGTACTGCATGAAGCTCACGAGCGTGCCCGGGGCGCCGCCGAGCGCCCCGAACCACACGTGGCGGGACTCGGGGTCGTCGTCGGACGGCCCGTCGTGGACGAGCGCGAGACCGAGCAGATCGCGGTAGAAGGCGATCGTCGCCTCGGCGTCGCGGCAGATCGCCGTGACGTGGTGAAGACCGCGCAGCTGCATGCGCTTCTCATCCGACACGGCGTAGAGGCTAGCCGCGCGCCCGGCGCGCCCGTGTCGCGGCGCGCATGAAGACCCGCCGCATCCACCAGAACACGACCGCGAACACGGCGACGGCGCCGAGGATGAGCACGATCCACGGCGCACGCGCGAAGAACAGCAGGGCGGCGGTCGTCACGGCCGGCAGCGCCGCGGTCACGGTGGTGTGGGAGCGGTAGCCCGCGAGGTGCTCGCGCAGGGCCGTGTCGAGCCCGCCGAGCGAGCCGAGCGCCATCCCGATCACGAGCATGACCTTGCCGCGGTCCGAGCGCAGGTTCAGCGCGCCGAGCACGAGCAGGATCAGGCCGACGAGCACGCACAGCTCGACGAGCGGGACCGGGTGCCAGGGCGGCTTCGGGCGCTCCTCGATGGTCGGGCGCCCTCCGCGGCGGCGTGGGGCGGGAGCCGGTGCGGGTGTCGGCGCGACCGCAGGGGCGGCCGCGCGCTTGCGGGCGCGCTTCCCCACTTCAGTGGTCCGGGGCCGTGACGGCGGTCACGGCCCCCAGGCTAACGGGCAACCGGAGGAGACCTTGACGTGCCACCAGCCCGCCAGCAGCCCGACCGGGCCGAGCCGCGGGCGGACGTGGAAGTGCTTGCAGCCCGGCTCGCCGAGCTGCGCGTTGGAGACCCGCATCCACTTGTGGGCGGGCGGATCGGCGAACATCCGCTCCAGCAGCGCGCGCGCTTGCGCCTGGCGCAGCAGCTGGGCGTCGAGGTCGCCGTGCACGCGGGCGAGCCGGCCGGCCAGCTCGTCGCGGACGCGCTCGAGCTCGCCGAGCGAGAGCAGGCGCGGCCCGGAGGCGAGCGCACGTGGCGGTGGGCCGGGATCCAGGCGCGGGCAGGCGTCCAAGCAGGTGCGGACGAGCTCGCGCTCGAGGTGTCCGATCTGCTCGCGCAACGTGCGGCGCGCGGCGCGCTCGTCGACCTCAGGGAGGACGACCGGCGCGGGGCCGGGCGAGAGCTGCTCGATCAGTGCCATGTGCGATGACCCCCTCGATGGACCGTTTCCCAGCGTACCACCGGGTCTGCCGACCACGGGCGCCACGTATCCTCCCTCTTCGCCCCATGCCGCGCAACGACCCGACCGACACGGGCGGCCTCTTCATCGGCCGCCGCCCCGGCACCGCGCCGCTCCGCTACAAGGCCGACCCCGAGCGGGCCGGCGAGCGGCGCCGCCGGACCGACGCGCTGCTCGCCGCCGCGGTGCTCGCGCTCGAGGCGCTCGTGTGCCTGACGCTGTGGGGCCCGCAGCCCATCGCGTGGCTGTGGATCGGCTCCCAGGTCGACTACCACGGCGGCTCGATCACCCTGGCGCTGGCGGTGACGTTCTTCGGGATGCTCGGCACCCTGATGATCACGCTCGGGATCGCGACGCGGCTGGACCGCGTCTGGCGGATCCTGCGGCGCGCGGCCGGCCACGAGCAGCAGGAGGGCGTGCTGCCGCGGATCTTCGCCGTCACGGCGATCGTCGCGCTCGTGCTGTTCTCGATCTGGTTCGTGATCATCGAGGGCCCGGCGCCGATGCTGGCGCCTAGATGAGGCGGTTCCTGGGCTACTACCGCCAGTTCGAGGAGCTCTCGCCGGAGGAGGTCTCGCGTGACCTGCGCCGGCGCCGCGACGAGGAGAAGGCGCAGTCGCTGACCGAGACGCCGGCGCTGGACCTCTCCTCCCCGGCGTGGCACGAGCCGCCGCACGCCGAGATCGTCAACGCCGCCACGTTCGCGCTGCGGCGCGCCGTCAACGCCTACCCCGACGCCGGCGCGGAGGCGCTCTCCGCCGCGCTCGCGGCGCGCCACGGCGTCGAGCCCGCGCAGGTCGTGGCGGGCCACGGCGCGGGCGAGCTGCTGCGGGCCGCGCTGCAGGCGCTGCTCGCGGGTGCGGGCAATGAATTGGATCCCCACCCACCCACGGTCGCGATCGCATGGCCGGGCTGGGGCCCGCTGCCGCGGCTCGTGCACGAGGCCGGCGGGCGGCCCGTGCCGGTGCCGCTCGGGCGCGACGGCGCCGCCGACGTCGACGCGCTGGCGGCCGCGGCCGGGGCGGGTGGGGACGGTGTCCGGGCGGTCGCGCTGTGCTCGCCCAACGATCCGACCGGCGGGACGATCGACGCGGCCGCGCTGCGCCGCCTGGCCGCCGCGCTCCCGGCCGGCGCCTGGATCCTGCTCGACGCCGCGCTGGCCGACTTCGAGGAGCCGGGCGCGGATCTGGCCGCGCTCACGGGCGAGCTCGACCGCCTGCTCGTCGTGCGCTCGTTCTCGAAGGCGCACGCGATGGCGGGCTTCCGGGCCGGCTACGCGATCGGGCCGGAGGGCTCGCGCGAGTTCCTCGCGCGGCTCGCGCCGGCGCTCGGCGCCTCCGCGCCCGCCCAGGCGGGGATGACGTGGGCGGTCGCCAACGGCGAGCGCTACCTGCCGCGCCGGCGCGCGCTGGCGGCCTCCGAGCGCGAGCACCTGGCGGCCGCGCTGGCGGGCACCGACCTCGCCTTCCCGCCCGGCACGGGCCCGCTGCTGTGGCTCTCGAGCGCCGGTCTCGGAGGGCGGGAGCTCGCCGCGGAGCTGGCGGCCAAGCGGATCTTCGTCGCGCCCGGCACCGCCTGGGGCGACGACCGGCACGTGCGCGTGGCCCTGCGCGGCCCGGGGGCGACCGACCGCCTGGCCGCGGCGCTGAAGGAGCTGGCGGCCGGCTAGGAGGCGGCTAGCGCTTCTTGGCGACCCGGAAGGCGCCGCGCATGAACGGGTGCACGCGGCAGAAGTACGTGTAGGTGCCGGGGCGGATCGTCTTCGGGGTCCGCCACGTGATCCGCTGGGCCGCCGCGGTGCGGCCCTCGGGCCCGAAGCCGAGGTTGCCGGAGTCGAACCGCACCGGCCCGTCGGCGAGCGGGTAGGCGATCCCCGTCGCGCCGTTGCAGGGGGCCTTGCAGCTCGTGATCGTGTGGAAGATGTTCCGGTCGGCGTCGCGGTTGACGAAGCGCACCGACTGGCCGGGGCGGATCGTCGGCGGGCGGCCCTTGCGGCCGGTCATGCCGAGGTCGCCCTGGCCGTAGAGGAAGCCGCTGATCGGCACGGTGCGGGACTTCGCGGGCGGGGCGGCGAGCAGGCGGCGGGCGTCGGGCAGGCCGCCGAAGGCGCCGCCGTGGTTGCGGTTCTCGCGCAGGTGCCCGTGCGTGACCTTGCCCGGCACGTCGACGCTGGTCGCGAACGGGTCCGGGCCCGTGCCGCCCGGGTTGAACGCGCTGATCATGATCCCCATCGACTCGTACCAGGAGGAGCGGCTGGTGTCGTAGGTCGCCGACACCGACAGCACGTCGCCCTTCTTGAGGCCGACGCGCCAGTTCTCCGGCGTCGCGGTCATCGCCACGTCCCACGACACGGCGCCCGCCGGCTCGAAGTACTCCGCCTTCGAGCGGAACAGGCGCACCGTCCTGCCGTCGCGCGTGAGCCGCAGGTCGGTCCAGAGCCCGCCCGGGTGCAGGTGGCCCGCGGTGCCGACGAGCACGCCGTCCTCGTCGATCCGCACCTGGTCGCGGCGCGAGCGCATCGCCCGCGCCGACTCCTGCGGGTAGGTGTAGCGCCGGTCGCGCCCGCCCTCGCCCTTGTGGACGTCGAAGACGGGATAGACCTTCCCGGCCTCGACGTCGTTCCACACCGTGTGCAGGTCGCGGACGCCCGCGTCGGCCGCCGTCCCGGACGGGATGAAGTCGACCTCGTAGGTGATGTAGACCCGCGTCGGGCTCGGCGTCAGGTTGTGGATCATGTGGTTCATGACCCACTTGTCCTGCGGCTTGTAGACCCAGCCGTAGCCGTCGGGCGCGTTGAAGATCGTCTTCTCCTCGCCGGCCGCGAACAGCGGGCGGAAGTTCGAGAGCCAGACGGCGTGGTGCAGGTGGATGACGTCGACCCGCGGGACCGTCCCGTCCGCGTAGGTCAGGTCCGGCTTGAAGCGGAGGATGTGCCCCGGCACGTCGGGCTTGAGCTCGTTGCCCTCGAACTCGATCGTGTTCTGGCCCGGCGTGATCCTGACGGGGCCGAACTTGTAGAGGATCCGCTGCACGCCCGGCTTGGGACCGGGCTGGACCGTCGTGCTGGCGGTCGCCCCGATCGTCGACGCGGACGCTGAAGGCACGGCGAGGATGAGGAGCCCTGCCGCGCAGAGCAGGGACGCGAGAAGGCGGGGCACCCGGGCCACTCTATCCGGGCGCGACCATGTCCCACACGGTCCACAGCGCTTCCTCGACATGTATCGGAGGCACGCCGGGCACCGCCACGGAGAACAGGACCATCTCGCGGGTGCGCTCCGTGACCCCCGCGTCCGGTCCGGGATCGTCGAAGAGGACCGCGAGCGGGCGCGCCGCGCAGGCCACGACGAGCCGCCCGCGGGGGACGGATTCGCCCGGCTCGGCGGCGCGCAGGCGCAGGCCGCCCTCGACCGCGGCGGCGTCGAGCGCCCACACCGGCACGTTGGTCTCCATCACCGCGATCGTGATCGCGTCGTCGAGCGCGTTGCGGCTGCGGAAGCCGCCGTGCTTCATCCGCTCGAGCGCGAGCGCCTCGACGGGGATCCGCCGCTCGTCGGGCTCGAGCCCGATGTGGCGGAAGAAGATCCGGTAGGCCTGCGGGATCGGCTGCTGCCGCAGCGCGATCGCCTGCGGCCCGCGGAAGCGGTCCGACAGCAGCCGCAGGCGCTGCTTGAGCTCCGGCGGGCTCGGGCCGGGCGCGAACGGGAACGTCATCGAGGCCAGCCGCAGCCCCGGCCACTCCTGCGCGAGCTCGGCGGCGACCTCGCCCTCGACGAGCGGCGGCTCGCTCACCGGCGTCCGCTCCGCAGCTTCTCGAGCCGCTGCCGCAGCGCCGCGCCGTCGATCAGCGCCAGCGACGTGCCCTCGACCTCGCCGCCCTTGTAGGCGAACGTGACGGTCGGGCAGATCGCGACCGCGTAGGCGTTGGCGACGCCGCCGTCGCGGTCCCACGCCACCGGCAGCCCCCACCCGTGGCGGCGGATCAGGTTGCGCAGGTCGCCGCGGTCGCCGCGGATCGCGACGGCCGCGAACGAGATGTCCGGGTAGTCCGCGCGGATGCGGTCGAGCACGTCGACCTGCCGGTCGCAGTCCTTCGAGCGGGTGGCCACGAACGCGATCGCGACCGGCCCGCGCTCGGCGAGCTGGCAGGAGTTCAGGATGTCCGGCCCGCGCACCTGGCAGGCCGGCTTGTCGCCCTGCCCGCCCTGCCGGGGCTTGGTCGCGAGGTTCGCGTCGCCGTCGAGCGAGGACAGCGCGAGCGGCGCCGCGAACGGCGGCAGCCGGTCGCCCGGATCCAGGCCGCGCGAGCCGGGCGCGTCGGTGCGGATCGTGTTGAGCGTGATGTAGGCGAACGCGATCACGACCGCGACGCCGACGATCCAGGTGACGGTCGAGCGCCCGCGCGGCGGCTGCGGCTCCGGCTTCGCAGGCGGCGGCGCCGGCGGCCGGTCGTCCCCGCGGTCGCGGACCCCGAACGGACCGGGCTCGCTCACGCCGGGACGGCCGGCGGCGCGGCCGGGTCGTCCGCCGTGGCCGCGGCGCGCTCGGCCCGCCGCTCGGCGAGCACGAGCACGGCGGGCAGCACGGCGAGCACGCCGAGCAGCGAGACGGTCAGGTCGACCACGGTCACGATCCCGAAGTCGCGCAGCATCGCCACGTCGGAGAACGCCAGCACGGCGAAGCCGGCGATCGCGGTGGCGCCCGAGGCGAGCACGGCCGCGCCCGTGGAGGCGTAGGTGGCGCGCAGCGCGTCGGCGGGCTCCAGCCCCGCGACGCGCTCCTCGCGATAGCGCGCGGTGAGGAGCACCGAGAACTCCGTCGAGATCGCGATCACGAGCGCGCTCAGCGTCGCCGACATCGGGTTCAGCGGGATCCGGATCGCGAACAGCACGAGCGCCGACCAGCCCGTCGCGAGCGCGATCGGCACGAGCGGGACGAGCGCGCGCTCCCAGCGCCGGTAGACCGCCAGCAGCGCGAGCGCGACGGCGAGCAGGCCGGCCAGCAGCGTGCCGAGCCGCCGCAGCGGGTCCGAGAGGTTGTCGTTGGCGCCGGCCACGAGCACCGGCAGCCCGCCGAGCTCGGCCTTCACGCCCGGCGGCGGCTTCAGCCGCGCGCGCATGTCGTCGAAGATCTCCTGCTGGCGGTCCAGCGGCACGAGCCGCACGCCGAACGCCAGGTTGGCCGTCTTGCGGTCGCGCGTGATCACCGACTGGGAGAAGTAGGGCGGCACCGCGTCGAGCAGCCCGCGCACCTGCTCCTTGGTCGCCGCCGACTGCTCGTCGCGGAACAGGTCGGTCAGCGACAGCGCCGGGCACAGCTCCGCCTTGCCGCAGCCGTTGGTCGCCGAGTAGCCGTACTTCTTCAGCAGCCCGGACTGGTAGGAGCGCATCCAGGCGACGACCTTCGGGTCGGTGAGGTCCGCGCCCTCCACGATCACGTCGACCTCGCCCGCGACGCCGGTGGAGCGCTGCAGCGTCTGCAGGTCGCGCACCGCCTCCAGATCCTGCGGCACGAGCCGCTCGACGTCGGTGACGACCTCCGTCTGGGAGTCGAGCGCCCAGCCGAACGCCGCCAGCGCCAGGCCGATCGCGAGCACCCGCCCGGGCTGCCGCAGGGCGGCGCGCAGGACCGCCGTGCCGGCCGCGCCGACGCGGCCGGCGGGCCTGGCGAGCGCGGCGCGGGCGCTGTCGGCCAGCTCCCCGGCGCCGCGCAGCGAGCGGACCAGCACGCCGTCGCGCTCGCGCCGCAGCGAGAGCGCCAGCGCGGCGGTGCCGGCCGAGAACGCGAGCAGCAGCGCGAACACGATCCCCGCCACCAGCAGCGCCCCGAACCCGCGCACCATCGGCACGGGCGAGAGCTGCAGCACGAGGAACCCGACGCCGGTCGCGAGCGCCGCGGTGGCGATCGTGGGCCCGGCCAGGCGGACCGCGCGCTCGGCGTCGCCGTCCTCCTCCTCCACGCGCGCCTGGAACTGGATCGCGTAGTCGACCCCGAGGCCGAGCAGCACCGGCAGCACCGCGATCGAGGCCATCGTCAGCGGCGCGCCGATCAGCGCCATCGCCCCGAACGTGACCGCGACGGCGGCGAGCGCGACGGCCAGCGGCACGATCCGCAGGCGGCTGCGGAACACGAGCGCGAGCACCAGCGCCATCACGATCAGCGCCACCACGAGCAGCCGCAGCACCGAGCCCGCGAGCGCGTCCGCGAGGTCCTCGAGCACCACGGGCGCGCCGGTGACCGTGTAGCTCGCCTTGTCGAGCTTCCACTCCGGCATCTGCACGGCGCGGCGGATCTGCGTGATCGCGTCGCGCCGCTGGGCGTCGGTGAGCGACTCCTTCAGGCGCACCTGGATGATCGACGAGTTCTTGTTCGGGAACAGGTAGGCGAAGCGCGCCTTCGGCGTGCCGGCGCCGCGGCTGGGGTCGAACACGAGCGCCGAGACGAAGTTGGGGTCGTTGATCTGGGGCACGCCGGTCAGCCCCAGCCCGTACTTGAGGTTGATCTGCAGCAGCTCCTTGAGCAGCCCGGCGTAGACGACCTGCTCGGCCGCCTTGGCGGCCTTGTCCTGGGCGGCCTTCGAGCGGCCCTGGCCGCGCGCGACCTTGCGCGCCGCGCGGCCGGCCCGCTTCGCCTGCGCCTGGGTCTGCTGCGAGCGCAGCGCCAGCTGCTGCTGGATCTCGCCGACCGCCGAGTTCACGAACGTGCCGGGGCCGTAGACGACCTGCACCGGCTTGGTGCGCGAGAGCGCGGCGCAGGCCGACCGCTCGCCGCCCGGCGACGGCGCGTCGGCCGGCTTGTTGCCCGACAGGCAGCCCTCGAGGCCGACCAGCGCGTTGAGGTTCTTGGTCAGGACGAGGTTGGAGACGTCGCCGCGCACCAGCACGATCACGGACTGCTCGCCGAAGCGCTCGCGGTAGCGCTCCGTGGCCGCGTAGGAGTCGCTCGAGCGGTTCACGAGCGTGTCGGTGGCCGCGCTCGGGTCGAGCGTCAGCGCGAACGCGGCGCACACCGCCGCCAGCGCCGCCACGCCGGCGATGACGCGGGCCGGCCGCCGGGCCGAGGCCCGGACGATCCGCTCGAGTGCGCGGGCGACTCTCACGATCCCGGGCCTACCGGCCCGTGCCGGCCTTCACGTGCGGGTACTGCGTCGTCTCGCCGGCGTAGTTGTACGGCGCCTGCTTCTTGCACGCCGGCGTCGGGGCCGTGCCCGCCGGGGCGTTGGCGAACGCGAACTTGTTGATCCGGTCCAGCAGCTCGTTGGGCACCAGCGCCTGCAGCTGCTCGTCGGTCGGCAGCGGCGTCGGGACCGGGACGGGGACGCCGGGCAGCGGCGGGGTCGGGACGATCGACGTGAGCGAGTCGGCGTCGTTGGACACGCCCGGGATCGCACGGCCGCAGTGCCGGTCCTCGTAGACCTCCAGGCCGCTGCGCAGCTTGTTGAACATGCCCGGCTGCGCGTAGGCGTTCGGCCGGTTGGTGCCGAGGCGGCGCGGATAGACGGCGAGGTTCTCCGGGTTGAGCGGGTTGGTCGTGCGCAGGTAGTGCACGCGCGTGGAGGTCGAGCGCGCCTGGGTGGCGGCGACGACGTTGGCGAAGAACGCGTTCAGCTCCGGCTTGTAGAGCCCGAGGAAGTCCAGCAGCGGCACGAGCTGCTGCGCCGCGGGGTCGACCTGCGCGAGGAACGGGCGGACGTCCTTGAGCACCCTCTGCGCGGCCGGGAAGCCGGTCTTGGAGGCGTCGATCAGCGGGTTGAGCTCGATGAACAGCTGCTTGAGGTCGGGCGCCAGGCCGGCGAGGTCGATCAGCGTCGGGCTCAGCTCGCGCGCGGCCGGCCGCAGCTGGGTGACCAGCGGGTCGGTGTCCTGCGCGAACTCGGCCAGGCGCCGCACCGTCAGGCGCGACTCGTCCTCGAAGGTCGGCAGCGCGATGAAGCTCTCCTTGAGCTGCTGGTCGCGCGAGGCGGTCGTCGCGAACACCTCGTTGGAGTTGCGGATCAGCGAGCGCAGCTGGCCCTGGCGCTCGGTCAGCGCGTCGAACACCACGCCGGTGTTGGAGATCAGCCGGGTGACCGCCCCCTCCTGGCGGTTGAGGATGTCCACGAGCGTCGCGGTGTCCTCCGCGAACGGGCCGAGGTTGCCGAGCGCGTCGTTGATGTCGCGCCCGTAGCCGTCGATGCCCTGGGCCTGCGCCTGCATCCAGGTCTGCCACGCGCGCCGCGTCTTGGGGTCGAAGGCGCGCAGGATCTCGTCGAGCTCGACCGTCGGGGCGACCTGCGCCTGCGCCAGCGTGCCGTTCTCGGCGACCGACTCCGCGCTCGGCGTGCCCGGCGTCAGCTCCACGTAGGTCTCGCCGAGCAGGGTCTTCTGGCGCAGCATCGCCTTCGCGTCGGACTTCACCGGGGCGTACTGCGAGTCCATCTCGATCACCGCGACGGTGAGGCCGGTCTTCGTGTCGGGCTCGATCGTCTTGACCTTGCCGACCGGCACGCCCGAGATGCGCACGTCGGCCTCCTTGGCCAGCTGCGTGGCCTCGGGGAAGCTGACCTGGAAGCGGTAGCCCTTCGGCTTGAGCGGGATCGCGCCGCCGAAGGCCAGCCACAGGAACAGCAGCAGGCCGAAGCACGACAGCGCGAAGATCACCATCGCGGCGATGCGCCCGAGCGAGGGAGCGGCCTTAACCACCGGTCCCCCCTTCCTCCTGGCTGGAGCTCGGGCACAGGCCGGAGCGGTTCGGCCCGTTCAGGAGGTCCACGAGCGTGCCGAGCTGCGGGTTGGCCGCCGCGACGGAGTCCAGCAGCGAGCCGGTCTGGCAGCCGAAGATCACGAGGCCGTGGCGGATCGGGCCGTGCGCATCCTGGGTGGCGAACACGGTCGGCGCCAGGTGGTTGGCCCAGGAGACCCAGAAGAGGTAGCCCTCGTCGGTGTCGCCGGGCGGGTTGTAGGCGAGCTCGTTGAGCAGCCGGTTGAGGCTCTTGAAGGTCTTCGTGAGGTCCGGCGTGACGGCCGCGAGATCGCGCATCGTCGGCCGCAGCTCCTTGACCGTCGGCAGCGAGGCGCGCGCGAACGGGCGCAGCTCGTCGCGGATGATCGGCGTCGTGGTGCGCAGGAACGGGCGCAGCTGGCGCTGGGTCGGGCCGAGCGCGCGGGCGGTCGGCCGCAGGGCCTCGAGCGTCGGCCCGAGCTCGTCGGCCAGCGACTTGGTCTTCGCGAGCGCAGTCTGCGTGACCTGCAGCGTGGGCGGCAGCTCGCGCAGCGTCTCGCGCAGGTTCGCGTCCTGGCGGGCGAAGGTCGCGAAGACGGCGTTGGAGTCGACGATGAAGTCCGAGACGGTGTCGTCGCGGTCGCCGAGCTCGTCCGTGAGCAGCGAGAAGTTGTGGATCGCGCGCTTGATGTTCCTCGAGCGCTTGGCCAGCTGCTCGTTGACCTGGCGCGAGAGCTTGGCGGTCGGCTCGATCCGGCGGAGCGTGTTGCCCAGCTCGCGGCCGTTGCCCTTGAGCGCCTGGCCGCCGTCGTTGAGCAGCAGCGTCAGGTAGTCGCGCGTGTCGGCGTCGAGCGCGGCCAGGATCTCGTCGAGGTTGACGTCGGGCAGGGTCTGCGAGACCGGGATCCGCCCGCCCTCCGGCAGCAGCCCGGCCGACTTCGTGCCCGGCGTGAGCTCGGCGACCATGTCCTTCAGGCCGGTCTTGGGGCGCAGCAGGACGGTCGCGTCGCGGTAGACCCGCCGGTAGCGCGGCTCGATCTTCATGCCGATGATCGCGCGCCCGTCCTCGAGCTTGACGCTCTTGATCTCGCCGACCTCGACGCCGGCCACGTTGACCGTCTGCCCCTGGCCCGGGGTGACGGACTGGGCGGTCTGCATCTCCGCCTCGATCTCGTAGAAGTCCTTGCCGATCACCGGCACCCAGCCCGGCAGCGTCAGCCGCTGGTTGGAGAGGATCACCGAGGACACGAGCACGGCGACCAGGATCAGCCCGATGATCGCGGCGAAGTCCGGCAGGTGCTTGCGGATCGCGGTCTTCATCGCGTCGAGGCCGGCTGGGCCGAGGGTCGCTGGGGCGCGGTCTTGGCCGCCGCGGGACCGTTGAGGTTCGGCAGCTTGTTGGTGTGGCACTTCACGTCGGGCCGGTAGGGCGGGCGCTTGCCCGGATAGAACGGCCGGTTGCCGAGCGGGACGGCGACGTTGTTGCCGAGCAGCTCGCCCGTGCCGACGCCCGCCTGTCCCATCGAGACGGCCTGG
>Ga0207708_10002572_pt1 | contig 13355 bp, 14 predicted proteins | sample KBSK5101metaG_FD_184340 | JGI IMG/M metagenome (GOLD analysis project Ga0207708, IMG submission 184340) | Corn, switchgrass and miscanthus rhizosphere microbial communities from Kellogg Biological Station, Michigan, USA - KBS K5-10-1 metaG... | ecosystem: Host-associated > Plants > Roots >...
TCGGCGGAAAAACCGCACCTTCGTGAAGCTCAACTGTGCGGCAATCCCTACCGGACTATTTGAGAGCGAATTGTTTGGACATGAAAAAGGAGCATTCACCGGCGCCATCAGCCAGAAGATCGGGCGATTGGAGCTCTCGGATCAGGGTACGTTGTTTCTGGACGAGGTGGGCGACGTGCCGCTGGAGATCCAGCCAAAGCTTTTGCGTGCTTTGCAGGAACGCGAATTCGAGCGGTTGGGCAGCACGCGCACGAAGAAAGTTGACGTACGGCTCGTGGCAGCTACGAACCATAACCTTGAAGAGATGATTGCTGATCGGGAATTTCGCAACGATCTGTTTGAATGCTCTCGCCGGTCGCGGCTCTGAACGCCTTGGCAAGTCTATCGGGGTCAACTCCAACCGCGCCCGCGATCTCCTGCGGCGAGAGGCTCCGATCGCGGTTGTTCTCGACGTATTCCAGAATTCTGTCCAGCAAGTACTGTGGGAATCCACCAACCTTGTTTCTGGTCCACGTGCCTTCCGTATAGTACCTCACAAGGTGTTTGGCTAGATTATCGACCACTACATTTACGTAATCATTACTAACAGGAGCTGACGTGAGCGCTTGCTCCAATTGATAGATGGTTTGTTCCGCTAACGGGTCAACGACGCCAAGCACCGGCGCCAGCTCGACCTGTTCATCGAGTCCGAGTTCTTTCGCCGAGCGCTCAACGACTGAAGGGTTAAAGCTCAATTGCAGGAATTCGCAGGCTTCGACGTGAGCTCCCTCAATAGAAAATCGATCCGGGATGATGATCATATCTCCGCGCGACAATTGCTGGCGTGTGAGTTTCTCGCCGCAGTTAATCTCAACGTTTGATGGTCCATCAAGCTTGATTAAGATGGAACACATAAGGAAGGCTTGAGGCAATAACGCAAACGCGGGTTGGCGATAGTGTTCAAACGTGAAGTCGCCTGCCGGATACGAGCTGGCCGAGAAAATAGGAGGAAGCATCGTGTGCTCCGTATAATCTCATGCGCTTTGCCAATCCTCAATTCCCTTCGTGTAGTGCCTTAGTTCGATAACAAGCAAAAACTCTGTACGGATAGCAATGACACGCAAGACCATCAAGAGAGCTTCCGCTATCTTGCATTTGTTCAGGGAGAAATTGTCTGAACAGATCGAGGTACGGAAAAATGAGATCAACAATCAAGATCGTTAAGCGCGGTCAAAGAAACGAAGCAAAGAAGGAAGAGTCCGAGATAAAACAAACGCCCGAACAAAGCGCTCGCGAAATGGTCATCGTCGTCAAGAGATGGGTCACCGAATGGAAGGAACGCAAGGCGACGTTGATGTAACCGCTTTGACCCGTGGATCTTGGACGGCAACCTGGCTGACCTGGCCGCCAGTCAAGCTCGCGCCCAGACGCCCATTCGATCGCTGTCGACCTCAGACTGCAACATCCTGCCGCCAGCCGAGCCTCCGGTAGAACTGCTCCGCGCGGTCCACATCCGAGACCGGATCACGATGACCTCGAGCTTCATATCGACTGGTGCGACTTTAGGCTCGTTGCTATTCCCGTCGATAACATCCTTCGGAGTTGCCATCTTCTTTCCTCCTATTGCGTTTACCTGATCATGATGATGCGCCCGCTGCTCGTGCCGCACCATTGTTGCGGGCTTCGATAGCTTTGACGGAATGTTCAAACGCCTTTTTCAAGACACTCCGGCCGACAGTCCCAAGCACAAGGCCCAGCACCTTCCCCTTGAGGTTCTTGCCTTCGCGCACGATAACCACATCGATGTCGGTCGTGCCGTTAGGCTGGCGCGGAAAAGTATAGACGTAACCCGACGCGCCTCCCCATTTGTTCGAATCGGTCGTAGTCAGGACGACGCGCTTAGGATTGGACCAGTCGTAATGTAACCGTTCCCAGATTCCGCCCGATCCCTCGGTGACGTCGGCGTCCTGTGCACCTCTGCTGTGCACTTTCAGATAATCATCGGCGCTGTTGCCAAAGACGTTCGAACGGCCGGGCCCGAAGTCGGTGAGCCCGGCGATATACTGCTCGGGCGTCAAGCTGGTTTCCTGATGTAAGTGGATCGTGGACATATGTCGCTCCTTTCACTTAACGTTTTAACGTCTCTCGTTCAGCGAGCTTCCATTCGAGTCGAGACATGCGGCCTACAGATGTGCCACCAACTCGCCCAAATTCATTTCTGCCTCTCTCGTCTGAAAGCCGCGTTTCATCGCGGCCTGCATCCGTCTCTGGTACTCGGGAGCTCTCACACCTTCGAGGAATAGATCGGAATCGCGCTGAACGTCTTCAGCCGAAGCGAGAGCGATCGCGTTGACTCGATCCTTGACGACGGCATGACCGGCGGCTGGAAAACTGGCAATCCGAAGCGCGAGCGATCTTACGAAATCACTTAGCTCGGCCGCTGGTAGTGCTCGATTGATCCAGCCATAGCGTTCAGCTATTTCAGCGTTGTAATCATCGGCGCTCAACAAAACTTCCAGCGCGCGCCCGCGACCCATGAGTCGGGTGAGATGTTGAGCCGCGCCCGCTCCGGGGATCACACCAAAGGCCGGCTCGAACTGACCGAAGATCGCAGACTCGCGCGCCGCAAAGCGCATATCGCAGGCGAGTATGAACTCACTGCCTACACCGCGAACACGGCCCTCGATCTGCGCGATGGTGACGAGGCGGCTGGCGCTGATGTGCCGAAGGACCTGGCCAATCGAGGGATTGCCGTCGAGCTTCGCTGCCGCGTCGCGATTCTCTTTGATCCGAGTAACGTCAACATGTGAAATGAAGTAGTCAGGATCAGCGCTCTTGAACACGATCACCTGGACCGTATCGTCGGCCTCGGCTTGCTGAATGAGTGAAACCAGATCGCGTACTAAGTCAGGTCCGAGAAGATTCATGGGAGACGCGACGAGTTCTACGAAGAGAACGTGCCGGTCTCTACTCACGTTCAGCGTTTGGAAAACCATGAAATCCTTTCTGGCTCTTGTCTTCGATTGGTTTTGACATTCTCTAGTTATCCTCGTCAGTTACGCCCTGCCCATCGGTCATCAAGCGCCGGCAGTCGTCGCAGCGATGCTCGACGAAGCGGTTGCGTCTTCGTCGGCGACTTGCGTTGCTGTAGGAATAAGTACCGCTCGACCGATCAGACGTCCGTGCTCGAAATCGTCGTACGCTTGTTTCGCGGCGCTGAGTGGATAGCGGTCGACGAGGATCTTGATCCGGCCCAGAGCTGCCATCTCGACCACTTCCATCAACGCGACGCTGCCGCCGTTCAAGCTCGTCACCAATTGTGCGCCAGGTGGCTCTTTGAAAAAGTCAAACGGGACCGATCCGCCACCCGCACCGACCATTGCAAGTCGGCCACCCCACGAGAGCGCGGCAACAGCTGTCGCGAGCGTCGCGTCAATTCCTACGCAATCGAGAACGAACCTCGCCCCGACGCCGCGGGTGATTTCGCGAATGTCGTCTGAAGCACCAGGACCACTCGAGACGGCATGGTCCGCGCCATACTCGCGGGCCAACTTCAGTCTCGCTTCACTTGAGTCGACCGCGATGATTCATGCGCTCGTGAGCTGACGCAGGAACTGAACCGCGTAGAGTCCCAACCCGCCGACTCCGATCACCACTGCGGTGCTGCCCGGCCAAATTCCGGGCAGCGCCGGCTTGATTGCGCTGTATGTCGTAATGCCAGCATCCGTAAGCGGCGCCGCTTCGATCAGATCGAGGTTGCTGATCGGGACAAGAAATCTCGCCTCAGGGACGAGGACGTATGGCGCGTGTCCTCCGTCATAACCGACGCCGGGAGCGCGAATAGCTTTCTGATAGAGACAGTGGTTCTCTTCGCCGGAGCGGCACATGTGACAACGCCCGCAGCTGGCCCACGACGGGTCGACCGCCACAGCGTCCCCGCGCTTGAACTTCGTCACTCCGCTTCCCAGATCTTCGATCCAGCCGGCGATCTCATGCCCGAGCGTGAAGGGTGGCGGATTGTCCTTCCAGTAAGCTCGCTCGCGAGAGATGACGGTGAAATCGGTATGGCAAAGACCCGAGCCCGCTACCTTAACAACCACTTGGCCGGGTCCCGCCTGCGGCTCCGCCACCTCCTGAAACTCTGGTTGCGTCTGCGCATTAAGCAGTCGGTAAGCGATCATCGTATCGATCCTTCTGGCTGACCTCGCATCTGCAAGCGCTTTGCGTGTTAACCGCCAAGTCCTACGGCGTTGGGTAGTCCCAAACATCGGGCGGCAGCTTATTCTTGAGCGATGCATACATGGCATCACGGAATAGTTTCACCGCTGGAAACGGCCGCATGGCAATTGTGCGTTCCACGATCAACCCCTGCTCGTTGTCCACGATGATCTCGAAGCTTTCGATCTTATGGCCGTCCATGGTCCCGACCCAGCGTAAGAAGGTGGTGCGCTCATCAAGCTTGAACTCCGCTGTATAAGTACCGGAACCTCGAGTAGAACTCGACTGAGCGAAGATCGCCGCGATAACTTCACGCCCCTCGATCGGTCGTACCAGGAGAGGGCTGTTGAATACGATGTTTTCGGCAAGCAACTCGCTCACCTGGGCGGGCGTGGGTTTGCCAGATTCCCGTAGTTTGCGTAAAGGATGCATCTGATTTCTCGCCCTCTCAGTTTTCTGCGTCTGCAAGCCATTTCAACGCCGACAAGCTCGGCATGAAGAAGTACTCGCCACCGCGAAGCACATTGAAGGTTTCGATGTTATGGACGCGACGTCTTACCGGCTCCTTCGGAATGGTGAACGTCGCTTCTTCTTCCTGCAGCCCGACAATCGGATCACGCTCGTTACCGGCGCCGATGAAATTGCCGTCGTTGATCCACTCTTGCTGCAGGAACTCGATAGTGGCCATCGCCCTGGCGCTGATGAACAGGAAGATTGCGCCGCGCGGCATTTCGTCGTCAGCTTCGGACAGCGCGTCTCTGTCGTATGGTGGTCCATACGTCGTACCTCGCCTTATGATCCGATGAATGTTGACATCAGTCAGCCGCGTGAGTCTCGTGTCTCGCGGGTTCATGCGCCGGATATGACAACCGAACGGCACTTGCCGCCCGCGCGCATCGTTCGAGTAATCGAAGTCGTTGTTTCGCTGTGGGTCGGCGCCGACTGCGGGGTTATCCACTTCCGGCGCCAGGGTCAGCGGCGCGCCACTGCGCCAGCGGCCGACCAGCTTCGCGGCGAGCAGTTCTCGTTCTTCTTCGGTGCTGCCATTCGCTCGCAGGAATCGATTGAAGGCGCCGACGCGCGACTGATATTTGCGAAAGCCCACATAGGTGCCGTTGCGACCAAGTATGTCTGGCTGCGGCATCGGCAGTGAAACTCCGGACTCACCGGGATATCCGAGGATGAACTCACCGGCCTTTATCGGCCGTCCCTGCCCTGGTAACGGATCAACGCCGCTGCCCTCGATCGCAGGCTGATCGATGCCGTCTTTGTAGCCGAGCGAATTGAGGTCACCTGGCTGGGCGCCGAAATCCTGCATAGCCAAAATGCTGACACCCGAGAAGCCTTCGACCTGCTCACGTGCGATGCCAAGAATGCGCCGCCGATCTTCCTCGGAATCACTGAATGCGCTCACGCCGAGGTGGACTTCACCGCTGCCGTACGGTTGGTCCCAATTCTTCGGATCATTGCTGCCTTCGTCTCCGAGGTGCCGCGCGCGCGCCGCCATTCCTTCGCGAAACGCTACCGGAAAGCTCTGCAACGAATCCTGAGAGACGCCCAGCGCTTTCAGTCCGGCGTAACTAATCGCGACCGAAAGCCACGGAGTCACGGCGCTCCACCAACTCGCGGCGGAATCAACATGAGGCGTCAGCCGCCGCAGGAACGCGCGGCCGGCTTGAGCATCGTTGACGCGCAAAAGCACGTGAGTGCCGAAGTACGGCGCGGGCCTCGGCCGGAGTATGGTCGCCTGGATCTCGGTTAGGTCGAGCGACGGTGCATGGGTTGAACTATTGTTTTCCACGGACTCCTTCACGGACGACATCGGCACATCCCTTTCATCGGTTGCGCTATGCAATCTTGTCCAGGAATTCGTCCACGGCCTTGCCGACGCGCTCAAGCCGTCGCGTCTCGGCAACCGTCAGATTCGGACTGGCGACATACCATGCCTCGGCTGCGATCTGGTGCCCAGCGATGAAGTCTTTCACCGACGGGTCGTGAATTCCCGGCCACCCTTCGATATTGCAGAACAGCAAGTCCATGGAGTTGGGAATCTTCGTCACGAAGTCGTCGATATAGGCATCCCAGTCGCCATCGTAAGCGGTGGCAAAGAGTAATTTCGTGTCATTCTCCAGGAAGACGAAGCGCATATCATGAAGGGTGCCAACCGCATCCCCGCCGCGGAAGTTACCTTCCAGCGCCTGCAGCAGTCCGCGAAGTCGCTGCGCTCCGCCTGGTGCGAAAGGAATGATTCCAGTGAGCTCAGAGACTTTGCCCTGACGCGCGCCGATACGACCAGCGTTTTGTGTTCCCGTCGCCGCTGACAGCTCTCTTTTGAGATCGGGCAGACCTCTCTCGAACGCCGCTCTACCTAGTTCGGGCGCGTCGGCATAAAGCTCACGCAACTTGTGGATTTTCTGCTCGACGACTGCATCGCTTTGAGGTTCGGTCGCTGTTTGTGTTTGGGTTGCCATGACTACTTTTCTCCTTTCGATTCTTGTTTGATCTCGTGAGCGGCTCTAGTTGCTGATCTGGTCCAACAACTCGTCAACCGCTTTTCCGATGCGCGCTTGCCGCTGAATATCAGCCAAAGTGAGATCCGGCTCGGCGACGAACCACCCTTCTGCTGTGATTTGGTGCTTGACGAGGTAATCCTTTGCACCGGGACTGCGAATCCCCGGCCAGCCTTCCCAAGCAGAGTCGATGATGTCGAGATAGTCTGGAATCAGTGCGATGAAGTCGTCGATGTAAGTGTCCCAATCGCCGTCGAAGGAAGTGGCGAAAAGCATTCTTGTGTCGTTGTCGAAAAACACGAAGCGCATGTCGTGCAGAGTTCCGACTTTGGTTGCACCGGGCGAGAGGTTGCCACCCAGCAATTGGAGGAACGTGCGTAGCCGCTTAGCGCCGCCGGGCGCTAACGGAACAATGATGGTCAACTCAGAGCGCTTGCCCAGACGCGCACCGACGCGCCCGGCGCTTTCGATTGGCGGTGGCGGTTCCGAAACCTGCGACGTCAGCTCTTTGAGTACGTTCTCTAGCGCCTTCTTCCCGAGCTCCGGCGCGTCGGCGAACAACTCTCGCAGTTGCCGTATCTTCTCCTCGCCAGCCTGGCGCTGGTCTGCTTCGGCCGCTGTTTGTGTTTGCGGTTGCATTGTTTGTTCTCCTTATCAATAGCCCAAGTGATGAGCGGTCTGTCGGTTCGCGAATACGAGAGCGTTACCGGGCGGCCGCTGTCTGCGTGCCAAAGACCTCGGCCAGGTTTCTCGGTTCCTTGCGCTCCTGGTGGTTGGTATCGTGACGAAGGATCGATGATTGCCGGTAGACTTCTTTGCGCGATCGCATGATGCTGCCGAGCGGACGGTGCTCCTCCGTGACGCGCCACGGTGACATCGACGTTTTGTCCATCTTCTCGAAATTGTCTTCCCCGCCAATATCCTGCTGCGGGAGCCGCAACTTCGCGACAGTCACATACGGCGAGAGGCTCTCGGGCCAACGCACTGTCGTCTTCTCGACTGGCATGCGATCTAAGTCGGTGGAGAGTTGGACCTGAATGTCGAACTCGTAGGGCCGCTCGCGCAGTTCTGCAACCAGCGCCGGCCGGAAGACTTGTTCGGCAGAAGTGAGATCGAGAGATCGCTGTTCAACTCGGTCGGCGAACAATTGAACGGGGGCCACACGAACCTTTGCGACGTAGTCGCCATGCCGCACCGCACCCATGGTCCAATACGTCGAGAGGAGGAGATTCACGGGCTTGGTTTGCGCGAGTTGCAGGAAGGCGCCGAGCTCCTCCCAGGCCCACTGCTCCGGAGGAAGCGTGCCCTTTCCCGTTACGAAGTTGTAAAGAACGCGATGGAGTTCCGCCTGCCTGTCCTCCGGCGTAAGATTCGCCGGCGGTGGTAGGCCAAGGTTGGCAAACAAAGACTGAATGAACACATAATGCGCGAGCGTGTTGGCGAAGAAGACCGGGTGATTGATCAGCGCATAGTCGAAGGTGTGACTGTCCGGCTCATCTTCCAGAAGAGTTTTCCCCTCGATGCCGAAAATCTTCAGCCCGATACCCGTAATCGGTCCAAGGAACCGATCCCCGCCCACGTGGTTGGTCCCATTTGAGAAACGAACCATGGCTTCGTAGCGTCCCGGTTTGGCGTAAATGCCCTGCGCGTACTCGCCCGGCATTCCACTGAGGATTTCAAATTCTCCCCGGGCCAGACCGTAACCCTTCGCATGAGCGTTGCGCACCACAAGCCCGATTCCCTCGGTTTTGAGTGAGCCTCGCATGTGCTGTTTCATGTCGTCGAGGACTGTCTGAAGGCTTCGATCGAAGTCGGGCTCGATTTGTTCAACGTCAGGACTGTAGCGGACAAAATTCTGAGTCATCATTGCCCCTCCTCACTTATGTTCAGCGGCTTGTTGTTCGGTGGCCCGGTGGTAGAGTAAACAACCAGTTAGAGGGCGCGTCTATTAGACGAAAGTATCGATCGATACTTTGGTATTAAGCGGCGAGTCTAAAAAAGTTAACTTGGCTTTTGAGACGCTTAGGAGCATTCTCTTGCGCGTGGGGACCAGGTCCGCCAAAAGCGTTAAAAATGACGATCTCGCAGAGCGATTGTCGCGCGCTGAAGAAGCACTGCGGGCGCGCGAATTTAGTTTCCAATTGATCGTTGACAGCATCCCTGTCCCGGTGGCAGTGACGACGCCGAGCGGTGAAGTCGAGGCGGTCAATCAACCCACCCTCGAATACTTCGGCAAGACATTCGAGGAGCTAAGAGGTTGGAAAGCTTCCGACGTCGTCCACCCGGATGATCTTCAGCACACGATTGCGACGCAGCAAACGGCTCACGAGACCGGCAGTGCGTACAACGTCGAGAGCCGCCACCGCCGCGCTGATGGGATCTACCGCTGGTTCAATGTCCGCGGCTTTCCCTTGCGAGATACTGAAGGCCGCATCCTCCGCTGGTTTCACCTGCTAATCGACATCGATGATCGAAAGCGAGCAGAGGCGCAACTCGCCGGCGAGAAGGTGCTGCTCGAAATGGTGGCCTCAGGCTCATCGCTCCAGCATGTACTGACCTCATTATGCAGGTTTGTTGAATACACGGCCGCGGACTGCAAGTGTGGAATTTATTTAATCGATTGGAATGGGCCGACATTCCATACTGGCGCAGCCCCAAGCCTGCCGGCAACTTTCAATGATGCCCTCGAAGAATTGAGCGTGACCGCGTCCGCAGGACCGTGCGGATTAGCCGCGCTCACGACCTCTCAGGTAATCGCCGAAGACCTCGAATCAGATTTGCATTGGCAGGAGAGCTTGATCCGTCCCCTTGCGCTTGCTCACGGAATCCGTGCCCAATGGTCAACTCCAGTATGTTCCCGGGACGGTAGCGTGTTGGCAACGTTCGCAGTTTTTCAGGACCATCCGGCAAGTCCGAATCAATTTCACCAGGATCTGATAGCACAGGTGACCCATATCGCCAGCATTGCTATCGAGAGGACGTTGAATGAGGAAGCTCTGAAACACAGCGAGCGCAATTTGAGCCTGACAATAAACACCATCCCAACCCTCATACAAGTGTCGCGACCCGATGGGACCATATTGTCTGTGAATCAAGCCGTGTTGGATTACTACGGTGTCACACTGGAGGATATGCAGAAAGAGGACTTTCGCGCGCGGGTTTACCACCCGGTTGATGTGGAAAGGATGCGCGAGGAGCGCAACGAAGCCCTCAAACGGCCCGTTCTGTTCGAATATGAGCAACGCGCGCTCGGTAAGGACGGCAAATATCGCTGGTTCCTGGTCCGCTACAATCCTCTGCTCGATGAGCAGGGAAGAATCGAGCGATGGTATGCAACTGCGTTCGACATCGAGGATCAAAAACAGGCTGAAGAAGCGTTACGGTCGGCCGAAGGCAATCTAACTCAGATCATCAACACCATTCCTACACACATCTACGTATTAAACACTGAAGGATCCGTCCAGTATGTAAATCAGGCTGTGATGGATTACACGGGCCTCAGTGTGGAGGATGTAAAACAAGAGGATTATCGGGATCGTGTCATCAACCCGGAGGATTTTACGAGAGTCCGTGCAGAGCGCGCGGCATCGCTGAGGCGGGGCGCACCATTCAGCACTGAGCAGCGCGTCCTGGGCAACGATGGACAATATCGCTGGTTCCTGGTGCGCTACAAACCCCTGCTCGATGAGCAAGGACGTATCGTTCGTTGGTATGTGGCCGCATTCGACATCGAGGACCGCAAACGAGCGCAGGAAGACGTGCGTCGTAGCGAGGCGTTCCTCGCCGAAGCCCAGCGGCTCACTTCAGTCGGCAGTTTTTCCTGGCGCATAGGGACCGACGAAATCACCTGGTCAGACGAGCTCTATCGGATTTATGAATTCGATCCGGGAATCAAAATCACGCTCGAGTTCATTCGCACACGCGTGCATCCCGAAGATCTTACCTTGTACGAAAAAATGGTCGAACAGGCACGTAACGGCGCCGATGATTTTGAATGGCAATACCGCTTGTTGATGCCTGACCAGTCGATCAAATACATGCATGCGGTCGCTCATGCTATGCGCGACCCGAATGGTCAACTGGAGTACATCGCGGCAGTTCGGGATGTAACGGCGCGCCGGGTGTCGGACGAGGCGCTGGACAAAGCGCGATCAGAACTCGCGCACGTTTCGCGGGTGATGAGTCTTGGCGCGCTTACGGCTTCGATTGCGCATGAGGTCAATCAACCCTTGTCGGGCATCATCACCAATGCGAGTACCTGTGTGAAGATGCTGGACGGTGAACCGCCCAATGTTGACGGCGCTCGTGAAACTGCAAAACGCACAATTCGCGACGGCCGTCGAGCCGCGGATGTAATCACGCGGTTGCGCGCTCTCTTTAGCAAGAAGGAAGCAGTCACTGAGTTGGTAGACCTGAACGAAGCGATGCGTGAAGTGATAGCGTTGTCGCGCAGTGAACTCGAGCGGAATAACGTCATTACCCGAACTGAACTTGCCGACCCCTTACCGCTGATAACAGGTGACCGGGTGCAGCTACAGCAAGTGATCATTAATCTTCTGCGAAACGGTTCGGACGCAATGAGTCTTGTCGATGATCGGCCGCGCGAATTGTTGTTCAAAACTGAATTGGACGAAAGCGACTGTGTACGTTTGAGTGTGCGAGATGCCGGAATTGGTTTCGATCCACAAACGCTGGAGCAGCTATTCCGATCCTTTTACACAACCAAAGCTGACGGCATGGGAATCGGACTTTCCGTCAGCCGGTCGATTATCGAGAACCATCGTGGTCGTCTCTGGGCCACGGCGAATGACGGTCCGGGTGTGACATTCTCGTTTTCCATTCCGTGTGCGAAGGATTGATGCATCGCAAAGCAGACCATTCAATCGTGTATAGATCCTTTAATAATTGTTTCCTTTCATGTGTGTTTAAAACTACCGCAACGTCTTGAACGCCGCACGCAAGTCAGCCGTGAAATCTGCCGGCTTCTCCCATGCCGCAAAGTGAGTGCCTTTGTCGTGCTTGTTGTAAAAGACGAGTTTCGGATACGCCTTCTCAGCCCAACTCTTGGGCGCCTGGTAGATTTCTTCAGCGAAAGCGCTCACGGCAACTGGGATCTTGATCCCTCTTACATCGAAAAAGCCGCCGCCTGGTGGAAGAGTATGCCTCGTATCCCAGTAGAGGCGCGCTGAAGAGATCGCGGTGTTCGTCAGCCAGTAAAGCGTGACGTTGTCGAGCACGTCGTCCCGCGTCAGGCCTTCCGGGTTGCCGTCGAAAGCACGTGCGATCATCTGATAGCTGCGAATGTCATGGTCGAGCATCCATGCTGCCAGGCCAATCGGAGAATCGGCGATTCCGTACAATGTCTGCGGGCGGTTGTTCATCTCGAGAGCGTAGCCCAACCCGTTCTTGAAGAAGTCGACCAGCTGGTCCCACGCGTGCTGCTCCTCCGGCGAAAGGCCGGCCGGCGGCGGACCACCCATCGCGAGTGCACGAGAAACATCGGCCGGAACGGTAGCTGCCATGTTGGTGTGAATGCCGAGCAATCCCGGCGGCTGTTGTAGCGCCATTGTCTCGGAAACGGCGTTACCCCAGTCGCCTCCCTGGGCCACGTACTTTGTGTAGCCGAGGCGTTGCATCAGCGTCGCCCACGCCTTGGCGATGCTGACCGGATTCCATCCGGGCGCCGTCGGCTTGGCCGAGAAGCCATAACCCGGCAGTGAGGGGATCACTACGTCGAACGCATCCTCCGCTTTTCCACCATGGGCAGTCGGATTCGTCAACGGCTCAATGATCTTCAACTGTTCAATGATCGATCCGGGCCAACCGTGGGTGATGATGATCGGTAATGCGTTTTTCTCTTTCGATCGAACGTGAATGAAATGAATATCGAGCCCGTCGATTTCGGTTATGAAGTGTGGTACGGCTTTCAGCTTTGCCTCACCTTTACGCCAGTCGTAGTCTTTTCCCCAATAGCTCGCGAGCTTTTGCATCGTCGAGAGCTGCACGCCTTGCGATGCGTCCTGGACCAACTCGCGCTCAGGCCACTTTGTTGCGTTCACGCGTCTGCGTAAATCAGTGAGTTCTGCGTCAGTAAAGGTGAACTGAAACGGACGAATAACGGTCTTGTCTGTTGCCTGCGCGCTGCCTTGTGCAACACTGGTTTCCGTCATCATGTCCTCCTCTTGGGTAGTGTTTGGTTTCGGATTTTTGAATGCGTTCGCGATCCGGCTTGGGGTAAACGCCACTGCCAGGCCAAACATCGAGCTTACCTTCAGGAAACGACGGCGCGATCTTTTATCAGTTTGAGTCATCGTGTCTTCTGCTTTCAGGAGTCGTGGATCATCGAGTTTGCGTGGTCATCATCTGATCACTCCGGGTTCGAAGATGGATTTAGTTTGGTGGAGCGGTTTATTGAACCCGCAGGAGTAGACCACGATTATGAAAGTGGATCTATTAGACGAAGGTATCGATCGGTACTTGGATTGGCGCGGTTTCGGACTGATACCAAAGTACTATGGACATCCGGTTGTGATAGGCTCATTCTCGCCATGCTCAAATGTTCGAAGGGATGCGTTGCGAGGCGTAGCTGATGGATCCACGACCCCTCATCTCAGTAGTTGACGACGACGAATCCGTACGTGAATCGCT